>Ga0307492_10000063_pt1 | contig 52324 bp, 49 predicted proteins | sample SI3LmetaG_FD_202365 | JGI IMG/M metagenome (GOLD analysis project Ga0307492, IMG submission 202365) | Sea-ice brine microbial communities from Beaufort Sea near Barrow, Alaska, United States - SI3L | ecosystem: Environmental > Aquatic > Marine > Coastal | place: USA: Alaska | collected 2017-05-06 | reverse complement strand
CCATTATTTTTGGTGGTCAATGCCAAACATACGCTAGCACAATATAAGCAGATTAATGCCAGTCAATTAGCTGGCTTGGACATTCTAGCTATCGAAGAACATCATCATTTTTTCAAGCTAATTGAAGACTTATGCCAACGATTTCACGCCAATCTACTGCATGATTATAAAGGCAGTAGCTTGGATGCCATCAGACAGATGGTGTATATGGAAATGGGCAGTGCATTTTTACCCGCCTTATATATTCGGTCTGAAATACGTGACAAAGATGAACTTCATGTCATGAATATCGAACATGAGTCTATCTACCGTGTTCATGCGCTAGCTTGGCGTAATACGTCGCCACTGCGTGGCTTTTATCGCAGTTTAGGCGAGTTTTTTCATCAAGTGATCAAAAAGCAGTTTGAGAAAACAGTCATCATGATGTGACAAATCCATCATTGAATGAATGTTCATGATGGCAAACGTTAAGCCTTATGATCTTAATTGATGTGTTCGAGTACATAATTTACACGACGCTTAAGCTGATCGCGCGCCTGACCAAACTCTGTTTGGATTTCTTGCTTAGAACCTTTCTTTTTTGCCGGATCAGGCATCGGCAGATGTAATCTTGTGGTGTGTGGGTGAAACACGAGACAGTGTTGTTCAGCAGTGTCACATAGGGTTACAAGCAAGTCTGCCCACTCTAACATCTCGCCATTTACTCGAATGGATTGTTGCTCAGAGATATCAATGCCTACTTCAGCCATGGCATCAATTGCATGTTTATTTTGACCATGTGTCCCAATGCCGGCGGATATTACTTCGACATTATTTTGAGCTAGCTCATTTGTCCAGCCTTCAGCCATTTGTGAACGGCAAGTGTTACCAGTACACAAAAATAGGATTCTCATTCTTTCCATTGGCTTGGTGGCCTGTCTAATTAACTGCTATAAATATAACAAGTTAATGTGACACAATGATGAAACGGGTGTCTGTTTGTGTCAGACAGTGAGCATGTAAAGTAGGGCTTTTGAGCTTGAAAAGCTCTTTTCTCTAGTGTTTTATGCAAGTTACTGTTTAATTTTGGAATATTATACTTTTTTTATAAGCACGCCTAAATGTGAGTAAATGTTCCCTATATTCTGGATTAGTCGAATTATTTTTATGATGTAACAACCTTCATTACAGCATCATCTGATAAAATGTATTTTTAACCATATGATATAGCAGGTTTATCGTGAAAAAAATGCTTCTGAGCATGCTCCTTGTCCTTCCTTTACTGAGTCCTTTACTTAGCGCTGCCGGCACAACACGCTATGTTTCTGACGAACTTGAAATCACTATGCGTAACGGCCAGGGTGTAAAATACGCCATTCGTAAAATGTTGATGAGTGGTTCCAAACTGGAGGTGATTGAAACCGATCCTACTGGTTATTCTAAAGTGCGAACGGCCACGGGTGTTACTGGCTGGGTTCTTTCTCGCTATTTAACAAATTCTGCTAGTGCACGAGATCGGGTTGCAGATAGTGAGCAGAAAGTAGTGAATTTACAATTGGAAGTAGCAAAATATAGAGAAGAATTAGGATCTTTAGTTACCAGAAATACAGCTGCGGGGAGTGAAAACATGTCGTTGAAAGAAACTGCTCAGCGCTTAAGTACGCAGCTTGATGATTTACGCAAAACAGCTTCAAATGCAATGGGCTTGGAAAATGAAAACCGTCAACTAAAAGAAAAGTTGCAACAAATGGATCATGATATGCAATCACTTATAATTGAAAATAGTGGATTGAAAGATAATGATGCAAAAAGCTGGTTTTTAATTGGTGCTGCGGTGTTATTTGGTGGTGTATTACTCGGTTTGATATTACCTAGACTACGTTTCCAGAAAAAACAGAGCTGGAATAACTTCTAAGCTCAGCCACTATTTTTGTTACCCCTTTTTTAAAATGATAAGTCGTGTCAGTTATTCAACTAACACGACTTTTTACTTTCTATCAACCTTAAGAGTAGCAACTTTGAATTATTTTGCCCTTCGCAGGATAGATTTTTGCAGAGTAAATATTGTATATTTGCAAAACAATATATAGTTTTTGGGTATAACTTTATGGAGCTGCAATCCGAATATTTTTATTCTGCCTTATCGCATCCAATGCGATTGCGTGCTCTAGTATTACTCAAGCAAGAAGGTGAGTTGTGCGTATGTGAACTGACATATGCGCTTGCCTTAGCGCTATCCGCTATCTCATGCCACCTTGCTTAACTCAAACAAACAGGACTTTTATTATCCCGTCGCCAAGGCCTATGAGGGTATTACCGTATCCGTGACCACCTGACTAAATGGGAAACTAAGGTTATTCAAATGACAATTATTGGTGTGTCCGACACATCGCCTTATCAAGATGATCGGCAGGTGTTGCACACAATGTCAGACCGCCCAAATCAAACTTGTTGTTAAACATCGGAGTTAAAAAATGACAGTACGTGTGGGTATTAATGGTTTTGGTCGTATTGGGAAACTAGCTTTGCAGCTAGGCTGGAGCAGTAAGCAGCTTGAGTTTGTTCACATTAATGAAATAAGTGGTGATGCAGCTTGTCATGCACATTTACTGCAATTTGATTCAGTGCATGGTCGTTGGGGTGAAGATAAAACTATCTCAAGTACTGACACTCAGATAAACATTGATCAACATAGTGTTGGATTTAGCCGACACACTAACGCTGAGCAAGTAAATTGGGCGGACTATAATATTGATCTATTATTAGAATGTTCTGGCCAATTTAAAACTGCGGAACAACTGCAGACTTATTTTGAGCAAGGTATTAAAAAAATAGTAGTGTCTGCACCTTGCCCTGAGCCGGCACTTAATATCGTATATGGCGTAAATCATGACAGGTATGATTCAACGCAACATCATACGGTGACGGCAGCATCCTGTACAACGAACTGTCTAGCACCGATCGTTCAGGTTATGCACGAGTCTTTGGGGATTAGACATGGCTCGATGACTACGATTCACAATATCACCAATACCCAAACGATAGTTGATAAAGGGCATAAAGATTTACGTCGAGCTCGCGCTTCTAGTCAATCACTAATTCCCACAACAACTGGCTCGGCAAAAGCTATCATTAAAATATTTCCTGAACTAGCAGGTAAGTTGAATGGCTCAGCAGTCAGGGTACCTTTATTAAATGGGTCTCTGACCGACTTTGTATTTGAATCTAATCAAGCAACAGATGCTGAGCAGGTGAATGCCTTATTTAAGGCGGCTTCGGAAACGGTATTAAAGGATATTTTAGGTTATGAAACACGGCCATTAGTATCTGCTGATTATACTAATGATCCTCGTTCAGCCATTATTGATGCACCATCGACCATGGTTATAAATGGCACACAAGTGAAAATTCTTGCCTGGTATGACAATGAATGGGGATATGTTAATCGGATGATCGATATTGCGAATATGATTGCTCGGGCTATGTAGCCATGAATGCCGCTGACAATAATCTACGCAATTATGCAGTTATAACCGCTGGCTACTGGGCTTTTACGCTAACAGATGGCGCGATTAGAATGCTGGTGGTGTTATATTTTCATCAGCTGGGTTATACACCACTCACCATTGCTAGCTTGTTTTTGTTTTATGAGTTTTTTGGGATCATCACCAATCTAGTGGGTGGGTGGTTAGGCGCACGGTTTGGCCTCAGTTCGACAATGCACATTGGTATGTTATTGCAGGTATTGGCCTTGTTAATGCTGACGGTGCCAAGCGAATACCTGACGATAATTTATGTGATGGCTGCTCAGGCCTTATCAGGTATTGCTAAAGATTTGAATAAAATGAGCGCAAAGGCCAGCGTTAAACTATTTGTGCCGACAGCAATGGGTAATCAGGCGGGCAACCTTTTATTTAAATGGATTGCGATTTTAACAGGCTCTAAAAATACGCTTAAAGGAGTAGGCTTTTTTTTAGGCGGTTTATTGTTATCCCTATATGAATTTAAGGGCGCTTTATATGTGTTGTCAGGATGTTTATTGCTGGTTTTATTACTCACCTGGTTTTTACTGCCAACAGATCTAGGTAAAACAAAGACTAAAGCTAAGTTTTCACAGGTGTTTGCCAAGGATCCAGCTATTAATTATTTATCTGCTGCTCGATTCTTTTTATTTGCTTCACGCGATGTCTGGTTTGTTGTTGCACTGCCTGTCTATCTAGCAGGAAATTTGGGCTGGGATTATAGCCAAATAGGTCGTTTTTTTGCCTTGTGGATTATTGGTTATGGTGTACTGCAAGCTATAACACCTAGTTTGCTCAAAAATAAAAAGGGGCATTCTCCTGATGGTAAGACCAGCCAGCAACTCGCCGTATTTTTAATGTTGTTACCTGCAGCTATGGCTGTGGCCCTATACAACCAATATGATCCTGAGACTGTCATTGTTACTGGGTTAAGCTTATTGGCGATTATTTTTGCCTTGAATTCAGCTGTGCATTCTTACCTTATCGTTGAATGGTCTGATCACGACAAGGTGGCAATGAATGTCGGGTTTTATTATATGGCCAATGCTGGCGGACGTTTGCTAGGCACGATTTTATCGGGCTTAATTTATCAGCAATACAGTTTATTCGGCTGCTTAATAACTTCTTCTTTGTTGGTGGCTGCTGCGACACTGTTGTCAACTAAACTACCTCGAAGATAGCTGTTTATGACTTTTTGAAGGAGGAGTAGTTGTTGCGATTTCACTATTTGGTTTACATTCAGGGCGTGTATTAGCGAGGGCAGAGCTTGCCCTAGTTGAAGTATCGGTGATGTTTTTATAATTCTATTTTGTAAACCGCATTCGACATTGGTTTATTACAAATGATGTTTAGTAAGAAAACTATCTAATTGGTTGGCAAAGGCTTGGCGATCACTCTGGTTTAATGGGGCTGGGCCCCCAGTATTTACCCCATTATCGCGTAGGGTCTCCATTAAGTCTCGCATACTCAGCCGTGCCTTAATATTATCAGTGGTATATAATTCACCACGTGGGTTGAGTGCCTGTGCGCCTTTATCAATGGCTTCGGATGCGAGTGGAATATCGGCTGTTATCACTAGATCACCAGCAGATAATCGTTGCACTATTTCATTATCAGCCACATCAAAGCCCTGTGTAACATGCAAAAAAGAAATATAACTAGAAGGCGGGATCCGCATACTGTGATTGGCTACCAGTGTTATCTCAACCTTAGTACGCTCAGCAGCTCGAAACAAAATGTCTTTAATTACTCCTGGACAAGCGTCGGCATCTACCCATATTTTCATGTTAGTTTATTCTCGCTTGAATATTATTCAGCAACATTGATTTACTCAGAGACCTTGCCACGTAGGGCTTTGGTTTTTCCGTGTAGTGTTTTACGATCCATCCGTCTTCTTTGTGAGCTTTTAGTTGCTTTGGTCGCTCGTCGTATTTTTTGCACAATGACAGCTGATTTGATGATCTCTTTTAAACGAGTAAGGGCTTGTTGCCGGTTTTTTTCTTGGGTACGAAACTGCTGTGCCTTGATGATAATAACACCCTCTTTGCTGATCCGTTGATCCCGCAATGCTAATAATCGTTCCTTATAAAAGTCAGGTAATGATGAGGCCCTAATATCAAAGCGTAGGTGAATGGCTGAAGAAACCTTGTTTACATTCTGTCCGCCAGCACCTTGGGCACGAATAGCAGTGAGTTCTATCTCATCGTCTGTTAATGAAACATTGGCTGAGATTTGTAACACAGTTATTCTATCCTTATTATTAAGAGGTTATTGTCCGTTAGAGTATTACCGACTGCCTACCATTGCACTAGTATTTATGCAGAGTAAATAATATTTAACATAAGACTTTTAATGATCAATAAGCACTATTTTAGCGAAATAACGCAAATGATGTGGCATCATGTTTAATAATCTTAAGTGGCGACCTTTTGAATTGTCCATTTATTTGAATTTACAATGATGGCAGCCATCTAAGATAATATGGAATAAACTGATTCTGGAAGAAATTAAAATGAAATTGATGATGAGTATACTTGCACTTTTCTGGGGACTTTTGTCTGCGCAAGTTGCCGTTGCAGCAGATATTAGTCAATGTTTGCAGGATCAACTCACGATATCAGCCGATACGGTTACCATTGGCCAATTAAAAGCACGTTGTGAGCATTTAAGAATTAATGGACTTGCTGCTAAAAATATGGAAGCAAGCTCCTTACTAAAAGAACAGAAAGTAGTCGCCGTTCAGTCTGCATTAGCGCGTCGCTTAGCTTATGAATCAGCCAACAATAGTCCATTTTCACTGCTGCCACATAAACCTAACTATATTATTATCAGCAATAATATGGCCAGCCCCAATGAAGCACCATTTAAAAAGGCCTTTCCCAATAGGGACATTAACTTTCAACCTTGGGAAACCAAGTTTCAAATCAGTCTTAAAGTGCCGCTTGTTCGAGGATTATTTAATGGCCGTGCGGATCTTTTTGCAGCCTATACCAATCGTTCTTTCTGGCAACAATTTAATAAAGCGGGCTCATCACCTTTTAGAGAGTCAAATCATGAGCCTGAAGCATGGTTATCATTTAGAAATGATACTCGCATTTTTGGTTTTCATAATTCCGTTATCCGCACCGGCATAGTTCACCAATCAAATGGTCAGGCTGGTACCTTATCCCGTAGCTGGAACAGGGTATATGCTGACTTTATCTTTGAAAGAGGAAATTGGTTTTTTTCGGCAAAACCTTGGTGGCGCATTCCGGAAAAGTTTGAAGATGATAATAATCCGGATATAGATGATTATTTGGGCAACTTTGAGCTTGGCGGTTTATATAAAAAAGGCAATCAAACCTTTGATTTTATGGTGAGAGATAATTTAAGTACCAGCAATAATTATGGCGCATTGCAATTAAACTGGAGCTTTCCTTTATCAAAGAACGTCAGAGGTTATGTGCAGTGGTTTAATGGCTATGGAGAAAGCCTTATTGACTATGATGCTCACACCAATAGTCTAGGTTTTGGTGTTCAATTAAGCGACTGGTTATAAATAATGTAAGTAATTTCTTGATGTTTTATTTATGGCATCGTAAAATGCTTTGCTTGGTATGGCTATATAGCTCAGTTGGTTAGAGCACATCACTCATAATGATGGGGTCCCTAGTTCGAATCTAGGTATAGCCACCATTTAAATCTTAATACAAACTAACGATGTTTTAAAGCCCCGCCTAGTGCGGGGTTTCGTGTATCTGGACCTTAGAATTTATTGATTACAAAAGGCTAATTTCTAAGCAATTTGGAACAGTGATATTAATAATTTTCGGATAAGATCTCAGTGAAATCATCTTCAAAAAATTATGATGTGATTATCTTGGGTGCGGGCGCATCGGGATTACTGTGTGCTATTACTGCTGCACAGCGTGGACGGCGTGTATTAGTGTTGGAAAAAGCCAATAAGGTGGGCAAAAAAATATTAATGTCTGGCGGTGGGCGTTGTAATTTCACTAATTATTTTGTTGAAGCTGACAACTTTATTTCGCAAAACTCTCACTTTTGTAAAGCGGCATTAACCCGATATAGCCAGTGGGATTTTATTGCCATGGTTGAACGTTATGGCATTGAGTACGAAGAACGGCTTCACAGTCAGTTATTTTGTAAAAACTCGGCCAAAGAAATTTTGACTATGCTGCTAGCAGAGTGTGAGGCGGCTGGTGTTGAGATTAAAAAAGATTGTAATATAAATACAATCAAACCCTTAATGCTTAATGAGCTAGCAGACTCAAACAAAACCCCAAAACAACAGCGTTATCGGCTGGACTATAGCACGACAAGTAATAAGCTGACGGTTGAATGTCAGTCGTTAGTGGTTGCAACAGGTGCGCTGTCTATTCCTTCATTGGGTGGAAGCGGACTTGGTTACGACATTGCCCAACAATTTTCTTTAGCCCTTACAGAGCGACAGGCCGGTTTAGTGCCCTTTATGTTTAGTGATGCTATGAAAGTTATCTGCGAGCGTTTAGCTGGATTGGCCCTAGAGGTTGTCGTTAGCTGTAATGGTCGAGAGTTTAGCGAGAGTATACTGTTTACTCATCGTGGAATGAGTGGACCGGTTATATTACAAATATCTAATTATTGGTGGCCAGGTGATGAGGTGACCATTAATTTACTGCCTTATGTTGATGCCACAGAATGGTTGCTTGAAGCAAAACAACAACATGGGAAAAGTTTGTTAAAAACAATTTTGAGCCATAAATTACCGAAGGCATTAGTGAGTGAATTGCAGGCCCTTTGGTGGCCTAAATCAGCAAATCTTGCCTTGGCTGAGTTCAACGATAAACACTTGGTAACGATCGCTGAGCATCTCAATAGGTGGCTTGTAAAACCTTCAGCAACGGAAGGTTATCGTACAGCAGAAGTCACTTTAGGTGGTGTTGATACCGATGGTATTAGCTCAAAAACGATGGAAGTCAAACAGCAAGCGGGACTTTATTTTATCGGTGAAGTACTCGATGTGACAGGCCATCTGGGTGGTTATAATTTTCAATGGGCATGGTCTTCTGGGTATAGTGCCGGCTTATTTGTATAGCTAAAAAATACAGTCAATAGGATCTGAGGCTTAAAATACACCACTATTTTTTGGGTTATCAATTAACATTTGTTGATAAAATACTTTAAATTCAATCGCCCAATTTTGCTCTAATTGAGCCAGGTGTGCGGGGCTAATGGTTGGATAAAGTGGCGCATTATTAAATGCCAAAATGACGCTATTTCGATAGTTTGGAATAGATAAACACACGGTTTGTCGACTAAACTCTCGTCGAATCGCTGCTAAGTAATGCATAAACTCATTGCTATCATTGACTAATAAGTTTAGTGCAACATGGCCTAAAGGTCTTAATAATGTCCTGCATTGACTTAAAAAATCATGTCCAATTATCCATTCCGGCGTTATTTTATCGATAGCGATATCAATCAAAATAAGATCATAGCAATGAGTACAATGGTGAATGTAATGGCGAATATCATCATGGATTAACGTCCAGTTTTTACCTTCTGGAAACTCAAAATAATTGATCGCCATCGATGCGACAGATTCAGAGATCTCAACCGCTTCACCTTTAACATCAGGAAAGCGATGTGAGAAATAGCGAGCGGTTGCCCCACCGCCAGTACCCACCAGCAAAACTCTTTTAGGCGGCTCCTCAAATATCATTCCAGCCAGCATGGCTCGGTTTAACGGCGAGGTTAATAACTCAGCTTGTGCTAAATTAATCTCTGATTGCACCAAACCATCGTTAAAATCCAACCAGCGACGATCACCTTGTTGCCAAATACGTATGGTTTCATTAGCGGTTTGCTGATTAACGATAAGTTGTGGTTTAACTAAAATCATAGTTTCCAATATGTATAACGTCAATGTAACTAATTAGAGGTGTATTAAACTGGATTCTAGGCTTAATTGATATTACTTTTTAACACGTCTGTTCATTTTGTTTTTACTTATTCGCAAACGACTAGACTGTTCACCTTGAATAATATCAACTAGATCACAATGGTGTGTTGCAGTTGACCCTTATAATTATCAGCTTTTTTCATTCTATTGGTCGCTATATAAATACGACATATCGCTAGCCATGTTAAAATTTGATGATTGAAACCTTCCCATTTATAAGCAAGCGACCCACTCATGTTACGACTTACTGAAATTAAACTACCGCTACATCACACTGAAGATGAGCTGCCAGCAGCTATTATTAAAACGCTAGGCATTAAAAGTGATGAACTTCTTAGTTTTTCTATCTTTAAACGTAGTTATGATGCTCGCAAAAAATCGAATATCTTACTGATTTACCATTTTGATGTGACATTATCAGAGGAAAATGAAAAGGCTGCTTTAGAAAAGTTTGCTAAGCAATCTTTTTTGAAAGTAAGCCCTGATATTTCATATAAGTTTGTTGCACAAGCGCCGGCTGACTTCCCTGCAGAGAATCAACAACGACCAATTATTGTAGGTTTTGGGCCTTGCGGTATTTTAGCCGCCTTAGTCTTGGCTCAGATGGGGTTAAAACCGATTGTTTTAGATCGTGGTCAAGCAGTTAAACAACGTACACAAGATACATTTAACTTTTGGCAAAAAGGTACATTAAAGACGGAGTCTAATGTCCAGTTTGGTGAAGGTGGCGCGGGGACGTTTTCTGATGGAAAACTCTATAGCCAGGTTAAAGATAAACAGTTTTTAGGCCGTAAAGTATTAAACGAATTTGTTAAGGCTGGCGCGCCTGAAGAAATATTAATGGTCAGTAAACCGCATATAGGCACTTTTAAGCTGGTTAAAATGGTCGAGAAAATGCGTAATGAGATTATCAGTCTTGGCGGTGAAATTCGTTTTGATAGTAAAGTCGAAAGTATTCAACGTGAGCTTGATGGTGACACACCTAATAATAGTGGGAAAATAACGGGCTTAGTTCTAAGTAATGGCGAAATACTAAAGGGTGAACATATTATCTTAGCTATTGGCCATAGTGCACGTGATACCTTCGAAATGTTACTAGAATACGGTGTTTACATTGAGCCTAAACCTTTCTCGATTGGTTTCCGTATAGAGCATCCTCAATCAGTTATTGATAAGGCGCGTTTTGGTGAAGAAGCGAGTAATCCTATTTTAGGTGCCGCCGATTATTCATTAGTCCATCACTGCAAAAATGGCCGTAGTGTTTATAGTTTTTGTATGTGTCCAGGAGGAACAGTTGTGGCTGCCTCATCTGAAGAGGGCAGAGTAGTCACTAATGGTATGTCACAGTATTCACGTAATGAGCGTAATGCAAATGCGGCTATTGTAGTGGGTATCGATCCTGAAGTTGATTTCCCAGGTTATCCATTAGCTGGTATTGATTTGCAGCGTGACCTAGAAAAATTGGCCTACAAAGCAGGTGGTAGTGACTATAGTGCGCCCGCTCAGTTAGTGGGTGATTTTATGGCAAACAAGCCTTCGACAAAATTAGGGGCTGTGACACCATCTTATAAGCCTGGTGTTACCTTAGGTGACTTAACGCAAGTTTTACCCTCATATGCTATTGCAGCTATTCGTGAGGCTATTCCCAAGTTTGATGACAAAATTAGAGGGTTTGCAATGGCGGATGCCATTTTGACGGGTGTAGAAACACGTACTTCCGCGCCTATTTGTATTCAGCGAGGCAAAGATTTCCAAAGTATTAATACCCGTGGTTTATATCCAGCAGGTGAAGGTGCAGGTTACGCGGGCGGTATTTTTTCTGCGGCAATTGATGGTATTAAGGTTGCTCAAGCAGTAGCGTTAGACATTTTAGCTGCTAAACCACAATAAGTTGAGTGGACTTAAACTGCAATATTGATAGTATTGCCAACGTTAGCGACGGCTTGTGGAATGGCTTCAATTAGCTGCATCACGGCTTCGCCTTGTGCTTTCATTTGATCGTTTCCTAATTTCACCATGGCAACGTTAAGATCTATTGCGTTGCGCTGTGCTGAAAGAGTAGAAGATATTTGAACTATTCTATTGACGTCCACGATCAATCCTTATTTTTGAAAACTACTAACGATAATAAATCTAATTATATTAATAGACAAGTTTAAACAAAATAAGTATTTATTTTATAGGAACGGCTAACAATGAAATCTATCAATCACGCAGAACAAAGTCTGCATTTTGATCAGCAGATTAACCAGATAGAAAATGAGATTCGGGCACTGCAAGCGGCGATGCCAGTTGCAAATAACAAGCCTCTGCCTATAACATTGACAGCATCACTAGATGCTCTTTTTATACAGTTACATACCTTCATTACTCTGAAATGTGTCAGCACCATCGCCCCAGAAAACACACTTATTGTTGAAGTCATACAACATCAGCAGGAGTTTAAGATCTTAGAAGTTGCCAAGCTAGCGCAACTTATGTCTAATCATATAGAAAATTTAGATGAAACTTTGACTCAAACAGATGGAGAGGTAAAGTCTACCGCGCTTATCAAGCAAACGATTGCTGAGTTTTTTATCGCTCGCCAAGTGTTGGTTGATAAGGCCATTAACGATAGTTCAGCAACTGATAGCTTTTGTGATTGCAGTACTTGCCTACAATCAACAGATCATCAATTTACCGCCGCATTTGATTATGTCTGCACTCAATGTGAAACTGCTTTTTTCAAATAGTCGGCTTATAACTCATCGGCTGCCTCACGAAGGCGAGTTTGTTTGTCATCTTCTTCAGCTAAGATGGATTGAATTTCTAACATGACTGCATCGACATCCGCCGATTCAGTATTTTCTTTGTAAAGGCCTGTCAATTCGACTTCTGGGGTTAATTTTCCATCTTCATATAAGGCCCATATTTCTTTAGCATATTGAGTGTTAATAAGTTCGGGGGCAAACTGGCCATAGTAGCGCGCCATATTATTAACATCACGGGTTAGCATGGCTTGAGCATTATTATTAGCGGCGGCATCAACGGCCTGAGGTAGATCAATAATGACGGGGCCATATTCATCAACCAGCACATTAAATTCTGATAGATCGCCATGAACTACACCTGCGACCAGCATCCGTACTACATCACGCATAACTAAGGCATGATCTTCTATGGCTTGTTCGGCTGACATCGACACGTCATTTAAGCGTGGCGCGACTTCTCCTGACTCATCAGTGATCAGCTCCATAATTAATACGCCATTCAGGCAGTCATAGGGCTGTGGCACACGCACTCCTGCCCCCGCCAATAGATACAAGGCATCTACTTCAGCATTTTGCCAGGTTTCTTCTTGTTGTTTGCGGCCAAACTTAGAGCCTTTTTCCATCGCTCTAGCGCGACGACTATTACGTACTTTGCGACCTTCTTGGTATTGAACCGCTTGTTTGAAATTTCGTTTTGCTGCTTCTTTATAAACTTTGGCGCAGCGAACATCAGCACCACAGCGAACAATATATACATCTGCTTCTTTACCGCTCATTAAGCGGCCAATGACTGCATCTACTAAGCCATCATCTACCAATGGCTGGAGTCGATTTGGTATTTTCATATTATCCCTATAGTTTAACAAGCTAATTATAGAATTCAGTCTAAATAGTTAGAAAAGAACGCTTAATAAAAAGAACTTCAAGCTCACTTTGCTTTTTGTTGCATCCATTGTTGGGCTAATTGTTCAGCATCATTGATTTGAGAGGACGGCATTTTTTTCAATAACTCACTCTTATTATAATCCAGATCCTTGCTGCCATTCTTTTCTGCTAGTAACCACCACATATATGCGGCTACATAATCTTGCATCACTGCTAAACCTTGATAATACATATTGCCCAAATTGCTTTGTGCATCGGGATGGCCCTGTTCAGCCGCCGCCATCATCCATTCTAAAGCGTGAGAATGATTTTGTTCAACGCCCGTACCCAGTTTGTACATAATGGCAAGGTTGAACTGCGCAACGTCATACCCTTGTTCTGCAGCACGACGGTACCATTTGACGGCACCATTATAGTCTTTGTCAACACCTTGCCCATTAAGGTATAAAAAACCTAAGGTATTTTGCGCGATGACATTGCCTTTGTCGGCCGCTCTTTTACATTTTTTAACATAGTCTTGTTGAGAGAGTTGCTCGTTAACGGCCACAAGGTTTCCTTAATTTAATAGAGATGTAAGGGTTATAGTTCACTTTCACCCGCTAAGGAAGCCAACTGATCTGCTTGATATTCATTAATCAGCGGATCGATGACTTGATCGAGATCGCCATCCATAATTTCAGCTAACTTATATAAAGTTAAGTTAATACGATGATCTGTTATGCGACCTTGTGGATAGTTATAGGTGCGGATCCGCTCACTACGGTCGCCACTACCAACTAATGATTTACGCGTTTCTGCTTGTTCGGCATCTTGTTTTTCATGTTTTGCCGCCATAATACGAGACTTTAGTACTGACATTGCAGTAGCACGATTTTTATGCTGTGAACGTTCTTCCTGGCACTCAACAATAGTTCCGGTAGGGATGTGAGTGATTCGAATAGCTGAATCAGTGGTATTAACATGCTGGCCACCGGCACCTTGTGAGCGAAAAGTATCCACTTTAAGATCGGCAGGGTTAATTTCGATTTCATCAATTTCGTCAGCTTCTGGCATCACAGCTATAGTGCAGGCAGAGGTATGAATGCGTCCCTGTGATTCTGTTTCTGGTACACGCTGTACACGGTGAGCGCCTGATTCAAACTTGAGTCGCGAATATGCACCATCACCAACAATACGTAGAATTATTTCTTTATAACCACCATGATCGCCTTCTTGGGCATTGATAATTTCTATATTCCAACGTTTGGATTCAGCATAACGGGTGAACATGCGGTACAAATCACCAGAGAAGATAGCGGCTTCATCCCCCCCTGTGCCAGCGCGCACTTCTAGAAAGATATTTTTCTGATCGTTAGGATCGGTGGGTAACAATAGTTTTTGCAAAGTGAGTTCGAGTGCTTTTTCGCTGGCTTCAGCTTCTAACAGTTCTTCTTTTGCCATTTCACGCATTTCAGCATCATCTTCTTTCATCATACTTTTAGCATCATCAATTGCGCTAAGTGCGGCCTTAAAGGCGGTGAAGTTACTTACTACCGGCTCTAATTGAGCATATTCCTGCGATAAGCTGCGAAATTTATTTTGCTCCGCCATGGTTTGAGGATCTGATAACAGGCCGCTAATTTCTTGTTGGCGCTCAATTAAGCTTTCTAGCTTATTCTTTATGGAGTCTTTCACGGTTAATCCTTGATATTGAAAAGGCTACGCGCCGCTTCAATTAAATTGTTGTCGGTGTTAAAGCCCGATTGGCGTAGCTGTCTGCTCGGCTCATGTAGTAATTTTTTGGTTAGTGCTCTAGCTAGTTCATCTAAAACAATTTCGGCAGTTAATCCCTGTTCTAATTGTTTTTTTGCTTTTTCAACTAAGGAAGCGCTTTCAGCTTCAGCTTTTTCACGGATAGCTCTAATAACGGGTACTGCATCTTGAGTTCGTAACCAAGCAATAAAGTGATCGACTTGGTTGTCGATTATTTCTTCTGCCTGAACCGCTGCTTCACGACGAGAGTACAAGCTTTCCTCGATAATTTCGTGCAAGTCATCGACACAATAAAGGTAGATATCTTCTAAATTACCTACCTCAGGTTCAATATCTCTTGGCACGGCAATGTCTACCATAAAAATCGGCCTGCGTTTACGTTGTTTAAGTGCCCGTTCAACGGTGCCTTTACCTAAAATGGGTAACTGACTAGCGGTTGAGCTAATAACTATATCTGCTTCGGCTAAGTGGTCTGGCATTTCACTTAAACTGATCGCGTAACCGTTGATCTGCAATGCTAAGTTGTGGGCTCTCTCAATAGTACGGTTAGCAATAATAATACGCTCGACGCCATTATCATGTAAATGACGAGCAACAAGCTCAATCGTTTCGCCGGCTCCAATTAATAATGCGGTTGAACTCTTCAAATCACTGAAAATTTGCTTTGCTAGGCTGACAGCAGCAAAGGCAACGGATACTGGACTATTACCGATGGCAGTATCGGTTCGTACTTGCTTGGCGACAGTGAAAGCATGTTGAAATAACCGACCTAACATTTTGCCTAGAGTTTCTGCGTTGAGCGCATCACTATAAGCGGTTTTAATTTGTCCCAAAATTTGTGATTCACCTAATACCATCGAATCTAAACTACAGGCGACACGCAATAAATGTCGCATGGCGTCATGGCCTAGGTAACAATATAAATGTTCGTTTAAAGAATCTTCTGCCTGCTGATGAAACTGGTGGAGCCATACACCGATAAGATGATGGCATTCATCATCAATATAGCAATAAATTTCAGTGCGATTACAGGTGGATAGAATCACCGCTTCAACAACATAAGTTTGTTGCTTTAGCGCCGCTAAAGCAGCAGGCAGCATCGCCGTATTAAACGCAATATTTTCGCGAATATTTACAGGTGCTGTGTTGTGGTTGATGCCGTAGGTGACAAATTGCATATTTTGGGTGATAAGTCGTCGTTAAATACTGGTAAACTCTACAATCGTTAATTAAATCTTGGGGCAGATTGTTTAAATCAATATGCCATTCTACCAAAATCAATCAATTGGGTTGTTTTATTATGAATTTATTACCATTACATTGGCTACGTTTCGTGCCTTCTCTACATCGGGGTATAGTGTCAGCTTCATCGATATTATTGGTGGCGTGTGCTTCTACACCTGCCCAGCCATTAGAAGCATCAACACCAACGGCAAGTTCAATGGAGACTGAATTGGTGGAAGAGATGGCCGACTTACCACTAAGTGCTGAGTTGATTTATTACGTCTTAACCGCGGAAATAGCGGGCCAACGAGGTAAAATAGGTATCGCAGCAGAGTTGTATGATAATGCGGCAAACTTAGTTGATTCTCCCGCAGTGGCCGGACGCTCTACTCAGGTTGCCAATTTTTCGCGTAATCAGGACCGAATCAATCGCGCAATAAAAAGATGGATTGAAGTTGATCCGACCGATGCTGATATTTATATTATGCAAGCACCTTTTTTAATGTTGAAAGGGGATTACGACGGGGTTATTAAAGCCGTTGATTCTGCACTAGAATGGGCACCTGAAAAGTCCAAAGATTATTTGGACCGAGTATCTGGAAATCTGATCGAGCTGGCAAAACCAGAACAAGCACTAAACGTACTACAACAACTCAAAACCTATCAACAGAATGATATAGAAGCGATTTTTGCTTATGCCCGCATGGCAGCATTTCATCAACGTTACGATGATGGGCTGTTGGCGATAGAAAAGGTACTTAAAGAACAGCCTAAACGTGAAGATGCGCTTATTTTAAAAGCAGAGCTATTACAGAGGCTAGAAAAAGGCGCAATGGCCCTTGCTGTGTTGAAAAAACCAGCCACCGACAAGGCCGCTAATGATGAATTACGATTTTCTTATGCAAAATTATTAGGAGAAAACAATAAAATTAGTGAGGCAAAGGCTATCTTTCAACAGCTTAATACCGCGTCTCCTGAAAATGAAGAGGTTTTATTCGCCTTAGGTTTGATTGCTATTCAAGAAAGAGACGGCCAACAAGCAAAACAGTATTTTAATGAATTAATCAGTCTTGGTGATAGTGGTAAACAAGCGGGTTATTTTATGGGTTTAGCTGAAGAGTTAAATAATGACAAGGAAGCGGCAAAGATCTGGTTTGTCTCTGTCCCTGCCGAGAGTCCTCGCTTTCAAGCGGCACAATCTAGCTATATCAACCTATTAGCAGATGACGGCCAAATGCAAAAAGCGAGAATGCATTTAAAATTGTTGCGCAGAGAGCAACCTAAAAAAGCGCTGCAATATTATATCTTTGAAGGCTCATTCTTAAGGGAGCGTGGTCAAGGGCAAGCTGCGTTTGATTTATACAGCGAGGCTTTGAAAAAACATTCGGCTCAAACAGACTTACTTTATGGCCGGGCGATGGTGGCTGAGTCGTTGAATAAGATAGATGTTTTGGAAGAAGATTTACGCGCTATTTTGGATAAAGAACCTAATAATAGCCAAGCCTTAAATGCCTTGGGTTATACCTTGGCTGACCGGACAAACCGACATCAAGAAGCATTATCGTTGATAAATAAAGCAGTTGAATTAAAACCAAACGATGCTTTTTATTTAGATAGTCTAGCTTGGGTGCATTATCGCTTAGTCAATTTGGATGACGCTGAGCGTTTTATTAAACAAGCGGTTGTACTTTCACCTGCGCCAGAATTTTCAGCGCACTTAGGTGAGATTTTATGGGCACAAGGCAAGCAAGAAGAAGCCAAAAAAGCGTGGAATGATGGGCTTAAAATGGATTCTAATAATCAGCTAATACTTGATACGATGTCTCGATTTGGTTTGTGAGATCAGTAATGAAATTGGCGGCTATCTTGGCAGTGATGTTGATGGTCACTGCCTGTGCGCCGCTGTTTCAGCAACACGTAAAATCAAGTCCAGAGTCCTTATGGCAACTACGGCATCAGGCTTTAATTAAACTTGAACACTGGCAGCTTCAGGGCCGAACAGTTATTAGGCAGGGCAAAGAAGCATTTAATGCGGGCTTGCGCTGGCAACAACATCGAAATAGTTACCAAATTAAGTTAGAAGGCCCTTTTTCTCAAGGTGGCATTACGCTGAATGGTGATGATAAACAAGCTGTGTTAACCCTAGCTGATGGCAAAGAGCTCCTCGCATCTGATGCTGAAGTACTAATAAAACAAAGCTTAGGTATTCCATTGCCTATCAGTGCACTGCGTAATTGGATCCGCGGAATTCCTGACGCCTCAATCAATATTGATACATTAGAGTTGAATGCTAAAGGCCAAATTACACATTTGGTTCAGCAAGATTGGGATATCAGCTATTTAAGGTATGTGCCCTTTGGTATTTATTCAATGCCAGACAAGATCTTTATTAATAAACAAGATATGAGCCTCAGGTTAATTATCACTAGATGGAAAGATGTACCGTGAAATGGTGGCCATCACCGGCAAAATTAAATCTCTTTTTGCATATTACAGGTCGCCGTAGTGATGGATATCATGAGCTACAAACGGTATTTCAATTTTTAGATTACAGCGACACCTTATCTTTTGAAGAGACTATCGATTCAAATATTCAATTGTTGACGCCGATAGAGGGTGTTGAACATGATAATAATTTAATCGTAAAAGCAGCAAAAGCACTACAGCAATATGCAGGAATTAACAAAGGTGCCCTCATTTCCCTGGATAAACGATTGCCTATGGGAGGTGGTTTAGGAGGGGGAAGTTCTAATGCTGCTACAACATTAGTTGCGCTTAACCAGCTATGGGCTTGCCAATTATCGAATGATAAACTAGCACAGATTGGCTTGAAATTAGGCGCAGATGTACCTGTCTTTATTCATGGTTATGCCGCTTGGGCTGAAGGCATCGGTGAGAGCTTAAGCCCTATATTACCAGCTGAGCCATGGTATGCCGTCATTGTGCCGCCATGCCACGTATCTACTAGTGAAATATTTTCTGCTAGGGAGTTGACTCGCGACTGTGAACCCATCACAATACCGCGCTTCCTTTCGGGGGAAGGCAGAAATGTCTGTGAAGATGTAGTGAAACACCGCTATCCCGCAGTTGCTGAAGCGTTATGTTGGTTAATGCAGTATGGCCAAGCAAGAATGACAGGCACTGGGGCATGTGTTTTTGTTGATGTTAATAGTCAGCAGCAAGCGCAAAAAATAGTGGGTGACTTGCCAGAGACTTGGCAAGGGTTTGTGGCAAAAGGTTGTAATCGTTCGCCACTTAATTACATTTAACTGAAGACTTCAAAAAAAAGAAGTCATGATGTGTCTGCAAATGTTAGAATGATCTTTTACAGTTGGGGTATCGCCAAGCGGTAAGGCACAAGGTTTTGATCCTTGCATTCCCAGGTTCGAATCCTGGTACCCCAGCCATTCTCTTTTAACAGAATATTCGGCATTTTAAACTGTGACAAAAAATAGACTCCTCAAGTTACAAGAACGCACTGCTGATAGCAGCATGATGGTTTTCAGCGGCAACGCACATCCTCGTCTGGCTCAAAAAGTTGCTCACTTCCTAAATGTACCGCTAGGCAAAGCCACCGTCGAAAAATTTAGTGATGGTGAGATCATGGTCGAAATTCTTGATCATGTCCGCGGTAAAGATGTATTTATTGTGCAACCAACCTGTCGGCCGACTAATGATAATTTGATGGAGCTAATGGTCATGACGGATGCTATCCGTCGTTCATCAGCAAAACGTATTACACTTGTTGTGCCTTATTTTGGTTATTCTCGACAAGACCGTAGACCGCGCTCGGCACGTGTAGCTATCTCAGCTAAGGTTGTTGCCAATATGTTGACCGGTGCCGGTGCAGATCGGGTGTTAACCGTTGACTTACATGCGGACCAAATCCAAGGCTTTTTCGATTGCCCTGTAGATAATGTCTACGCCTCTCCAGTATTGCTAGCTGATATTTGGAAGCATAAATATAAAGATGTAGTGGTTGTGTCACCGGATGTTGGTGGTGTGGTACGTGCAAGAGCCCTGGCTAAACATATAGGGGTTGAGTTAGCCATCATCGATAAACGTCGTCCAAAAGCCAATGTGGCCAAAGTAATGAACATTATTGGTGAAGTAGAAGGTCGCGTTTGTATCTTGATAGACGATATGGTTGATACGGCAGGCACATTGTGTGCTGCAGCTGAAGCATTAAAAAACCAAGGTGCGACAAGGGTAGTAGCTTATTGTACTCACGCGGTTTTATCTGGGCTTGCTATTGATAATCTCAATGGTTCGGTATTAGATGAGCTTGTTGTGACGGATACTATTCCCTTACAAGAAAATGCGCGCAAATGTGAAAAAATTCGCCAGTTGAGTATTGCTGAAATGCTAGCTGAAGCGATGTACAGAATAAGTAACGAGGAGTCAGTTAGCTCTTTGTACATGGATTAAACCAGTTAAGAAAAACAGTTTACAAAAGAACAGATAATGTTCTATATATGCTGACCCTGGTCGCGGGGAGGCAAAGAGCCGCCGAAAGGCGGCATTTTTAATGGACAAATTAGCGTTTGTTCATGATTTTGGAGAAAAACATGAAAAATTTATTTGAAGTTCAAGCTGAACTACGTACTGACTTGGGGAAAGGTGCGAGCCGCCGTCTACGTCATGCAAACAAAGTTCCAGCGATTGTATACGGTTCTGATCAAGCACCGACCTCGATCACACTAGAGCACAACAAGTTTTTGCGTCACCTTGCTGAAGATGCCTTTTATTCTCATATTTTGACACTAGATATTGATGGTAAGGCACAACAAGTTGTATTGAAAGACTTGCAGCGTCATCCAGCAAGTGATGTAAAAATCATGCATGCAGATTTTTTACGTGTTAGTGCAAACCATGCATTAACAATGAACATTTCTTTGCATTTTAACGGCGAAGAAGAGTCTGCTGGTGTTAAAGCTGGTGGTTTAGTGGCTCACTTAATATCAGAAGTTGAAATTTCTTGTTTGCCAAAAGATTTACCTGAAGCTATCGATGTTGATGTTTCTGGGCTAGATATGGATGAAACCATTCATCTGACTGAGCTTGTTTTACCTGCTGGCGTTACATTAACAGCATTAAATCATAATCAAGACGAAGACTTAGAAGAAGGCGAACGTTCTTCTTATGATCAAGCAGTTGTCAGTATTCATGCTCCTCGTGCTGCTACTGTTGAATCTGATGAAGACACTGATGTTGCAGCTACGGATGCTGAAGCTGAAACAGAGTAATATCACTCAGTAGTAATAATTGAGGAGCGGTGAATGGCTAATTGGTTAATCGCTGGATTGGGCAATCCCGGTCCTCAATATGAACAAACCCGACATAATGTTGGGTTTTGGTGGCTGGATCAACTGGCACATGACTTATCGACAACATTTTCAGTTGAAAATAAATTTCATGGTCAGTTGGCCCAGAGCCAATCACCAGAACATAAACTATTTCTGCTCAAACCACTGCTATTTATGAATCGTAGTGGTCAATCAGTAGCAGCATTAGCTAATTTTTATAAAATCCCCTTAAGTAATACACTCATTATTCATGATGAGCTTGATTTGGCCGCTGGCATCGCTCGTTTGAAACGTGGCGGTGGACATGGTGGTCATAATGGTTTGCGCGACATCATTTCACAAACAGGAAGTAAGGATTTTTTACGCTGTCGCTTAGGTATTAATCATCCTGGAGACAGCCGTTACGTGGCGGATTATGTATTAAGTAAACCGTCGCAGCCTGATCGCCAAGTTATCCATTCAGCGATAGATGATTCCTTAAGGGTACTACCTGATATATTGTCAGGCAACTTAGATAAAGCCATGAACTGGCTACATTCACAATAGGAAATATCATGGGATTTAAATGCGGCATAGTTGGCCTGCCCAATGTGGGTAAATCAACCTTATTTAATGCGCTCACTGAAGCGGGTATTGATGCACAAAACTATCCATTTTGTACGATTGAGCCTAACGTCGGAATTGTGCCTGTTCCAGATCCACGTATGGATGCATTAGCTGAGTTTGTCAGTCCTGAGCGAATTTTGCCAACAACGATGGAGTTTGTCGATATTGCCGGTTTAGTGGCCGGTGCATCAAAAGGCGAAGGCCTAGGCAATAAATTTCTTGCTAATATCCGCGAAACTGACGCCATTGCCCATGTTGTACGTTGCTTCAATGATGATAATGTCATTCATGTAGCCAACAAAATTTCGCCACTCGATGATGTTGAAGTGATTAATACAGAATTGTGTTTAGCCGACTTAGAAAGTGTTGAAAAATCTATTACAAAAACAACTCGTGATGCCAAAGGTGGCGATAAAACAGCTAAAGCTCGACTTGATTTATTAACTGAAATTCGCGATGTGCTTAACGAGGGTAACTTGGTCAGAACTATGAAGCTAGATGCCGATCAAATGGCTTTATTAAATGAGACACACCTAATCACCATCAAGCCAACCATGTATATTGCTAATGTAGCAGAAGATGGCTTTGAAAATAATCCTTTACTTGATGCTTTAACGACATTTGCAGAACAGGAGGGTGCCCCAATCGTGAGCATTTGTGCGGCTATTGAATCTGAAATTGCTGAACTTGATGATGAAGAGAAAAATGAGTTCTTAGCTGAGTTAGGTCAAGATGAACCTGGTTTGAACCGTGTAATTCGAAGTGGTTATGCCTTGTTAGGCTTGCAGACTTATTTTACCGCAGGGGTAAAAGAAGTGCGTGCCTGGACGGTAAAAATTGGGGCTACAGCACCACAAGGTGCGGGTGTCATTCATACCGATTTTGAAAAAGGTTTTATTCGAGCTGAAGTGATTGCTTATCAAGATTATATTGAAAATAAAGGCGAGCAAGGTGCAAAAGATGCTGGGAAATGGCGCTTAGAAGGTAAAGATTACATTATTAAAGATGGTGACGTAATGCATTTTCGTTTTAATGTTTAAAGCTTGAGTAAGCTGTTTTACTGCATACATATCATTAAAAAATAAGACGAAATAATTATTTATATCGTCTTATTTTTAGTGATTTTGAAATGATAACTAGCCTAGTTAAATCTCTTCATTTGACCGCTTAATAAGTAAGCGGCTATTGATTTTGCTTATTAGCTTAGAATAATTTTGTAAACTAGTGGCAAGCGTAGCTTTGTTCCAAAACTCAGCTTAGTCGTTAAATGTTAGTTTGCTTTCAAGTCTTCAAAAGATTGAGCAGCAATTTGTGATGCTTCTTCAATAGTGGTTGCAAGTACATTAAAATGGCCCATTTTGCGGCCGACACGCGCTTCTTTTTTACCATATAAGTGAAGTTTGTTTTGCGGTTGTGATAACAAACTGTCCCAATTTGGTTCGCTACTGCCCCAGACATCACCCAGAATATTGATCATCACTACAGGGGATTTAAGTTCACAGTTACCAGAGGGTAAACCACACAACATACGAACTTGCTGTTCAAACTGTGATGTTTCACAGGCATCAAGGGTGAAATGCCCCGAGTTATGGGGACGAGGTGCTATTTCATTAGCGATAATATCGCCTTCTTGAGAAATGAAAAACTCAACTGCCATGGTGCCAATATAACCCAAGCCTGCTGCGATTTTATCTGCCATCTCAATCACCGTTTGTGCATGTTGTTTTGTCACGCTACTGGGTACGGTAGTTGCGTGTAAAATGCTATTGATATGTACATTTTCAGCGATAGGAAAATTGGTAATCTCACCGGACTGGCTTCGTGCTAGCACCGTAGATATTTCACGCTCTAGGTTGATACGTTGTTCTAAAACACATTCGACCTCATCTAAGTCGTGAAAAGCTTGGCGAACGGCGTCAATGGTTTTACATACCACCTGGCCTTTACCATCATAGCCAAAGTTAGCGACTTTTAAGATCCCAGGTAGTTGAAAGCTGGCTGCTATCGCATCAATATCTTCGTTTGAGCGAATAGCAGCGAAGGGAGCAACTGGAATGCCAAGTGAGGCAATAAACTGTTTTTCAACAATACGATTTTGGGTGTTTGCAAGCGCTTGTGATGAAGGATGTACCACTGTCTTAGTTTCAAGAAAAGACAAGGTGGTCGCAGGAATATTTTCAAATTCCGTGGTCACAGCATCACAAAGTTCAGCTAATTGTTCTAATGCCGCTTGATCGGTATATTTTGCGCAGATGTGCTGATCAGCAATGATGCCTGCGGGACTAGTGGCATCAGGATCTAATACAATAACGTTATAGCCCATAGTTTGAGCTGCCGAGGTAAACATACGGCCTAATTGACCGCCGCCGAGCATGCCGAGAGTTGCGCCTGGTAATATCATAGTGATAAGTCTTTAGTTAAATAGGGATTATTGCGGAGGAAGTGTCATATTTAAAACAGCTTTATGCTGATCTTTGCGGAATTGTTCTAGTTTAGCTGCAAGCTTAGTGTCTGTTGTTGCTAGTTGTGCAATTGCAAATAAAGCGGCATTTGCGGCACCTGCTTCGCCAATAGCAAAAGTAGCAACAGGAATACCCTTAGGCATTTGTACAATCGACAATAGAGAGTCTTGGCCTTTTAAGTAACGTGATGGCACAGGTACACCGAGCACGGGTAATATAGTGTTGGCCGCTAACATGCCGGGTAAATGTGCAGCGCCACCTGCGCCTGCAATAATACAACTCAAACCTTTATCTTTAGCGGTAAGCGCATATTCAGTAAGTAAATCAGGGGTGCGATGCGCGGAAACTACTTTAGCTTCATAAGCGATGCCAAAGGCTTCAAGTTGCTCAACTGCTTTTTGCATTACAGGCCAATCACTATTGCTGCCCATGACAACGCCAACTACCGGTTTATCCATCTCTATTCCATTGCTATACTTTATACAACGTTCTATTTTAGCTAATTTATTGAATATAGGGAAGTTTATAGAGCCATTATTGTCAGTTAAAACAGTCTAAGTATTTATTACTTAAGGATAAACCTTAGTCATTTCGGTGGTGAGTAGAGTGAAGAGTTTGAGGGTTTTTTATTGCCTTAATGTAAGGGATACCCCATTTTTTGTATCAATTATGCTTACGGACTTTAGCCACATAATCATTGAGGAAATATGCAATTTATACGCTGAATTTTAGTTTAAATCAGCTGTTAAATGGACTTGCTCTAACACCTAAAATAGTCGAAAATATAGTGACGATTGAATGGCACTGAATCAATCGCTATAATAGTCGATCCATTTTGCCGTCTTTTATTTCTAAAGACAGTGCTCCTCATCTGTATGGGTGACGAGGAGACAGGCGCTAACATTAATTTGAAGGTAGAGACGTGAGTCAGCCAACAGAATTAACACAAGGCCTTTATCGGCCAGAATTTGAAAAAGATAACTGCGGCTTCGGTCTGATTGCTCAGATGGATGATAAGCCTAGTCATTGGTTAGTTGAAACTGCGATTGAGGCATTAGGTAATCTAACGCATCGTGGTGCAATTGGTGCTGATGGTAAAACGGGTGACGGCTGTGGTCTTTTAATGAAAAAGCCCGATGGGTTTTTTCGTGCGATTGCCGCTGAGCTAGGTTTTGCTTTAACGGATAATTACGCTGTGGGCATGGTGTTTTTATCGCAAGATCCAGTAAAGGCAGACGCTAACCAAGCTATCGTTACTCAGCAGCTGACAGCACAAGGTCTTGGCGTTTTGGGCTGGCGCGATGTGCCCGTTAATGCTGAAGCTGCGTGTGGTGAGACTGCATTAGCCTTGTTACCTATTATGCGCCAGGTATTCGTCAATGCTGGCTCGGATATGGATGTGGCAGCATTTGAACGTCATTTATATATTGCACGCCGCTTAGCTGAAAAATCCGTAACGGATGATGATGCGTTTTATATACCAACCTTGTCATCACATGTTGTGTCATACAAAGGCTTGGTTATGCCTTCGTATTTATCTATATTCTATAAAGATCTAGAAGATAAACGTATGCAGACCGCTATTTGTGTATTCCATCAACGTTTTTCTACGAATACATGGCCACAGTGGAAACTGGCACAGCCTTTCCGCTATTTAGCTCATAATGGTGAAATTAACACTGTGCAAGGTAACCGTAATTGGGCTTTGGCACGGGGTGCAAAATTTGCCACTTCATTGATCGATAATATGAATGATATCCGTCCGCTGGTGGGCATGACAGGATCGGATTCATCCAGCATGGATAATATGCTTGAAGCATTGATAGCGGGTGGTGTTGATATGTTCCGTGCCATGCGCTTGCTTGTTCCGGCTGCCTGGCAGAATGATAATACGATGGATGCTGATCTAAAAGCTTTCTATGATTATAACTCTATGCATATGGAACCTTGGGATGGACCTGCTGGCGTCGTTTTAACCAATGGACGTTATGCAGCATGCACCTTAGATCGCAATGGCCTTCGCCCTGCACGTTATATTATTACAAAAGATCGCCATATTACGATTGCATCAGAAGTCGGTGTTTATAAATATAAGCCTGAAGATGTTGTCGCTAAAGGTCGGCTAAAACCCGGTCAAATGTTAGCGGTTGATACGTCTACCGGTGAATTATTATTGCCTGAAGATATTAATAATAAGCTCAAAAAAGCACAGCCTTATCGTGAATGGATTGAAACACATCTACAACGCTTAGAAGATAAAGCGGATGATGAAACCCTGCCTACACTTGAAGCTGCTGATTTAGCTACTTACGAAAAGCTGTTCCAAATCAGCTTTGAAGAGCGCGACCAAGTTATTCGTGTTTTAGGTGAGTCTGGACAAGAGGCGACAGGATCTATGGGCGATGACACGCCATTCCCTGTCATGTCACAAAATGAGCGCTCGTTATTTGATTATTTCCGCCAGCAGTTTGCACAGGTAACCAATCCACCGATTGATTCGCTGCGTGAAAACATTGTAATGTCATTGGAAACTTGTTTTGGCCAAGAACGTAATTTGTTTGAAGAAGGGGCCGATCACGCTCAGCGTGTTGTGGTTGACTCGCCTGTATTGTCCGAAAGCCGCTTTCATCAGTTAGTCAAAATGGGTGACAATGATAGCGAATACAAATCAGTTAACATTTCATTAGCTTATTCAGCATCATTAGGTCTGGCTGCAGCAATTGATGCTGTGGTTGAACAAGCAGAACAAGCAGTGCGTGATGGTGTGGTTATTGTAGTATTAAGTGACCGTGGTGTAACTTCAGAGCAGTTACCAATTCATGCTTTATTAGCAACGGGTGCAGTGCACCAACGCTTAATTAAAGCTGGCTTACGTTGCAATGCAAATATTGTCGTTGAAACAGCAACGGCACGTGACTCACATCACTTTGCGGTATTAATTGGTAATGGTGCTACTGCTATCTATCCGTATTTAGCTTATGCAACATTGAACAATTTAATCCACACCAATGAAATTCAAAAATTATCACGGCCTGAAGTATGCCAACGTTACCGTAAAGGTATTAACAAAGGCTTATTTAAAATCATTTCAAAAATGGGTATTTCAACTATCGCCAGTTACCGTGGTGCGCAGTTGTATGAAATTATCGGTTTGAATGAAGTGGTGGTTGATAAATGTTTTACTGCCACTACCAGCCGTATCAGTGGTACAGGTTTTGAAGAAATTCAAAAAGACCAACAATCACTGGCAGATCGTGCATGGAATAATCGTAAAAAACGTGAACAAGGCGGTTTATTGAAGTATGTGCACGGTGGCGAATATCATGCCTATAACCCAGATATTATTGCTACGCTTCATAAAGCGGTGCAAGGGGGAAGTTATGATGATTATAAAGCCTATGCTGCTTTAGTTAACGAACGTCCTGCAATGGTATTACGTGATTTATTAGGGCTTAAAGTCGCTGATAAACCATTGTCATTAGATCAAGTTGAACCTATCGCAAAAATTTTGCCACGTTTTGATAGTGCCGGCATGTCCCTAGGTGCTTTGTCTCCTGAGGCACATGAAGCATTAGCAACCGGTATGAATCGTCTAGGTGGCCGATCTAACTCGGGTGAGGGTGGTGAAGATCCTGCTCGTTTTGGTACAGAAAGAGTCTCTAAGATTAAACAAGTCGCTTCAGGTCGTTTTGGCGTAACGCCTAACTATTTGGTCAATGCCGAAGTATTGCAGATTAAAGTTGCACAAGGCGCTAAACCAGGTGAGGGTGGCCAATTACCCGGTGGTAAAGTCAATCAAATGATTGCAACCTTACGCCATTCAATGCCTGGCGTAACCTTGATTTCTCCACCACCACATCATGATATCTATTCGATTGAAGATTTAGCACAACTGATCTTTGATTTAAAACAGGTTAATCCTGATGCCTTGGTCTCGGTCAAACTAGTATCAGAAGCTGGTGTAGGTACGATTGCTGCTGGTGTTGCAAAAGCTTATGCCGATTTGATTACGATTTCAGGTTATGACGGTGGTACTGCTGCTAGCCCATTAACATCAGTTAAATATGCTGGTGGACCGTGGGAACTAGGTTTAAGCGAAACACACCAAACATTGCGTGCGAATGATTTACGCGACAAAGTACGCCTGCAAACAGATGGCGGTTTAAAAACAGGTCTTGATGTTATTAAAGCTGGGATCCTTGGTGCTGAAAGTTTTGCATTTGGTACCGGTCCAATGGTGGCATTAGGCTGTAAGTTTTTACGGATCTGTCACTTGAATAACTGTGCTACCGGTGTAGCAACACAAAATGATGCACTGCGTAGCAAGCACTTTATTGGCTTGCCACAAATGGTAATGAACTACTTCCAGTTTGTTGCCCGTGAAACACAAGAATGGTTAGCTATTCTTGGTGTTAGTAGCATGGCTGATTTGATTGGTCGTACCGATTTACTTGAAATTTTGCCCGGTACAACAGACAAACAACGCAAACTGGATCTTGCACCGTTATTATCAACGGCTGGTGTTGCTGCTGATAAACCACAATATTGTATTGAACCAAAAAATACACCATATGATAAAGGTGAATTAGCAGAACAAATGATTGTTGATATGAAAGACGCTATAAGCAATAAGACAGGCGGCTTTTTTGAATATGATGTACGTAATATTCATCGTTCTATTGGGGCGCGTATTTCGGGTGAAATTGCCCGACATCATGGCAACTACGGTATGAGTGATACGCCGATCCGCATGCAACTGACAGGTTCGGCAGGACAAAGTTTTGGTGTCTGGAATGCTGGTGGTTTGGAAATGCGCCTTGAAGGTGATGCCAATGATTATGTAGGCAAAGGAATGGCGGCAGGTAAACTGACTATCTATCCTTCACCAGAAAGTGATTTTTCTAGTCAAGAAGCCAGCATTATGGGCAATACCTGTTTGTATGGCGCCACCGGCGGTTACTTGTATGCGGCGGGTATGGCTGGAGAACGATTTGCGGTACGTAACTCGGGTGCAACTGCAGTAGTGGAAGGCATTGGCGACCACGGTTGTGAATATATGACCGGTGGTGTGGTGGTGGTATTAGGTGAGTCTGGTCTGAACTTCGGTGCAGGTATGACCGGTGGTTTTGCTTATGTGCTTGATATTGAAGAGACATTTGACCAACGATACAATTCTGAACTAGTGGAGCTAATTCGAATGAATGACGCTCAATTATCTCTACATGTCCTGCATTTGAAAGGCCTTATTGAAGATCATGTCCGTGAAACAGGCAGCGACTGGGGCAATCAATTATTAGATATGTTCGAGCAACGCTTGCCACATTTCTGGTTGGTTAAACCTAAGGCCTCAGCATTAGATAGTTTGCTTGAATCAACAACCAAAGCAGCATAAAATAAGTTAAATGAGCAAATAATAATTATGGCTAAAAATACATTTCAATTTCTAGAAGTAGGTCGACACGATCCGAAAAAATTTGAGGCAAAAGAACGCATTGAAGGCTTCGGTGAGATCTATGAAAGTTTTGATCAATCTCAAGCTGCAGAACAATCAGAACGGTGTTTAGAGTGTGGTAATCCATACTGTGAATGGAAATGCCCGGTGCACAACTACATTCCTAATTGGCTGAAATTAGTCAGTGAAGGCAATATAGAAGAAGCGGCCGAGCTGGCTCATCAAACCAATACATTGCCTGAGATTTGTGGTCGAGTATGCCCACAAGATCGTCTTTGTGAAGGTGCATGCACCTTGAATGATGGTTTTGGTGCAGTAACGATCGGTTCAGTTGAAAAATATATTACTGATACTGCATTAGATCAAGGCTGGCGTCCTGATATGTCGGGCGTTAAAGCGACAGGAAAACGAGTGGCCGTTATTGGTGCAGGGCCTGCTGGTTTAGGTTGTGCTGATATTTTAGTGCGAGGCGGAGTTACACCTATTGTTTATGACAAACACCCAGAAATAGGCGGATTGTTAACTTTTGGTATTCCTGAATTCAAACTTGAAAAAGAAGTGATTAAGCGCCGACGAGAAGTACTGGAAGGAATGGGTGTTGAATTTGTATTAAACACTGATATTGGTACTGATATTCAATTCCAAACATTACTTGATGAATATGATGCCGTTTTCCTTGGTATGGGTACATACACATCGATGAAAGGTGGTTTCCCAGGTGAAGATAAACAAGGCGTTTATGAAGCCCTACCTTACCTTGTTGCCAACAACAAGCATGCATTAGAGTTAAATCCTGAAGATTACGTTAGTCTTGAAGGCAAAAAAGTTATTGTGTTAGGTGGTGGTGATACTGCGATGGACTGTAACCGAACAGCCATTCGTCAGGGTGCTGCTCATGTTCAATGTGCATACCGGCGTGATGAAGCTAATATGCCAGGCTCGAGTCGTGAAGTGAATAACTCAAAAGAGGAAGGCGTTGAATTCTTATGGAATCGCCAACCGATAGAAGTAGTTGGTGATGATAAGGCTGTAGGTATTAAAGTAGTGACAACGGCTTTAGGCGAACCGGATGAAAATGGCCGCCGTCGTCCAGAAGCGATACCCGGCAGCGAAGAAATTCTTACTGCAGATGCGATCGTTATTGCCTTTGGCTTCCGTCCAAGTCCTGCGCCATGGTTCACTGAGTTTGGGGTTGATATTGATGATGGTGGACGTGTAATTGCCCTAGAAAATGGCAAATGTGCATTCCAAACAACTAACGAAAAAATCTTTGCCGGTGGTGATATGGTTCGTGGTTCTGATCTTGTTGTTACTGCTGTTTGGGAAGGTCGTCAAGCAGGTGAAGGTATTCTCGATTATCTGAATGTTTAGCTAGTAGATTGCATTAATAATTCAGAAACAAAAAACGCGAAGGATTAAAGTGTCAGAATTAAAAAATGATCGTTATTTAAGGGCATTGTTACGCCAGCCGGTAGATAAAACACCAGTATGGGTTATGCGTCAGGCGGGTCGTTATTTACCTGAGTATCGTGAAGTTCGTGCTAAAGCCGGCGATTTCATGACCTTATGTAGCACACCAGAATTAGCATGTGAAGTAACACTTCAACCGCTACGACGTTTTGACTTAGATGCTGCGATTATATTTTCAGATATTCTGACTATTCCTGATGCGATGGGTTTAGGACTGCACTTTGTTGCTGGCGAAGGACCAAAATTCAGTAATGTTATTAAATCTGCAGCCGATATTGCTAAGCTTGGCGTGCCAGATATGGAAGACAATCTTGGTTACGTGATGGATGCGATTCGTCTCACTAGGCGAGAAATTGATGGCAAAGTACCGCTTATTGGTTTTAGTGGTAGCCCATGGACTTTAGCGTGTTACATGGTAGAAGGTGGATCGAGTAAGGATTTTGCCAAAGTGAAAGGCATGATGTTTGATGAGCCGAATCAAATGCACGCCTTGTTGGATGTATTGGCTGATTCAGTCATTGCCTACTTGAATGCCCAGATCGCAGCAGGTGCTCAATCCATTATGTTATTTGATACCTGGGGTGGCGCTTTAAGTAGTGAAAATTATCAACAATTCTCGCTAAGCTATATGCAAAAAATCGTGGCTGGTTTAACGCGAGAAAATGAAGGGCGTACTGTGCCCATTACCTTGTTTACTAAAGGTGGCGGCCAATGGTTAGAGCTTATGGTAGCAACAGGTGTTGATGCAGTGGGACTTGATTGGACAACCGATCTTGCTAAAGCTCGCCAACGTGTTGGTGACAAAGTGAGTCTGCAAGGCAATATGGATCCTTGTGTACTTTATGCTTCAGAAGATCGAGTAGAACAAGAGGTTGCGAGTGTTTTAGCTAGTTTTGGTGAGGCTAAAACAGGTCATGTATTTAATCTTGGCCATGGCATTCATCCAACTATTGCCCCTGAAAAAATGAAACGTTTAGTCGACTCAGTACACAGATTAAGTGAGCCATACCACCAATAATGACCTTTGGTTGCAGATCTGTCTAAAGAGAGCTCGTTGAAGCAAGATGTTAATAATGTTGCCTCGACAAATATAGCTTAATGCTCTGTGAGTTTTACCCTTAAACGGTACATGTTTGCAATAACGAGTCCCTGTTATATTCTCCGAGTCTTTTGATAGCGAACTTTTATTTTGATCATTAACAGTAATCATTTAGTTTGACACTCTTAGCCAATAAAAATCTATTAATAGGCTTTGTTTTGGCGATATTTGGCACCTTGCTGTTTTCGCTAAAATCTATTTTTATCAAATTCCTATATCAACAAGGTTTAGATGCCGACGCAGTATTAGTATTACGGATGGCGTTAGCTTTGCCGATATATTTAATGATCTTACTGTGGCTATTACGCGATAAAACAGATCGTATCGCACTTAATACCTCTATCTTACGTTCAATCTTATTGCTGGGTTTTTTGGGTTACTATTTTGCCTCATTACTTGATTTAATGGGATTGGAGTTGATCTCTGCCCAACTTGAGAGGCTGAGCTTATTTACCTATCCGTTTATGGTGGCGGTGATCGGCTATTTTTTATTTAATGAGGCTTTGACTAGACGGCTTATTCTCGCCTTAATAATTAGTTATTCTGGTCTGTTTCTAGTGATGGGCCAAGAGCTGCAATTGACCGGTAATAATGTCATACGTGGAGTCAGCTTAGTACTAGGATCTGCCTTAAGTTTTGCTTTTTATGTCTTATTGAGTCGACCTTTCATCAAACAATTAGGCAGTAAATTATTCACCAGTATTGCGATGCTCGCTTCCTGCCTATTTGGCCTATTACATGGTGCGATCCTTATTGATTTTACTCAACTTATTATCACCAACACTGCATGGTTATGGTTAACAATGCTTGTTATTTTTAGTACTGTGATCCCCAGCTTTATGATGACAGAGGCCATTCATCGTATTGGTCCTGCTCAAACAGGGATCGTAGGCATGTTAGGACCCATATTCACCATTGGTCTGGCTGTTTATATATTGGAGGAGCCTTTTACGATGACAATAGCCTTAGGGGTTTTATTAGTGATTATTGGTGTAATGAGTTTAGTGCTCTACAAAAGATAAATAGAAACGGGTAGTTCTTCGTTTAATCATCACTTACAGTTTTACGTGCTTCAGCCATTAACTGGCGAGCAAACCGTTTGACTTCAAGATCATATAATGCAAGTTGACCGCCGGTTCTGATGGCACTGAATGCCAAGCTACCAATGAGCATTAATAAAACGATAGCAACAATCCAAGCGATAAAATAGGTTAGTCGTAATGAATCTTCCGCGGTCTCAACTTTTTGTAACGATTGTTGACCAGCAGCAATATCCTTAGTCTGTTTTGGCTTAGGGGTAAACTTAGCCAACATCGTATCAAGATGAGAGCCTTGTTCAATGGCGTCAGCAAATCGTTCGATAGTTTGCGGTTGTTTATACAGATCCCATGCTTCAAAAATGACTTTAATACCAATAAATAAACCAATCAGTAAGATGACTAAGCCAACTACTCTGACGATGATGGATAATATATCTGTTGTTGAGGCTGAGTTATTCATTAATTAGCGTCTATTCTAGCAATAAGACCTCTAAAAGTAATCTGTCATCAAACAGATTGCAAGCCTAAAACAAAAAAAGGGCAACTCATACGTTGAGTTGCCCTTTTTTGTGAACTAACTAAGTAAAGATTTATTTAGTATTACTAGTAAACTCCGGATATGCTTCCATACCACATTCACTTAAATCAACACCTTCATACTCTTCTTCTTCAGTCACTCGGATCCCCATCACCATTTTGATAACATACCAAGTAATGAAGCTAGCACCAAACACCCATACAAAGATGGTTGCAGCACCGATCAACTGAGCCATAAATGTGGCATCAGTATTTGTTAATGGCACAGCTAATAGACCCCATAAACCAACAACACCGTGAACCGAGATAGCACCGACAGGATCATCAATCTTCATTTTGTCTAAGGTGACGATTGAGAACACAACGATTACTCCACCGACAGCACCAATCATAGTAGCCATTAATGGTGTTGGTGTATCTGGACCAGCTGTAATGGCTACTAGACCCGCTAAAGCACCATTTAAAATCATAGTTAAATCAGCCTTACCAAACATCATTTTAGCAACGACTAGCGCAGCAATAACACCACCTGCCGCCGCCGCATTTGTATTTAGGAATACCATGGCAACAGCGTTAGCACTAGCCATATCGCCTAGTTTTAATACTGAACCACCGTTAAAACCAAACCAACCCATCCATAAGATGAAAGTACCTAATGTTGCCATTGGTAGATTTGCACCTTGAATTGGACGAATTTCGCCATTAGGGCCATATTTACCTTTACGAGCACCTAGTAGGATAACACCTGCTAATGCAGCTGCTGCACCGGCCATATGAACAATACCAGAACCTGCAAAATCAAGGAAACCAATGTCACCTAAATTATAAAGACCAAATACATCGCTACCGCCCCAAGTCCATGCACCTTCCATTGGGTAGATGAATGCTGTCATTACAACAGCAAAGGCAGCAAATGCCCATAATTTCATCCGTTCTGCAACTGCACCAGAAACAATCGACATCGCCGTTGCAACAAACACAACTTGGAAGAAGAAATCTGAAGCGGAAGAATAAACAGAACCGCCATCAAAGCCGGCTTCAGCAGATGCCGCTAGTGCATCGGCAGTTAAAGTGTCACCACCGGCAATACCATCTAAGAAAATACCGCCGCCATACATAATGTCATAACCGACTACCATATAAGCAGTACTGGCAATAGCAAACAGTAAAACGTTTTTTGTTAAAATTTCAGTTGTATTTTTTGCTCGGACTAAGCCTGCTTCTAACATTGAAAAGCCAGCGGCCATCCACATTACCAGTGCACCCATTACTAAGAAGTAAAAGGTATCGATGGCATATTGGAGTTCGAAAATTTGATTTGTTACATTTTCCATTTTATGCTCCTAAACTATAGCGCTTCAGAACCGGTTTCGCCTGTGCGAATCCGAACTACTTGCTCTAATGGGTAAACAAAGATTTTGCCATCACCGATTTTTCCAGTATTAGCACCTTTAGTAATTGCTTCAATAACTTGATCAACTAAGTCATCATCAATCGCAATATCTAGTTTGAGTTTAGGTAAAAAATCGACTACATATTCTGCTCCACGATAAAGCTCAGTGTGACCTTTTTGGCGACCAAAACCTTTAACTTCAGAAACAGTTAAACCTTGAATACCAATTTCGGACAATGATTCGCGGACGTCATCAAGTTTAAAAGGCTTGATTATCGCTACTACTTGTTTCATAAACTATTCCTTCTCAAAAAAGACCGACTAACTAGTTAAGAAAGCGGTCGTATTACTGTTCGGTTATTACATATAATGAAGAGAGGTGAAAACTAAACGGCTCTCAAGGACGAAGTCGCCATCGAGAAGTTTGGTATCACTATCGGTATCAATGTAAGTCAAGTCCAGATCAAATCAAACAAGTTCTGTATTCAGACTGCAAGATATTTTGCAGTATGTGTGCCATAACTTTAATTGAATATAATTCATTAGGTTACCGAGGTTTCATCTGTTTTTACTCATGATATTTGGTTCATTTTAGTGCGGCATATTAATATGTCGTTCTATTTTGGTGCGTTCAGCTGGCTTATCAGCAATTATTGATTTTGAGCAGAGCTTGTTATGATATAAAGCTAATTTTTATAGGTGTGATAACAATGGTCTACCCCACAATTGATCCGGTGGCTTTATCTCTAGGGCCGCTACAAATTCATTGGTATGGTTTGATGTACTTATCTGGTTTTGCTGGTGCGTGGTGGTTAGGCCGTTTGCGGGCTGAGCGCTATGGATGGACCGCTGAACAAGTAGAAGATTTGTTATTTTATGGTGCCATTGGTGTCATTGTCGGTGGTCGCTTAGGTTCGGTTATTTTTTATGACTTTGCTAACACCTTAGCTCATCCATTAAATGTGCTCAAAATTTGGCAGGGCGGCATGTCTTTTCATGGTGGTCTGCTGGGCGTGTTAGTTGCATTTTGGTTTTTTGCCAGAAAAACAGGAAAATCTTATTTCATGATTAGTGATTTTATTGCACCAATGGTGCCTATTGGTTTGTTTTTTGGTCGGATTGGTAACTTTATTAATGGTGAGCTATGGGGCAAAGTCAGTGACGTACCCTGGGCCATGGTCTTTCCGCATGGTGGACCGTTACCACGCCATCCCTCTCAGATGTATGAAGCATTATTAGAGGGTTTGGTTTTATTCATACTATTATGGTGGTTCTCTGCTAAACCTAAACCTCTGTCGGCGGTGTCAGGTTTATTCTTACTAGGTTATGGCGTGTTTCGCTCGATGGTTGAGTTTGTTCGTATTCCTGATCAACAGTATGGTTATTTTGCTTTTGAATGGCTTACGATGGGACAAATTTTGTCATTACCAATGATCTTGTTTGGTAGCTTTATCTTAATTCGTGCATATCGAAACAATAATTAAAGCAATATTTGGTTCTAAATAGTGATAACAAGGATGATGCAAAGTAAAACCGCTAAAGAAAGCTAATCTTTTGCCTGCCTTATAGAGCAGTGTGTTCATATGCTAAATAATCAAGCAACCATAATTTAAATGAGTGAAAAATCTTGTTATGTCAGTTAGTTATAATGCCGGAAAATAAGTTTAAAAATGATTTTGACTCATAATTATTGCGTGCATGTTAAAATAAACGATTATTATTTTAGACTGTTTGGTGTGTTATGAGTTATCAAGATCATTACGATGTTATTATTGTCGGCGGCGGCCATGCGGGTACCGAAGCAGCGCTAGCGTCAGCGCGACAAGGCGTAAAAACACTGTTGCTGACACAGAACATGGAAACATTAGGCCAGATGAGTTGTAATCCTGCTATTGGTGGCATTGGTAAAGGACATTTGGTTAAAGAGATTGATGCACTTGGCGGCATTATGGCGCAAGCAGCAGATCAAGGAGGCATTCAATTTCGTATTTTGAACGCAAGCAAAGGCCCTGCAGTAAGAGCAACGCGTGCTCAAGCTGATCGAGTTCGCTACAAAGCTGCAGTTCGTTCTTATCTTGAAAACCAGCCAAATCTTTATTTGTTTCAGCAAACTGTTGATGATCTTGTAGTTGAAAATGATCGTGTTGTGGGTGTTGTTACTCAAGTAGGTTTACGTTTCTCTGCTAAATCAGTCGTGCTGACCGTAGGCACCTTTTTAGGCGGCTTAATCCATATTGGTATGCAAAATCATCAAGGTGGACGAGCAGGTGATCCCGCTTCGATGAGCTTGTCTGAAAGACTGCGTGCATTGCCATTTAGAGTGGATCGGTTAAAAACGGGAACTCCACCACGTATTGCCACCAGTAGTATTGATTTTTCTGAGTTAGATGAACAACCAGGCGATACACCAACGCCGGTATTTTCATTTTTGGGCAAACGTTCGGATCATCCACAGCAAATTTCCTGTCACATTACTCACACAAACGAAGCAACACATGATGTTATTCGCAATAATTTGGATCGCTCGCCAATGTACAGTGGTGAGATTGAAGGTATAGGGCCACGTTATTGTCCATCAATTGAAGATAAAGTAGTACGTTTTGCTGATCGTACTTCCCATCAAATATTCCTTGAACCAGAAGGACTAAAGTGCGGTGAAGTTTATCCAAATGGTATTTCGACTAGTTTACCTTTTGATGTGCAGTATGAAATTGTACGGTCAATGAAAGGCCTGCAAAATGCCCATATCACTCGGCCAGGTTATGCAATCGAGTATGATTATTTCGATCCACGCGATTTACAGCCGTGGTTAGAAACAAAACACATGGCAGGCTTGTTTTTCGCCGGACAAATTAACGGTACCACCGGTTATGAAGAAGCCGCTGCCCAGGGCTTGATTGCAGGCCTAAATGCTGGCTTACAAGCTCGCGGTTTAGAACCCTGGTCTCCGCGCCGTGACGAAGCTTATATCGGCGTTATGATTGATGACTTGATTACACTGGGCACACGCGAACCCTATCGTATGTTTACTAGCCGTGCAGAATATCGCTTGTTATTACGTGAAGATAATGCTGATATTAGATTGACACCAAAAGGTCGTGAATTAGGTCTTGTTAATGACGAGCGATGGGCTACCTTTTCGGCAAAACAAGAAGCAGTAGCTAAAGAAACACAACGGCTAACCAAATATAAGTTCACGCCAGAAAAAGTTGATCAGGCGGTGGCTGAGCAGGTTTTAGGCGAACCTTTAAATAAAGTAAATACAGCAATAGAGTTATTACGCCGGCCAAAAGTGGATTATGCGGCCTTACTTTTATTGATGGGTGAAGATACGGTGCTGACTGAGGATGTATCTGAGCAAGTGGTTATTCACACTAAATATGAAGGTTACATTGCACGCCAGCAAATTGAAATAGATCGCTTGAAGCGTCATGAATTGACAGCTTTGCCAGATAATATTGATTATGCAATAGTGCGTGGCTTATCAAACGAAGTACGTGAAAAACTGGCTAATGCTAGACCCAATAGTTTAGGGCAAGCAGCCCGCATTTCAGGAGTAACGCCAGCAGCGGTTTCCTTATTATTAGTGCATTTGAAGCGCGATGAACAGAGTAAAGTGATCAATGGCTGAACGACTAAAAGAACTACTGGTTCAAGGCTGTGAAACCCTAGATTTAAGTCTGAACGAGCTACAAATAAGTCAATTGATCTCTTACGTTCAATTGTTAGATAAGTGGAATAAGGTCTATAACTTGACCTCAGTGCGCGATCCACAACAAATGATCAGTCGCCACATTTTAGATAGTTTGGCTGTTTTACCATACTTGTCAGGAACATCATTGTTAGATGTGGGTACAGGTGCAGGTTTACCAGGAATTCCGGTCGCGATAGCTAGGCCAGATATGGCGGTTACCCTATTAGATAGTAATTCTAAAAAAACCCGTTTTTTACAACAAGTCAAAGCGGAGCTTAATTTATCAAATATAAGTGTGGTTCATGCCCGCGTTGAGCAAGCGGAATTAGCCAAGTTTGCCACGGTAACGGCACGCGCCTTCTCGACCATTGATGTCATTATTGATTTAGCAGGCAGACACTGCGATGATACAGGCAGTCTGGTGCTGATGAAGGGCACATATCCAGAACAAGAGCTGGCGCAAAAAATTGAAGGTTTTATCTTGAGAGATGTAGTGTCGCTAGATGTTCCAAACTGCGATGGTAAAAGACACTTGGTACGCTTGATTAAGAATTAAAGGCAGAGTGAATGGGCAATATTTACGCGGTTACAAATCAAAAAGGTGGCGTAGGCAAAACAACGACCACCGTTAATTTAGCGGCTGCCTTAGCTGACGCAGGTAAAAAAGTATTACTGATCGACTTGGATCCTCAGGGCAATGCTTCTACAGGTTGTGGCGTTGACAAAGAAAAGATAGAGACAGGTAGTTACGATGTCATTATGACAACAGCTAAAGCGGCAGATGCAATAGTACGGCCGGAAGGTTTAAGTTTTGACGTGATGCCGACAAATTCAGATTTAACCGCAGCTGAAGTACAGTTGTTAGAGGTTAAGTTACGAGAACACCGCTTGCGTTTAGCCTTAGAGTCAACCCGTGAAAAATATGATTTTATTTTGATAGATTGCCCGCCATCGCTGAGTATGCTGACACTGAATGCCTTAGTTGCATCAAAGGCTGTCATTATCCCTATTCAATGTGAATATTATGCCTTGGAAGGCTTATCTTCATTATTAAAAACAATCGAACGTGTCAAACAACGTGCTAATCCAGCATTAGAAGTCTCGGGTTTAATTCGAACTATGTTTGATGCACGCAATAACTTAGCTGGCGAAGTTTCACGTCAGCTTATTACGCACTTTAATAAAAAAGTATTTCATTCAATAATACCGCGAAACGTTCGTTTAGCTGAAGCACCTAGCCACGGCATTCCCGTTATTAGCTATGACCGAAGTTCACGAGGATCGATTGCTTATATGGCAATGGCAAGTGAATTTATGCGACGTGAAAGTATTCAGAAAACACAAGAAGTGAACAAATAAATGGCCATTAAAAAAAGAGGCTTAGGCCGAGGACTAGATGCATTATTGTCAGATGTCCAACATGATGATGAAAGCTTGGATGATAGTCTGCAATACTTTCCATTGGATATGATTCAGCCGGGTAAATACCAACCACGGGTTGATATGTCTGAAGAATCATTGAATGAACTTGCAGATTCAATTCGAGCTCAGGGTCTAGTGCAGCCGATAGTTGTACGTCCGATTAAGGGGGGGCGCTATGAAATTATTGCTGGCGAACGCCGATGGCGAGCTTCAAAACTAGCGAGCCTCGATCTTATACCCGCCCTCGTGCGTGATGTGTCGGATCGTAGTGCGATAGCGATGGCATTAATCGAAAATATCCAACGGGAAAATTTAAATCCAATGGAAGAGGCCAATGCCTTACACCGTCTTCGTGAAGAGTTTACGATGACCCATCAAGAGGCGGCAGAAGCGGTAGGACGATCTCGCACTGCGGTTTCAAACTTACTCCGTTTGCGGAACTTAAATGATGATGTCAAACGACTGGTAGAAAATGGTGATTTGGAAATGGGCCATGCACGTGCTTTATTGGCACTTGAAGCGGAGCTACAATCTGATAGTGCAAGACATGTTGTTGAAAAAGGTCTTTCCGTCCGCGAAACAGAGCAGCTTATTAGACGATTGTTAAAACCTGTAAAACAAGCTGAGCAAGTAACAAATGATCAACAACAAGAATTAGGCCTAATTAAAAGACTGATCAGTGAGAAGCTCGGTGATAAGTTTGCCATTAAACACAGTGCAAATGGTAAGGGTAAACTGGTTATTGATTATGCTGATGTCAGCGAGTTAAAAAAAATCATTAAAAGAATAAAATGAAATCATTGGGTACTTAGGAAATTATTGATAGATGTATAATAATGAAGATATTGCCTCAGCAGTGGAAGCAGGCATATTAAGCAAAGCGACAGCGACGGCATTTCGTGAGCATATTGAAAAAAACAGTCCGACACCGACAGTTGATGAAGAGTCTTTCCGGCTAATTACCGGTTTTAATGATATTTTTGTAGTTATTGCCAGTTTATTATTACTAATCTCTGTAACCTGGATTGGTTCTTCTGAAAGCTGGTTGTTAGGCGTTGCTCTACAAACAGCTGCTGCATGGGGACTTGCTGAATATTTCACCCGTAAACGAAGAATGGCCTTGCCTTCTATTATGTTATTACTCGCCTTTGTTGCTGGAGTATTTGCTGCAGGCATGTTGTATCTGCAAGCCTCAGGTATTGCAGAAGAAATCAGTATTGGTGGGCCAGGAATCATTGCTGCGTTTGCTGCCTGGTTACATTGGGCTAGATTTAAAGTTCCTATCACCATAGCAGCGGGAACGGCAACACTAGTGACGGGGATAATGTTTCTTTTATTAGCCTCTATTCCGCAAGCAAGGCAATGGTTATCGCTTATGACCTTTATTGCTGGAATGTCCGTATTTTTATTCGCGATGTACTGGGATTCGGCAGATACCTCAAGATTAACGCGACGTTCAGATGTTGCTTTCTGGTTACATCTAATTGCCGCGCCATTAATTGTGCATCCTGTTTTTGCGATGTTAAATATATTTGAGACGGAGATAGGCCAATGGCAAGCTGTTACCGTAACTTTGTTGTATTTAGCGCTGGCAGTCATTTCTATATCAATAGATCGAAGAGCATTGATGGTTTCAGCTTTAATTTATGTGCTGTATGTATTCAATACTATTATGCAACAGCAAGGCGTGGTGGGCCTCAGTTTCGCTTTTACAGCTTTTGTAATTGGCTCTGGGTTATTATTGTTATCAGCGTATTGGCATCGTTGCAGACAGATAATAATTGTCTATTATCCACAAAATATAAAAAAACACTTACCTTCCGTAGGTTAGTTTTCGCCGTTAAAAGAACAGCTACACACTATGTAATCAGGGTTATTAACAAAAGAAGCCATAATAACGTTGACCTAGTAAGGGCTGAATCGATATAATGTGGCGATTTGCTTAAGGCAGAATAAACGCCAGTGGGTTGGTATGGACACAAGAATTAGAGTTCAACCGATTAATCATCTGATAAAGATGCAGTTTATAGTGCTGGTGATAATAGTTTTAATTGCCCTTTGGTGGCAAGGATTCAATGCTTCAATAGCTTGTTTCTACGGTGGTGGCATTGCAGTAGCCAATACCTTGTTACAAAGGTGGCATTTGATAGGGTCGGCAAAACAGGCCAAGTCAGATGCTGGAATGAATTTACGCAAAGCGTATCGTTGTGTCCTAGAGAGATGGTTATTAACTATCTCCATGTTTGCATTAGGGTTTGCTGTGTTGGAACTATCAGCTGCGCCACTAATGATAGGATTTATTGTGACACAACTCGTTTTGTTGTTTGGAAATTTTAATCGGGCTTAAAACAAATATGGCAAGTGATACGATGACATCTTCAGAATATATACGTCACCATCTACAAAACCTGACGTTCGGACAGCACCATGATGGTTCGTGGGGCTTAGCTCATGACGCAAAAGAAGCCGCAGAAATGGGCTTTTGGGCAATTAATGTCGACACAATGGGCATGTCAGTTTTTTTGGGCGTGGTCATGATGTGGTTTTTCCGTAGCGTAGCTAAAAAAGCACAAGCTGGCGTGCCGTCAGGTGCACAAAACTTTGCAGAATGGATTATTGATTTCATTAATGACAGTGTCCGAGGTTCATTCTCAGGCAAAAATGAGATGGTTGCGCCACTGGCATTTACCATATTCATTTGGGTCTTCTTAATGAACTTGATGGATTTACTACCGATTGATTTTGTACCAGAAGTGGCTAAGTTCACCGGCGCAACTGTGTTTGGTATGGATCCCCATAGTGTCTTTTTCAAGGTAGTGCCATCGACGGATCCCAATGCAACATTTGGTATGGCCTTGGGCGTATTTGCCTTGGTTATCTTCTACAGTATAAAAATGAAAGGTTTCGGCGGTTTTATCGGCGAACTAACATTGCAACCGTTTGGTAAATGGGGCATGCCGTTCAATATATTCTTAGAAGGTATTGGTCTTATCGCGAAGCCAATCTCATTGTCATTACGACTGTTTGGGAATATGTATGCTGGCGAAATGATTTTCATCCTGATCGCGATCATGTATGGCGCAGGGTTAGTACTAGGTTCTTTTGGTGGTTTGTTACAGATTGGCTGGGCTATTTTTCATATCCTGATTATTACACTTCAAGCGTTTATTTTTATGACGCTGACAATTGTTTATCTAGATATGGCTCACCAAGAGCACCACTAGTTTCACGTTATTTTTAATTTTATTTTTGATGTAGTCTTTTTTAGTTAGGGGAAAGAAATGGAACAAGCGTTATTATATATTGCAGGTGCTTTAATGATGGGTTTAGGTGCTTTAGGCGCAGCCGTCGGCATCGGTATCTTGGGTGGTCGTTTTCTTGAGGGTGCAGCACGCCAACCTGAATTGATTCCAATGTTACGTACACAATTCTTCATCGTGATGGGTCTTGTTGATGCTGTACCTATGATTGCTGTAGGTTTAGCAATGTACATTCTGTTCGCGGTTGCATAATAAAAGTTAGTTGGTAACAACAGACTTTTTTGCAATACAACACGAGGTACGAACATGAATCTTAATGCAACAATAATCGGGCAAATGATAGCGTTCGCGCTGTTTGTTGGTTTTTGCATGAAGTATGTATGGCCGCCAATCATGGCTGCGCTAGACGAACGCAAAAAGAAAATTGCTGATGGTTTAGCTGCGGCAGAACGCGGTATACATGAGCAAGAGTTAGCCGAAAAACGCGCACAACAAGTTATTCACGAAGCGAAAGAACAAGCGAATGAAATCATTACCCAAGCACAACGTCGTGGTAATGAGATCGTTGATGAATCTAAAGACAATGCACGCATTGAAGGTGAGCGAATTTTAGTTTCTGCACAAGCAGAAATTAATCAAGAAGCTAACCGTGCTAAAGATGAGTTACGGTCACAAGTAGGGAGTGTTGCAATAGCAGGCGCTGCCAAAATTCTTAGCCGTGAAATTGATGACAAGGCACATACCGATTTGTTAGAAGAATTGGTTAGCCGGATCTAGAGGAAGAAAGGATGGCTGAAGCAATTACCATCGCTCGTCCCTATGCAAGTGCAGTATTTGCACTTGCAAAAGAAAAAGACGAGTTGAAGGGCTGGTCTGACTTACTTGCGTTATTAGCGCAATGTGTAGCAGATCCAAAAATGCAATCCATAATTACTAGCCCAGCAGTAGATGATGAGCAGGTAGTTACGCTGCTAGCTGATATTTCTGGTGAGTTAATGAGTGAAGATGCTCGTAACTTTCTGGCAGTATTAGCTGAGAATAATCGACTACAATTGTTGACTTATATTGCCGTAATTTTTGAAGAATTACGTGCAGAAGCAGAACAAACAATGACCGCCGATGTAACAACCGCAAGGGCGTTAACATCAGAGCAAGAAGGCAACATTGCTGCCGCGTTGAAAAAACGTACAGGTAGGGATGTGACATTAATTACCACAATTGATGACAGCTTATTGGGTGGTGCGATTATTCGTGCAGGTGATCTGATTATTGATGGATCTGCCTTGGGTAAACTGAACAGACTGGCCAACGCTATAATATAGCGGCCCGTTAAAGAGGAAACAGAGATGCAACTGAATTCAGCAGAAATCAGTGACCTAATCAAAAAGCGAATTGAAAGCTTTGATGGGGCAACTGAAGCACGCACAGAAGGTACTGTTGTTGGTGTAACCGATGGTATCGTACGTGTTCATGGCTTAGCCGATGTAATGGCAGGGGAAATGTTAGAGTTCCCAGGTAATACATTTGGTATGGCATTAAACTTAGAACGCGACTCTGTCGGTGCGGTGGTATTAGGTCCTTACCAACACATCACAGAAGGTGATAGCGTTAAATGTACTGGTCGTATATTAGAAGTACCTGTTGGTGAATCTTTATTGGGTCGTGTAGTTGACTCTTTAGGTAACCCAATTGATGGTAAAGGTGATATTACAGCTGAAGGTACAGCGCCAATTGAAAAGGTAGCGCCAGGCGTTATTGCTCGTCAATCGGTCGATCAACCATTACAAACAGGTTTGAAATCTGTTGATGCAATGATTCCTGTCGGCCGTGGCCAACGTGAGTTAATCATCGGTGATCGTCAAACAGGTAAAACAGCTATTGCTATCGATGCAATTATCAACCAAAAAGGTACAGGCGTTAAATGTATCTATGTTGCTATTGGTCAAAAAGCATCTTCTATTGCAAACGTTGTTCGTAAATTAGAAGAACATGGCGCACTAGAATATACCACCATCGTTGCTGCGGCAGCCTCTGATTCAGCTGCATTGCAATTTATTGCACCATATGCCGGTTGTTCAATGGGTGAGTATTACCGTGATAAAGGTGAAGATGCCTTAATCGTTTATGATGATTTAACTAAACAAGCTTGGGCATATCGCCAAGTATCGTTATTGTTACGTCGTCCACCAGGTCGTGAAGCTTATCCTGGTGACGTTTTCTATATTCACTCTCGTTTATTAGAACGTGCATCACGTGTAAACGCTGAATATGTAGAAAAGATCACTAACGGTGCAGTAAAAGGTAAAACAGGTTCACTGACTGCATTACCTATCATCGAAACTCAAGCGGGTGACGTATCTGCATTTGTACCTACTAACGTAATTTCGATTACAGATGGCCAAATCTTCTTAGAAACTGATTTATTTAACTCTGGTATTCGTCCTGCGATTAATGCTGGTTTATCAGTATCGCGAGTAGGTGGTGCTGCACAAACTAAGATCATTAAGAAATTAGGTGGTGGTACACGTCTTGATTTAGCTCAATATCGTGAATTAGCAGCGTTTGCTCAATTTGCATCAGATCTTGATGAAGCAACACGTAACCAGATCCAACGTGGTCAACGTGTTACTGAATTAATGAAACAGCCACAATATCAGCCCTTATCAATTGCTGAAATGGCGGTGTCATTATATGCAGCAAACGAAGGTTTCATTGATGATGTAGATGTAGAGAAAGTAGGTTCTTTCGAAGCGGCTTTATTATCATACATGAAATCTAATCATGCTGATTTAATGGCTAAAATTAATGAAACCGGTGGGTTTGATAAAGAAGTTGCTGGTGCATTAAGTGCTGCGATTGAAAGTTTCAAAACTACAGGTAGTTGGTAATCGGAGCATAAGCCATGGCTAGCGGCAAAGAGATACGAACGCAGATAGCAAGCATCAAAAACACGCAGAAAATCACGCGTGCAATGGAGATGGTTGCTGCGAGTAAAATGCGTAAAGCTCAAGAGCGCATGGCAGCGACACGTCCATATGCGACTAAGATCCACAATGTAATCCAGCATTTAGCTTTTGCTCATCCTGAATACAAACATGTGTATTTACAAGATAGAGTTGAAACTAAGCGTGTTGGTTACATTGTTGTTTCTTCTGATCGAGGATTGTGTGGTGGTTTGAATAATAACTTATTCAAAACGGCGTTAAAAGATATCAAAACTAAGATCGATAGTGGTCTTGAAGTTGATGTTTGTACTATCGGCAAAAAAGCGACTGGCTTTTTTGGTCGGTTGCCGGTCAATCTAACAGGACAAGCTGTTCAGTTAGGTGATGCGCCACGTCCACATGAATTGATTGGCGCTGTCAAAGTAATGCTAGATGCATATGAAGCAGGTACGATTGATAGTTTGTACCTTGTGTTTAATGAGTTTGTGAACACCATGACTCAAGACAACAAGATTATGCAATTGTTACCTGCTGCACCTGAAAAACCAAGTGCAGAAATGTCACATCACTGGGATTATATTTACGAACCCGATGCAAAAGATGTACTTGATCATTTATTGGTTAGATACATCGAATCTTTGGTTTACCAAGGTGTCGTTGAGAATATCGCCTGTGAACAAGCCTCTCGTATGGTCGCAATGAAAAGCGCGTCTGATAATGCGGGTGACCTTATTGATGACTTGCAACTTGTTTATAACAAAGCGCGTCAAGCGTCTATCACGCAAGAAATATCTGAGATTGTTGCTGGTGCCGCTGCGGTATAAAGCAAATAACATGGGTCTTATGATCCAAACGTATTGAAAGAGGAAGCAAGATGAGCTCTGGAAAGATTGTACAAATAATCGGTGCGGTAGTTGATGTGGAATTTCCACGCGATAGCCTACCAAAAATTTACGATGCTTTAATCGTTGATGAAAGTGGTTTAACACTTGAAGTACAGCAACAACTAGGTGATGGTGTTGTTCGTGCGATTGCAATGGGCGTAACAGATGGTCTTAAACGTGACTCAGCTGTTTCGAACACAGGCGATTCAATTCAAGTACCGGTCGGCCAAAAAACATTAGGTCGCATCATGGACGTATTGGGTAACCCTATCGATGAGAAAGGACCTATCGGCGAAGAGACTAAAATGTCTATTCACCGTAAAGCTCCTAGCTTTGATGAGTTAGCCGCTAGCAACGAATTACTTGAATCAGGCATCAAAGTTATTGATTTGGTCTGCCCGTTTGCTAAGGGTGGTAAAGTTGGTTTGTTTGGTGGTGCGGGTGTAGGTAAAACCGTTAACATGATGGAGCTTATCCGTAACATCGCTACTGAACATGATGGTTTCTCAGTATTTGCTGGTGTAGGTGAGCGTACGCGTGAAGGTAACGATTTCTACCACGAAATGACAGATTCAAACGTAATCGACAAAGTATCGTTGGTTTACGGTCAAATGAATGAGCCACCGGGTAACCGTTTACGTGTTGCTTTGACTGGTTTAACCATGGCTGAGAACTTCCGTGATGAAGGTCGTGACGTATTGTTCTTCGTTGATAACATCTACCGTTATACATTAGCAGGAACAGAAGTATCTGCATTGTTAGGTCGAATGCCATCAGCGGTAGGTTACCAACCAACATTAGCTGAAGAAATGGGTGTATTACAAGAACGTATTACCTCAACTAAAATTGGTTCTATCACATCAATTCAAGCGGTATATGTACCTGCGGATGATTTGACTGATCCATCTCCAGCCACTACCTTCGCCCATTTGGATGCAACGGTTGTATTGTCACGTTCAATTGCTGAGTTAGGTATTTATCCTGCGATTGACCCACTTGATTCAACCAGCCGTCAGCTAGATCCTTTAGTGGTTGGTAACGAGCATTATGATATTGCTCGTGGTGTTCAAGGTACATTGCAACGTTACAAAGAATTGAAAGATATCATTGCGATCTTGGGTATGGACGAATTATCTGAAGAAGATAAATTGACCGTATCTCGTGCTCGTAAAATCCAACGTTTCTTGTCACAACCTTTCTTCGTAGCTGAAGTATTTACGGGTAGCCCAGGTAAATACGTCTCACTTAAAGATACACTTGTAGGTTTCAAAGGTATCTTAAACGGCGATTATGATTCACTTCCAGAACAAGCGTTCTACATGGTTGGTGGTATCGAAGAAGCTGTTGAAAAAGCGAAAAAACTTTAACCTTTTAGGAGGTGCTGAACCATGGCTATGACAATTCATGTTGATATCGTAAGTGCAGACACCTCGATTTATTCTGGTCTTGTAGAAGCTATCTTTGCTTCTGCAATCATGGGTGAAGTGGGTATTTATCCACGTCATACGCCGATGTTGACTCGTTTAAAGCCGGGTGAAGTGCGTGTATTAGTGGGTGGAAAAGAAGAACAGTTCTACGTATCAGGCGGTATTCTTGAAGTACAACCAAGTTTAGTGACTATCTTGGCTGATACTGCAGTGCGTGCTGATGATCTTGATGAAGCTGCAGCGTTAGAAGCAAAAACTGATGCAGAACGTTCATTAAAAGACAATGGTGCGAAACTAGAACATGCAGAAGCCCAAGCTAAATTAGCTGAAGCAATGGCACAATTACGTAGTATTGAACGTATGAGAAAGAACAAAGGTTAGTAAAAAACCTTTGCTATAAAAAAGGCTGTCTTATGACGGCCTTTTTTTTGTCTAAAATTGATAGAATAGCCACATAACCCTGCTATTGGAAACCTCATCATGTCATTAAGTATCGTCATCTTAGCTGCCGGAAAAGGCACAAGAATGAAATCTACCACCACCAAAGTAATGCACACATTAGCCGGTAGAACACTTGTTGATCATGTCATTGATACCGCTAAACGATTAAAACCTAGCAATCTAACAGTGGTTTTAGGCAATGGTGCAGAACAAATAAGGCCGTTATTAGAAACAAAAAATGTGATCGAAGTCATGCAGCATGAGCAACTAGGAACTGGTCACGCCGTTATGCAAGCGACAGCCCAGTTTGCCAAGGCTACACAAGTATTAGTACTGTATGGTGATGTGCCACTGACACAACTTTCGACACTACAGCGGTTAATTGATTGTGGTGAGACTAATAGTTTAAGGATTTTAACAACTGAACTTGCTAACCCGACCGGTTATGGACGAATTGTGCGAGATGATCTTGGAGACGTAACTTGTATTACCGAACAAAAAGACGCCGACGATCGCACATTAGCCATAAAAGAAGTGAACAGTGGCATTATGGTATTGCCAGCAAAATGGCTAGCTGATTCAGTAGCAAAACTGACCAATAATAATGCGCAAGGCGAATACTACTTAACCGATATGGTGTCACTTGCCGTAGCAGAAGGGATCAACATCAACACCATCTGTTGCAAAGATAATGCAGAAGTAGCTGGCGTTAATACTCGTCAACAGCTTGCGGAGCTAGAGCGACATTATCAACTATTGCAGGCCCAAGAGTTGATGGCCAATGGCGTTACACTTGCCGATCCTGCTCGTATTGATATTCGAGGTCAACTCACAACGGGTACAGATATTACAATTGATGTGAACGTGATCTTTGAAGGCAAGGTTAGTCTGGCCAATAATGTTGAGATTGGTGCTAACTGTATTATTAAAGATGCCATTATCGGCGAGGGATCGGTCATTCTTCCAAACAGCATGATTGACTCGAGTACTATTGGCGCTAACGTTAATATTGGCCCATTTGCGCGCCTAAGACCGAGAACCGTATTAGCAAATAAAACCAAAATCGGTAACTTTGTAGAAACCAAAAATGCCAATATCGGCCAAGGTTCTAAGGTGAACCACTTAAGCTATATTGGTGATACCGACATGGGCGCTGATGTGAATATTGGTGCGGGTACTATTACCTGTAACTATGATGGCGCTAATAAACACCGTACCATAATTGGTGACCGTGCTTTTATTGGTTCAGGTAGTCAGCTGATAGCACCCGTTACAATTGAAGAAGGGGCGACTATTGGCGCGGGTTCTACCATTCGTAAAACAGCAACTGCAGAAGCCTTGACTTTGACTAAGTCGGAACAGAGGACGATTAAGGGTTGGACTAGGCCTGTAAAAAATAAAAAATAAACTTTATTAAAACCAACAATATCTTCGAAATAAAGGCATAATCAACAACGGGTCGGCTTATTTTGAGATACTATTGAGCCTTCTGGTTAAAAGCTATATTATTCAGAGTGTTACTTAGTGTTTTTGAGTGAACATAATAATGTGATACATGGACGCGTCGGCAATTGTTTTTTTAGTTTACGGCAGTTAAAAGAATAAAAGTTTAGTAAAAATAACAGTTTATAAAGGAATATTAAACATGAACAAAAATGTGATACATGGACAAAAGATATACGGACGCGTCCGTATAATAAGCTGTTAGGCTCATCAAATAAATACGGAGAAATCTGAATGCAAAATGTCGCTACACCGCTATATATGGATTGGTCTTTTTGGGCTGTTGTGGTCGCATTTATTGCTATGCTGCTTTCTCAGCTTCCTCCAATTCATGTGCTTTTAAAAAAGGCTAAACTAGACCTAGAGCTCTATTCGAAGATATCTATTACACATAAGCTAGGAAACCCCAATCTCCAACTGCATCTAATTCTCAATAACATCGGGGGGCGTAGAGTCAGAGTTAAGGATATTGAGGTGTCTATTTTTAAAGACGGTTCTCGCTTGATGGATTTGCCTGCGCAAAATTATCTACAGAATCAAAATGATGAAAATACCGTTTTATTTACAACCTTTGCATTGGACCCAAAAAATGAATGGGCGCACATTACGAATTTTCTAAACTTCTTCGGTCGAGACGATGAGAAGGAATATCAAAAAATCGAAGGTGATTTACTTGCAGACTTCAGGTCTCATCAAAAAGAATTGAAAGCTAATGGTACTGATCCGTCAGATGAACTTTATGAACACACCAATGAACTCGTGCAGCCAGCATTTGATTTTTTTGAAAACCATTTCCGTTGGAAGGCTGGTGAATATAAGATGTCTGTAAAGGTCGTTACAGACTCTAAATCCACCGATATAGAAAGAAGTTATCGTTTTACTGTATTTGAGTCTCACATGGAAACGTTGAGTGCAATTAGTGAGCACTTTAAATATGGCGGCGGTCTGTATTGGAATCCTAAAATTCAAACGAGTGTAATACTGGAAGTGTCGGAAGTCTAACAAAGCTATGCAATTGATGTCAAAAAGCTACGTTCGTTTCACTCACTCCACTTTTTGCCACAATTGATAGCGGCGTTATGTTTCTTAGGTGAAGAATGGAAGTATCAATAGAACAAGAAATTAATCAGATAGAAGTTGGCAAACCCCATCTCGTAATTCTCGGTGCGGGAGCAAGTTATGCTGCCTTTCCAAATGGTGATAAAAATGGAAAAAAATTACCTTTGATGAATAACTTTGTGGAGACGCTAGGAATAGAAGAATTAATCGAAAGAGCAAAAATAAAAACAACATCTAATAATTTTGAAGACATTTATTCTGAAATACATAAG
>Ga0307492_10000061_pt1 | contig 54335 bp, 49 predicted proteins | sample SI3LmetaG_FD_202365 | JGI IMG/M metagenome (GOLD analysis project Ga0307492, IMG submission 202365) | Sea-ice brine microbial communities from Beaufort Sea near Barrow, Alaska, United States - SI3L | ecosystem: Environmental > Aquatic > Marine > Coastal | place: USA: Alaska | collected 2017-05-06 | reverse complement strand
CAACTAGGTTGAAAATGACCTTCTTTATAGCTATGGCTTATTTGTTAGTCTATTTGAACAAGTGATGATATCGCTAGCAACAAGATGTACATGTAATGTAGTCGTATAAGCGAGGCTTGTATGGATAGGATGAATAAGCTAGGTCGCGGCCAGACATTTTCTGCTGAGATTTACGCTATTAATCATATTTTCCGACAAGTACATGCTTTTATGAATTGCTTTTTTTGCACCACTACTTAGATTATTCATTAATATTTTTGCGATACTAAGCAACTTATATAGTATAAATAGATATTACCTTTCTATTTTTCAATTAAGAATTTATTTAGGAGTATTGATGGGCAACTTATCCATAATTTCTGCTAAACATTAGTTTAGTGTTCATGCCCAAATAGCTAAACAATAGCAGTCCTGTATAACATTTAGCTGATATATGATCTTAATTGCAGCTATTAATTTGTTATCTTGAGTCTATTTTTCTCGCTCATTGCTTGTTTTCATAATAGACATGATTAAAACTTGACTACTATAAGCATTTAGCTATACTGAATGTAGTTTTATTGCTATAATGCAGTTTAAAAACCCCTCCCAATAAATTATTTATACAGCGTAGAAGCGTATACATCTATTTCTATATTAAAAATTCCAATTTAGGTATTACATGAATCTGACAGAACTTAAAAAGCAGTCTGCTGCCGAACTTATGGAGCTTGCTCTTTCTATGAAGCTAGAAGGCTTAGCAAGAAACCGTAAACAAGATTTAATATTTTCAATCGTTAAAGAACATGCAAAGCAAGGTGAAGAAGTTATCACCACAGGCGTGCTTGAATTATTACAAGATGGATTCGGCTTCCTAAGATCTGCTGAAGCCTCATATATTGCTGGCCCAGATGATGTCTACGTTTCTCCTAGCCAGATCCGTCGCTTTCACTTGAGAACTGGTGATACTATTACCGGTAAAATTCGAGCACCTAAAGACAGTGAACGTTATTTTGCTTTAATTAAAGTGGATGAAATTAATTACGAAAAGCCCGAACAATCAAAAAATAAAGTACCTTTTGAGAATTTAACTCCGCTATTTCCAAATGAACGTTTCACATTAGAGCGTGGTAATGGCAGTACAGAAGACCTAACTCCACGAATAATTGACCTGGCAGCACCTATTGGCAAAGGTCAACGTGCATTAATCGTTGCACCACCTAAGTCTGGTAAGACAATGATTTTACAAATGGTGGCTCAATCTATCGCGGCTAATTACCCTGATAGTGATCTCATTGTTCTACTCATCGATGAACGTCCTGAAGAAGTAACTGAAATGCAGCGTTCAGTAATAGGCGAAGTAGTTTCTAGTACTTTTGATGAGCCAGCTACACGCCATGTGCAAGTAGCTGAAATGGTTATTGAAAAAGCGAAGCGCTTGGTAGAGCATAAACATGATGTAGTTATTTTGTTGGATTCGATTACGCGTCTAGCACGGGCTTATAATACTGTCGCACCTTCTTCAGGTAAAGTACTGACGGGTGGTGTTGATGCTAATGCATTACAAAGACCTAAACGATTCTTCGGTGCTGCACGTAATATCGAAGAGGGTGGCAGTCTGACCATTATCGCAACAGCATTAGTTGAAACAGGCTCACGTATGGATGAAGTTATCTTTGAAGAATTCAAAGGTACTGGTAATATGGAGCTACAGCTTGAGCGCAAATTAGCGGATCGTCGTATGTACCCTGCTATTAACGTAACACGATCTGGCACACGTAAAGAAGAGTTATTAACCGATGCGGATGATCTTCATAAATTATGGATCTTACGTAAATTATTGGCACCAATGGATCCTATTGATGCAATGGAATTCTTAATGGACCGTTTGAAAGCAACTAAAACCAACGCTGACTTTTACGATACGATGAAGCAAGGTTGAATTCAGATTCAACACTAATAAAATTACCTCCCGCCCTGTTTATTATGGGGCCAACGGCCGCTGGGAAAACTGACTTAGCAATCGATTTAGCTCAACGTTTCCCAGTCGAAATAATTAGTGTTGATTCTGCATTAGTTTATCGTGGAATGGATATTGGCACTGCTAAACCAGATGCCGAAACGTTAAAATGCTATCCACATCATTTAGTCAATATACTTGATCCCACCGATAGTTACTCAGTGGGAGCTTTTAGAACAGATGCTTTGCGGCTTATGGAAGAAATAAGTTCTCGAGGAAAAGTGCCGTTATTAGTAGGAGGCACTATGCTTTATTTCAAAGGTTTAGAACAAGGTCTAGCTGATTTACCGAGTGCAGACATCAATATTCGTGCTAAGTTAGAAAGAGAGGCAGAGACATACGGGCTGGCTCATTTACATCAGCGCTTATCAGCTATCGATCCTATCTCAGCAGCAAGAATACACATCAACGATCCTCAGAGATTACAACGTGCCTTAGAGGTGTTTGAAATCACAGGTAAAAGTTTAACTGAGCTTACTGCAGTAAAACCGAATAAGTTGCCTTATCAAATCATTAAGGTCATTGTCAGTCCATTTGACCGAGCCACTCTACACCAGCGTATATCTCAGCGTTACCATAACATGATAGATAATGGCTTTTTGCTAGAAGCGCAGCGATTGTTTAATCGTGAGGATTGCCATTCAGACTTACCTGCAATTCGCGCTGTCGGTTATCGGCAAGCTTGGTCACATTTTTCAGGTGAATACGATCAAGATATAATGATAGATAAAGCAATTATTGCAACAAGGCAAATGGCAAAACGACAGCTTACATGGTTGAGATCGCAACCTGATGGAGTTTGGTTTGATAGTGGCAATGGACTACCTTTGCAAGACATAACTAACTTCATTATTGAACGATGCCCAGAATTGGTAGTCTAATTAGAAGTCATACAATGAATATTTCATCAAAAAAACTAAAATAATACTGGAGTGGTACATGGCTAAGGCGCAATCATTACAAGATCCATTTTTAAATGCACTACGGCGTGAAAATGTGCCTGTATCTGTATTTTTGATAAATGGAATTAAACTACAAGGGCAAATAGACTCGTTTGATCAGTTTGTCATTCTATTAAAAAACTCTGTCAATCAAATGGTTTATAAACATGCGATTTCTACTATAGTTCCATCAAGAAATGTCACTATAAGTATTGATGATTAAAGGAGTGATTTTCATTGTTTGATCGTCCAGATAGTAATGCAGCATTTGATGAAGCAGCAGAAAAAGAGGGGGTTGTTCTTGTCCATCTAGATTTTCATGCCTACGACTTTTCTGAAGCTGAACAAGAATTTATTGAACTAGTAGAATCTACTGGGGCACGAATTGAGACCATTGTTCATGGTAAACGTCAACGTCCTGATGCTAAGTTTTATGCTGGAACCGGAAAGGTTGAAGAGATTCGTCAATTTATATTAGCCACACATGCTGCATTAGTTATCTTTAATCATGATTTGTCTCCTAGCCAAGAGCGAAATCTAGAAAAACAACTGGAATGTCGTGTTATTGGAAGAACGGGTCTTATTCTTGATATTTTTGCCAGGCGAGCACGCTCTCATGAAGGGAAGTTACAGGTTGAATTAGCGCAGCTTAAACATATGTCCACTCGGCTCGTTCGCGGCTGGACCCATCTTGAGCGCCAAAAAGGTGGGATTGGGATGCGTGGTCCTGGTGAATCGCAATTAGAAACAGATCGTCGTTTATTATCTCATCGTGTCAAATCACTCAAAAAGCGACTGGCAAAAGTTCAATCGCAACGTGATCAGGGACGCCGTTCTCGCCAGCGGAGTGACATTCCTGTTATTTCTCTAGTAGGTTATACCAATATGGGTAAATCTAGTCTGTTTAATAATCTTACATCATCTGATGTTTATGCGGATGATCGCTTATTTGCTACCTTAGACCCAACGTTGAGACGGATGAAACTGCATGATACACAAGCATTGATCATGGCAGATACAGTGGGTTTCATTAGAAATCTACCCTATGATTTAGTTGAATCTTTTAGTTCAACTCTGGAAGAAACTCGTGATGCCGCTTTATTACTACATATTGTAGAAGCCGGAGCAGCTGACCGAGATGATTTAATGCTTCATGTTGATGATGTGCTTCAACAAATTGGCGCTGATGAAATACCACAATTAATCGTTTGTAATAAAATTGATCTGCTTGAAGACCACAAAGCCCGTGTAGACCGTGATCAAAATGGGCGTGTAACTCGGGTCTGGCTTTCAGCTAAAACAGGCGAAGGAATAGATTTACTAAGACAAACTTTACAAGAGTATTTTCCAGAAAAAACTAATGGTTTTGAACAAGAATCCGAATCAACGGTTCCATAATGCCGATGATGTCCGTAAAATAAAGATGTTTGAATTAATCACACTCAATTTGGAGCTCTAAATGGCTTGGAACGAACCTGGTAAGGACGATAAAGACCCTTGGGGTAACCGTGGCAATGATGGACCACCTGATCTAGACGAAGTATTGCGTTCTGTGCAGCGCAAATTTCAAAGTTTATTTGGTGGAAGTTCATCAGACAATGATGATACTTCAGGGAATGGTAGCAGTATTATTGGTGCTGGTTTATTGCTAGCTATAGTCGCTATTGTTTGGCTTGCCTCCGGTATTTATATTATTGAACCACCTGAACGAGGTGTTGTTTTACAGTTTGGTAAATATAAAGAAACTACTATGTCTGGGCCACATTGGCATATACCTTACCCAGTCCAAGCGGTTGAAGTAGTCAATATTGACGAAAGTCGCACCGCTGAGATAGGTTTTCGTTCTACAGCTGGCCGTTCTGGCATGGTGCCGTCAGAAGCCTTAATGTTGACACAAGATGAAAATATTATTGAAATGAAAATAGAAATTCAATACCGGGTCGAAAAACCTGCTGACTTTTTGTTTAATGTCCAAAATCCAGTGAAAACATTGCAACAAATGACAGAAAGTGCTGTACGTGAAGTGGTCGGCCTTTCGTTGATGGATGATGTGTTAACAACAGGACGTCAAGAAGTAGCTATCAAATCAGAAAAATTATTACAATCACTACTCAGCGATTACGGTACTGGATTATTAGTGACCAGCTTTAATATTACAGATGCACAAGCTCCTGCTCAAGTTCAGGCAGCATTTGATGATGTAGTTAAAGCAGGTGCTGATAAAGTACGGATGAAAAATGAAGCTGAAGCCTACGCAAATGACATTGTACCCAGAGCACGTGGTGCAGGTTTCCGAGTAGTTCAAGAAGCAGAAGCCTATAAGAGTCAGATTTTAGCTAAAGCTCAAGGTGAAACTAGCCGATTTTTACAAGTAATGAATGAGTATGAAAAAGCGCCAGATATCACACGTGAACGTATGTATTTAGACACAATGGAATCTGTTTATAGCCGAACTCAAAAAGTGATGGTTGACGTGTCTAAAGAAAGCAGTAATGTTTTATACCTACCATTAGACAAAATGCGTGGTGGTAGTAAATCTGCACCGACACGAATTGATTTAAGTAATATGCCCGCCTATCCATCATCAAATAGCAATGGCACTAATACAGGGTCTGCTCAGGATAATGCCCGTAGCAGAGGAGGACGTTAATATGTCTACACGTATGAATTTAATTGTTATGTCAATACTGTTAGTTTTTGTAGTGCTTTATCTATCAGTTTTTTATGTTGATCAACGTGAACGTGCACTAGTATTGCATTTAGGACAAATTGAACGCGCTGATTATCAGCCAGGTATACATTTCAAAGTACCCTTGATCGAAGATGTAAAGCGCTTTGATGCTCGAGTTTTAACCGTAGATGTAAAACCTGAACGCTACATTACTCGAGATAAAGAAACGTTATTAGTAGATTCATTTATTTTATGGAAAATTAAAGACGTATCTACTTATTACACTGCTATGGGTGGCGATAGGAATCGTGCAACTTCACGTATTTTTAATATCGTTAATAATGCATTGCGTGATGAGTTTGCCAATCGCTCAGTTCAAGATGTAGTAGCCGGTGATCGTACTTCAATGGTGTCTGATATTTTAAGTAATACCAATGAAGCTGTGAAAGCATTTGGTATTGAGTTGGTAAATATACGGATAAAACGTATTGACTTCATTAGTGAAATTAATGAGCGTGTTTTTGCTAGAATGAATTCTGAACGCGAACGTATTGCTAAAGAAACTCGAGCTGAAGGTGCTGAAGAAGCTGAAAAAATTCGTTCAGACGCGGATCGTCAAAGCACTATCATAATTGCAGATTCTAATCGTCAATCTGAGGAGTTACGCGGTAATGGTGATGCGCTAGCAACCGATACATATGCACAAGCTTATGGCCAAAATAAAGAGTTTTATTCGCTCTACCGTCGTTTAACTGCTTATAAGAATGTGTTTACTGGCGACGATATGTTGGTGATTGAACCTAAGGGTGATTTCTTCAATAAGTTTAGTGACGCAAAAAACTAAATAAACCGTGGCGATCGACTTAGTAGATAGTTTATGGATCACAATGGCCTTAATGCTGGTGATAGAAGGGGTTATGCCTTTTTTAAATCCAGCTATATTTAGGCGTTCTTTATTACAAATGGCCAGTATGAAAGATCAACATATAAGAAGTATTGGACTTTTTTGTATGGTTTTAGGTCTTTTATTACTTTATTGGGTAAATTGATTAGATGAGTCAAAAAGATCGTTGGTTGTTGCCAGAGGGCATCGATGAGTTGATGCCACCAGAAGCTATACAACTTGAAATGTTACGTCGAAAATTGATTGATAGTATGCAAGGTTGGGGATACCAACTAGTTTTTCCACCTTTAGTTGAATATCTGGATTCTTTGTTGACCGGTACTGGCAAAGCCTTAGATATACAAACATTCAAATTGACTGATCAAATGTCCGGTCGCCTAATGGGGATTCGTGCTGATATGACCCCGCAAGTGGCACGTATAGCTGCCCATAATCTAAGAGAGCAACAAGGCGTAATTAGATTATGTTATATCGGTAATGTTCTACACACTTTGCCTGATGGTCAAGGTACTTCACGTAATCCTATTCAATTAGGTGCAGAAATCTACGGGCATGCTGGTCCTGAAAGTGATATGGAAATAGTTCAGCTAATGATAGAAACATTAGGTGATATACCTGATCTTTTGTTAGATATGGGTCATGTTGGTATATATCGTGGTTTGGCGGACAGTGCAGGCTTAAATGCTGAACAGGAGCAAGCGTTGTTTTCGGCATTACAGCGAAAATCGACAGCTGATGTTAGTGCGCTATTAACACAATATCAATTATCAACTACTGAGCATGAGATGTTTTTAGCACTTGCCGAGTTAAATGGTGGCATAGAAGTACTCGGAAAAGCCCAGCAGGTGCTTAAAGATGCGCCTATGGCTGTAAAAGAGGCACTGTCCACACTGACTGCCATTGTCAATATGGTCAATCAACGATTACCTCACTTAGCGATCAATATCGATCTTGCAGAATTACGAGGCTATCACTACCATACTGGTGTTGTTTTTGCTGCTTACCAAAGTGGCACTGCTCATGCAATTGCAATGGGTGGACGTTATGATGATATTGGCGAAGACTTTGGTCAAGCACAACCAGCGACAGGTTTCAGTTTAGATCTAAAAACACTGGTTAATCAATTAACGACTGAAGTTCAATCTAGATTGCCTATTGCCGTGACTTGGACTGATGATGAACAGCAGCATAAGATGGTTCAACAATTACGAAGTCAAGGCGAAGTTGTTGTCTACCAATTCTCAGACAGCACATTATCGACATCTAGAACTCTCACACAACAAGAAGGCCACTGGTTAGTGGCTGAAACAGGAACACAAATTCGTGGCTAAAAATATCGTGGTGATCGGCTCTCAATGGGGTGATGAAGGTAAAGGTAAATTGGTTGATTTGCTGACAGATAATGTATCAGCCGTTGTGCGTTTTCAAGGTGGCCATAATGCAGGTCATACTTTAGTAATCGATGGTAAAAAGACAGTATTACATTTAATTCCATCAGGGATATTGCGTGAACATGTGCAATGTTTGATTGGTAATGGTGTTGTTTTATCACCTGAAGCTTTAATTAAAGAAATGACTGCTCTTGAAGTAAAAGGTATTCCTGTTAGGCAACGCCTTAAAATTAGTGCGGCTTGCCCATTAATTCTACCCTATCATGTTGCTTTAGATCAGGCGCGGGAATTACGTCTTGGTAAAGAAGCGATTGGCACAACTGGACGAGGAATTGGTCCCGCATACGAAGATAAAGTTGCACGACGAGGCTTACGTTTAGGTGATCTGAAAAATGAACAAAACTTCATAAACAAACTCGAAGAAGTGATTAAGTTTCATAACTTCTCTTTGATTAACTATTATCAAGTTCCGCCTGTTGATTTTGAACAAATACGCGATCAAACTCTAGCAATGCGTGATATTTTATTACCTATGATTGCCGATATTCCTGACATGTTGCAAAAGTATTCAATTGCAGGCGACAATGTTATGTTCGAAGGAGCACAGGGAGCATTGCTTGATATTGATCATGGCACATACCCTTATGTTACCTCGTCAAATACAACGGCAGGGGGAAGTGCAACTGGTTCTGGTGTAGGTCCTTGCCATATCGATTATGTATTAGGTATCACTAAAGCTTATGCAACTCGAGTTGGTGGCGGTCCATTTCCTTCAGAATTGCTTGATGATGATGGCAAAGTCAACAAAATTGGCCAGCATTTAGCAGATAAAGGTCGTGAAGTCGGCGCAACAACAGGCCGTGGTCGTCGCTGTGGTTGGTTAGATATGGTGGCGCTTAAACGTGCCAGCTGGATTAACAGTATTACCGGATTATGTCTGACGAAATTAGATGTCTTGGATGGAATGGAAATCATTCGTCTTTGTGTCTCATATCAGCGAAATGGTTTAGCTGTCGATGTTTTGCCTTTAAGTGCCGAAGAGTTCGAAGGGTGTATCCCTGTTTACATTGATATGCCTGGATGGAAAGAATCTACGGTAGGTGTGACCGAGTTTAGTAATTTACCTATTAATGCACAACGCTATATTAATGAGGTAGAAAAGTTAGCAGCGGTGCCCATCGATATTATCTCTACGGGACCAGACCGTAATGAAACGATTATTAGACGTGATTTATTTAGTTTGTAAGTTTTAAATGCCTTTTTAAAAAGGGCATTTTTGACTCTACTGGCCTTTTGTTACGCCAGCCATTATTGCTGAATAATCAGTATCAGCTAGACCCTGTGCTAGCGTCTTATCTAGTAGTTGACTGATTCCTTGCAAAGCACAGGTTTCTAAATCTAGTGATTGTGCTACGGATAAAAATAAATGGGTATCTTTAGCTAAATGTTTAGTCGGAAAATTAGGTTGACTAAAATCGCGTGTCGTCATGCGCACTAACTTCTTATCATAAGTAGGCGCATAAAGAGCACTCTCTCGTACGATAGACATAAACTGTTCTGGCTCGATTCCTTCCTTTTCGATCAGAGCGAGGCTTAATGCAAAACTCGATGTTAGCCCGGCGATAAGTTGATTCATTGCTAATTTAACCGTCGCTCCTTGTCCTATATCACCTATATGACGTGGATTTTCACCGATAATTTGTAATAGTGGTAACGCTTGTTGAAAATCTTCTGCAGAGCCACCTGCCATTAAAATTAATGTACCACTTCGTGCTTCAGGCAAACTACCTAATACAGGACACTCTAAATATTTCCCCTGTCGTTGCGTAATATATTGACTGATTAAACGCGATTCACTAGGAGCAATGGTGCCCATTTGTATAATCAACTTATCTTTAAAAGTTGGATCGGTAATGCTCTCTAGCACACTAACTATTGCTTCAGCGTCGCTGAGCATTAACAAACAAATATCACTAAATTTTAATGCTTGTTGCGCAGTTGTAGCGACTAATGTCCCATTTTGAGCCAAGCCAGCTAGTTTTTCTGGTGTTCGATTATAGGCAGTAACCGTTTGACCTTGTGAAACTAAATGCTCGACGAGTGCTTGTCCCATCAAGCCTGTTCCTAATAATGCAATATTCATAATGACGTATTTCCGCAATGTGTAAATAAAAATAACGCGATAGCATAGAAGCTAACAGCGTAGTGAGATAGAATATGTTGTTATTTTACAGTAGAAACAGGGGAATACTGTGTACAAGAAAAATATGACCATTGCTGGCTTTGATGACGAAATATTTAAGGCGATTGAATCTGAAAATCAACGTCAAGAAGACCATATCGAATTAATTGCTTCAGAAAACTACACTAGCCCACGGGTAATGGAAGCGCAAGGCTCATCATTAACTAACAAGTATGCTGAAGGCTATCCCGGTAAGCGATATTACGGTGGTTGTGAATATGTTGATCAAGCTGAACAATTAGCGATAGAGCGTGCAAAATCATTATTTGGTGCTGATTATGCCAATGTGCAACCACATTCTGGTTCACAAGCAAATGCAGCTGTATACCTAGCCTTGTTACAACCAGGTGATACTATCCTGGGTATGAGCTTAGCACATGGTGGTCACTTGACTCATGGGTCTAAAGTGAGTGCCTCAGGTAAATATTACAACTCTTTCTCTTATGGATTGAAGCCAGAAACAGGTGAAATAGATTATGATGAAGTTGAACGCTTAGCAAAAGAACATAAACCTAAAATGGTAATCGCTGGCTTCTCTGCTTATTCACGTATTGTTGATTGGCAGCGCTTTCGTGATATTGCAGATTCTGTGGGTGCTTATTTATTGGTCGATATGGCTCATATTGCCGGCTTAGTGGCTGCTGGTTTGTATCCTAATCCAGTTCAAATTGCTGACGTTACAACCACTACAACTCATAAAACATTACGTGGTCCACGTGGTGGTTTGATTTTGGCTAAAGCTAACCCTGCCATCGAGAAAAAGTTAAATTCAGCTGTTTTCCCTGGTTTTCAAGGTGGACCTTTGATGCATGTTATTGCAGCAAAAGCGATTGCCTTTAAAGAAGCCATGTTACCTGAATTTAAAACTTATCAGCAACAGGTCATTAAAAATGCACAGGCAATGGCCACTGTATTTATGGCGCGTGGTTATGATGTTATTTCTAAAGGAACTGATGACCATTTATTCCTAGTAAGCTTTATCGAGGCCGGTTTAACAGGTAAAGAGGTCGATGTATGGTTAGGTAATTCCAATATTACTGTTAACAAAAATGCAGTACCTGATGATCCTCAATCCCCTTTTGTGACTTCCGGTATACGTGTTGGAACACCTGCTGTCACTACACGTGGTTTTAATGAACAAGACTGTCTCGATCTAGCGGGCTGGATGTGTGATGTTATTGATAGTCGTGGTGATGAAGTGATAATCAATGAAGTTAAAGCTAAAGCAATGACACTATGTCAACGCTTACCTGTGTATGCATAATTAGAGCGAACAATATTAATGCGTTGTCCTTTTTGTGGTGCTGATGATTCTAAAGTAATTGACTCACGCCTGTCTGCCGAGGGTGATGCTATTCGTCGACGTCGTAACTGTGGAGAATGTAATGAACGTTTCACCACTTATGAGACAGCTGAGCTCGCCTTACCGAGATTGATTAAACGTGATCAATCTCGGACATTATTTGATGAAAACAAATTACGAGCAGGTCTTTTGAAAGCATTAGAAAAAAGGCCCGTTAGTATTGATGCCGTCGATCGTGCGGTTAAAGTCATCATTCGACGATTAATTTCTACCGGTGATCGTGAGGTTGCAAGTCGTCTAATCGGTGATTGGGTGATGGATGCATTAAGAGAACTCGATGAAGTAGCTTACGTACGCTTTGCTTCTGTCTACCGTAGTTTTCAAGATATTAATGCTTTTCGCGAAGAAATTGAACGCATGGAAAGTCTCTCTGGACCCATGATTAAGGAATAATGAGATGATAAGAGTAATTATTTTTTGCGATAGATGTAATCCTCAAGGGATCCGTTATATAGAACAAAAAAGAAATATTCATCGTTCTGATACAGGGGGACGTCGTATCTCTGATGGCAGAGCATGGTTTGAAGGAGCGCTAGATCAGGCTTTGCAAAATGGCTGGACACAACCTGAAGAGACCCTTCATATCTGTCCAAACTGTCAACAATACTATACGTAATAAATGTCATCTCATGAATATTACATGAGTCGTGCTTTACAGTTTGCAGAGCAAGGCTTATTTACAACCGATCCTAATCCACGGGTGGGCTGTATTCTTGTTAAAAATGGTCAGATTATCGGGCAAGGGTGGCATCAGTATTCTGGTGAAGGCCACGCTGAAGTTCATGCACTGAAGGATGCGGGGCTGAATGCTAAAGGTGCTGATTGTTACGTTACACTAGAACCATGCAGCCATTTTGGTCGAACTGCACCTTGCGCAGACGCTATAATAAATTCAGGGGTTAAGCGCGTTTTTATCGCGATGACCGATCCTAATCCCCTTGTTTCAGGTAGTGGCATCAACAAATTAAAATTGGCTGGAATTGAAGTAATCGTAGGTATATTGGAACAACAAGCTGAAGTCTTAAATATAGGTTTTTGCAAGAGGATGCGAACGGGCCTTCCGTATGTTCGCAGTAAAATGGCGATGAGTATGGATGGCCGAACTGCTATGGCCTCGGGTGAGAGTAACTGGATAACAGGGCCTGCTGCGCGACAAGACGTGCACAAACTACGCGCACAAAGCTCGGCTATTCTGACTGGAATTGGCACGGTATTGGCTGATGATCCAGCACTAACGGTTCGCCCGGAGGCTTGGTATCCGGTTCAGACAATTAGACAACCTAAGTGTATAGTGGTTGATAGTAAACTGAGGATAAATGAAGATGCTAAAATCCTCAAAGATAATGCTCAGGTCTTAATTGTGACCACCGTTGCAAATAAAACCTTCCAAAAGGCGGAGGTGTGTTGTTTGCCTGCAGATAATGATCAGGTTGACTTAGGCGCATTAATGGCAGAGCTAGGGCGGCGTCAAATGAATGAGATAATGGTTGAAGCGGGTTCCAAATTAAATGGTGCGCTTTTGGCCGCGGGTTTGATTGATGAACTGGTTATTTATATGGCACCTAAAATTATGGGTGATGGTGCAAAAGGCTTATTTCATTTGCCAGCATTATCCACCATGGCGCAAAATATTCACTTACAGATTACTGATATACGAGCCGTTGGCTGTGATTGGCGAATTACGGCACTACCACAACTTAACAAGGATCATTAAAACATGTTTACCGGCATTATTGCTTCGATAGGTAAGATTGAATCTGTTCAAGCAAAGGGAGGAGATTTACGATTGCAAGTAGCCACTCAAACCTTGGACTTATCGGATATTAAACTGGGTGACAGTGTTGCCAATAATGGCGTTTGTCTCACGGTAATTGCTATGAACGAACACTCACTAAGTTTTGATGTATCACGAGAAAGTTTAGATCGTACCAGTTTGGCCACAGCTACCGTTGGTTCTGAAATTAATCTTGAAAAGGCACTTGCCGTCGGTGATCGTCTAGGCGGACATTTTGTCAGCGGCCATGTTGATGGGCTGGGGCAAGTAGTTGCTATGCAAAGTTCCGCACGCTCGGTACAATTTCGATTTGAAGTGCCAGTCGGACTTGAACGTTACATTGCAGAAAAAGGTTCAATTTGTATTGATGGGACCAGTTTGACGGTTAATAAGGCTGAAAAAAACTGGTTTGAAGTCAATATTATTCCTCATACTATGCAAGAAACGATTATGAAAAGCTATCTAGTCGGCAGCCAAGTTAATCTCGAAGTTGATTTGATTGCACGCTATTTAGAGCGTCTATTACCAAAAAAAACATCTGCCATTACACGTGAAACATTGTTACAAAATGGATTCATCCAATGAATTTAAATACAACAGCTGAAATTATTGATGATCTGAAAAATGGAAAAATGGTGGTCATTATGGACGATGAAGATCGTGAAAATGAAGGCGATTTAATCATGGCTGCAGAATGTGTAAGCCCAGAATCTATTAACTTTATGGCTCGATTTGGCCGTGGGTTAATCTGTTTGACTTTAACTGATCAGCGCTGTCGGCAACTACGTTTACCTTTAATGGTGACCGATAACCAAGCGGCCTATTCAACTAACTTTACGGTATCGATTGAAGCTGCAGAGGGAGTTACTACCGGCATATCGGCAACTGATCGCGCCTTAACGATTTTAACGGCTGTTAATTCTAATGCCAGTCCCGAAGATCTAGTCCAACCAGGCCATATATTTCCATTGAAAGCGCAACTTGGTGGCGTATTAACACGTGCAGGTCATACGGAAGCAGGTTGCGACTTGGCACAACTAGCGGGTAAAGATCCTTCAGCGGTGATTGTCGAGATCCTTAATGAAGATGGCAGTATGGCACGTCGTCCTGATCTGGAGGAATTTGCCCAAACGCACGACTTGAAAATTGGGACTATTGCTGACTTAATTAGTTATCGCTTAGAAAATGAAATGACAGTAGAACGATTATCACAGTGTGTAATGCCTACTGAGCAAGGTGACTTCGATCTATATAGTTTTCAAGATACGGTCAATAGCCAAGTTCACTTCGCTTTAGTGGTAGGTCAGATAGATTCCGAACAAGAAACACTCGTGCGAGTACACATGGCCGATCCGTTGACTGACTTAATTGGTGCTACGCGTGAACCCAGTCATTGGCCTTTGCCTGATGTTATGAAACAAATTCAACAACAGGGTAAAGGTGTGTTGGTAGTATTACGTCAGCCACAACAGAATCAACAACTTGCCATCAAAATTGAACGTTATCAGCAGCAAGATCGCGGTGAGGGAATGGCTACCACTAAAACAGGTTGGGATTTACGTACTTTTGGTGTGGGTGCACAAATTCTGGCAGACTTAGGTGTGAAAAAAATGCGAGTCATTGGCACGCCAACTAAGTTAACGGGTTTATCAGGCTTCGGTTTAGAATTAGTCGGCTATGCAGAGGATAACCTGCCGTGAGCCAGAAAAATATAGTTGTTATAACCGGTGAAGCATCGGGGGACGCCCATGCGGGTAGAATGATTACCGAGTTAAAACTGCTAAGACCAGAGATAAAGGTCAAAGGTATTGGTGGCGACAATATGCGTAAAGCCGGCGCAGAAATCATGGTTGATTTTTCTGAATTAGCAGTGATGGGGCTGATTGAAGTCATCAAGCGTTATCGCCATATAAAAAATATTTTCAACCAATTGTTGATAGAGCTTAATACGAATAAGCCAGATTTAATAGTATTAGTAGATTACCCAGGTTTTAACCTCAAATTGGCAAAAAGAGCTAAAAAACTAGGTATTCCTGTTTTATATTACATTAGCCCAAAAGTGTGGGCATGGCGTGCTGGCAGAGTTAAAACAATAAAACGTTATGTCGATAAAATAGTGGTTTTATTTCCATTTGAAGTCCCTATTTATGAAAATGAAAATATCCCTGTTATCTGTGCTGGCCACCCCTTAGTTGATGCTGTAAAAAACTCACTGAGTAACAAACAGGCTAAGATAAAGGTGGGTTTAAAATTAAACCGCCGTGTTATTGGTTTATTCCCTGGAAGTCGCCGTAGTGAAATTGAAAACTTACTACCGGTGATGCTTGATGCCGCAGAACGTATACAACAGCGTAATAAGAATGTTGATATTGTTTTACCGTTGGCGCCTGGGATTGATGAAACTTTCCTCAACAGTATCTTAGCTAAATCCATTGTTCCGGTTAAGATAGTGAGTGATAAATTTTATCAATTGACAGCAGCTTGTGATGTTATTGTGGCGGCTTCAGGTACGGCCACATTAGAAATTGCATTATTGGGGGTACCCCACTTTATTGCCTATAGAGTCTCTCCAATCAGTTACCAGGTGCTCAGTCGTTTAGTTAAAATTCCTTACGTAGGACTGTGTAATATTGTTACTGGCAAAGCGGTTGTTTTAGAGTTATTACAAAATGATGTTACAGCCCAACGATTAGATGAAGAGTTGTCGGCATTGTTAAGTGGACAAGATAGTAAAGTCAAAGCTGGACAAATTCGTAAACAAATTTTAGCTGCACTTGGACCTTCAGGCGGCGCTAAAAATGCTGCCCATGAAGTAATAAGCATGTTGGATATTCAGCAATGAAGGAACAAGTCTATATCGTAGGTGTTGATGAAGTAGGGCGCGGGCCGTTAGCAGGAGCAGTGGTGGCTGCTGCTGTGATCCTCGATCCCGATAGACCCATAATCGGTTTGAATGATTCTAAAAAATTAACTGAAAAGCGACGTGATCAACTAGAACCCATTATTCAACAAAATGCATTAGCCTGGTCACTAGGTCGTGCCGAACATAATGAAATTGATGACATTAATATTTTACAAGCGACCTTGTTGGCGATGAAAAGAGCGGTGGAAGGTTTAGCGATAAAACCGAGTCATGCGTTGGTCGACGGAAATCAAGCCCCTAATTTAGCATGCACAGTCACCACCATCATCAAAGGTGACCAGTCTGAACCTGCGATTGCTGCAGCATCCATATTAGCTAAAGTGGCAAGAGATCGTGAAATGCGGCAGATGGATGAGCTTTATCCCGGTTATGGTTTTGCAAAACATAAAGGGTATCCAACTCCATTTCATAAGCAGGCATTGATGGCTTTAGGGCCCTGTCTTATTCATCGTCGTTCATTTAAACCTGTGCAATTAGCGTCGAAATGATATTAAAACAATTGAATAATTTATTAAATCCTTTAAAAATAGACTTTCATTGTCACCAGTAGCGGTGATAAACAAAGGCTATTAATCATAACAAGCATGGTATTATTACCCTTATATGATATCTCCCAATAAAATAAATAACAATTTGATTAAAAAAAAGCCGCGTATTCGTGGAAGAGGACCCACTAGTTTGGGTCCTGCACCGACCATTGTTCCTCGCGCAGAACATACAATTTCGCGTCGACTTATAAGTCCCCATGCATTGAGAGTGCTAAAGGGCCTGCAAGAAGGTGGCTTTGAAGCCTATTTAGTGGGTGGTTGTGTACGCGATTTGTTGTTGGGTCATGAACCAAAAGATTTTGATGTCACCACCAATGCATCTCCGGAACAAGTTCATCGCCTATTTCGTAAAAGTCGTCTAATCGGTCGCCGGTTTAAGTTAGTTCACGTTGGTTTTGGACGAGACGTGATTGAAGTGGCAACATTCAGAGCGCCACCTGAAGCCGAGCAGCATGTAGATGGTCAAGGCCGCATTATGCGCGATAATGTTTTTGGTACTCTAGAACAAGATGCATGGCGACGCGATTTTACAATTAATGCACTTTATTACAATATTCAAGATTTTTCGATTGTAGATTACACTGGTGGCCTTGCTGATTTGAAAGCAGGAAAGATTCGCCTAATTGGTGATGTTGAAACCCGTTATCGTGAAGATCCGGTTCGCATGCTTCGTGCTTTACGTTTTGTCGGTAAATTAGGCTTGAAATTAGATGCGGATACAGAACGTTTAATTCCTGAGTTAGCGAGTTTGTTAGCCGGGATTCCAGCAGCACGATTATTTGATGAAACATTAAAATTATACTTGAGTGGCAATGCCGCTGTGACTCATGAATTGTTATGTCACTACGGTGTATTTGATATTCTATTCCCACAGACTGCAACACTGCTGCATACTGAAGTGGATGGCTTTCCTAGAACATTATTAATCAAGGCATTAGAAAATACCGATAAGCGAATTGATGAAGGCAAAGCCGTTACAGCTGCATTTTTATTTTCTGCATTATTATGGGAGCCAGTAAGACATCTTTGGCAAATTCATCACCAACGTGGTCTGCCTAATATTCCTGCTTTGCAACGCGCAGTAACAGAAGTTATTTCTGAGCAAGTCACACGGGTGGCTGTACCAAAACGATATACTTTAGATACTAAAGATATATGGGGCTTGCAAGCACGACTGGATCAGCGCCAAGGCAAACGTGCTTTTAAGCAATTAAGCCATCCTAAATTTAGAGCGGGTTATGACTTTTTGTTATTACGTGCTGAATCTGGTGAACCTTTAAAAGAGTTAGCAGATTGGTGGACTCAATTTCAGTTTGCTAATGAAGCAGATCAGTTAAGTCTGATCAAAAACTTATCGCCAACGGCATTAGCAAAGGGAAAACCCAAAGCACGCCGTCGCCGTCGTAAAAAACCTGTAACAAAGAGTGATTAATGTACGCATATATTGGTTTGGGCAGTAATTTATCTGATCCTGTGGAACAAGTTAAAACGGCAATATATAACTTACAATCGTTGCCTGATAGTGATCTTATTGATTGGTCGTCATTGTATGCGAGCTCACCAATGGGCCCACAAGACCAACCTGATTATATTAATGCTGTAGCCGTAATAGATACAACATTATCGGCACATCAGTTATTGGATGCCTTACAAGCGATAGAGCAAAATCAAGGCCGTATTAGGAAAAGGCATTGGGGTGAGCGTACCTTAGATCTTGATATATTGTTATATGGCCAAAAAGAGATAAATGCTCCGCGCTTGCAGGTGCCTCATCCCGGAGTAGCACTGCGTGCTTTTGTACTGTATCCCTTAGCTGAAATTTCCCCCAATTTAACTATCCCAAATGTAGGGAATATTGAGCAATTATTACAACATTGTCCACGTGACGGCTTACGTAAACTGGAAAAAATAACGCTATGAGAACATTGTTCCATAAATATATTGTGGTAGAAGGCCCTATAGGGGTAGGTAAAACTAATTTGGTTAATCGCTTGGCTGATAGCTTTTCAGGATCAGTTTTATTAGAAAAACCTGAAAATAATCCCTTTTTAGAAAAATTCTATTTAAACCCTGAACAGTCTGCTTTGCCAACTCAGCTTAGTTTTTTAATGCAGCGTGTAAAATTAAGTAAAACCTTACAGCAAGATGATTTATTTACTGATTTGCAAATTGCTGATTTCATGATGGAAAAAGACAAGATTTTTGCCAATATTACTTTAGATGATGATGAGTTAGCGATATATAATATGGTCTATGACAATATTACCTTACAGAACCGTATTCCCGATCTAGTGATCTATTTACAAGCCTCTTTACCTGTACTCAAAACACGACTTTCAAACCGAGGAATCGGTTATGAACAGCGTGTCGAAGATGCTTATTTAAAAAAACTATCAGATAGTTATGCAGATTTTTTCCATTATTATGATGCCTCGCCATTGCTGATTGTGAATGCAGAGCAAATTGATTTAGTAAATAGTGAAGATGATTATAATAATTTATTAGAACAGATTGGTACAATTAAAAGTGGCAAACAATTCTACAACCCCTTACCAGCAAAAGTGAAGTAGAGATAATACGATGAGTCGTGTAAATTTAACCCGTCTGCGTCAGATGAAAGCAGAAAAAAATAAAATAGCTATGCTTACCGCATACGATGCAAGTTTTAGCCATGTGTTAGAACAGGCAGGCGTGGATGTTATTTTGGTGGGTGACTCACTGGGTATGGTGATACAAGGCCAAGAAAGTACACTGCCTGTTACGGTGGATGACATTATTTATCATTGTCGAAATGTCGTGCGAGGCAGCCACAAAGTATTTGTTATCGCCGATATGCCCTTTATGAGTTATGCCAACGAAGGCCAAGCTATTGTTAATGCCGCTCGTTTATTGGCTGAAGGTGGAGCTCAAATGGTTAAACTCGAAGGAGGAGCGGTAATGGCATCAACCATTGAGCAATTAACAGCACGAGGTATTCCAGTATGTGCACATTTAGGTTTATTACCTCAATCTGTCCATCGTGTTGGCGGTTATCGTGTTCAAGGACGTGATGCTGAAACCGCCGAAGAGTTAATTCGTGATGCGACGGCACTTCAAGATGCAGGGGCAGATATGGTGGTATTAGAATGTGTACCAGCAGAGTTAGCTACTACAATAACTAATACATTAAGCATTCCAGTGATTGGAATTGGTGCTGGTAGTGATTGTGATGGTCAAGTACTTGTTTTATATGACATGTTAGGTTTGACGCCTGGTAAACGTCCACGTTTTAGCTATAATTTTCTAGTTGATACAGGCGGTATTGAGTCAGCTATTACTAAATACGTAGACGATGTGAAATCCGGTGTGTTTCCAAGCTTAGATCAACAATATTAATGCAACGTGTTGTAACTATTACTGCGTTAAGGGCTCAAATTAAAACGTGGCGCGACCAAAACCAGACAATTGCATTTGTACCAACAATGGGCAACTTACATCAAGGTCATTTCTCTTTAGTCAAAAAAGCGGCTGAGTTGGCTGATAAAGTAGTCGTTAGTATTTTTGTAAATCCACTACAGTTTGACGATAAAACAGATTTAGCCGCTTACCCACGTACAATAGAAACTGATATTCAAATACTAAATTCAGTTACTTGTAATATCCTCTTCACCCCTACGATTGACGATATATACCCTCAGGGTATGTTTCCACACACTAAAGTTACCGTCCCCAATATGGATGACAAACTGTGTGGGTTTATGCGACCAGGACACTTCGATGGTGTAGCAACCGTGGTGACTAAATTACTTAATATTGTCCAAGCTGACATTGCCGTATTTGGTGAAAAAGATTATCAACAACTGTTATTAATTAAAACCTTGGTGCGCAATCTTAACTTACCTGTTGATATTGTTGGCTGTCCAACTCATCGTGAACAAAGCGGCTTAGCGATGAGTTCACGTAATCAGTCATTAACCACTCAACAACTTCAACAAGCCCCCGCTTTATACCAAGTCTTGTTGAGTATCAAACATGAAATTGAGCAAGGTAATCAAGATTTTACCGCTCTTCAACATCACGCAGTCTCTAAACTGCTAGCATTAGGCTTTGAACCTGAATATGTGGATATTAGACGTGAAGATGACTTGGAATTTGCAAAACCAGGCAATAATGAGCTCAGGATCCTAGCTGCTGCACGCCTAGGCAGAACACGTTTAATCGATAATATTGCTTGTGATCTTGCCTGATTTTGCTGAAAAAGCGATAATGTAAAGCTAATCAACTACAGATGGTCGGATATGCAACTGACTTTATTAAAAGCAAAACTACATCGAGCCTGTGTCACTCACTCGGAATTAGAGTATGAAGGCTCATGTGCTATTGACAGTAATTTCTTGGAAGCTGCTGGAATTCATGAATTTGAGCAGATCGATATTTATAATGTGGCCAATGGTGAACGTTTCACAACTTATGCTATTCGTGCTGAAGCTGGCTCTCAAATAATCTCAGTTAATGGGGCTGCTGCTCATAAAGCATCACCGGGTGACCGTATCATTATTTGTGCTTATATTCTGCTAGACCAAAAAGAAATTACTCATTTCAAGCCGAGTCTGGTTTATCTTAATGACAAAAATGACATTATTAAGACGAGTAATACTATTCCAATACAAGCCGCAGAATAATATGCTGAAAACAGATAGATGATTGAGAAAAATTTGAAAAAATGCTTTGGCATAGCCGTTATGTACTTGTTGTAGCGGTTGTAGTTAGTTCAATGACTTTTTTTGCCGTGTTTTAGATGACTACTGTCGATGCCTTTTATCTGGTTAGTCATTTAGGTGATTACCTTTCTCCTGATTTAATGGGGGAAGTGCGTAAAAAACTTTAGGGCTGAAACTGTGACACACGTGGTTGAAGTGATTGACGGTTATTTATTAGCGACCGCATTGTTAATCTTTTTCTTAGGTTTGTACGAGTTGTTTATCAGTAAAATAGAGCAAGCAGAACAGTCTGAAACCTCATCATCTGTTTTAGCACTTCACCGTCTTGATGATCTTAAAACAGAGCTTGGACGTGTAATTATTATGATTTTGACGGTAAACTTTTTCGAACATGCAATCAGTATGAATTTTAATGGCGCTATAGAATTGTTAGCCCTTGCTGGTGGAGTTGCCTTGATTGTTGTCACCTTTATTTAACTCATGCCGAAGACCATAAATAAAACTTACTCCATGTAACGAAATGGTAACCTAACCGTTATCACGCTGTAACACCTCTCTTTTATGCTCATCACATAATGTAGATAAAAGTAAGAGGTAGAATATGCTTAATATCGAACATGCAATTCAGCAAAAATTCCCTAACTTTGTACATAAAAGTCTTTGCATAAAAAAACCAACCCTTGGTTTATTACGTAAATTATCTCATGAACAAGAAGTTAATCATTTCTTAGATACTCATCAAGACTTGCAGGGTTTTGACTTTGTCGCTCAAGTGCTAGAACACTTTAACTTTAGTTATTCTATTACAAATCGTGATCGTAATAATATTCCTGCTAGCGGGCGCCTTGTGATCGTTGCTAATCATCCCTTAGGTGCATTAGACGGCTTATGCCTACTTAAACTAGTGGCAGAAATTAGACGCGATGTGAAAATAATAGTTAATGATATGTTGATGAATTTTCATGCGATCAATGATTTACTACTGCCAGTTGACAATATAAATAAATCAACTCAAAAAACTAGTTTTGCTCAAATTATTGCAGCTTTAAATAATGATGAGGCTGTAATTATTTTCCCTGCTGGAGAAGTATCGCGAATAAGACCGAGTGGTGTTCGTGATGGTAAGTGGACAAGTGGGTTTTTACATTTTGCCAAAAAAACTAATTCTCCAATATTGCCTGTTTTTGTCGAGGCACGCAATTCATCCTTATTTTATAGTAGCTCTATAGTTTATAAGCCTATGGCTGCTATGTTGTTGGCACATGAGATTTTTAATAAACACTCTCAAACAATAACATTAAAAGTAGGACCGGCCATTCCATATCAGAAGATTAAAGTACTTCCCTTGGCTAAAAAAGAAACCGTGAAACTACTAAGACGTCATGTATATCGTATAGGAAAGGGAAAATCATCGTTATTTGAAACTGAACAAACAATTATTCACCCGCAGGAGCGCCGCGCAATTAAAAAAGAGTTACAACAAGCAGAGTTACTGGGGGAAACAAAAGAGGGTATGAAAATATATTTATTTGATTATCAACCTGATTCAGCTGTTATGAATGAAATTGGTCGCCTACGTGAAATTACTTTTCGTCAGGTGGGTGAAGGGACAGGTAAAAAAAGTGATATTGATCGCTATGATCGTGATTATCGCCAATTAATTTTATGGGATGAAAAGGCATTGGAGATTGCGGGAGCGTATCGCTTAGCGGAAGTGAAAAAAGTGTTTTTAAAATCAGATCCTCGTGGTATTTATAGTCAGGAATTATTTGATTATAACCACACAAATATGGCGGCCTACTTTGAGCAAGGAATTGAGCTTGGTAGAAGTTTTGTCAGCCCTAAATATTGGGGAAAGCGCAGTCTAGATTATCTTTGGTATGGTATTGGTGCATATTTAAAGCGTTATCCAGAAATTCGCTATTTGTTTGGCCCAGTGAGTCTAAGTGATCGTTATCCTGAGTTTGCTAAGGCACTAATTATAGGTTTTTATCAGCATTATTTTAAGGATAAAGAGCAACTTGCTACTGCACGTGTACCTTATCAAATCAAAACTGATTTACAACAAAGATTGAATGATGTGATCACGGGATTAGATTATAAGGAAGATTTTAAAGCAATGCGGTTACAATTAGCTCACATGAATGTAAGTATCCCGACACTTTATAAACAGTATGCTGATTTGTGTGATACTGGCGGAGTGCGATTTATAGACTTTAGTATTGATGCCGATTTTGGCCACTGTATTGATGGTTTAGTGATGGTGGATCTGCAGGCACTTAAAGTATCAAAACATAAGCGCTACTTAGCTGATTAATTTAAACTAAACAAATAAAAAAGCCATATCAATTAAATTGATATGGCTATAATTATTTGAATGTCTTGAAATTATTTTGTAATTGCAATCAATTCAATATCAAAAATTAATGCTTCATTAGGACCAATCGGCGAGCCTTGGCCAGCACCACGAGGACCATAAGCTAAATTAGCAGGTACAAGGATCTGCCATGTGGCACCTTCCTTCATCAATTTTAATGTTTCTTGCCAGCCTTCAATCACGCCGCTAACTGGGAATGTTGCAGGTTCACCACGTTCATATGAGCTATCAAACACAGTACCGTCTAATAATGTGCCTTTATAGTGGGCAATGACCTTGTCATTTTCAGTTGGTGATGCGCCATCACCTTCTTTTATGATGGTGTATTGCAAGCCACTTGCAGTAGTGACTACGCCTTCTTTTTTAGCATTTTCATCAAGGTAGGCTTGGGCTACTTCTTGCTTAGCATTCATTGTTACAGCCATTTCTTGAGCTTTTTTCTGTTGGAATTCGCCGATAATTTTTTCAGCTATTTTCTGATCTAATTGTGGTTGTTTTCCGGCAAACATATCTGCAACACCGGCAGTAAATGAATCCATTTCTAAATCAACACCTTCAGCCATCATATTTTGACCAACTTGAATGCCAAAAATATAGCTTAGTTGTTGTTTTTCAGTATCTAGTTTTGCGGCATGCGTATCAGCCATTACTGGGGCTCCAAGTAAGAAGGGAAGAATTGCGAGTGTTTTTAATTTCATTTAAATGGTCTCGAATCAAAAGGGTTATTTACATAAGTTTAAAGTGGTCATCAATTTGCTGATGATTCTCTTTAGTAAGCACAAAGCCAATAAAGTTCACCGGGGCTTATTCTCTCACATTTTAAAGAGGATTATTAGTTCAAATAACTGAGTTAAACACTTGGTTATTATTTTAAATAGTACTATAATGGTCTCATATTAGAGGATTAGATATGTTAAGAATGGGTAAGTTAACAGATTACGGTATTGTATTGATGAGTTATTTAGCTCAAAAAACAGCAATGCAGCACAGTGCACATGCGCTAGCTGATGCTGTGCTAGTACCATTGCCAACGGTGAGGAAAGTATTAAAAGCTTTATCACATGCAGGCCTATTGAATTCAGAGCGAGGCGCTCAGGGTGGTTATAGTTTAAATCGCAGTCCGAAAAAAATATCCGTTGCAGAAATTATTACAGCAATAGAAGGACCAATTGCATTGACCGAATGTGTAGGCAGTGAAAGTCAATGTGAACAAGAAAATCACTGCTCCATTCAGACAAACTGGACACGGATTAATAATGCCGTGTTCCATGCACTCGATGAAGTGAAATTGTCAGACATGTTAGTACCAAAGGTAGCTTCAGAAAGCGTGAATCCAATACATTTTTATCCATCGGCAAATACGATGGCTTCAGTAATAACGAAGGAAGGTGATAGTAATGGCTGAACAAAAACAGCAAATAGAAGAGTTTGTTCCTAGTGAATATTCGGCAGGCTTTGTTTCAGATATAGAAGCTGATAGTTTGCCACCTGGTTTGAGCGAACAAACGGTACGTGATATTTCACGGATCAAAAATGAGCCAGAGTTTTTATTAGAATGGCGTTTACAAGCTTATCGTCACTGGCTTACCCTTGAAACACCTGAATGGGCCCATGTGGACTATCCTGCCATTGATTACCAAGCGATTAGTTATTATTCAGCACCAAAACAAAAAACAGATGGCCCTAAGAGTTTGGATGAGGTTGATCCAGAATTATTACGTACTTACGAAAAACTCGGGGTACCCCTAGATGAGCGTGCTCGTTTAGCAGGTGTTGCGGTTGATGCTGTATTTGATAGTGTATCGGTTGCCAATACTTTTCAAGATAAATTGGCGGAAGAAGGCATACTCTTTATGCCATTTTCAAAAGCGGTGCAAGCTCATCCTGAACTGGTGAAAAAATATTTGGGTAGTGTTGTTTCCTATAAAGATAATTTTTACGCAGCCTTAAACTCAGCTGTATTCAGTGATGGTTCTTTTGTCTATATTCCTAAAGGCAAACGTTGCCCGATGGAATTATCCACTTATTTTCGTATCAACGCAGCTAATACTGGGCAGTTTGAGCGTACTTTAATTATTGCCGATGATGATGCTTATGTCAGCTATCTAGAAGGCTGTACAGCGCCGATGCGTGATGAAAATCAATTACATGCAGCGGTGGTTGAATTAGTGATGCATGACCGTGCACAAATTAAATATTCAACTGTACAAAACTGGTATCCAGGTGATGAAAATGGTCGTGGTGGCATATTTAACTTTGTTACCAAACGTGCGGCATGTCGTGGTATAGATTCAAAGGTATCATGGACACAAGTGGAAACTGGTTCGGCGATTACATGGAAATATCCAAGTGTTATTTTGCAAGGTGACAACTCAGTCGGTGAATTTTATTCAGTAGCTGTGACCAACAATATGCAACAAGCAGACACTGGAACCAAGATGATACATCTAGGTAAAAACACCACTTCAACAGTTATTTCTAAAGGTATTTCAGCAGGTCGTTCGTCCAATGCTTACCGTGGCTTAGTGCGTATGGGACCCAATGCTGAAAATGCCCGTAACTACACAGAATGCGATTCATTATTGATGGGTGATTTATCTGCGGCTCATACCTTCCCTTATATCGAAGTAAAAAACCCAACTGCACAAGTGGAACATGAAGCATCCACATCAAAAATAAGTGAAGATCAGTTGTTTTACTGTAAACAGCGTGGCTTAGATTTAGAAGATGCAGTATCGATGATTGTTAATGGTTTTTGTAAACAAGTTATTCGTGAGTTACCGATGGAGTTTGCTGTTGAGGCACAAAATCTACTTGGATTATCACTGGAAGGATCGGTAGGCTAATTTTAGTGTCTGAACATACAACTAAATAGCGAACAAATTCATAACTATTGTGAGAGAGAAATAAATAAATGTTAGAAATTAAAAACCTTCATGCCAGTGTTGATGGCAAAGAAATTTTACGTGGAATCAACTTGACTGTTAATGCGGGTGAAGTACACGCAATTATGGGCCCAAATGGCGCAGGAAAGAGTACCTTGTCAAATGTATTAGCCGGCCGTGATGGTTATAAAATTACTCAAGGCGAAGTCATTTATAAAAGTGAAGATTTATTATCGTTAGAACCAGAAGAACGTGCACAGCGAGGCATATTTTTAGCTTTCCAATATCCTGTAGAAATCCCAGGTGTCAGCAATATTTATTTATTAAAAGCGGCCTTAAATGCAGTGCGTAAATATCAAGGCTTAGACGAACTTGATGCTATTGATTTTTTAACACTGGTGCGTAGTAAAATGCAGCTAGTAAAAATGGATGAGCAATTTTTACACCGCAGTGTAAACGAAGGTTTTTCTGGTGGCGAGAAAAAACGTAATGAAATATTACAGATGGCGTTATTAGAACCTTCATTAGCGATTCTTGATGAAACTGATTCTGGTTTAGATATTGATGCTTTGAAAACGGTATCTGATGGTGTAAACGCCTTACGAACAGCAGAACGTTCGATTATTATGATCACCCATTATCAACGCTTGCTTGATTACATTGTGCCTGACTTCGTTCATGTACTTTCTGATGGACGTATCGTCAAGTCAGGCGATAAAGAATTAGCTAAAGAATTAGAGAAAACCGGCTACAGCTGGGTCAATGAAAACAAAGAAGGTCAACCAGCATGAAGAAAATCACCGATCTGGTGACACCTTTTGCTAGTGTTGCTAACGAACTGAATTTAGTCGGGCAAGAATTTGATTGGTTAAAAAGCATGCGATTAAAAGCATTAACGCAATTCAATCAGCAAGGCTTGCCAGCCAAAAAAGAAGAAGACTGGAAATACACAAGTCTGTGGGCTTTTTCTCAACAAGCATTTACCCATCAAGCTGGAAACAGCTCGGTTACTGCTCAACAATGTGACCAATTAGCCCTAGTCGACAATGGCTATCGAGTGGTGATTGTTGATGGCGTGTTTTCTGCTGAATTGTCTCAGATTGAACACTTGCCAGCGGGTTTAAATATACGTCCATTATCTAAGGGATTAGAACTAGTAAAGCCGTATCTTGGACATCAGATTAACCTAGAACAAACAGGTTTTAATGCGCTTAATACCTTGTTGATGCAAGAAGGTGTGGTGATTACACTGGATAGCGGTATTAAAGTCGATAAGTCGATTGAGTTATTGGTAATCAATAGTGGTACAACTGAAGCATTAGCCAGTCATTTGCGTAATGTAATTGTGCTAGATGATTCTAGCCAAGCCACTATAGTTGAGCATTATGTGGGGTTAAATGACGCTATATCACTAACCAATGTAGTGACTGAAGTGGTATTGGCAAAAGATGCGGTGTTAAATCATTATAAATTGCAGCAAGAATCTAAGAATGCTTTTCACATTGCCAGATTAGCCGCCAAGCAAGATGCCAATAGTCAATGGAATACTAATAATATTTCTTTAGGTGCAAAACTTGCGCGTAATGACGTACATAGTGAATTATTGGGTGAGCAATCACATGTTACTATGGATGGTCTATATTTGGTCACCGGTGATCAACACGTCGATAACCACACTCGTATAGACCATGCTGTACCCAATACAACAAGTGATGAGTTATATAAGGGTGTATTAGATGGCAATAGTCATGCCATATTTAACGGCAAAGTAATTGTGCATAAAGATGCTCAGAAAACAGATTCAAATCAAAGTAATCGCAATATCTTGTTATCACGAGGCTGCGAAATTGATACTAAACCAGAAATGGAAATCTATGCGGATGATGTCAAATGTGGCCATGGCAGTACAGTAGGCCAATTGAATGAAGATCATTTATTCTTTCTTCGCTCTCGCGGCTTAGACGAAGTCAGTGCACGTAGTTTGCTGACCTATGCCTTTGCAGTTGAAGTATTAGAGCGTATTCCTGCCAATGACATTAAACAGGCTTTATCTGCATTGGTCGAACAACATTTACCACGAAGTGGTGAAAAAACAGTCGGAGTTGTGTAATGAGTGTGTTAGACCTTACTGCTATTAGACAAGATTTTCCAATATTGCATCAGCAAGTGAATGACCATCCTCTGGTCTATTTAGATAATGCGGCTAGCAGTCAAAAACCTAATTTAGTAATTGATGCTGTTGCCGATTATTATCGAAAAGATAACTCCAATGTTCACCGTGGCGTGCATCGTTTAAGCCAGCGAGCCACTGATTCGTATGAGGGCGCTCGTGATAAAGTGCGTCGCTTTGTTAATGCTCAGTCTGATAAAGAAATTATTTTTGTCCGTGGTGCTACCGAAGCGGTTAATTTGATTGCACAAAGCTTTGTGCGCCCACAAATAAAAGCAGGTGACGAGATCCTAATTAGTCACATGGAACATCATGCTAATATTGTGCCGTGGCAAATGTTGTGTGAACAGACAGGCGCAACACTGAATGTGATTCCGATGACAATGGCAGGTGAGTTAGATTTGTCTACACTGGATGAATTACTGACGAGTAAAACTAAAATCATGGCGATAGGCCATGTATCCAATGCCTTGGGTACGATTAACCCTATTAAAGATATGATCGCACAAGCACATGCTAAAAATATTCCTGTGTTAGTCGATGGTGCCCAAGCAGTACCTCATATGGTGGTTGATGTACAAGATTTAGATTGTGATTTTTATGTGTTTTCTGGCCATAAAATGTTTGCTCCAACCGGTATCGGCGCAATGTACGGCAAGCTAGCATTATTAGAAGATATGCCTCCTTGGCAGGGTGGCGGCGATATGATTTTATCGGTTAGTTTTGCACATACACAGTACAATGAATTACCTTATAAGTTTGAAGCAGGGACTCCGAATATTGCAGGCGCCATTGGCCTAGGAGCAGCAATTGATTATATGAATACTCTTGGTATAGCTAATATCGCAGCCCATGAAAATGCCTTATTAGTGACAGCCACTGAAAAAATAAGTGTGTTACCAGGTGTCAGAGTTATTGGTACAGCAAGCCACAAAGCGAGTGTGTTGTCGTTTATGATCGAGGGGGTGCATCCACATGATGTGGGTACTATTTTTGATCAACAAGGCTTAGCAATACGTACTGGACATCATTGTGCGCAACCTGTTATGCAATTTTTTGGCATTCCGGCAACAGCACGTGCATCGTTTGCCTTTTATAATACTTTTGATGAGATTGACGCCTTAGTTGGTGGAATCAAGAAAGTACAGGAGTTATTTGCTTAATGAGTAATGCTGATTTACGCGATCTATATCAAGAAGTGATTATGGATCATAATAAAAAACCACGAAATTTTCGTGAAATGACGGATGCTAATCATTTTGCTCATGGCAATAACCCATTATGTGGTGATGCCTTGGTTGTATTTTTAAAATTAAATGATAATGTTATTGAAGATGTCAGTTTTCAAGGCAGTGGTTGTGCTATCTCTGTGGCATCTGCGTCATTGATGACAGAAACACTTAAAGGCAAAACTTTAGCAGAAGCCGAAGTACTTTATGAGATGGTACATAAACAAATGACAGGTGATGAAGTTGACCAATCTGCCATGGGGAAACTTGCAGTACTGAGTGGCGTGAAAGAGTTTCCTGCCCGCGTTAAATGTGCAACACTATCGTGGCATACGCTTCACGCTGCAATGGATACTGACCATGAAATTTCAGCAACGACAGAATAAAGGCAAAGCGATAAAATTATGAGTGAAGACAATTTTAAAGTGACTCAAGAAGAGGTGAAAGAAGATGTGATTGAGATGTTGCAAACCATTTTTGATCCTGAGATCCCAGTCAATATTTATGAATTAGGTCTTATTTACGAGATTCGCGTAAGTGATGACAATAACATAGAAATTGAAATGACCTTAACGGCACCAGGATGCCCTGTAGCCCAGTCATTTCCCGGTGAAATCGAAGCTAAAGTAGCCACAGTAACTAATGTAAATGAAGTCAACGTTGAGCTGGTCTGGGATCCACCTTGGACAAAAGAGATGATGGGGGAAGCGGCTCAATTACAACTGGGAATGTTTTAGAACGTAATCCTTGAATATTAAAAAAATCCTGCCAAACACCGCTATTAATAATTTTGGCAGAGCCATATTAGATCAAGATATTTAGTGAAATCGACAGCAATTTGCGAGTATTATTGTAATGAGGGCTAAACTAAATGTCTCTCTGCCCATACATAATTACATTGAAACTTTATTCATAATCATCATTAGCGGTGATCATTTAGCTAAAATAGAATAATAGGACAAAATTAAGCCTGCAGTCGCTGCGAGTTTAAATTATAAAACTATACATATTATTATTTACAAATACATTGAGCCGTTATGACTAGCAATAAGCCTATCAAGCCAATAAGTATTTCTGCTACAGGACCGACCTTACTAAGTATGTCATTACTTAATAAAGGCTGTGCTTTTGAAAAGCAAGAACGCAAAGATTTTAATTTAGAGGGGTTATTACCTCACCGATTTGAAACAATAGAACAACAGGTAGCCCGTGCCTATGCTCAGTACTTAAGCTTTGATCGGCCGATAAATAAGCATATTTTTTTACGCGCAACCCAAGACAGTAATGAAACGTTATTTTATCGCTTGGTGCAAGACCATTTAGAAGAGATGATGCCCATTATTTATACACCAGTGGTTGGTGAAGCATGTGAGCGTTTTTCAGAAATTTATCGGCACCATCGTGGTGTCTTTATAAGTTATCCTGACCGCGAACATATCGACCAAATACTCGCCAATGTGACCAAGCAAAATATCAAAGTGATTGTGGTGACCGATGGTAGCCGCATTCTTGGTTTAGGTGATCAAGGCATCGGTGGTATGGGTATACCGATAGGTAAACTATCACTCTATACGGCATGTGCGGGTATTAGTCCGGCCTACACCTTACCAATCATGCTTGATGTGGGTACTAATAACTCACAACTGCTAAATGATACATGTTACATGGGTTGGCAACATGAACGTATTGAGCAAGCACTGTATGATGAGTTTTTAGATTTATTTATTACAGCAGTAAAAAAACGCTGGCCAACAGTGCTGTTGCAATTTGAAGACTTCAACCAAACCAATGCGTTGCCATTGTTGAAACGCTATCGAGATAAGATCTGTTGTTTTAATGATGATATACAAGGCACTGCTGCAGTTACAGTCGGTACATTATTAGCCGCAAGTCATGCCAAAAATGAACGTTTAAGCCAGCAACGGGTGTTATTTGCAGGAGCAGGTGCTGCTGGCTGTGGCATCGCTGAACAAATTGTCGCTCAAATGTGTTCCGAAGGACTGTCAGACAAGCAAGCACGTAGTCAAATTTATATGGTTGATCGTCATGGATTGTTAACTCAAGCAATGACAGATTTACCTAATTTCCAACAAGTATTTGTTCAAGCTAAAACAGTGATAGCTGATTGGCAATATAGGGGCCTATATCCATCTTTAGCTGACGTTATAGACTTTGCTAAACCTACAGTATTAATTGGTGTGTCAGGCCAGGCAGGTTTATTTACTCAAAATATGATTGAGACGATGGCCTCAAATTGTAAACGACCGATCATCTTGCCCTTAAGTAACCCCTCACGCCAAATTGAGGCCACGCCTGAGCAATTATTGACATGGACTAAGGGCCAAGCCATTATTGCTACTGGAAGCCCGTTTGAGCCTGTAAACTATCAAGGGCAGATTTATTTCATTCCACAATGTAACAATAGCTATATCTTCCCTGGATTTGGTTTAGCCGTTGTTGCTGGTAAAATCACTCGTATTACCGATGAAATGCTTATTATTGCCAGTGAGCAATTGGCTCAGGCATCTCCAATGTTAATTACAGGCCAGGGTCCATTATTGCCACCCTTGACGGATATAACCGAGTTAAGTAAAAAAATTGCATATGCAGTTACAAAACAAGGCCAATTACAAGGTGTTAGTCCTGAGATGACCGATGATGAACTTAAGGCAGCGATTGATAATAACTTCTGGTTGCCTAAATATCGTCAGTATCAATATGTAGAAAAATAGGCTGAGGGTTTTAGTTCTAAGTGAGTGACAATAGGGTGGCTACCATTCGTTTATTGTCATAATATTTAGTATTCTTTTTGTCTAATAATTTGATATCAATAATTTCTATGCCTAGTTTTGTTAATAAGTTGTAAGGAATACCACCTGGATAATGGATATTTTTACTATCGACTAGTAACAAATTTAATAGCTTGTTGGTCGGTGTATATTCACCTAAGTCTTGTCGAAGGTAGCTTAATAGAGTGGTGATTGACTCACCTAGACTCATCCCTAACTGTTCAGGATCATCACCCATATTAGGAATGTAAATTTTTGGACAATCATTACTTTCTATAGCTTTTCCCACACCAGAAGGTAATAGATTGGCGATTAGGCTGCTATAAAAACTGCCAGGCGGATAACAAATTAAATCAGCTTGTTCAATTAGTTTACGATTCTGTTTTTTTAGTTTTGCTGTAATAGGCTGTGGATCTGACGCGGTAAGATCTTTAGTGAGATAAAGCTTGGTTATTGCTGAGTGAAGTGGTGCAACCTCTTTACCTGTCAATAAATGTTGGCCGGTTATTGTACTATTATCAGCTAAGGTAGCGCTAAGGTGATAATCATCATTAGTTGTGGTTCTAACGATCCCTAATACATTGGCGAGTTTGGAGAATAAAAAGATTATCGGATCAAGCTCTTCATGATTATTATGATATCCACCGGTAATAATCAGATTACCAATACTAGCCCCTTGTAAGTCAAAGTTATCTGGCATTGATTGAACAAAATAACCCAAATAATTACAAATAAGCTTGCGCATTGGGTTGGCTATTTCATCAACTAGCGGATCATTTCCATTGACGATATTTTTTAAGCGTTGTTTTAGTAGCTGTTGTGATTTATTTTCGGGTAGACGGTAACTGAAAAGTTCATAAATTTCTGGATGTCCCAATACGGTTTCATCAGCCAATGCCATCAGTCGACTTCGTAAGTCTCCAATCGCTGGCATTTTAAACGCATCACGAAGTTTTGCTGAACTACCACCGGAATCAAACGGTGTGACTAGGTGTATAGAATTATGAGTATAGTTTTTCAGCACTTTTGAAAACTCGGTTAAGGCAGAGCCACCACTAAAAAATAATAGGCGAGGTCCTAACTCGGGTGTTTTTCGATATCGACTTATACGTAGCTCATCGGGAATCGAGACTTGCCTGTATACGCGGAGCTTGGGCATGTGATATTTCTTCTCTTTTAGATTTGATGTCAGTCTATATCAATTTGTACATGAAACGGTGATGATTTAGTTATGAGTACAGTCTGAAAAATTATTAAACTTGGAGCTACATACCTTATAAAGTATTAATTAAGACACTCAAATTTATTCACGAGATCACCAGCTAAAACTTGCTAACATTTGTTTAGTTAGCCATGATTGTAAAAAACCAATGACTTTCATCGGAGTTTGGTCTTCATCATAGAATTCTAATAGTTTTCAAAAATCACAACAAAATTTTACCTTTAAGTGCTAAATTCAACACTGTAACTTAAGCGTGTGTTGCCAAATAAGTGCTGTAGCAGCATAAGTTGGTGGCGGTGTGTGAGGGAGATTTTTCAATATAACGTTCCATTAATTGATCAAACTGATCATCCCCCAAATAACTGGCTACTTTGCCATAATAAGTGGTGAGAGCCTCCTTTATGTGTCGTTTATAAGCGGAAGCATAAATATCAATGGGATCTTTAGCTGATAACAGCGATTTGGATTGCTGAGGATCAATGATGGTGCCTGATTTTTTAATAAATAATCGATAAAATGTTGCTACAGATCAGACCGTTCTGACATTATGTAGTCCCTAACAATCTTATGGTTTCACCAGTGGTTAATTACTGCGATGTGAGCACTTCAGTGGCAATCTTTTCTGCAATGGCAAGCTCGCTAGTTAACTCATTAAACGGCGGTATATTATCACCCCGTTCGATCATGTTACTGACGGCACCAAAACATTTTAAGGCAACTTTATATAGATCTCAAACGAGATCACAGACATTGTGATCATGACTATCGATAATCATGTCACCATTATAACTATAACCAACAAGGTGCAATTGCATCACTCGGTCACTATCAACCCCATTTCTATACTGCTCTGGTTCAAATTATGGTTATGAGCACTGACAACAATACTGTTGATATCAAACAAGATATAACCGTCAGCTTGTTCAGATATTTCATTTAAAAATTCCCATTCAGTCATATCAGAATCATTATAAGTTCTATAACTAGATAGGTTTTCGACCAACATTTATTGACCATGTAGATCTTGTGTTCGATTGATACGTGCAACAATATGATCAATAGTAGTGTTCTTATAGGGCCGTTGCAACAAATCATGACTGTTGATTTGATTAACCGAAGTCCAACATAAGTAGTCTGAAATCCATTGAGGTTCAACACGTTCAATCAGTGTTTTAATTTTTGCAGATAGGCTTTATTTATCTGAACTGTACTACCTATCGACACTGAAACACCATGCATAACCATAGGATAATCTTGCCGTACTTTAGCAAGACTTGCCAGAGGTTTACTTCGAGAAACCATATAGTTCTCTGAAATAATCTCAAACCAATCAACGGGTGGTTTATGAACAATAACATGCTGTTAGTGCTCAGTACGTAAACTTAAGCCAAGCCCAAACCCTAAAAAGACTAGTCATAAGTTAATTCTCGTTAAAAACCCCGCGTTTAGTAGTATTACAATCACGATAATTTTTATCTAAAAATAGCCGATGGGCATTATGTGCGTTCAGTACCAACACTATCAGCACAAGCTTCAGACATTATCGGTGCAAGACCGTGACTTTTACATGCTGATTGTCCTTTGCAGTCATTATGATTATTACAAGGTGTAACGCCATAACAATGTACTAATTATGCAATTACTGAACGAGTGTTTTTTTGTGGTATCTGCACAGCCAATCAAGCTGGCTGTAGCAATGGCTAATGCCAATCCTGATGTTTTATTAATAACATTCATAAACTTTAGACGCTTAAACCATTAAACCATTAAACCATTAAATTATTACAAATTTATAGTCAAAAATTCTTAATGACAGCTTGAAGCTGGGTCTATGTCTTATTTAAAAGCTTAGTTTGATACGGGAACTGTTGATTCAGTTAAGAATCCATTTGTTGACTGCTATTCATATTATAGGCCTAATCTATTGCTTATTTAACGACAGGATTTAAGGCGGCTGATGCAAAGCTAACAAGGTAGTTGGGTCTTTGTTCAACATCAACATTAATAGCGACACACTTTTTAAGACTGATGTAATTGGAATATTAGCTCTGGTATTTCAGATGGATGTTGCACTATATGGCTAGGGTTAATGACTGATTCTGACTCTATTAGTTGTTGATGTTGGACCCACACAGAGGTAATGTGGCTGTTGATTGCTCCTGCTATATCAGCTCCTAGACTATCTCCAATATGGATTGCCTTATGGGCTTGGCAATTGGCAAGTTTAAGGGCTTTGCTAAAGATCGATGCTGCCGGTTTTTGCTCAGGTTCTTGGCCGCCGATAATAATGTGATCAACATGCTCTGTCAGTCTGACCTGTTCTATTTTAGGAATTTGTGAAAACTCAGGACCGTTAGTAATAACAATGAGGGTAAAGAATTTGCGTGCTTCCATTAGGAATGCTGCTATGCCAGGGTAAAAATCAAATGCCTTGAGGCGATCACTATCAAACTTGTCTTGTAAGACTTGAGCCATTTTATCGCTTATTGTATCTATAGCGCGTTCAGCGAATAAGTCGTGAATTAACTGCAGCCGAAATTTCTGCTCGCTTTGCTGCTCAATGATAGGCATATATCGACTGCGTTGGGAGTCACTCCATTCACGGTATATACCTGCAATATAGTCCTTAGCAAAGGCTTGTCCATTTAAAGATCTCTCACACTGAGTCTCTATGTCCTGTGCCATCAAGTCTTTCGCCCGTTGATTAGCAGCCGAGGTGTTACACAGGGTCTCATCTAAATCAAGGAAGAGGGCTTTGAGCATTAATGTTTCCACAATGTTATCTGAAAATACTAAATTTAAAACTTTTAACGCGAAGTAATATTACAGATAAGGGTATAGATTTAGTTAAATGAATCTATACCCTAAATAACTAAGCTAGCGAATCTCGTTGTTGTTTTAACTGTGATAATGTTTGTTCCATTTCAGTTAACTTATCACGTTCTTTTTGAACAACGGCAGCAGGCGCTTTAGCAACATAGTTGTCATTACTTAATTTACCTGAGGATTGTTTAATAACTTTATCAAGTTTAGTGATTTCTTTATTTAACCGATCCATTTCTGCCTGTTTATCAATCAACCCTTTCAATGGGATTAAAATTTCCATTTTGCCTACTAAGGCTGTTGCAGAAGCAGGTGCTTTACCTTCTAATAAGGCAATGCTTTCGAGGTTGGCAAGGCGACTCAAAAAGTCACGATTAGTTGTTAATCGTTTTTGATCGCTATCGGTGCTGTCCTTAAGCAATACCGGTAATTGTTTTTTGGGTGGAATATTCATTTGCGAACGAATTGAACGAATACCGGTAACAAATTCCATCATCCATTCCATATCAGCAACGGCATTTACATCTACTTGATCTAAATCGGCAATAGGGAAAGCTTGGCTCATAATACTATTGCCGCTTATCCCTGCTAATGGTGAAACTGTTTGCCAAATTTCTTCGGTGATAAAGGGCATAAACGGATGAGCAAGACGCAACACCGACTCTAATACAGTGACTAAAGTACGACGTGTGCCACGTTTAGCAGCTTCTGATGCCTTGTCATTATTCAGCACCGGTTTAGACAGTTCTAAATACCAATCACAGTAGTTATTCCAGATAAACTCGTAAATTTCATGTGCAGCATGATCAAAACGATAGGCTTCAATTGCAGCTGTTACAGCCTGCTCTGTTGTTTGTAGCTTTGAAATGATCCAGCGATCAGCAAGACTTAATTCAATATCACTATGTCGAATACCAGTATCTTGATCTTCGGTATTCATTAATACATAACGGGCTGCATTCCATAACTTGTTACAAAAGTTGCGATAGCCACCGATACGATTCATATCAAAATTGATATCACGACCGGTTGAAGCAAGTGAGGCAAAGGTGAAACGCATTGCATCGGTGCCATGTGCCTCGATACCATCGGGGAACTCTTTGCGAGTGGCTTTTTCAATCTTAGCAGCAAGTTGCGGCTGCATCATACCAGAAGTACGTTTAGTCACTAATGATTCCAAATCGATACCATCAATAATATCAATGGGATCAAGCACATTACCTTTTGATTTGGACATTTTATGACCGTGTGAATCACGTACTAAACCATGGATATAGACCTCTTTAAAAGGGACTTCATCCATAAATTTGATTCCCATCATCATCATCCGGGCAACCCAGAAGAAGATAATGTCAAACCCCGTGACCAATACGCTGGTTGGATACCAGGTTTTTAATGCATCGGTATCTTCAGGCCAACCTAATGTTGAGAAGGGCCAAAGTGCTGATGAAAACCAAGTGTCTAATACATCTTCATCTTGTTTTAAGTTTATGTCAGCGGCGATATTGTGTTTGACACGAACAGCGGCCTCATCATGACCGACATAGATATTGCCTGCTTCATCATACCAAGCAGGAATACGATGGCCCCACCAGATTTGACGAGAAATACACCAATCTTGAATGCCATCCATCCAATTGTAAAATGTTTTATCCCAGTTAGAGGGGACAAATTTTATTTTACCTTGTTTGACCGCTTGAACAGCAGGTTCTGCTAATACATCTGCTTTGACATACCATTGATCAGTGAGTAATGGCTCGATAACGGCACCAGAACGATCCCCCCTTGGCACCATTAATATATGATCTTTAATGCTTTCTAATAAACCTAACTGGTTTAGATCATCAACAATTACATCACGAGCTTTATAACGGTCTAAACCTTGATATTTTTGTGGTGCTTCTTCATTAATGGCTGCATTAATCGTTAGAATATTGTATTTAGGTAGATCATGACGTTGACCGACTTCGGCATCATTAAAGTCATGAGCCGGGGTTATTTTGACACAACCAGTACCAAATTCAGGATCGACATAGTCATCAGCAATAATCGGAATTTCACGACCAACTAATGGCAGACTTATAGTTTTTCCAATGAGGTGTTGGTATCGTTCATCTTTTGGATGTACGGCAACTGCGCTATCACCCAACATAGTTTCAGGACGAGTTGTAGCTACAACTAAATACCCTGAACCATCGGTTAATGGGTAACGGAAATGCCACATATGACCTGATTCTTCTTCAGATAAGACTTCTAGATCTGACAGAGCAGTATGAAGGACAGGATCCCAGTTAACCAGACGTTTACCGCGATAAATTAAACCTTCTTCATGCAACTGAACAAAGACATTTTTAACGGCTTCAGATAAACCATCGTCCATCGTGAAACGTTCGCGCTCCCAGTCCATCGATGTACCAAGCCGACGAAGCTGTGTTGTAATTTCTCCCCCCGATTCTTTTTTCCAATCCCAAATACGATCGAGAAAGGCTTCACGGCCTAAATCATGGCGTGTTTTACCTTCAGCATTAAGTTGACGTTCGACCACCATTTGGGTGGCAATGCCCGCGTGATCGGTGCCTGCTTGCCATAAGGTGTTATCTCCCTTCATACGATGATAACGTGTCAAAATATCCATAATGGTATCTTGGAATGCATGACCCATGTGCAAACGGCCTGTGACGTTTGGTGGTGGCAACATGATGGCATAAGGTGAACCTTCTCCTGAGGGCTTAAATTCACCATTTTGTTCCCAAGTTTGGTACCAGTGTTGTTCAATTTCGTCAGGTGTGTAGATCTTTTCCATGTTTTTTCAAGGTTGAATTAATAAAATAAGATGAGCATTATAACGTGATGTGATTGAAATATGGTCAAGGATATTAGTTTGAAGTATTATCGATGGCAATGCTAGGAGAATCAATAGTGAATATTTCAAGGAAAATGAGCTTAATTGTGGTGGCCAGTGTTGTTTTAGTAACACTTCCGTCATTATGGTTTTTTTATCAAAATGCAAAACAATCTTTATTGCAAACTGAATTAGAAAAACTTATAGTGCAAACTCAAAAAACTATAGATTATGATGAGCTGTTTTTATACCACACCACTCCATTTTTAAAATCATTATCCCAACAATTGACGGACGAATTACGTCAGCCCTCCACCAGCGATATTAACGATTTATTTAATCATAAACTGATGCAGTTTGAAGATGGCGCTTGGCGTAATCGTAGGCAATATTTTAATGGTCGGCAACAAGCGGGTTTGTTTTTACCTCCTGATATACAGCTTAATGATCAAAATAAACAATTTTATCTATCTGCGTTAGATATCCTAAATGTATTCGGTGCCTCAACAACCAGTAATCCTATCTTTGATAATGTCTGGATGTTAGGCCATGACCGCAGTGAATTAATTTTTAATTTGTCATACCCAGACTTTATTTACTCCATGACTGCGGATACAGACTATACAAAAACACCATGGATGACCTTGGCATCACCAGAAACTAATCCAGATAGAAGTCTTAAGTGGACTCCCGCCTTATTTGATCCGATTACTCAATCATGGATGATCAGTGCAGTTTTTCCTTTAGATGTGAATAATGACTGGCGTGCTACTTTGGGTATGGATATCAATGTAGATAAATTAATCGACTTGTTTTATCTACAAAATGAAGAATACTCAGGCGAACAACACTTTTTATTAACAGCCGAAGGTCAATTTGTTTTAGGGGGAGACTGGCAAACCTTATTAGAAAATAATCCTGAAACGTTCAATTTGAATTCAAAAGACAAACATTTACAAGAGATGCTCAATAAGAAATTGTCTTTGGCTGCTACAAAATTAGATGCTGTGACTATCGCTGGCAAAGAATATCAAGTTATTGCTAGTTTGATTGAGCCGATGGCATGGCGTTATTTTCTTTTAGTGCCCACTCTTCAAATACTAAAGCCCCTGCAGCAAAAAATACTTAGAACATATTTTCTTATTTTTTTGACAGTAATTCTATTGGCAATATTGATACATTCCGCAGTAAGAAAATTAGTGGTCAAACCTTTATTAGTGATGGCTGAACGGGCACGGACTTATGCTAGTGGTCGTGAGTTACCCCTGATTGACATCAAAAATAGGGATGAGATTGGTGACTTAAATCTTGCACTACAGAGCCTTTATGATGAATTAACGATAGAAAAACAACAGTTACTCGATACTGAACAGCGTTATCGAGGTGTTGTGAAATATATTCGAGAAGTGATTGTTCAAATAGATGAGACTGAATGTTGGCGTTTTTTAAGTCCTGTTTGGAAACAAATGACGGGCTATGAATTACGACAGTCATTGAATATGCCAATTAAGGAATTTTTTCATCCTGCCGATCAACACTTAATTGAAAAAATGATGAGTAACTTAGCAAATAATACGATTAAAACTTGGTTAGGTGAGGTCAGATTATTAACGGCAGATCAGGGCTTTCTGTGGGTCAAGCTATCACTTCAAAGAAGTTTAGATGCAAAGTACTCGGTTGAAGGCTTGGTGGTGGGTACGATTGAAAATATACAGAATGATCATATGGAACGTAGGATAAATGAGACCTTACGCACTGCGGAATAAATGGTTTCAACATCTAATTGCCAGCTTGATACGGTGTTAAATTTTGTCTGTGAAGAAATGGTATCTATTTTAGGCGTGGGACTATTTTGGATGAAATTATCTAAAGGTAGTGATATGCAATTATTTCATGCTGGCGTTAATACTGATTTTTTATTGGATGAAAGAGGAGTATGGTCCGGCTTAAGTGATTTGGATGATTCGTACCATATACACTTGAGTGAGCAAAATTTGATTCGTTTGAACAGGGTGACAACTCAACCGGGATCTTGGCAACAACGTTTGTTAAATGAGCAGTTTAATGATGGTTTATTTTTACCCTTCAAGCTAGGCTATTCAACTACAGGTATTATTGGTCTGCACAGTGAACATGGCGAGAAGTGTGATGAATTATTCCAAAAAGTGATGCTCTCATTTGTTGAGGGTCTTTGTCTGTTATGCAAATTGACAGAAGACCAAAATTTGATGCGTTTGCACCGTGTAGCCGTTGAAAATACAGCAAATTCAATTATGATTACTTCTGTACATGGGGATATCGAATGGGTGAATGATGCCTTTGTTCGACAAACCTTATTTAATTTTGAGGATGTGATTGGCCAGACGCCACGTATTCTAAATGAAAGCGATGATAAATTGGGTTATACAGAAGAAATTTGGCAAACGATTTCATCAGGCAAAATCTGGCAAGGTGAAATGGATAATCTACGAAAAGATGGAAGTAATTTGTATGTATATTTAACCATTACCCCTTTAGTCGATGATTTAGATACTATCACTCACTATATTGCTGTAATTGAAGATATTACTGAAAGCAAAGCAAATCAACAGCGTATTGCCTTTATGGCTACCCATGATGAACTTACACAGCTACCCAACCGCAATTTATTACGTGATCGATTAGAACATGCCATTTTGCAGACGGCTCGAAGTAAAACTAAAATGGCCGTTTTGTTTATTGATATCGATCATTTTAAATATATAAACGATTCATTAGGTCATTTAGTGGGTGATGAGCTATTACAATTGCTCTCCAAACGTTTTAGGGCCACTCTGCGTAAAGGGGATACCGTTGCTCGTTTTGGTGGCGATGAATTTGTTGTTGTTTTGCCTGAAATAGATATTTTTGCACATATCAATGAGGTTGCTCAGAAATTATTACAAGCTGTGCAACTGCCTTATCATATTGCAGGGCATGAATTGATGGTGACAGGTAGTATTGGGATTAGCCTTTATCCTGATGACTCAGAAAATGCCGATGATTTAATTCAGCATGCTGATTCGGCAATGTATTTAGCAAAAGAGCAAGGTCGTAATAATAGTCAATTTTATACGGCTGAAATAAATGAAAAAATGACGCGTCGACTCACTCTAGAAAAAGCATTACGGCAAGCCTTAGAGCAGAATCAGTTTGTGGTCTTTTATCAGCCTAAAATAAATTTAGTGAGTCATAAAATGACGGGTATGGAAGCTTTAGTGCGCTGGCAACATCCAATACTGGGCTTGATTTCGCCAATAGAGTTTATTCCTTTAGCCGAAGAAACAGGAATTATTATTGCCTTAGGTGAGTGGGTGATGATGACAGCCTGTCAACAAATGCAAGCTTGGGAGTTGCAATATCCTAATCTGACTAATATGTCGATTAATGTGTCACCTCGACAATTTTGGCAGCATAATTTTACAGATCATGTTGCCGCTATTTTATCTGATAGCCGAGTATCTCCAGAAAAAATAGAATTAGAATTGACCGAAAGTGTAGTGATGAATGATATTGAATCAGCTATTGAGACAATGCAGTCACTTAAAAAGTTGAATATATCATTAAGTATTGATGATTTTGGTACTGGTTATTCGAGCTTAAGATATTTACAACGTTTTCCTGTCGATATTTTGAAGATTGATCGTTGTTTTGTGACGGGATTACAAAATGAGGATCCCGATAGCGTAATTGTCCGTTCCATTCTAGCATTAGCCGAAAACTTTAATCTTCAAGTTGTGGCAGAGGGAGTAGAAAATCTAGCTCAACAGTGGGTTTTAATTGAGCTTGGCTGTCATTATGGCCAAGGATATTTATATAGCTGCCCCGTGGCTGCTGCCAGTATGGAAGTTTTATTATTATCGGATCAAGAGACGGTAGGCTACTTTGGTCGCGAGAATAGTAGTAGTGTGATTGGCGAGATTAAATGTGTTTAGCTTAACTTATAACTTGTTGACACTTTATATTTTATGCGTCGTAAGATCGTAGCCACGCTGTTGATAAAAGCGATACCTTTCCCGGCCCATTATTTTGAGTTGTTCATCGTCATTTATAAATTCGGCCACACGTTCAAACTGGCTGAAAAATAAAGGTTGTTTGGCACCGAGATTGATAAGTAGGTCCATCAAACGAGGTGGTTTACTGTCACAGCCAATTAAAACCTGACAATTATCAGGATCTAACTCAGTTACCAATTGATGGGGGACAAAACTATCGCTGCGATATGACCACAAGGTTTGATTTATTTGCTCAGCTTGTTCCACACTATCAGTGTTAATGTATATATGATGACCTTGTTTATAGGCTTTCTCAATTAATCGGCAGGCATATACCTGCCGATCATGTTCAACTATTCCTTTGAGAAGGTAAAAACTAACACGTGTCATGGCTTTAAATTAGTTTTTATTTTCGATTCTGTTCAATAAATATTGAACTAATAGCGTAACAGGGCGGCCTGTTGCACCTTTATTTTTTCCACTATTCCATGCTGTGCCAGCAATATCTAAATGAGCCCATGTAAATTTTTCAGTAAATCGAGCTAAAAAACAACCCGCCGTTACACTGCCTGCTTCTTTGCCACCGATATTAGCAATGTCAGCAAAATTACTATCTAATTGAGATTGGTAGTCATCCCATATTGGTAGCTGCCATGTACGATCATAGCTATCATTACCTGCTTTTAATAAGTCATCAGCTAATGTTTGGTCATTAGCCATTAACCCGGTTGCTTGACGACCCAACGCAACAATTACAGCGCCGGTTAAGGTAGCAATATCAATGACGATTTCAGGGTTAAAACGTTCACTGTAGGTTAGGGCATCACATAAAATTAAGCGTCCTTCAGCATCAGTATTAAGGATCTCTATAGTTTTGCCAGCCATACTAGTGACAATATCACCAGGTTTGTTGGCATCGCCGTCGGGCATGTTTTCTGAGCTAGGTACTACGCCGACAACATTGATAGGAAGGTTTAACTCGGCAATAGCTGAAATTGTGCCAAATACGCTCGCTGATCCACACATGTCATACTTCATTTCATCCATACCCTGTGAAGGCTTGAGTGAAATACCACCGGCATCAAATGTTAAGCCCTTACCTACTAAAGCAACAGGGCGCTCGTCACCTGCACCTTGGTAATTCATGATTATCATTCTTGCTGGTTCGCGACTACCCCGTGAAACGGATAATAAAGAACCCATACCTAGTTCTTCCATTTCTTCTTCATCAAGAATAGTAGTGGTCACAGAATCGAATTTTTGACCTAACTCAATAGCCTGATTTGCTAAGTAACGAGGTGTACAAATATTGCCTGGTAAATTGCTGAGTTCACGTGCGAGATCCATTCCTGTCGCAATAGCTGAGCCAGTTTGCGCAGCATTGTCGATGTTTTGACTATTATCGTGTGCAAAGAATCCGATTTTTTCTAAAGGTAATTGTTGCGGTTTAACACCACTTTTAGTTTGCGTGTATCTATATAGCGCAGCGCCAGCAGTAATCATTGTTTGGCGTACTTTCCACTCGGTCGTACGCGAGTTGATATTGATTTCTGCTAAACAGCTTGATGCATTACTAGCGCCTGATTCATTAAGTACTTTTGTCATTGCAGTAACAGCAGTATTAAACTCATTTTCAGTTGTCTTTTCTTGTTTACCGCAACCCACCAGCAATACACGTGGTGAATTAACGCCGTTAAGTTCATGTAAAAAAAGGGTTTGTCCTGATTTTCCCGCTATATCGCCACGCTCAATGACTCGGCTGATAGCATTATTACTAAGCTCGTTAATGGTTTTGGCACTTGGACTCAATTGTCCCTGCTCAAAAACTGCAACAGCGATACAATCAGATTTGTGTGTTGCCAGTGCTTCAGTTATGACAAAATACTGCATGGATTACCCCTGTGAAATAGTGCCTGTTTGCACTAGATGATTTAGAATGCAACGATAATTGCATCTATAAATAGACTATTCTAACTTAAGAACATTAAATAATGTCCTCGATTCAACAATTTTTTCATACTTACCTCACCATTATTGACCGTTATTTTCTGCGGGAGTTCACGCTTAACTTGTTGGCGGTGACTGGCGTGTTATGGCTAATTTTTGTAGCTACGCGTTTTGCACGTTACCTTGCGCAAGCTGCTGTAGGTAATTTACCGAGTGATGTGATATTCACATTGTTGGGATATAGTTCACTTGGTGCATTATCTGTCTTATTACCAATGAGTGCATTTTTAGGTGTGATGCTAGCCTTGGGAAGAATGAGTTCTGATAATGAACTGACTGTTATTGCGGCCTGTGGTATATCAAATCGACGTGTAATGCGCAATGTAGCCTTGTTTGCAGGTACTGTATCACTAGTGATCGCGACGCTATCTCTAATTATTGTACCTGATGTACTGTCCGACCGTTATGATTTGGAAAGAAAATCAAAATTGACCGCTGATACTGCTGGTCTGATTGCAGGTAGTTTTAAGGAAAGTAGAGATGGGAAATGGACCTTTTATTCCGAAAGATTAAGTGATGACGGTCTAAAAATGATCGAGGTGTTCATTGAAATTCATCGAGATACAAAACCTTTAGTGTTTCGTGCGAGTAAAGGCAGATTTGATATTGATCCTAAAACGAATCATAAGTACTTAATACTCGAGCAAGGTTATCGTTATGAAGGTGAGGCAGGGGAACAAGACTATACAATTACTCAATTCGAAACGCACAGCATTTTACTTGAAACAGGTGAAGTGAAAGAGGTTGTCCAACATCATAAATCCCTATCTTCACGTTTATTATGGCAGCGTGCAAGTCCGCAAGACTTAGCCGAGTTACAGTGGCGAATTTCAGCAGCGATAATGACTCTAATTTTATGTTTGACAGCGATTACACTGTCTACCAACGGTCCACGAACAGGCCGGTATGTAGGCTTTTTTCCCGCAATATTAATCTATATTATCTATAGCAATTTATTAGGTGTAACTCGGGCTTGGGTTACAAAAGGAGATATGGTGCCTTGGCTAGGTGCTGTTTGGGTGCATCTCTTAATGATTTTACTACTGGTACTTATGTTTAATCAAAAGGAAATACGCTTTTATTTGCAAAAGTTTAGAGCGAATAAGGGGGCTGCTTAGTGGATCTACTACAGCGTTATATTGCTAAAACAATATTAACCAGTACCTCACTTGTATTACTGATCTTACTTGGTCTTTACACCTTTATGGACTTTGTTGCTGAACTGGAAGACTTAGGAAAAGGTGAATACCACCTAAAAGAAGCGGCGACTTATATTTTATTGTCGATGCCAAAACGCATATATGAATTATTGCCGATAGCAGCTCTTTTAGGTTGTGTTTTGGGTTTAGGCAATCTCGCAAGTCAAAGTGAATTAGTAGCGATGCGTGCGGCAGGCGTATCTGTGCAACAGATCAATAAAGCAGTAATGATTGTTGCCCTCTGTTTAATGATTGTTGCGGTATTTATGGGTGAGATACTACGTCCACCACTTGAGCAGCAGGCACGTGAAATACAATCTAAAGCCCAAACAGGCACGGTTGGCTCTCGATCAGAGCATGGCTTTTGGACTCGGGATGGCCTACATTTTAACCATATTCGAAGTATTCAGACCGATGGCCATTTTTCTGAAATTTCGATCTATGAGTTTGATCAGCAACACCGTTTACGACTAGTGATAAAAGCCAAACACGCATACTATGAGGAAGATACTTGGGTCTTAAGGGATGTAGTCCAAAGTACGATTAATGAGCAGGGAGTAGAAGTACATTCTGTTCAAAATGCACTTTGGCGGTCTAAACTTAATCCAGGAATGATCAATATTGTATTAGTACCACCTGAATTCCTACCTGTTTGGAGTTTATTAAGCTATATCGACTACCTCAAAGACAATCGTCAAGCTGCTGCTCAGTATGAAATTGCCTTTTGGATGAAAATAATGATGCCTATTAGTTCCGCTGTCATGGTGTTTCTGGCTGTACCATTTGTGTTTGGCTCGCTCCGCTCATCACCCATTGGAGGCCGCATTTTAATTGGATCATTAGTGGGGGTAGGTTTCCATTTGCTAAACCAAAGCTTTCAACATCTAGGTTTAGTGTTTGGACTCATTCCATGGTTAACTGCAGCATTACCTACGATGTTATTTGCAATATGGGGCATATTCCTGATGCGCCGTGTTCACTGATATATGCTCTCCCAAATCGGTGAATACTAATAGGCTCCTCTCCAAGGGCATCTTTTTCTGTCGAAAGATTTTAGCACTATGTACATTTGATTATGACTTAAGGGTAATCAGTCAACATAAATTGGTTTTACTCACAAATTATTTCTTAATTGCTTATGGTACTTTGGCAAGCCATGATATAAGTGCTTTCGACCCAATATAGTTATTCCTGCAGACTTAACCACTCATCTAATACCATATAAAATTCCGGGGTTACGGCTCTTTCTTGTTTCCAAACTAGCTTAAGCCAAAATAAAAGACCGGGTATCTGCTTATTAAAATGATCTGCATTTAGCATGCTGTGTGTGGCATTTTTAATCGTGGTGATTTGTATATTGGGTTGCTCGACTATTAGCTTTTCAATCACTTTTTGGGTATTCAATATGTCAACATTTAGGTCTTTTTCGCCAAGCAACAAAAGCATAGGTTGTTTTAGTCCTATGTAATCTTGCGCAGCATTCACGTTCAAATTTTTTAGTATGAATCGATATCGTTCCTCTGTCATTAGACTGGTGGGTCTGTCATCATACTTTTTGAGATACATGTTATAGCTGGGCTGCTGTTTCAAAAATATTATCTCTTGGATGTGTGATGCATGGGCTGCTTTAATTTCACGGGGATGTGCTCTTTGCTGCACTAGCCTAGTGTGGGTGAGGTACCAGCTTTGTTCTAACCAATCGATCGCAAAACCAATCCCTATGATAAACCCTACATCTGGGTTGTTGTTTGCTAGTGCTGGTACCACCCAACCTGCCTGACTAAAGCCAAGAAGTCCAACTTGTGTCCCTGTATAACCGTAGCGGTTACGGATAAAAGTAATCGCAGATTGAACCTCCTGTTGACGCTGTTGCATTGATTGCGCTAGCCAATTTCCAGTTGATTCACCCACCCCTGGTTTATCCCAGCTAAAAATAGCAAAGCCTTGGTTTAACAATCGTTTCCATATTAGTGGGTAGTAACCGTGAGCGTCATATTTTAGTGGGCCATCTCCATGTACAAAAAGGATGACGGCTCTAGCTTTACCACTTGCAGGCAGAAAATAGTGCCCCGAAAGTGAATCTTCGCCATTTTGAAATTTGACTGGGTTAGCCTCAGCGAGGGAGAGCATCGTTGTGGCTAAAACAAGTAGCATCAATAGTTGGTGTTGTAGTTTCATCATAGTCTTTCTTTTTAGATAGAATTTAGTGAGTTAGCTCAAAAAGTAAAGGTTTCATCAGGCTTTAAAATTTAGGGCTTAAGATCTTAGCAATAAGACTTAATACTTAAGTGCTAAGGTTTACGTCTTATAGTAAAATTCCCATCTTCACTTTCTAGCTTGAGTTCAAAAAAATAGGCAATATTGTTATCATTAATAGCCAGCCTGATATTCACAGGCGAGCTTTTTTGTGAAGTTAGGGTAGTGATGGGGTAATACTTTTGTTCCATTGAAAATCTTCATTTTAGGCCCTAGGTATTCTACATTCATCTCCGCAATAGAAATTGTTTCAATATCGAGTAAGTTAATTTTCGCGGCTAGCTTTTGTTGTCGGCTTGACCAGTATTTTGGCAATTGGTTTAATGTTGTGTGGTGGGGGTTTTTGGTACTCGAATACTTTTTGGTACTACTTTTTATCTGAGAATAGTCGTTGTGAGAACCCTATGGTCTCGCCAGCAGGGGGATGATATTATTTAAGACTACTAGGGATAAACCTAGGACCTCCTGCTCTTCTTTTTGATCTTGGTTTTCTATTTCAGAAACACTCATCCAAAGATCCGTCCCAAAGCTATCGATCTTTGACCAGTAGGCTCTCGTTTGCTCGAAGACTTTTTTATCAGCGCTAATAAGAACGTGTTCAATTGAATACAGTTCATTGGCTACTGCTCTTAGGTTTATTTCATCCCAGGCCTTGTCTAAATTGATCAATGTGCTCTCTAAAATTTGGTAGCCACCTTGTCCTTTTTCAATAATTTGAACCTTCATATTGCCAACGTCCTCGTCTTCAACAAAAATATCATAGTTGAATGTGGCGGGTGCATTGTCAACTAATGGTTGGACTGAGGTTTTGGCAGCAGGTATCTTAGCAAATACTATTGTAGGAAACGCAATTATAGGACAGAGAATTGCAATCAAAAGTGGGCGTTTGAACATGGGTTTTTACGCTTTGAGGTATGTGATTTTAATCTTGGCTCTAAAAAGGAACCAATAAGGTGATATGTGCATGCCAATGGTATTAAAACTGCTGTGATGCTTTTGAGTCAGGAAGTTAGCTTGCCTAAACGTTCGGACTCCTTATGGGTCTAAAATTTTCAATGTGCTGTTGCAAGGTTTCCAGCCCGCACGTCGAAACGCATAGGGGATTTTATGAGATATACTTTTAGACTTAATTATGTCATTAAACATCGTGGCAAATTCTTGAAAGTTGATAGTGAGAGAATGGGAAGAGTCTAGTTATTTGTTCAGGCCATAAACGGTTTTTTCAGTTCCAGTTTGATAAGTCCCGAACAACCGATCCCATAACATCAAGATCCCACCATAGTTCTTATCTATATAAGTCTAATTAATGGCATGGTGAATGCGGTGTACTGATGGTGTGTTCGAAATACCGCTGAACCAGCTAAACCAGCCAATTTTTGGTGTGAGTCCAAGTTTGATAAAATACCACCATGAATAACAATGACAGTATTTGGATGTCATCAAATCCTATCAGAAGCAAGGGAACAAAGAATATCACTCATACAAGCTCCCTATCCAAGACAGGAACAGGGCAGCGGTTAGGTCATATTCCTGAGAAGAAAGGTGAAGGCTGTGAACTGCCCATTGGATCAGTTGCTCATGTTCAATTCTATGCAGCCAGTTAATTTCAAGCGACTGCGAACATTTAGTTTATGTTTAACTTGCTTAGGCATCAGGTTTTTAGTCATTTAGCCATGCAGGAATATCTGCTACTGGCATAGGCTTCACTAGAGCAGGATCTTGCAGTAATAGGTTTTCAATAATCAGAAAATCATTAGGCTCAGTCATTATTTCAATGACCAAGTCTTAGTCAGTCTTAATCATATAAAAATCTATGATGAATATGGAATGAATAAGCTCTATTAAAATCACCTAGAGAGAATTTTATGGCTCATGTGATACGGCTATATATCCACGTTAATATAAGTGTGTATCAGTGGTAACTATGTTTAAACAATTATAGCAGGACATAGATATTCATATCTCTTGCAGAAGTACTATATGTACAGGATAAATATAAAGTAATCTAATAGTCCTAATGCTAGACAAGAAGTTTAGATTTGTTTAGGATAAATTATAATCCGTTCATCCTTTTTAAGGACTAGCACTATGGCCGTTGCACAAACAGGGATATTTAACAGTGATATATCAACCCATCATTATTATTTAGAGTTTTCATTAAATGCTGATGTAGATATCAGTGTGCTTAAGCGACAGTTAGCCATAATTGCAGAGCCTGAACAAGGTCATCTTGTTATGGCATTTGGACCCAGTTGTTGGCAGCATTTGCAGCCCCAGATGAATATTGAAGGTCTGAGCAATTCTAAAGTTATAAATGGATTGGCAGGACACAATTGTCCAGCAACTCAACAGGATTTGTTCTTTTGGTTACATTGTCCAACGGAGATGGGTCATAGCTATAATTTAGATCATGTTTTTAAAATTACTGCGGCCTTAGATGAAGTGGCCAGTTTAACGCTAGAAATTCAAGGTGTTAAATATTATGATAGCCGTGATTTGACTGGATTTGTAGATGGCTCTGCTAACCCTAAAGATGAACATAAATATTTAGAAAGTTTAATTCCTGATGGACAAGAGGGCGAGAAAGGCAGTTATTTATTAACCCAAAAATGGGTGCATAATTTGAAAAATTTTAACCACCTTTCACAGCAACAGCAAGAGCAAGTTATAGGCAGAACTAAGGCTGATAGTATTGAGTTGCAGGGTGATGCTATGCCAAAGAATTCACATGTAAGTCGTACAGATGCTAAGTTAGGCGGCAAAGCTGCAAAAGTTTATCGCCGCAGCACCCCCTTTGGTACGAGTCAGCATAATGGTCTTTATTTTGTTAGCTTTTCGAAGCAACAAGCACGACATCAAATTCAACTGGATAGAATGTTTGGAGTAGCTGGTGATGGCATTTATGATCGACTATTAGATTTTAGCCAAGCTAAGTCAAGTTCTTATTGGTTTGCACCTAGCCAGACAAGCTTGGATGATATGTTTGCTTAAATTTTTTTATGCTAGTTTGGCATTCAATGAGATAAGGCTTGATTCCTCTATAGCCAAAGTTTGTTGAGTGCTGTAATCCGCTAACTCAATGTTCACTCTAGAGTCTCACTAGACTATGAAACTCGGGTAGAAAGATCTAATGCCTGTGTTGTAGGGACCGGTTGAGCCCATAGCACTGTGCAGTCCCTTAATTGCGGACTACTTTCTAGCTAAAGTAGTTTATTTACATTTCAAATGCCATTACTTATTATCCGATATAAACGAGCTTTTTGGGCCAGCAATACAATTATTATTACAGTCTCAGATGAAAACTTCACTTCTTATTTAGATGTTAGACTCATGCTTAGAAATGCATAATATAGAGCAGCAATGGCACATAGATCATGGTTTAAAAAAAGCCTAGCTAACTACTAGGCTTTTTTATGAATGCTGATTTACTTGTTCAAAAACGATGAGCATAAATTTATTATCAAGGAGAAAAATACAGTGAGGTGACTCTTCTAAGTTACCAACGCTATCTCTTTCACGATGAAATGTTTCATATTATCGTGAAAGAGCGATGTGATAATGTCATACCTGTAGTTGAAACGGTGCCTAATGCTACTTTTGGCGTTGTGACAGCCTGTCAGTCGATAGATTTTAGGTTCTAACTAGAACGGACCATTATTGATAATGGGGGAGACAGCGCGTTTATTCCGGAGAGTGACTGTTAAATTTTGGGTAATAAAAAAGGCTTAGATTAGAAACCTAAGCCTTTCGTATATGGTGTCCCCAAGGGGGTTCGAACCCCTGTTCCCGCCGTGAAAGGGCAGTGTCCTAGGCCTCTAGACGATGGGGACCTAAAACTGTTTTCTTTATCTTACACACTACGTTGCTGCACTAATTTTTTAATACTTACTAGGCTTGTTTTAAGCCTTTTATATGGTGTCCCCAAGGGGGTTCGAACCCCTGTTCCCGCCGTGAAAGGGCAGTGTCCTAGGCCTCTAGACGATGGGGACCTAAAACTATTTTCTGTTCGGTTTACTGGTGGAGCTAGACGGGATCGAACCGTCGACCTCTTCACTGCCAGCGAAGCGCTCTCCCAGCTGAGCTATAGCCCCGAAAGGAAGCGCACACTATAGGGACTTGAGCTTTGAGTGTCAACTAACTTTCAAAAATAAAATAAATTAACCGCATTTAAATGACGGGATCTGCATTTGTGGTGTATATTTTGTTTCTGGCATGTAGTCGCTAACTTATTGATGTTACTTGTACTGTTAAACATCACTCTTATTATATTGTAGATCGATTTGATGAAACTCACTATTTATGCGATAAATTAGTGGTTATTTATCGCCTAGCCGTTTTAATTTTGTAAGTTCGGCTGCACTTTGAGGATCGTCATGCGCAAACTGATTATATTTTCCACTGTCACTTTGACATGTTTTAGCTCCTTAGTTTGTGCTGAGCTCAATTGGCCGCTATGTAGCATATCCAACGATGCCGAATTTTTACCTTTTGTAGTAGAATCTGAACAAAGCCCCGTTGATGTAAAGGCTGATGCTGCGCAAGTGGTAGATCAAGGTGTCTCTGTCTTTACGGGTAATGTTGTGATTAATCGTGCAGGGCAAGAATTACAAGCAGATCGGGCAACCTATGAGAAAACGACAGGCGATGTTACAGCCCAGGGTGATGTTACTCTGCGTGACAGTGACATGATTGTAAACTCACAACAAGCTGAATGGTCGACATCTAAAGATGAAGGGACTTTAGTGAACGCTGATTATCGTATACGGGAGATGCATGCTAGAGGTAATGCTGGGCACATTCATCGACAAGGAAAAGTTAAAACGACGTTAAATGAAGCAACTTATACTACCTGTGCAGCAGATGATGATGCCTGGTTATTAGATGCTTCAAAAGTCATTTTAGATCATGAAAAAGCGGTAGGATCAGCGCGTAATGTTATTGTGCGTTTAGGGGGAATACCTGTTTTTTATACGCCATATATTAGTTTCCCGTTGAGTGATGAGCGTAAGTCTGGTTTTTTAGCGCCATCAATTGGCAGCACGGAACAAACGGGCTTTGATGTAAGTA
>Ga0307492_10000060_pt1 | contig 54425 bp, 51 predicted proteins | sample SI3LmetaG_FD_202365 | JGI IMG/M metagenome (GOLD analysis project Ga0307492, IMG submission 202365) | Sea-ice brine microbial communities from Beaufort Sea near Barrow, Alaska, United States - SI3L | ecosystem: Environmental > Aquatic > Marine > Coastal | place: USA: Alaska | collected 2017-05-06 | reverse complement strand
CAAATAGAGCTTGAAAAATTAGTGCGCAAAGGCTCCCCTTGGAGAGCGTTACAAAAAGAAGACAGGTATTGGGTTATTACCCAAGTCGCTCAGAATAACTCTTTCAGTTTTCGTATTAAGGAAGCAGCGATACAACGCCTTTATGAAATTTCTAAATCTCCATTTGAAAAAGCGGGTGTGGTTCTACTCGAAACTTCATTTTTACTAGACTTGCCTAAAAATAAAAGGCCATCTGACACTCAAGGTAAGGTTACTAGTTTACTGATAGATATTGAACAACATTCAGGTTTTGAAGTTTGGAAAGCTCCATTACTTTGCGCTAAAGCGAAGCACTATGTTGCTATAAATGATTTTAAATCCGCAGTTCAGTATTTCAAAAAGGGCTTGGCAGCTTGTGATGAACAAAGTTACGGTCCATTACGAGGCTTTATAGCCAAGGATGCATTTTCAACAATTTTGCAGATTAAAAAGCTTAATTCGAATAACCATGAAAAATATATGCGTGAAATGCTGGCAAACGGAGTCTTTGAATATATCGACCCGCGTAAGCCTGTTGAATTAGAAAGTTTGGCAAAAGACCTAAATTGCTATTTCTGGGATGAGCTATACAAACCTTATAGTGGAATTAAAATGCTTGAGTCATCGACTGAAACTTTGTAATAACAAATCGCTGATATATTATTTAAGTTTTATGCCTGTAAAGAGATACACCTAAAGTTAATTAGGTAAAAATTCAAATAATGATAAAGGATTAACACACTTGAAAAATGAAGAATTTGTTGATGATGTACTAAGGAAAGTAGGAAGGAACGTGTTTCTTTTTCAACAGCTTGAGCAACTGCTTAAATTTATAGTAGCCAATGGTAGCCTGACAGGTTTTGCAAGTGAGTTAAAAACACTTAAAAAAGAACAGGAAAACAAAGTTAATAAGCAGACGATGGGCACCTTGGTTGGGCAATATGTTGAAAATTCAAATCCTGAGTCAGATACACAATCAACCGAACCAGAAGAAATAGATGAAGCATACTTTTCATTTAGTTTTAGGATTGAATGTGATGATGATTACTATGAAAGCAGGAAGGAAGCATTAAGTAAGTTAGTTTCTGAGCGAAACGATCTCATCCATCATTTGTTACCTCGCTTTGATATGAAATCCGCCCAAAGTTGCAGAGCATTAGGTCAGGAGCTGGATGAGAAGAGTGACCAGATCAGGCTTGAGATTAATCGTTTAAAAGCAACAGCCAAGGCATTAATTGATGGACGTAAGGCAACAGCTGATTATTTTCAATCGGAAGAAGGTAAGAAAGAGCTAGAAATTTCTTTTCTAAGACAAAGCCGCTTAGTACTTATGCTTGGAGATATAGCCACTCAAATGAGTAGAGAAGATGGGTGGGCTTTAATCAGTTCAGCTGGCCACCTTATTAAAGAGCATGCACCAGAAGAGCTTGATCAAATGAAAGAGAAGCATGGTTATAGCTCACTAATGAAACTTATCCAAGCAAGTGAGATCTTTGATATACACGAAGAAGTCACACCAAAAGGTGGAGCTAGAATTTTGTATAGACTGAAAGCGGGATGGGAGTTATCAACAACTTAAATATTGTCGCTTTTCAACTACCCTTTTTCGCCTATAACAACGTTTCGGATAGCTCAAAAACACACATGCGCTACAGCCCTTTAAAAACGTGTGATTGTGATCGAAGTCGACATTTCACCATTCCGTCAATTTCGATCTTTAACAGGTGCATAACTCCAGAGTGATCTTAGCCGCCAAACTCATTGTTTTACTTAATACCCACTTTTAGAAAGTACTTTATTAGTGCTGTTTTTAATATAAGGCCCTGACTGTTACTAGTTATATACTCTATTGATCAATAATAATTAATACGACGAATACTATTAACAATCAAAAATTACATATGTCTCTCAGGTTATAGACTAACCCTAGGAGAAGTAATATGAAAACCATCAATACACCAACCTTTAATGGCTATCCTGTGCAATCAAGCAAAGGAGAGCTAATTGAAAATATCCTTTTAAGAAATGAATATGTGCTTACTCATGCATTGGGTCTGTACAACAGAGTTGTAGCATTACGCTTTGACATAAAATTTCCAGTAACATACCTGGGAGATTGTGAGGTTATATCAAAATTCTTCGACGCTTTACGTTTTAGATTGAAAATGGATATAGCAGCAAAAAGCAGGGCAAGAAATAGAAACCTCTCATGTGAGTTAAATTACGTGTGGGTTAAAGAAAAGAACCGTTCTTTTAACTGGCACCACTACCATCAGCGTAACGACCTACTTCACCTTTTTTGGCTTTTGACTCAATTTCCTTAGCTGATAGTTTGCCCTTTGTACTCATAGTGCCCTCAAGTCTATATCACTTGAGACTGAGCTTACCCACCACAAGGTGTTTTGTAAACCCCCATCTACTCACCACTTAACCCACCAATAAGGTATGGCTTTTGGTGGGTAACCATGGACGAGCGCGAACCGAGATCATACGGGAATGCTTTGGTAATCATTAGGTTATCAGTGAAAATAGACTTGCACGAAGATTATTCTATATTCGCGATCTGCTCACGCATTTGCTCAATAAACACCTTAAGTTCAACCGCACTGGCAGTGATATCAGCGTTGATTGATTTAGAGCCCAAGGTATTGGCTTCTCGGTTAAATTCTTGCATCATAAAGTCTAAACGACGACCTTGTGCACCGCCTTTTTTTAAGATATTTTTAGTTTCTTTCACATGGCTGTGTAGACGGTCGATTTCTTCTTCTACATCCATCTTTTGCGCAAGTAGCACTAACTCTTGCTCTACCCTTGCTGAGTCTAACTCGATATTGGCATCGGTGAATTTATCGGTAATTCTTTTACGTTGCCATGCAATTACTTCTGGCATGTGGGCGCTAACTTTTTCACATGCGGCCACTATGCTATCTAAGCGTTGTTCAATGAGTGCTTTAAGGGTTTCACCTTCGCTCATTCTTGCCGCTATAAAGTCTTTAAGTGCTTGATCAAACCCTGCCAAAATTTCGACTTGAATGGTATCCATATCAGCCTCTTCGGCTTCCATAACCCCAGGCCAACGCATTATTTCTAATGGATTAATGCTGCCGTTACCGGCTAATGCGCTAATGGTATTGGCATGGCTGATTAGCTCTTTCGCTAATTGGCTGTTTAGGGTTATTTTGCTTTTAGCCGCAGGATTGGCGTTAAAGCGAAGGTTACATTCTACCTTGCCACGGCTAAGCTGTTTACGAAAACGTTCACGTAAAACAGGTTCAATGCCTCTAAATTGCTCAGGCAAACGAAAGTAGGTCTCTAAAAATCGTTGGTTTACGCTACGTATTTCCCAAACCGCATTGCCCCAATCACCTTTGACTTCTACCCGAGAAAAAGCGGTCATACTATGAATCATATTTAACCCTTGATTGATAATTTACTATTGGGCAAATTATGCCTGAGCAATAGTAAAGTCACCAGTGATTAAAGATAAATTAGGGTGTAAAGCTGACTTCACCAAAATTAGCGTTAAAATCGACACACCACACAGAAAGACCGTTTAAATCGTCTAATGTTTTACCATTAGGTAAACTTAATATAATTTCTCCATCATTATAAACCGTGCCGCTTAGTTTTCCAGAAAATCCAAAGGCACTTTCCCCTTGGTAGTCGTGATCTATACTCCCGTAAAAATACACTTCAGGGCCGCCGCCATCATAAGAAAACTGGCTGATTTTTATTGTGCAGTTATCAATAATCTCTGCTTTACCTGCAACATTGTGCGCTAAGGTAGTAAAGAAGCCTGAATAGCCTACTTTTTCATGGTCAGAGCCACAGGTACTACTTGGTTCGCCATTCATTGCATATAAGGTTTGTTGAAAATGATAAACAGCCTCTGCTGCCGTTATTAGTTGAGTATTGAGTGCGCCGCTATTTATCACTAGCTCTTCCACTTGTGTGTCAAAATTGTTACTCGAAAAATCAATAATAATGCCTGTTGCTGCTTGATGAGTTTGCTCGGAGATATTAATACCATTGGCAACATCGCCATCTTCATCTAACGTTTGCAGTAGCCTTAACATATTAACTACCGCAACATTGTTAATGTCAGCGGTTTGAAATATATCTAAGGGCGTAATTACACGTGCAGCAAGTACTTGAGGGAAAGCTATATCACCAATTGAAAAAGTAACCTGCTCATTTAGTTGATAAATAAACTCGCCTGTCGCATTAGTTACCCCTTCTTCGGTGGACGTTTTATATTTAAGGCCAATAACTTCGTTATCAACAAATTGTCCTGTGTAGGTAGTTATTAGTTCAGCGGGTTGAGTTTGCTCTGAACTTTGGCCTCCACAGGCGGTGATTAAAAATAAAACGATGGTTATTGAAATCATACGTATTGTCATTATCAAATCCTTTTTTTTTATATTATTTTTTACTTTCAAATTTTCCATTAAGAAATCTTAGCAATAAATCCTGACAAAAGTATCATTATTCATTTTTACAAAAAATAGTTTTTCGCCTTGAGTTAAGATCCTTTTATTTGTAATAAACGCTGTTTAATATGGTCGGCTACTCGAAAAGCATTGGCATAAATAGTAAAGGTATAAGGGACACTGCCACCTGTTGGCATAAATGAGCCATCGGTGATAAATAAGTTATCAACTTCATGGGCCTGACAATACTTATTTAGCACCGAGGTTTTTGGATCATCGCCAAAGCGACAGCCCCCCGCCATAAGATTGGATGGCGGATAGCCACTTACCGACGATGACACATTTTTAGCGCCCATGGCGGTTAATAGCTTCTCTGCTTTTTTTGATAGATATTTACCCACGGTTAAGTCGTGATCATGATAACCAATACGCACTTTAGCAACCGCATCACCCCATTTATCGGTAACGCCATCATCTAAACTGACAAAACAATCATCATTGGGTAGCCAGTCATTAAAGACTTCAAAACGCAGCGTTTTATAGGTGGTAAATTCTTGTTTGAGGTTTTGCTTTAATTGCTCACCCCATACCAATTGATTATTTTCATTTTCATCAACTCCCCATTGGCTTCCTCCCGCTCGGGCAACAGGGTTTTGATGAAATAAGAAGTCAATAGTGCCACCTTTGGCTATGCCTTGGCTATTGGCCCCTTTAAATTCCTTGTCATTGATTTGATACCAGTCTTGTAAGGAGCGATTAATAAAAGGCCCTACTTGTTTGAGCTCGTTAACTTGTTGTTCAGATAACTCATCATAATTAAAATCGCCACTGCCAGTGCCTCCCGCACTAAACACTAAATTTTTACCCACTTGGCCATTATTGTTTGCCAAGCCGTTAGGAAATTTCTCGCCTTTTGACGCTAGCAATAAACGAGATGTTTCTATGGCTTGGCAGGCCACCACATATATTTTAGCGGTAGCGGTTTGTTTACGGCCTTGAGCGTCGTAATACAAAATACCGGTTATTTTTCCATTGCTATCTGTCGCAATCTTATAGACTTTTGATTTAGGTTTTATCGTGCAGTTACCCCCCGCTACTGCATGGTTTAATAATGCGGCTCTACCACTGCCTTTTGCTCCAGAAGCGCATCCGTAACTGCTGCAATACCCAGAATATTCACAACTTTGTCGTCCCATTGCCGGCTTTGACAATATCGCACGAGGTACAGGCACGGCATGATAACCGATGAGTTTAGCCGCTTTGTCAATCCAACTTGAGATGGCATGTTCTGCCAATGGCGGATAAATAAAGTCGGTTGAGCGTGGTTCTTGGTTCGGGTGATTAACCGTTTTACCCGATACCCCTACATCGCGCTCTACTTGTGCATAATAAGGTTCTAAGTCTTGATAACTTATCGGCCAATCTTCAACGTTAGCGCCTTCAATAGCGCCAAATGTTGATTTTAGTCGAAAGTCTATCGGTTTTAAACGATGAAAATAGCCGCTCATAAAATTGGAAGAGCCTCCAACAACCGTGCCATTCCAAAAACTCCAGCCTGACTCACTGGTCGCTTCGCCTTGCCAATAGGCTTCACCGTTATCATGTTGATATTGCTCTTCAATAACGTGTTGTTCATCTTCTAAGTTAGGGTTATATACATTTCGTAAGCTGATCGCTAACTCATCTTTATAAAATTCTTTTTCTGTTAACCAAGGGCCTTTTTCCAATACTAATACCTTAGCGCCCGCCTTAGCTAAACTATAGGCAACAGGAGATGCGCCTGCGCCACTGCCTACGATGCAAATATCATAACTCATGCTTTTTTTCCTTTGCCTTTTGGCAACTGGCGGCTGGCAATAATATTGACTACCTCAATGTTTTTTGCTGTATGACTTGTCGTATCAGCAATAACCCTACTTTGCTGATTAGGCACTTCGTAAAAACGAGTCCCTTCACTAGGGAGTGGAAAACCACCGCTATGCTCAAGCCATTGCCAGCCTATTTGATTAGGATTTCCGCCGTAAACTGGCGGTGTTAAGGTTGCCTCTATAATATAACCGAGCAGGGTGTTTAACCAATTTTCACCCGCGGTTGACTGGCTAATGCCACGGAGTAACTTTTCTTTATCTTCAACCTCTAATTCAACAAAGCTCTTTTGCAATTGGCTTTGGCTATAATTATTTAACCAACCAACACCTTTGTAAATAAAATCAATTTCGTCTTGTTCCGTTGGTTGTAAATGCACCACATTAAACAGATAGAGGGTTGCTTGAATTTCTTTCGCCCCTGGGCCACTGTTCGATGAGGGCAATAGGTGATTTAATACTGAGTCTAGTGTTAGCCATGGATCAGATGTTAATTGCTCAGGCAAGCTTGCCGACTCAGCCGACCATGCCCTAAAAGGCAGTGTGGCAACAACTGCAGCACCACCAGCTGACTTTAGCGCGCCTTTGATCATCATACGACGGCTAAAATTTTTCTTAGTCAATTTGTCTGTTAACCATGAGGGTGTTTGATAGTTCTGATCAAAAAAAGATTGAATGAGTTTCATTATGTCTCCTTATCCACTAACAACTAAAGCCTGGCTATCTACCTGCCAATCTTTGATAAAAGTAAGCCAACGCTGAATTGAATACTGACCGTTTTCTTGTAACTCGGCAGTATCTTTCGACAACACCATTTTTCCTGCTGATGTTGACACATACATATGTGGATAACCTAAAACGGGGGGGAGTGATTTCATAAAGGCTTGGTTTTCATTAGCATCACTGACACTAATTTTTAGTAATACAAAGTTACTGTGTAGTTGATCATATACCTCAGGGTTTTTCTCTAAAAACGCATCCATTTTATGACACCAAGTACACCAAGTACCGCCAATTTCAATTAATACATTGCGGTTAGTTTCTTTGGCTAATTTTATTGCTGCAACGGCATCTTTAAAAGGGTCTCTTTGTTCTGAATATATTTTACTGTACAAAGGTAAGACTATTGTTGACTCAGCAAAGGCGGAGAAATGATAAAAATGGCAACTGATAATAAATAATACGGCGAAAATAAGTTTCATTGTCTCTCAATACTTCTACTAATGGTAAGCAATCTAGATAACATGCCTACAAGACCAGCTGTTGAATAACTATATTTCAAAAACCGCTTTAATTACATATTAACACGCAAATTTATCAATGAGAGATGAACCCCAAGAAGTTTGGGTATATAATGCGCGCAATTATCTCTTTTAAGGCAAAACTTATGCGTCCAAGCGGCAGAACATTAGGGCAAATTCGCCCAGTGACTATTACTCGTCAATTTACCACCCATGCCGAAGGTTCAGTATTAATTGAATTTGGCGATACTAAAGTCATTTGTACAGCATCTGTAGAAGAAGGTGTACCTCGTTTTCTTAAAGGTAAAGGTAAAGGTTGGATTACTGCTGAATACGGTATGTTACCTCGCTCTACACATACACGTATGCGCCGTGAAGCAGCAAGTGGTAAACAAAGTGGTCGTACCTTAGAAATCTCCCGCTTAATTGCTCGTGCGTTAAGGGCTGCCGTTGATTTAAAAGCACTTGGCGAAAATACTATTAGTGTTGATTGTGATGTCATTCAAGCCGATGGCGGTACTCGTACCGCTGCCATTACTGGTGCTTGTGTCGCACTCGTTGACGCTTTAAATTATATGCGCGCTAAAGATATCATTAAAACAAATCCGTTAAAGCATATGATTGCCGCAGTATCTGTTGGTATTTATAAAGGTGAAGCGGTGGCAGACCTTGATTACCCTGAAGACTCAGCTGCTGATACTGATATGAATGTAGTAATGACCGACACCGGTAAACTAATAGAAGTACAAGGCACGGCAGAAGAAGCACCTTTTAGCTTTGATGAAATGCAAACAATGTTGGTACTCGCTAAAAATGGTATCAATGAATTATTTGATGCGCAAAAGTCGGCATTAAACTAGTCTTATACGGCTAGGCCTCTAACCCTAGGTATATAAAAATAGATCCACCCGAAAATAATCTCGGGAACATAGTATTTATCGAGACATTTATGAAAGATTATCAACGCGATTTTATTGAATTTGCGCTATCAAAACAAGTGTTACGTTTTGGTGAGTTCACCTTGAAATCTGGACGTGCGAGTCCTTACTTTTTTAACGCTGGGTTATTTAATACTGGCGGAGATCTAGCAAAGTTAGGTCGTTTTTATGCTTCCGCTTTAGTTGACTCATCAATTGAATTTAATTTGTTATTTGGCCCAGCTTATAAAGGCATTCCCATTGCTACTACCACTTCTGTAGCGCTTTATGATCATCATCATATCGATATGCCTTATTGCTTTAATCGTAAAGAAGCCAAAACGCACGGTGAAGGCGGTAGTTTAGTTGGTTCAGATCTAAAAGGTAAGGTAATGCTGGTTGATGATGTTATCACCGCGGGTACTGCTATTCGTGAATCAATGGAGATCATTGAAAACCACGGTGCTGAGTTATCAGGAGTACTCATAGCGCTTGATCGCCAAGAAAAAGGTCAAGGTGAGTTATCTGCAATTCAAGAAGTTGAACGTGATTTTGGAACTAAGGTTATTGCTATTGTAACCCTAGCGAATGTAATCGCTTACTTAGAAGAAAAAGTGATCGACCAGCCTGAGCTGAATGAGAACTTATTGAATATTAAAAAATATCGCAAAAATTACGGTATTTAATTCATACCATCTAAAGTCTGAACACGAAAACGCCTGCTTTTGCAGGCGTTTTCGTGTGATAAGTAATAAATACCGGTCATGCCGTTAATTCAAATTGGTGGCTTGGTGGTTTTTCATATGCTTGGTTAATCTTGTAATAAAAACTTTCAATACGGGAAGCACGCTCCAGCACATCTTGAGAGCGTACTGGCGATGCTGTCTCTTGTGCCTTCAGTGTGTTATTAATAAAGGCATCAAACTCATTACCTTCACTACTCTCATATACTGTTGAGCCATCATCCTTTTTTAATACATCATTAATATCAGTTGCCAAAATTTCAGACTGCGCTTGAACAATAGCTCTAGCTGCCGAAGCCGCTACACGTGTGTCTTGAATTGAAGGGTTAGTTGGTGCGAGGGCAGCTGCGTGTACTTTTTGCATTTTAGCAATCGTAGCTCTTGGGTTGCCTTCGACTTTAGATAGATCAACTGAAACTTCACCACTAGTAGCATATTTTTTACCATCGGGGCCAGTTTCATACGAAAATGAGGGTGAGCCAGTAGCGGAGCCCCCAACGGTAGCATGAGCCCTTTCGTGGGTTCTAACCTCTAAATCTCTCTGCTGCAGGTTATTAATTGTTTTTTCTTCAGCAAAAACTTCCGAAGCATTTTTTTCAGTACCCCTTTGTTGCTGTTTTGACTCTGAATTTTCATCTTGTTCATTACTGCCACCAATGGTGGTATTTTCTTGCTCGGCCTGTTTGCGAATACTTTCAAAATCTATTTGTTCATTTTTTTGAGCCGCAGTTTTACCACGGTCTTTCTCTGAGGCGACTCCCTTTTCTGCCGCAGATTGGGCCGCAGCTTCAGGTTTAACAATGACTTCCCGTTGATTATTTTCACGGCGCAATGTTTCGGTCGCAGGATTAACTACAGTATTTAAAGGTAAGTTAGGTAACTGCGGTGAAATATTCATTTGCTAGCTCTACACTCTAACGTCAAGGAGAGTACCAAGATTCTCATCAGCAGTTTTAATCACTTCAGTAGACGCCTTGGCTTGAAATTCAGCTACTTTCAAATCAACTATAGACTGATTAATATTGGGCAGTTGACTCAACTGTTGGTTTTGATCTACAACAGCGCTCTCATCCTTCTGACTTAATTGAACATCACTAGGATTGACATAGGTCTGAACAGCAATAATTGCAGCGGCTTCATTGGCCTTTTCAGTGGCTTTTTGAAATCCTTCTAGTCCCGCATTAAATGTTGATTGTATTTCCATTTTATTCCTTCAATAGTAAGACTGTAGTGATGCAGGTGATATAAATCAGCAACATCACTCTCTATATAGAAAAATAACGATGATTTAACTGTGTAATTATTAACCATAATCACTAAGAAGTAAAGTAATGCCGATCTACAAGCTCATATTTTACTTTGCTATACGGCTATTATCGAGTGTAGTTAACCATTGTTTTAACACTTCAAAAACTTCATCTATATGAGAAATAAAAGGTGCATGTGATGCCTGTTTGAAAATATGACTATCGCTACTTGGTGATAGCGCACTCACTAACTGAGGCACAGTTTTAGGGACTAATGAGTCGAGACGTCCATATAATCGTAAAAAAGGTAGGGTAATTGAGGCTAAGGTAGCACGTAAGTCTACGGTTTCTAAAAGCGCTAAAGAATCATTTAAGGTTTGTTGTGTAGGCATGTCATATTGAAATATTAAGGCTTTAATTTCTTTTAAGTCTTGGCGAATATGCGGACTGCCCATAGCTTGTATTTTTAAGAAGCCATCAACCGTTTTTTTAGTATCTTGGGTAAGTTGCTGATGAAAATCATTTAACAACGCGGGGTTAATACCCGGCCAACTGACTTGGTGATCATCATTTAATAACTCAATAAAACAAGGAGAGCTGGCGAGAGTGATAAGCGCCAGTGTTTGTTCTGCATAGTTAGTTGCAATTTCGGTGGCAACTAAGCCGCCCAATGACCAGCCTAGATAGACCGCAGGCCGATCAATTGCTTGAACAATTTTTTTGCCCATATTGTTCAATGTATAGGGGCTAATGGTATATTCAATATTTAAACCATAACCGGGTAAATCAACAGTAATGACTTTAAAAAATGGGCTTAGTTTATCAGCTAATGGCTGCCAAACCGCTGCATTTAATCCCCAACCATGAATTAAGACTAGGGGAGTTCCTTGACCTTTACTCGTAATTTTTAAAGTTTCTGCCATGCTTAATCTATGTTGCTAAATAATGACACTAGTTTACAAAAAGGCTAAGGTAAATGGAATTACCCGCAAACAATTATCAACAAATAATCGCTCTAATTCGTCAGAAATATCATCACTTTCTGATGCAACTCACTTGCTGTGATCTCTGTACTGAACCCTGCACAAAGCATTTATTACTATGTCAGTCATGCCTTGATGACTTACCGATATTTGATATGGGGATAGTGAAAGGTGATTTGCTCAATTGGCCAGCGATAAATAAGTCATTACCAAAAATAGACTTTGATCACTTAATTTGTTTATCACCTTACACTGACCCTTTTGATAAATGGATTAGTCAATTGAAGTATCATGGCCGTTTTGAATTGGCCAAATTATTGGCTGATTTGTTATCAAGTCACTACCTAAACACGACGTTGTGTCACCAAAAAACGCAAGCTGATTTAGTTGTCAGTGTACCGCTGCATATCACCAAGTGGCAAAAGCGCGGTTTTAATCAAGCGCATTTGTTATCGACAGTATTGGCGAAAAAAATCGGTGTCCCTTATGATGCAAAGGTATTATCTAGGAATAAAATAACAACAAGCCAAATGGGTCAGTCTGGAGAGTCACGACGAAAAAACCTTCATGGTGTTTTTGACGTTAACCTCACTGAAAATAATATACCCGAGCACGTCTTGTTAATTGACGATGTAGTTACTACTGGCGCAACCGCTAGCGCCATTAGTCGTTGCTTAAAACTTAACGGCGTTAAAAGAGTGTCCGTACTCGCAATATGTTTATCGTTACCGGTAAAAAACTAATACCCTAATCTTTGATTGGCACATCAAAAGCTTTTGCAAAATATAAACTATTAGCCAGTAATTTGGCACTACCGAGCCAGTAGCCTCTAAAAAGCAAATTGTCCGTGCTGGCAACTACTCTTCCCTTGCCTAAGCTATGGGCTATAACTGCAGGGCTATGAGCAATAAGGTTGACTAAGTTTCTATCGGCATAACCACTCATTAATGGCATATCTGTGTAACTTGCTACATTAACAAAAGCTCGATTTGGCTGGTTCATTATCAATGTACTATTTCTAAATAGTGGTAAGTTTTTAGTTTCAAAACCATAGGCTAACGGATGACTTTGATCTAAGCTCGTTTGGAAAATAGCGCCTGAAATTCGTTTACGTGCAGCCAAACCCTCTCGGTCTTGATAGTGGAGATTGTCTACTTTGAAAAGTTGATTTATTTGACTGTTATTAACAAATTCAGCCGATAATATTGCTTTGTCTGCTAACCATTTCGCCGCTCTTTTTTGGGCAAAAATCACTCCGCCACTGTTAATCCAAGTGTTAAGTTTACTAGCTATTTTATCACTAAAGTTTTGGTAATTACCGTCAACTAATAGAATATGACTATACGCTGATAAATCAATATCATTAACCCGGTGCTGCTCAACAATAGATAAAGGTAAATGTAAGGACTTTTCTAAGTAAAAGCGTACTTCGCCCGCTTCATATTGTGAGACATTGTCACCTCCAATCATCATCACCTTTACCGGGCTAAGTGCTGTAAATGAACCACTACCCAAATCAGCTCCTTTAGGAGTAAAGCCCGTCGATAAACTGTATATTTCAATATGACTTGCTAAGCTGGCATGTCTTAATACTTCTCGCCAATTTTTATTTTGTTGCCAACCGGCTGCCAATAAAATACTACCGACGTTAAATTTACGTTCTACACCATGCACTATACTGGTAAAGCTTTTGGTAGCCACTTTGGCTTTAATGCCGGATGATAAAAGTGTTTCGAGAAGCTGTGGGGCTAGTGAATGATGCCATTCAAAAACATAAGCATAGGCATCTTCGTCCAGTATTGTGGTGGCTTGTGTAGGTTTTTCCCAGGGTTTTTCGGCTGTTTGCAATCTCCTACTGCGTTTTACTTGATGAAACTCAATGTTCATTGCTAAAGGTAGAGTCCAACCAGAAACATCATAAAAAGTATTGTCTTGAAAACTAGTTTGTTGATTAAATAGCGCTTGAATGACTCTAAATTGTGGCTGTTCAAGAGGAAGGTAATAACTCAATGCCTTGTTATACACCTTGCCATTATAACGAAAGTCGCTACTCAGTGGGTAAACCTTTATTTGATGCTGACTCAGGGTTTGTAAAAAAGTATTGAGCTTATGTTGATCTCTACCTGCATGAATTAAATATCCATTGAAATTTTCTTTGTTAGCCAACTTGATACTCTGACGATAAAACGCTTGGCGATAATTTTTTAAGGCTTGCTTGTTTTCCCAAGCCCCTTCAACCGTAGAAAGCGAGGTTAGTACATGATTTTGAATACCAAACTCAAAGGTTACTAAGCCATTCACGCTTTGTTGTTGTGCGCCTCGGCTACTCGCTTGTTCAAATAAAATACCAACGCTGCCATTAATATCAGGATAGGTTGAGCCTTTGCCGTAATAAAAGTCATCAAAGACTTCTTCGCTAAAATATAAACGTTGATGTTGATCCAACGCTTTAGCATGATAACCGCCAATGAGCTGAGTTAGCTCGCCATTAGCTTTAGGCGTTAACGGATGAGTTCTACTGGGTACTCCGGGTTGAAAAAAGTAACTACTGTTGTGTGACATTTCATGAAAGTCACCTACAACATGAGGTTGATATTTATGGAAGTATCTTAATCTTTGTTGACTTTCTTTTTGGGTTAATAAGAGCCAATCTCGGTTTAAGTCAAACCAATAATGATTGGTTCTACCTGTAGGCCAACCCTGGTGATGTTCAATATCGTTAGCATCATTATTGGCATGACTGTGTCTAAACGTAGACACCCAATTAACAAAGCGGTCTAAACCGTCAGGGTTTATAATAGGCTCTAAAACGATAACGGTATTTTTTAGTAACGCTTCCATGCTTTTTGTTTGACTAGCGGCATAATGATAGGCAGTTACCATAGCGGCACTGGCCCCACTCGCTTCATCGCCATGAACACTATAACCAAGCCAAATGACTAGGGGTTCATTATCGGCTTTGTTTTTAACATCATCTATTTTATCAACAGGTATTTGACGCTTAGCAAGAATACCGTCTATATCTGCCAAGTTTTCAGCAGAAGAAATAGTCACTAATAGCTGTTGTCTTAGTTGCTCAGTACGACCCATTTTCGTAAGCATAACTCTTTTTGAGCTTTGTGCCAGCTGTTGAAAGTAATGATTAATTTGCTGATGTCTTGGGTGACGCTCGCCAATATCAAAACCTAAAGTAGACTCTGGTGTAATAATCAGTGGGTTATAGTTTTGATTTTTTGGTAGGTAGTCGGTCACATTTGCAGCAAAAGAAAGTGAAATATGTCCCACAAATAAAAGAAAACTGACAATGAAGACTAAAGTACGTAAAAACAACATTAACTAACCTTTTTAAAAAATTTTATTTTTGAATAAATGATGAGTCGACACTTATTATAACGCTAAGCGATTAATAAAGGGCGTTAAAATTATCAAACAACGTATCCATACACTAGTTTTTATCTCATTAGCGTCTAATTAATCTGATCAGGTACTAGCCATAAGCTAATTTGCAGAGTAAAATTAACATACTTGAGTAATTTAGTCAGGTATATAAATACACGATTAAATACATTTACACGTTGTCGAATATGAGTAATGCCCATGATCAATATTTCAGAAACCGCCCAAACACACTTTAAAAAATTATTAGAGCAACAAGCTGAAGGTACCAATATTCGTGTATTTGTTGTCAACCCTGGCACGGCTAGTGCGGAGTGTGGTGTTTCTTATTGTCCGGCTGATGCCGTTGAACCTGACGATATTCTATTAGAATTCAATGGCTTCTCTGCATTAGTAGACGGACCAAGTAAGCTTTTCTTAGAAGACGCTGAAATTGATTTTACGACAGATCAAATGGGCTCACAGTTAACCTTAAAAGCGCCAAATGCTAAATTAAGGCAAGTAGCGGATGATGCGCCTTTATTTGAACGTGTCAGTTACTTCCTTCAAGCTGAAGTTAACCCACAATTAGCTGGGCATGGCGGCGAGTGTACTTTAATGGCAATCACTGACGATGGTTATGCTGTTTTACAATTTGGTGGCGGTTGTAATGGTTGTAGCCAAATTGATGTGACCGTTAAAGACGGCATTGAAAAACAATTACTTGAAGTTATGGCTGGTGAAATTAAGGGAGTTAAAGATATGACTGAACACGAACGCGGTGAACATTCATATTACTAAGCCCAATTACTAACATTAATTAATGACTACATTGCTTGATAAATTAGGCCAAAACCCGCAACGAAGTTTACGCTTCTTTTTGTTTGGGATTGGTCTTTTTCTTTTAAGTCTGTTGTTCATTGGTTTGGGTTATTATCACCACCATCTTTGGCAAATCCCTGGTGTTATTCTTCTTGTTATTGCTTGTTTAATTACCGCTTGGGGGTATCTTGGGATATTTGCTAATCGTTGGCTAAATATTCTTTCTCGTCATAAACCTAATTAAAAAACCAGACAAACACATCATCCCAATTAATAATATTGATTTGATTAATTGAATGTACAACTATCTAATCAATAGTCATTTATGGGCTAAGTTTATACTTTTTTTATCGCCCTCTTCTTTGTAAACATCGATAAACACTACTGTTATTTTATAGTGCCAAACGGCATAACGGCTGATGTTATTTTTCACACAAAATGCTTTAATTTACCTCTGTTTTTACGTTATGCTTGGGTTTTATAAAAAGGGCAGTACATTAAAATAATTACAATCGGGTAATTATCAATAAACTTCCCATCAACAATAAGGTATACGGAGTCATGTTTGGTAGCTTAAAGGCTTTGCCCGCCGATCCTATTTTAGGATTGTTGGCTAAATATAGAGAAGATGTTAACCCAAAAAAAATCGACTTAGGTGTTGGTGTCTACAAAAATGAAGCTGGACACACCGCAGTGTTAGATTGTGTAAAAAAAGCAGAACAACACCGAACTGACACTGAAGATAGCAAAGTTTACATTGGCCCTACCGGCTCACCTTTATTCAATGAAGAGATGAGCAAACTTATTTTTGGCACTCATAAAGTACTACTTGAAAACCGCGCACGTACCTTTTCCACCCCGGGTGGTACTGGTGCATTGCGTGTTGCCGGTGAATTTATTAATTCATGTCAAGCCGGTGCTACTATTTGGGTTTCTAACCCAACATGGGCAAACCATACCGCGGTTTTTGAAGCAGCTGGCTTAATAGTTAAAAGCTATCCTTATTACGATTATGAAAATAAAACGTTAGACTTTGATGGTATGTTAGCCACTTTGAAAGAAGTGTCTGCAGACGATGTTGTTTTACTACACGCATGTTGCCATAACCCAAGTGGTATGGACTTAACCAATGAGCAATGGCAACAAGTAGTTGAAGTGACTAAAGGGATTGGCTTCACTCCTCTTATTGATATGGCTTATCAAGGTTTTGGGGTTGGCTTAGACGAAGATGCTTATGGCTTACGTTTAATGGCAGACAACGTTAAAGAGATGATCGTGTGTAGCTCATGCTCTAAAAACTTTGGCTTATACCGTGAACGTATTGGTGCCTGTACTTTAATCGCAGAATCGAGCCATTCGGCTGATTTAGTTGCCTCCGTGTTAGCCTATGTGATTCGTGGCATATATTCTATGCCACCCGCACATGGCGCAGCAATTGTTGAAACTATTTTAAGCTCACAAGAGTTAACTGCCCAGTGGCATAGTGAATTAAAAGAAATGCGTGATCGCATCAATGGCAATCGTCAGTTGTTAGTTGATAAGTTAACAGACAATGGCGTAACTCGCGACTTTAGCTTTATCGCTCGTCAATCAGGTATGTTCTCATTCTTAGGTATAACGCCTGAACAAGTTCAACAGCTGCAAAATGAATACAGCATTTACATGGTTGGCTCAAGCCGAATGAGTATTGCTGGTATTGCCAAGAGTAATGTTGATTATTTAGCTCAATCGATTGCTAAAATATTATAAGTGCTTTTTACCACAACGATTATTCGATAAAGAAAAGCCAGATGTTAATCTGGCTTTTTTATATCGGCCGTTATTTTAAATTTTGCAGGAGCTCATAGGAGTGTTGATACTTTTTCTGCTCACCTAAAGCTAAAGCATAAGCCTTTAAGTCATTATTATTAACCTGATAACCCTCAACTGTAAATAAGCGATGAAATGCTTTTTCGCTCATCTGCCACTGACCACACGCTAACGCTAAATGAGCTAAGCAAGACAACCATTTGATACTATGTTGGTCGCCGTGCAAGTGTTTTTGTACCGCGGCAATTAAGGGTGCCGCTTTATCCGTAGTTTTAACTAATGGTAAACGGGTTAACTGCTTAATAAAACTGTCAGTTGCTTCTTTTTTAAGGGCTGGTAGTAACAACTTTTCTAGTGGCGCAGCAATACTGTTTTCAGCTAAAATTCGACAATACGCAAATAACACTGCTTCTCGTTGCTTAATTTTTTTTGAAAGACTTTGCCAATAATTTTCTAACGCTTGTTGATCATGTTGACGAATTAATGTGTTAAACATACCAGTAAAAGCCACACTTTCACTTTTTTGTAACTTATCTTGATCAAACTCTTTTTGTTTTCTCGCCGTAGTTAAATAGTGAATGGCGGCTTCAAAGCGTTGTTCAATTGAACTTAAATCAATTTCTAACTGTAAAAGGCGAACATCATGGCCAATATGTTTATGGTATTCATCAATAAGCAGCCTCGCTTGAGCATATTCTTCATGGCTCATTAACAGTTGCACTTTAACAATAACTGACTCAAGACCTGTCGTTTTTATACTATGTTGCCCTGCGGTATGACTTTCCAGTAGCGCTAAGTAATGTTGAGTATTGGGACGTAATTTTTGCTTTTCTGCGGCTGATGCTGCTAATAAATAGGCAGTTTGTTGTTGATGTGCTGACTCCGCACTTTTTGCGAGTAGGTGCTCGGCTTGTTGGTAATCACCTAATACGTATGCTGCAATACCTTTATTAAAGTCTTTTATCGCTCGGCGATTACTAGCAAAAACAATTTTACGCCAACCCCCAAAACTTAACTGGTAACTACCACGTAATAGTCGAAAAATGATAAAGAGCGTAAGAAAAGAAAAGCCTAACCAAAAAAGTGCGGTATAGACCGTCATTTCTATAATTTTCCCTGCCATAGCAATAGCAATATACCCTGGTTCACTGATCAGCATAGGAGTGATAGCAACAACGGACAAGACCATTAAGGCAATAACAATAAAGCGGATCATATATCGTCCTCACCTGTATTCAATTTTTCATCGGCTTTTTGTTGAAGGGTGGTTTGCTTATGTATTTGCTCTTCGATTGTTAATGAGTTTTCTGCACTCTCCTTCGGAGATATTTCTTTTGCTGATGACTGTTCTTTATTAACTGCCGGTAATAGAGGAGTATTTTCTGCTTTTTTAATAACTAAGGGATTATCGGTAAGGATATTTTTTATCGCGGATAGTGAGGATAAATCACTGGGGTAATTAAAACTAATTAGTTCAGTTTTAAGCTGTTCAATACTAGATAAAAACAACTGATTACTGACCTCGCTCATATCAAAGTACTGAGTTAACCACGTTTGAATTTCAGCCAAAATTTCTAGATATAGTGCTGATTTTTCTTTTCTTGCTGCCCATTGTGCTTGTTGCAATTGTAAACTAAGATTCTCTCTTAAATTCTGCTGGTACTGAGGGGATAATAACGGTTTTGCCGTGCCATCGCGCACATGAATAACAACGAAGGTATCAAGGAAGTTACGCCATGTTTTTGCTAAGTTTTCTTGCCAATCATTAATATCAGCTGATAGTTCAAATACAGCTTCATCATTTTCAACTGTAGAGACTTGCTGCAGTGATAGCGGTAAAGTGGCTAGTTGACGATTTAAGCCCATTAGCGACAAAATAACATTGTCTGTCTTAAGCGCTGGCATAAGTTGTAGTTGTTCAATGTCTTGATGTATGAGTTGTCTAACCGGCAAAAATTTTGGCTCATTTAACTCAGTTAAACGAGTATCAGCCTCTTTTAGTAAACCAATAGCCGCATGGGTATCTCGCTCTAACCACATCGTTCTTGCCGCCATTCTAATTAAATACTCGGCTTCGTGTATTAACCAATCGCTCGGCTTATTTCTTTCCAACCGAGTAACTGCATATTCAAGTTGAGTGATTTTTTTTGTGCTGTCCTCTTGTACTTTTGCCGTCATTTGTTGGAGCTGTTGAGAAAAGTTATCTTGTTGCTCTTTTAACAACTTGTTCACTCGTTGTTCATTATCGGTATGATTTTTTCTATTGTCTTTTATTAACTCATTCGTGACATTAAGACGTTGCTCATTAAGTGAAAAATAACTGACTGTGGAAACAGTAATACCGATAATGGCGACTACTAAAGCGACTAGGGCCACCTTGGACAATCGAGCTGTTTGAGGTGAGCGACTCACAACTTTTTTTGTTGCTGCTAATCCCTGATCTTTTTTGGCAGGATTTATTGGCGCACTTGCTTTTGAGGATTTACCCACTATTTTTTCTTGGCCGTCTTTTTTAGGAGGAGATGTTTTGGTTGCAGAGATCGACGCTTGCTCTGAGGGGCTTGGTTGATCATTATCGAATGGCTGTTTTTTATCTGTCATGATCCGGTTCCGTGTCTATATAAGGTAAATTAACTCAAAGCTTTGATGATTGCTTGATCATTGGCACCTTTTGCATTAACGACATTAATTAACCCTAATGCCTCGGCGCTTGCTGCTATCCTTGAACTGGCGACAACCCATAAACAGTTTTTTTGCCAGTGCATTAGCGTTAATTGCTCGTCAGGGCGTAAAGTATCAATAAAAGCGGTTATTAAGTCTACTATTCTTTGTAATAAAGCGTTGCTGGTGATAACGATAACGTTTATTTGACTCTCATGCCATTGTTTAACAATGCCATGATGTAATGTTCGCCATACCCGTTGATAACTTTCAATATAGTTGACTGTAGCACCACGCTGACAGAGTGCGTTTTTTAAATGCTCTCTACCGCCATCACCACGGACAATAATAATATTTTTATCAGTTATTTCAATTAATTGAGCTAGCTCAAGTAAACCTTCACTAGTGTGTACGGTAGGACAAATCACTTGTTCTATTCCACATTGGTTTAACGCTTTTTTTGTTGCATCACCAACAGCAAAGAATTGAATTGGCTGAGTACCACTATTGTTAAGCCAGTTTTTAATAGCAAACGTTTTATTGGCAAAAGTAACCGCAGCGACACTGACAAAAATAATGATATTGGCCGGGAAATGTTTAAGGCTATGCTGAATTTTTTGTTGATGAGTATATATTTGGTAGTCAAAGAACGACTGGCAAGCTGATTCAATACCCATGGTATTAAGTTGCTGTGCTAATTGCTTGCCCTTTTCTTCCGGGCGAGTAATTAGCACATTGAGTTTGGTCTTATTTTTGATCCGCATATACTTGTTTTAAAATCACATCTGCCCCTTGAGACAATAGAGTTTGCGCTAAACTGTGACCTAGCGCTGCACCTTGATCAAGGTTACCTCGAATTTCACTGTGGATAATTTTACTGCCATCAACAGCCCCCACTAAACCTCTTAGATATATTTCATTATCATCGATAACGGCATAAGCGCCAATAGGTACTTGACAGCCACCTTCAAGCGCTTTGTTCATAGCACGCTCGGCGAGTACTCGTATGCGAGTATTTTTATCTTCTAATGGGGCAAGTAATGCTTTAATTGCTTGATCATCAGTACGGCATTCAATACCCACAGCGCCTTGCCCATTTGCTGGTAACATAACTTCCGGTTCAATAAATTTACGGATACGTTCAGGCATTTTTAGCCGAATCATGCCTGCCGCTGCTAAAATAATAGCATCGTAATCACCATCGTCTAACTTTCTTAAACGCGTATTGACATTACCTCGTAGGTCCCTAATCTCTAAATCCGGACGAGCGGCTTTAATTTGGCATTGACGACGTAAACTTGACGTACCAACGATGGCACCTTGTGGTAAGTCTTCCAGACTTTCATAGGTGTTAGAGATAAAAGCATCACGAGGGTCTTCACGAGGACAAATCACCTGTAATCCTAGGCCATCAGGAAAATCAACCGGTACATCTTTCATTGAATGCACAGCAATATCTGCACGGTTTTCTAACATCGCTACTTCAAGTTCTTTAACAAATAATCCTTTACCGCCAACTTTAGCTAATGGTGTATCTAAAATAATATCGCCCTTAGTTGTCATCGGTAAAAGTTTAACGGTAATGTCTTGATGAAAATGTTCAAGTTGTGCTTTAACATATTCGGCTTGCCACATAGCTAGGGCACTTTTTCGTGTGGCGATACGTACGACTTTAGTTGTCATTGACCGATCCTAAATTAATTATTCTGCTGATAAACGGATGTTTATGTCAGCTTGTTTACTGACGGCCGCTGATAAAAACTGCCAAAACTCGCCGCCACCGCGTTTATCAAACCATTGTTTATTTTCAAAAGAGAAATGATGCCCATTAAATTTTGTGGCTACCCACACTTGATGTAACGGTGCTTGCTTGTTAATAATGATTTTTGTTTTATTAAGGAAAGTGAGCGTTAAAATACCACTAGCGCCTTCAAAATCGATATCAACACCACAGTCTTCAATGGCTTCTTCAACGGCTAAAATTAATCCGTCGGAGAGTGAATTATATTTACTGTCGTTCATTGCTTTTCCTTTTATTCAGCGAGCTGTTCGAGCTTTTATTTAGCTCAAGGCTATTAATGGTTGTAATTGATGATGTGCATGTGAGTATAATACCAGAAAAGCGATTTCAAGATGACTTTGCTTGATAAAAAATTTGATTTAAACGACTTTCATGGCATAAAACTGAATAAATGAACATACAACCAAATAAACTATTAATTTCCTGCTGTTTTACCTCACTACTGCTATTGACGGGTTGCGGGTTAAAAGGCGATTTATATCAGACTAAAGCACAAGATAGCGTAAACAAAACAACAGAGCCTGTAGTAACAGATAAAGCATCACTAGAGGAAGTAACGCCAAAATTTGAACAGGAATTTAAGTAGTGGACTTTTTTAATCATCAAGGTAGGTCATTATTTGCAGAAAACTGCTCAGTCACTGCTATAGCCCAAACTCATGGTACGCCGCTATACCTTTATTCAAGGGCAACTATCGAGCGCCATTGGCATGCCTTTAACGATGCTGCTGGTCAACAAGACCATCTTATATGTTACGCGGTTAAAGCCAATAGTAATTTAGCCGTACTTAATGTGATGGCACGTTTGGGTTCAGGTTTTGATATTGTCTCTCAAGGAGAGCTATCACGTGTATTAGCCGCCGGTGGTGATGCTAGTAAAGTGGTATTTTCAGGGGTTGGTAAGAAATCATCAGAAATAGCGTTTGCTTTAGAGCAAGGTATTTATTGTTTTAATGTTGAGTCTGCCCCCGAGTTAGACCGTATTAACAAAGTGGCACAAGCTATGGATAAAATAGCTCCTATTTCATTGCGTGTGAACCCTGATGTTGATGCGGGTACACATCCTTACATTTCAACAGGCTTAAAAGAGAATAAATTTGGCATTGCCATTGATGATGCTCAAGCTGTATATCAGTATGCTGCAAGTTTATCAAACCTTGAGGTTAGAGGTGTTGACTGTCATATCGGCTCGCAACTCACTGATTTAAAGCCATTTTTAGACGCCCTTGACAGGGTGTTATTATTGGTAGATAGCTTAGCAGAGCAAGGTATTAAACTATCTCATTTAGATGTTGGTGGCGGCCTAGGGGTTTGCTATCAGGATGAAAAACCACCTCATCCTGAACAATACGCTAAAGCATTGGCAAAAAAATTAACCGCTTACGATTTAAAGCTAATTTATGAACCGGGTCGTGCCATTATGGCCAATGCTGGTATATTAGTGACCGAGGTTGAGTTTTTAAAAGAAAATGAAGAACGCAACTTTGCTATAGTTGATGCTGCAATGAACGATCTTATTCGTCCAGCACTTTATCAAGCATGGCAAGCTATTATCCCCGTTGAAATTCGTGATGATGTAACCGCTAAAAATTATGATGTTGTTGGCCCTGTTTGTGAAACCGGTGACTTTTTAGGTAAAGACCGAACATTGTCAATTAAAGCCGGTGATTTATTAGCCGTTCGCTCTTCTGGCGCTTATGGTTTTACCATGAGTTCAAATTACAATAGCCGCCCACGCGCCGTCGAAATTATGGTGGATGGTGAACGAGTTAGCGTGGTCCGCAAAAGAGAAACAATTGAACAGCTGTGGCTAGGTGAAGAACTGCTGCCTTAGTATTTACCATTGGCTTTCATTAGTTTATACCTGATATATTGGACTCGATACCTAGCTTGTAAAAGAAGATAAATAAATGTTAGTAAACTTTTCTAAAATGCACGGCTTGGGTAATGACTTCATGGTTATTGATAATGTTACCCAGAGTGTTTATTTCTCTAATGAGCAAATTAAAAAACTTGCCGACCGTAATTTTGGTGTGGGCTTTGATCAGCTATTGGTGGTTGAGCCTCCTTATGATCCGGATTTAGATTTTCATTACCGTATTTTTAATGCCGACGGCAGCGAAGTGGCGCAATGTGGTAATGGTGCTCGCTGTTTTGCCCGTTTTGTTAAGATGAAAGGTTTAACTAATAAATCGAAAATCAAAGTATCAACACAATCAGGGAAAATGACTTTATTTACTGAACGCGATGGCAACATATCAGTGAATATGCCCGTACCAAAATTTGAACCTAAATACATACCATTTACTGCCCAAAAAGTTGAAGGCACTTATATTCTTCGCAGCGAAACAGAAACGGTACTTTGTGGAGTGGTTTCCATGGGAAATCCACATTGTGTCATTACAGTAGACTCTGTCACTGACGCTCCTGTAAATACTTTAGGCCATGAACTTTCCACCCATGAACGATTTCCTAAACAAGCTAATATTGGCTTTATGGAAGTGGTGTCACCCGAATTGATTAAACTGCGTGTTTATGAACGGGGAGCGAAAGAAACCTTGGCTTGTGGTAGTGGCGCATGTGCTGCAGTTGTTATTGGCCAAATGCAGAATAAACTTGCTAAACAAGTGACCGTTGAACTACCCGGTGGCCAATTAAAAATTTATTGGAAAGGACCAGGAAATTCAGTCAAAATGTCAGGCCCGGCAACCCATGTTTTTGATGGCCAAATCAACATTTAACTTAGTGTAAATAATGACCGATATTGAACATAATAAAAATAAGCAGAAATCTGTAATGGATGAAGACGATAAAACAACTTTTATCAAGCAAACTTTTCAATCAGGTGACTTACCGTTAACTGATGAACTTATTAGCGCTTATTTATCCGATAACCCTGACTTTTTTAATCGTAATCCTGAACTATTAACCCGTTTACGTTTGTCTGATAATCATCGTGGTGTGGTGTCATTAGTTGAGAGACAGCAACAGCAACTTCGCCAAAAAGCTCATGTTTTAGAGGAAGAGATTACTCAATTGATGGTAGTTGCTAATCATAACGAGCAATTATTTACACTTTACAGCGACTTATATTTACGTTTACTCGATTGCCATTCAGCCGATGAATTACTTAATTGTTTATATCAAGCAACCACTGAATTATTATCTTTAGCTGATTTTAAAGTCTGGTTAAAACAAAGTACTGAACAAAAACACCAGACACTGGTGAAAAACGATTGTGCTGGCGTGATGCAAAATCGATTAACCAACGACGATTATTATTTTGGTCGCCTACAACAAGCCGAACAACAATTGATATTTTCAGAGCCAACCTCAGGCTCTGTAGTTTTAATCAAGCTCAACTGTGAACGAACTGAACGAGAAATAGGCTTTATTGCCATTAATAGTAAAGATGCAGAGCATTTTGATCCCCGGATGGACACCTTACTGTTAAGCCAATTTAAAAAACTTGTGGCTAAACTCTTACAACAACATTTAACACTGTAAAACCGCCAATGAAATTTTACCGACGTTTATCACCAATTAAAGCCATTAGTTTTGATCTCGATGATACTTTATATGCCAATCACCCGGTGATGCTTAGTGCAGAAGCCAAGATGATTGATTATTTTTCTGAACATTTTGTCGATGTATTGCAGGGTAAATTAAAGGGGGTAGTGCTTAACCAAAAATTCTGGTCAATCGCTAAAACTCAGGCAATTACCACAAAAGCTTGGCTGGCTGATGATGTTGTCGGCTTACGACTCGAAAGTTACTATTTAGGTATTTTATCATTAGGTTATAATCAACAACAAGCTAAGGGCAAGGCTCAACAAGCGATGGATTACTTTGCTGTTGTACGGAGCCAATTTACTGTTCCCGAGATAAGCCACCAATTATTAAAACAACTGGCAGAAGTTTATCCTCTAGTAGCCATTAGTAATGGTAATGTTGATACTAAAGCCATTGGCATTGCTCACTACTTTCAACATATTTTTCATGCAACCGGAGGGGTAAAACAAAAACCCCATGGGCAAATGTTTGAACTCACCTGTGCTAAACTTTCGATTGCACCAGAGCAGTTATTGCATGTCGGCGATTGTGGTCGTGCTGATATTCAAGGGGCAATCGCTGCAGGTTGCCAATCGGCCTGGTTACCACGATATAACATTGGGAAGCCTGTCATGGTATTACCCAGTATAGAATTGTTAGCCGTTGAAGAGCTTGCCCAGTTATTATTGCCTTAATTAAAGATAATAATGTTTTACTAGGTGATAATATCAAACTCTATCTTTAAACCCATACTCCTAACTGACAAATGTGATTTTCCTATGGATGTTTCAGAATTACTTGACGCTTTAAATGATAAACAACGTGAAATTGTTGCTGCCCCTAAACAAAACATGCTGGTACTCGCTGGTGCTGGTAGTGGTAAAACACGTGTTTTAGTCCAGCGTATTGCTTGGCTAATGAAAGTTGAGCAAGTTTCTGCTCATAGTGTTTTAGCGGTAACCTTTACTAACAAAGCCGCAGCAGAAATGCGCGCCCGTGTTGAACAAGTGGTAGATGGCAATACTCATGGCATGTGGATAGGCACTTTCCATGGTTTAGCGCATCGCTTGTTGCGTATGCATTTTCAAGAAGCCAAATTACCACAAAGCTTTCAAGTACTCGACTCTGATGACCAATTGAGGCTAGTTAAACGTATTATTCGCTCGTTAAACTTAGATGAAAAACGCTGGCCGGCAAAACAAATGCAGTGGTACATCAATGGTAAAAAAGATGAAGGCATTCGCCCACAACACATTGAAGTTTATGATGATCCTACCGAGCAAACCTTTGTTCAAATTTACCAGGGCTATCAAGAGGTTTGTGATCGCTCAGGCTTAGTGGATTTTGCCGAATTACTGCTACGTGCACATGAACTCTGGTTAGACAATCCGGTATTACTTGAACATTATCAACAGCGCTTTGGTCAAATATTGGTGGATGAATTTCAAGACACCAATGCTATCCAATACGCTTGGTTAAACATCCTGGGTAAAGAGAAAAGCCATGTAATGATTGTCGGTGATGATGACCAGTCTATTTATGGCTGGCGTGGTGCTAAAATAGAAAATATTCAACGCTTTCTCAATGACTTTGATAACGCCAAAACCATACGTTTAGAGCAGAATTATCGATCTACCGCTAATATTCTAAATTCCGCCAATCAATTAATTGCAAAAAACAATAATCGTCTTGGTAAAGAGTTGTGGACTGAGGATGCTGCGGGTGAAAAAATCTCAATTTACACCGCTTTCAATGAAATTGATGAAGCCCGTTTTATTGCTGGCCGTATTGGCGACTGGAAAAACTGTGATTGGGGTAAAGATGAAAATAAAGGAACATTGGATCAAGTCGCTATTTTATACCGCAGTAACGCACAATCTCGTTTATTAGAAGAAGCCTTATTACAAGCCCAAATACCCTATCGCATTTATGGCGGCCAACGCTTCTTTGAACGTCAAGAAATCAAAGACGCTTTAGCCTATATGCGTTTGATTAACAATCGTGATGATGATGCCGCTTTTGAGCGCATTATCAATAAACCAACACGTGGTATTGGCGATCAAACGTTATCTATGGTGAGAGATGCGGCCAAAAGTTTACAAGTGACGTTATGGCAAGCCTGTCAGCATATGTTGCAAGGTGATTTACTCAAAGGTCGTAGTGCAAAAACTATTAACCACTTTTTTGCCTTAATTGAACAACTTGAAGATGACTCAAAAGAGTTAGACTTAGACCAACAAGTTAATCTTGTGATTAAAAATAGTGGTATAAAAGCCATGTATCAAGCTGAAAAAGGTGAACGCGCCGAACAACGTATTGAAAATTTAAATGAGTTAGTCACTGCCTGTCAAACTTTTGAAATGAATCCTGATCTTGAAGATGAACAAACTCAACTGACGGCATTTTTAACGCATGCGGCATTAGAATCAGGAGAGTCGCAAGCGGATGATTTTGAGCCCGCGGTGCAATTGATGACTATGCATTCAGCTAAAGGCCTAGAGTTTCCCTTAGTCTTTATTGCCGGGCTTGAAGAGGGCATGTTTCCATCTCAACAATCACAGGAAGACATTAGTCGTTTAGAAGAAGAGCGACGCTTATGCTATGTTGGCATGACAAGAGCTATGCATAAGCTCTATTTATGTCACGCAGAGAGTCGACGTTTATATGGTCAAGAAAAACACCATAAAGCCAGTCGTTTTTTACGAGAGTTACCCAATGATTGCACAGAAGAAATTCGCTTGCAAAGCCAAGTAAAACGGCCAGCAACCGCTGGCAGGTTGTCATCCAATTTCACCACAGAAACCTTCGAAAACACGGGCTTTAGTTTAGGGCAAAGTGTCATGCATGCTAAGTTTGGTGAAGGTGTAGTATTAAACTATGAAGGTAGTGGCGCACAATCTCGTATCCAAGTTAATTTTGAAGATTTAGGTAGCAAATGGCTAGTCGTTGCCTATGCTAGATTAGCAGCCATTTAATAGCGAAAATTAGTGGTTATCGAGTTTAACTTGATCAAAACCTGTTGAGGGACGCTAGCCGCTGGTATTTCACGCCAACGGTTTAGTTACTTACTGGACCAGGCTAGCCTTTCTGGCCTTTAAAGAGTCAAGGCTGTAAATAAACAGCGCTAGCCAGATAAAAGTAAAGGTGATCATTTTACTCGATTGCAAAGTTTCATGATAAAAGAGTGTCGCCAAGACAAACATAATACTCGGACCGATGTATTGAAAAAAACCTAGGCTAGATAAGGTTAGACGCTTGGCAGCGGCAGTAAAGCATAATAATGGTGCGGTGGTAACAATACCTGCCATCATTAAAGTTATATTTAATCCCCAGCCGTTATTAAACATATTACTGGACTCACTTGAAACAAAGAATAGCCAAAAGCCTAAGGCTATTGGCAACATCATTAACGACTCAATCAATAGACCAATAAATGAGTCTAAGTGCATTTTTTTACGTAGCAGGCCATAAGTACCAAAGGTACCTGCTAGTGCTAAAGAAATCATTGGCAGTGAACCAATAATCACTAACTGAATTAATACCCCAACAATCGCTAAAACAACCGCAAATTTTTGCCACTTCCTCAATCGCTCCCCAAGAAAAATCATGCCTAAGGCGACACTAAATAGTGGGTTAATAAAATAACCTAAGCTCGCATCAAGTAAGTGATTATTATTGATTGCCCAGATAAACAAAAACCAATTAACGGCTAAAATAGCAGCGCTAATAGTCAGTTTTAGCACGACCTTGGGTTGCTTTAAAATGGAGATGAACCTTTGCCATTTTCGGGTAATGATAATAACCACTATGAGCAGTAATGTTGACCAAAGAATACGGTGAATTAGGATTTCACTTGGACTAATAAGCTCAAGGAGTTTGAAATATATCGGGGCGAATCCCCACATAAAATAAGCGCTAATCGCATTAATAATGCCTGCACGGTTTTCAGCGTCTGTCGTATTAGTCATGAAGTCTTAATTGATAAAAAATTAGCGTTGTGATGATATCATAGCGAGGATAAATTGTTAGTGTCTCTCAACTAGCACGATCTTTTATTCTGCTGATTTAATCAGCGCCTCAAGCTCTGCAAGCTTAGTTTCAAGATGGGCAATTTTTTCTCGTGTTTTAATCAATACCTGGGTCTGTACATCAAATTCCTCACGACTGACAACATCAAGCTGAGATAATTTACGTTGTAAAATTGTTTTTGTTTTATCTTCTAAGTCTGTAGCAAGATTTTTTAAGCCTACGGGAATAGAGTCCGTAACTTGTTTAGCGATCTCTTCAATTTTTTTAGCGTTAATCATTATTTACTCATTTATTATATTTTGCTGTAACGTTTTACTGCAATAACTCATTGTAAAGTTTTTTACAAAATAGACAATAATTTTCACCTCCAAAACTCTTAGCCTTGAACCTTAATCTGGACAGTGCCTAGAAGTCATAGGCGTTAATTAGATCCACGATGCTTTATCCCCTAAAACAAGCAAAGTTTATTTATCTATGTTGTCACACAGTAAAAACAGGTAAAATTCCTTCCTAGCAAATATCAGCCTTAGATAAGTGAGCAGTATGCCGCATGAAACTTAACCCTGGACAAAATGAAGCAGTAAAATATATCAGTGGTCCATGTTTGGTCCTAGCTGGTGCCGGTAGTGGTAAAACCGGGGTTATTTGTCAAAAGGTTGCTTACCTGATCCAAAAATGTGACTACAAAGCCCGCAATATTGCGGCAGTAACCTTTACCAATAAAGCGGCACGAGAGTTAAAAGAGCGCATAAAAAAAATGATGGGTAAAGACTTAACTCGCGGTTTAACGGTTTCTACTTTTCACTCCCTTGGTTTAGATATTGTTCGCCGAGAAATTAAAATATTAGGTTATAAACCTGGGTTTACCTTGTTTGATGACCAAGACTCTTTAGCGCTATTAAAAGAGCTAACTCTTGATGAACTTGATGGTGACAAAGAATTATTAAGTCAATTACAAAGTATGATCTCTAACTGGAAAAATGATTTATTACTACCCAATACGGTAGCCAAAATGGCGACTGATGCCGATACTGCGTTATATGCAGAGTTTTATATTCGTTATCAACAACATATGAAAGCCTATAATGCCCTTGATTTTGATGATCTCATTCTTATTCCAACCCTGTTATTAAAAAACCATGAAGAAGTCCGTACTCGTTGGCGTAATAAAATTCGTTATATGCTGGTCGATGAATACCAAGATACGAACACTAGTCAGTATGAATTAGTTAAATTAATTACCGGTGAACGTGGTCGATTAACTGTCGTCGGCGATGATGATCAATCAATATATTCATGGCGTGGTGCTCGTCCACAAAATCTTGTGTTATTAGGCAAAGATTATCCTCACTTGAAACTAATAAAATTAGAACAGAACTACCGTTCTAGTGGCCGAATTTTAAAGTGTGCCAATATACTGATTGCCAATAACCCTCATGTTTATGATAAAGCCTTATTTAGTGAGTTAGCTTATGGTGTTGAACTGAGAGTTTTACAAGCAAAAAATGAAGAGCATGAAATTGAACGCTTGGTGGGCGAGCTTATTGGTCATCGCTTTATCAACAAAAGTCAGTTTAAAAATTATGCGGTGTTATACCGTGGTAACCACCAATCAAGACTGTTAGAAAAAGCGTTAATGCTTAACCGAATACCTTATAAAATAAGTGGTGGCACCTCCTTTTTTTCTCGTGCAGAAATCAAAGATGTTATGGCGTACCTTAGAGTGTTAGTTAATCCTGATGATGACAATGCTTTTTTGCGTATCGTAAATACTCCTCGCAGAGAATTAGGGCCGGCAACATTAGAGAAGCTAGGGAATTATGCCAATATACGTCAAATCAGTATGTTTGCCGCAAGTTTTGAATTGGGTCTTGAACAACATCTCACTGGCCGTGGCTTGGAAAATGTTCAACGTTTTACTCATTGGCTGGTTGGAACCGCTGATCAATGTGAACGAGGTGATACCGCTGCAGTATTAAGGACTATGATTCGCGAAATTAACTATGAAGACTATTTATACGACAATACCCCCAGTGCTAAAGGTGCTGAAATGCGTATGAAAAACGTCACTGAACTTTTTAGCTGGGTCACTCAAATGCTAGAAGGGGTTGATGACGAAGAACCGATGACCTTGCCACAAATCGTTACTCGCTTAACGTTACGTGACATGATGGAGCGTAATGAAGAAGAAAATGGTGCAGACCAAGTACAGTTAATGACTTTACACGCTTCTAAGGGCTTAGAGTTCCCTTATGTGTTTATCATTGGTATGGAAGAAGGATTATTACCACACCAAACCAGTATTGATGAAGGGAATATTGAAGAAGAACGACGATTGGCTTATGTGGGTATAACGCGCGCTCAACGTGAGCTTATTTTTACTTATGCAAAAGAGCGCCGCCAATTTGGCGAAGTTTCACGTACTGAAGTCAGTCGATTCTTACATGAATTACCTCAAAATGACTTAAACTGGGAAATTGGCCAAATTAAACAAACGGAAGAGCATAAAATACAGTCGGCTAAAGTTGGGGTTGCTAACTTGCGTGATTTATTGAAAAAGGGGTGAAATAATTAACATAGGGCGACACCGTTTTTTATTAGCAATTTTTATTAGCAATGTATTGATAGTAGCTCGTAAACACCCTCTAAAATAATTAGAACTCTAATATATTAATAAAGACAAAAACCCCGAATAAGCCTACCATGGCTATAATTGAATAATTTATTTATAGCTGTTATTATTTCAACGCTAAGTATTTATTTGGGAGGTCTTTGTGAGTGTTAAAAGTAAATGTTTTGAGGAATACGCTGCTTTTGCTGGCATTGCGTTCACTCATGACAGTGAGGCCAGCACATTAGTGGTCGAAGACCTTGGTAATGAAAATTTAAACACCTTTGCCTCATTCATTAAACGATATGCATTTCAGCAAAAAACCGCCAAAATCAGTATTAAAGTAAATAAGTCTAACGCCATTTATTTTTTTCAACATGGCTTCAATGTTGAAGCATCAATCTTGTCATATTATGGACTACAAGATGCTTTCTATATCGTGTATTACTTAAGAGACTCCTATTTAGAAAACCAGTTTGAAGAAGAACACCAGGCTATTTTGGATGCCTCTTTTGATTTCAATAATAAAGAGTATCTCACGGTAGATGAACCCAATATACAAGTATCTTCCGGTTTGAAAGATGTGTCAATTGATGGCAAGCAGCAGTTGGTATTTACAGGTAGAAAACCTCCCATTCCAAATAAAAACACGACAAAATATTTTTTTGCGCAAATAGGTAATAAAAACGTAGCCAAGGTTAACGCCTGCTATTGTGGCAACAAAAAAATTGTTGAATTTTCAGAGTTCGTCATAAATTTGGAATTAGAACCACAAAAAGTGCTTAATCGACTGTTAACGAAAATGGCACGCTATTACGCTTCATTAGATTGTAGAACAGCATATACCATGGTCCCTGCAAGTAGTTTGATGATTAACGCGCTATGTGTCGAGAATAACTTTAACTTTGGCGGTCGGTTAACCAATGAGTCTATTTTTAAAGAAAATCTCGACAGCTTAAATACTTGGTACAAACAATTATAAAGGATTATTAGCATGTCTTTCGTGTCAATGAAAACTCCTGGCGTAGCATTACGTCAATATATCGCAGAATTTGATGACCAATTAAATCAAACATTTCATACCGACTCTATTCAATCATTAATGGAAAAAAGAGCTGAGTTTTTTGATCAATTGCTTATCGCACTTTGGTGTTCATTTGAATTAGACCAGTCAACCTTATCCATCAATGCGGTAGGTGGTTATGGAAGGAAGCGGCTGCATCCGCAATCAGATATTGATCTGGCCATTATTAGTGATGATAAGATAACCAAAAACGTAGAAGCCAAACTTTCTTCTTTTATCACCAAACTTTGGGATTTAGGCACAGATATTGGACACTCGGTAAGAACGATTAAAGAGTCAATTAAACTGGCCGCAACAGATATCACCATTGCAACCAATTTACTCGATATTCGTCCATTATTAGGGCCGCTTTCTCATGCATCAATAATTAAAGAAGCGCTTTTCCAAGACAAGGTTTGGACAAGTAAGGCGTTTTTCCATGCTAAGCTAACAGAACAGGAAAACCGCCATAAGTATGCCAAAAATACCGCATTGTACTTAGAACCTAACCTAAAAAACAACCCCGGTGGCATGAGAGATGTACAAACCATACATTGGATAGCACAAAAACATTTTTTAATTGATCATCATAAAACCATAAAATCGACAGGCTTTTTAACGTCAGATGAAACCTCAGAACTATTAGAGTCTTATGACTTTGTCTGCCGAGTACGTTGGGCATTACATTCGGTTGTTAGCAGACCGCAAGAAATTCTCCTGTTTGATTATCAATCGACTGTCGCAAAATTTATGCGTTTTGGTGGCGATGATAATGCCCAGCATGCGATAGAAAGCATGATGGGTTATTTGTTTACCGCGATGACACGTATTCGCGAATTGAATCAAATGCTCAGTGATTCTTTTCAATTTGATATTTTAAAGCACCAGCCCCAGAAGCCAGATCATATTATTGATGAATACTTTATGGTTCGCAATAACTTAATTGAAGCAAGATACAACGAGGTTTTTATCGATAAACGCCAAGTATTGCGGGTGTTTTTGTTGATCGCTGAGCACAAAGGTCTTAACGGTATTGCACCTGAGACACTGAGGTTATTAAGACAAACCAGACGAAGATTACTTGGTGAGCTCAACTGTTATCAGGGATGCCGTGAAGAATTCATTAATCTGTTACAACACCCTAACGGGTTAAAAACTTCACTCAGTTTAATGCATCGATATGGTATTTTAGCGTCCTATTATTCACATTGGAAGCAAATAGAAGGCCAAATGCAATACGATATGCATAACGCTTACACCATAGATGAACACACCTTTAAAGCGGTAGAAGCGATTGACAGCTTCAGTAGTGATTTTAACAAAAAAAGCTTCATTTATAATATCAATCAATACATTAAAGATAGGACCGCTCTCATTTTGGCAACACTATGCCATCATATATCCGGTAAACAAGCCATTGAAAACAGTCAACTTAGTGCAATTATTGCCAAAGAGTTTGCTGAAATACATCAATTAAAAAACTCAACCATTAAACTGGTTTATTGGTTAGTGGCTAATCAAGAGTTACTTATCGGTACGATACAAAGCCAAGACATTGCCGACCCTGATGTTATCAAACAATTTGCTAAACTGGTTGGCTCTGTTGACAAACTTAACCTCCTCTATGTGTTTACCGTGGCCGATATGATCGCAACCAATGAGCAATACTGGAATGAGTGGCATGAATGCCAACTCAAACAATTGTATCTATCTACCCGAGAGGCCCTAAAACAAGGTATAGAAAATATATTCGAAGTGCGCACTCTTATTAGAGAAAACAAAAATGACGCTACGTATAAACTAAGCCTCATTGGTTTAAGCGAACAAGTAATAGCACCATTATGGTCGAGTTTACCTAAGCATTTTTTTAGCAGTAACAGTGTGAATGAAATTGTCTATATTACGGAACAAATTTTAAAAGGCGCGAATAAACAAGATATGATTTTCATTTCCGACAGTTTATCACCAGGCTCTACCTGTTTAATTGTTTATACAAAAGACAGATCTAAGCTTTTTGTTGATATATTCAACACGCTAGCAACGGCCAAATTAAAGGTCAAAGATGCACAAATGATGCAAACAAAAGACGGTATGGTATTAGAAATAATCAAATTGCTTGATAACAACAATGAACCGATAACTGAAAGCTTTCGACTTAATCAAATTGTCACTCGCGTTGAAAAATCGATTAACAATCAAATATTGTATAATAATTTATCCACACCAAGATTCGTTAAAAACTTTGAAAACACCACGGTTGTCGCGTTTTTAAAATCAAGTAAAAAGAATAAGTTACTATTAAAAGTCAACACCCTCGATGATCCTTCTTATATGGAGGAAATTTGCTCTGTATTTTCACAAAGTGATTTAACCGTTCATTCAGCGAAAATAAGTTCGCTTGGTGAGTCAACAGAAAATGTGTTTTTGATCTCCAAAAACGATGGTGAACAAATAACCAATGAAGAACAAGCGCATTTAAATGAATTATTGATCAGTCGGATTGCCTAATTTATTGATGCAAAGACTAACTTTTTAAGCTATTTAGGTAGGCGGGTAGCCAAGCGTTGGTTAATGTCTATCAGCACTTGTTTTTTGAATTCACCGCTATCCGCGCTAAATTGTTGTTTGTATTTAGGTAAGGCAACAATTTCCATGTTGGCTTTGATGGTTTTAAATAGCTTGGGGAATTTGTCACCTGGGGCTTGAATATGATGAAGACCACCACTGTAAACAAAAAGAATTTTTCCTTTGTCTAACCGTTGTAATATATCAACCACGCCACCTCTAACGTTCATCGGTTGGCCTGTTTTGTCTAAACCACCTCTGCGTTTCATGCGCCCTTCTGGCAATATAGCATTCACTTTTTCATTACTCACATGGCTGAGAAAGTTATCCCATGAGTCGTCTTTTTTTCTGGTAATAGAAATACAACCAGGAATTAAGGTTCGATATATTTTTCCTGTGATAGGTCTTGCCATCGTAATATCAGCGCCCGGAACGTTAAGGTCATTGGCGATTCGCCATAAAAAACTCACCGGCGCTAAACCAAGAAATAACGGTTCGAATAAACTGGTGTGATTGAGGAAAATAATTAAGTTGACTTCATCCCATGGCTTTTTATCTTCAGACGAAAGCCATTGTTGCTCAAAGCGAAAAAATAACATGGTCGTTATTTTAAAGCTGCTTAACAGCAAAAATCTCAGGGTATTTAACAGCACATTAATACCGACCTCTTTAGTTCATAATGTCTAGTTTAATTGTTCTTCAGTATAATATATTGCTGATATTGTTCAACACGCTACAATAACAAAACTTCTGATGATTACTAAATGTAGCGCCTACAAAGCCAGTGATGCACAGAGTAGGCTGTGGTGTCGGCGATGAATAGATGAACGTTAGCTGATCCTAGGGTAATTTATGCACTCATGCAAAAAAACAGTTAATTTCGCTTTACCGACAAACATCCAAAAATCAATGCGCCTGCGCCACTGATGACAGCTGCAATTATATTATCTTGATTCAACAACAATACCGACCCAATAACAAAACCTGCAGCAAGCACACCATAAACCAATTGTTGATTATTCACTTGTTGTTGCAGGACCAGTTGAGTCATTAATTGGCTTTGATTGAGCTGCGTGTCTTTACCTGCTTTTAAATAATCATAAATAAGATCGGGAATTTCAGGCAGTTTTTCATTCCAAAACGGTAAATTTTCTTTTATTTTACTAAATACGGCTTTAACGCCCATTTGTTCTTTCACCCAATCTTCTAAAAAGGGTTTGGCGGTTTGCCATAAGTCGAGTTGAGGGTAAAGTTGACGACCTAATCCTTCAATATAAAGTAAGGTTTTTTGCAATAACACAAGCTGTGGTTGAACTTCCATATTAAAACGCCGAGCGGTATTAAAAAGGTTAACTAATACCTGACCAAATGAGATCTCCGCTAATGGTTTATTAAAAATGGGCTCACAAACAGTACGAATAGCAAACTCAAATTCATCAACACTTGTGCCATATGGCACCCACCCAGAATCTACATGTAATTGTGCAACCTTGCGATAATCACGATTAAAAAAAGCGACAAAATTTTCAGCTAAATAGCGTTTATCTTCACGATTTAAGGTGCCAACAATACCACAATCTATTGCTATCCATGTCGGATCATTAGGGTTAGTAATATCAACAAATACATTGCCTGGGTGCATGTCAGCATGAAAAAAGCTATCACGAAATACTTGGGTAAAAAACACTTCCACACCACGTTCAGCGAGTAGTTTCATATTAACATTATGTTGATTTAACGTGTCAATTTCACCCACACCAATGCCATAAATTCGCTCCATCACTAACACATTACTGTGGCTAAACTCACTATAAATATCTGGCACGTATAAGGCTTTATCGTATTCACTGCCCTGTGCAAAATTACGCTTTAATTGAATGGCATTAGCCGCTTCTCGATTTAAGTCGAGCTCATCTAATATAGTTTTACGATACTCTTCAACGACTTCTTTAGGTCGTAAACGTTTGCCATCAGGTAGCCAGCGAGCAACTACGCCAGCAAATCGCTCCATGATATTAAGATCAGCAATAATGACATTGCTAATTTTTGGACGTAAAACTTTAATGACGATATCTTCATGTTGGCCCTTATGAAGTAACTGAGCGGTATGAACCTGTGCAATTGAAGCAGAGGCAAGAGGCGTTATATCAAAGTCCGAAAAATAACGGTTAAAAACTTCCTCCCCAATGGCAGTAATAATAAGGTCTTTAGCGTGTTGTCCATCAAAAGGTTGTACTTGATCCTGCAACATCGCTAGTTCATTAGCAAAATCATCTGGTAATAAATCACGCCGTGTTGATAACATTTGACCAAATTTTATAAACACCGGACCAAGGGCTTCAATACCCAGACGAAAACGCATCGCTAGTGGTTTATCTTTATGCTTATTACGCAACCAAAATAAAGATAAGCGGGCAAGTTTGATATACCAAGGTAATAATTTTTTAGGCAAGAGTTCATCTAAGCCAAATTGGAAAAATGTTTTTATAATATGATAAAGACGCATGCGGCTTCTTGTTATCCTTTGCTATTGATATGGAAACGCTCAACTAATTGATGAAGACGATTTTCTACTTGCTTGGTTTGCAAATCAACTGCCAATACCCCTTGGTTAAAGTGATCTAATTGACGACTAGTTACCACTAGTCGTTTTTCATGCAACAGATATTCACCTGAGTCTGCTTGTATTTGTTTGCTAACAAACACCAGCTTATTTTTGACCGTTTTGCTTAGCTGTACTATCTTGTGAGTCGCTACATCACCAATATGTTTGGCCAGTTCAGTTTTCCAATCAATATCGAGTGTTTCTACCAAGCTGGTAAAGTGTTGTGCTACTTTTATATCCCCTTCAACATCAAGCCTGTCTTGTTTGATAAGCTCAGTGAGCTGTTGCTCTTTTTTCAACGTTTGTAAGGTGTTAATACTGCTAGTAATGGTGCAATCAGCACGTGCAATTAATTTTGTGACTAATATACTGCCATCATTGATAGAAAAGCACAGAGGAAAACCCAGTTCAGTTAATTTTACCGCCAAGGTTTTTTGGTCAAGAGCATTTAACTGATCATTGGGATGAATGTTTAATGATACCGCTTTATTGACAATAGTTTCTAATGCCGAGCACATCACTTGCTGTAACATTAGTTGAGGTATTATTTTTAAAAGTGGCGTAGGCAGTTTCATCATCAGACTAAAACTTATAACCTTTATGAAGGGCAACAACACCAGCTGTTAAGTTTTTATAACTGGTTTGTTCAAAACCCGCATTATCCATCATAGTTTTTAACGTTTCTTGATCTGGGTGCATACGGATAGACTCCGCAAGATATTGGTAACTGTCTCCATCTTTAGCGACAATTTTGCCTATTTTCGGCAAGATATTAAATGAGTAAAAATCGTAAGCTTTATTGATTAATTCATATTCAGGTTTTGAAAACTCTAAGACTAACAAACGCCCGCCAGGCTTTAACACTCGGTAAATAGAGCGTAATGCCATGTCTTTATCGGTAACATTACGAAGACCGAAAGCGATCGTAACTATATCAAAGGTATTGTCTTCAAAGGGGAGGTATTGTGCGTTGGCTTGCACATATTCAATGTTTTGCACTAAACCACGGTCGCGTAATTTATCACGGCCAACATTGAGCATTGAACTATTGATATCTGCTAAAATCACCTGACCTTCACGGCCAACAAGTTGAGAAAACTTTGCCGTTAAATCACCCGTGCCTCCGGCAAGATCAAGGACAATGTTACCCGGACGAACCCCACTGGCATCTATGGTAAAGCGTTTCCATAAACGATGAATACCAAAGGACATTAAATCGTTCATTACATCATATTGCGCGGCAACTGAATCAAAAACGCCGGCAACCATAGACACCTTATCGTCTTTAGCTACCGTTTGGTAACCAAAGTGGGTGGTAGTATCAGTGGTGTTATCGCTGCTGTCATCTTGGTGGTTATTTTCTTGGCTCGACATGGTAAATACGCGTAAAACAAAAGTTGTTGATAGTTTAGCGCACTTTTTACTAATAATTAACTGTTGAGATCAAGCATTCGAATATTGTTCACGATTAGCTAACCATCGATTGATTAGAGCAAGAGCATTATCAGGATGTTTATGCCAAATCATATAAGCGGTTTGTTGAATTTCAGGAATAAGCGCCGCATCACGAACAAGATCCGCTATTTTTAATTCAGCTAGACCCGTTTGACGCGTACCGAGTAGTTCACCAGGTCCGCGTATTTCCAAATCTTTTTCAGCAATCACAAAGCCATCATTTGACTCCCGCAGCACTTTTAAGCGTTTTATTGCCGTTTTTGATAACGGGCTTTTGTACATCAAGACACAATGCGATGCGATGCTGCCACGCCCTACTCGGCCTCGAAGTTGATGTAATTGAGCCAAACCTAAACGCTCTGGATTTTCAATCACCATTAAACTCGCATTAGGCACATCAACGCCCACTTCAATTACCGTGGTGGCAACTAATAAATGTAATTCACCCGCTTTAAAGCTTTCCATAATTTCCTGCTTTTCAACAGGTTTCATGCGTCCATGCACTAAGCCAACGTTTAATTCACTTAACTGTAGCTGTAAATATTTAGCGGTATCTTCGGCCGCTTGGCATTGCAGTACTTCTGACTCTTCAATTAATGTACATACCCAATAAATTTGTCTGCTCTCATTAAGTGCGCTTTGCCGAATGCGTTCAATGACATCATCTCGACGATTATCCGATAACGCTACTGTGGTTATGGCTGTTCGCCCTGGTGGGAGTTCGTCAATGACCGAGGTGTCTAAGTCTGCATAAGCGGTCATCGCCAATGTCCGCGGAATTGGCGTGGCTGTCATGATGAGCTGATGGGGATAATTACCCTCAAAAGCACCTTTCTCTCTTAATGATAACCTTTGATGCACCCCAAATTTGTGTTGTTCATCAATGATGATTAATGTCAGTTTGTTAAATATCACTTGTTCTTGAAACAGTGCGTGAGTACCGATAACTAGCTGCATATCACCACTGGCAATACGTGCTAAAGCATCCCGCCTTTCTTTAACTTTAGTTTTCCCAACCAACCAACCAACCGAAATATTGAGCGGTTCAAACCATTTTTTAAAGTTGATGACATGTTGTTCAGCTAATATTTCTGTTGGTGCCATCAAGGCGACTTGATAACCTTGACCAATAGCCGTCAGTGCCGCTAACCCTGCGACCAAGGTTTTACCTGAGCCAACATCCCCTTGTACCAAACGCATCATCGGCATGTGTTTGATTAAATCTTGACGTATTTCTTGCACAACACGTGTTTGGGCATTTGTGGGTGAGAAAGGCAGTTGAGCTAAAAAATTTTGATTGAGCTTTTCATCAATACTTAAGCTTATCGCTTGATGTTGCACTAGGGTTTGTCTGAGTTTTAACATGCTCAAATTATGAGCAATCAACTCTTCTTTGATTAACCGTAATTGTGCTGGATGTTTGCCTTCTTCTAGCTGTATAACCGAAGTCTCTGGTGGCGGCCGATGAATCAGCGCTAATGCTTGCGCTAACGAATAGGACTCAGACACATATTCTGGTGGAAGTAACTCTTGTACCTGGCCTCGTGTTAAACGAATTAACGCTTGATCCGTGAGCATTCTAAGAGAGACTTGCCGAAGGCCGTCTGTGGTTCGATAAACAGGCGTTAAGGTTTCTTCAACAGGCGTCAGTGGTTGATCTTGATCAAGGGGTTTATATTCAGGGTGGACTATTTCAAAACCACGTGGACCGCGATTAATTTCACCATAACAGCGAATATTTGAGCCTATCGACAAGCTGTTTTTTTGACTGGCAGAAAAATGAAAAAATCTGAGGTTAATGCTACCTGTGCCATCATTAAGGCTAACCACTAACATTCGCTTTTTACCATTAATGATTTGATTATCGGTGATCTCGCCAATGATATTGGTATGAGTTCCCGGTAATAAATCACGGATGGTGGTGATGCGTGTTCGGTCTTCATAGCGCAGTGGCAAATGAAATAATAAATCTTGTAGGGTATGTAAATTTATTTTTTCGAGCTTTTTGGCCATGCCCGGCCCAACCCCTTTTAAAGTGGTAATTGCGGTATGGGCAAGATTACTGATCCCCTTGGGCTTAGGTTTATCAGTCATCGAGGCTTTGCCAAGCATCCTTACTCATTTGCATTTTTTGCCACCAGTCTGCATTAGCAACAATTTGACCCTCTTCATCGATAACAGGGTAAGGCAGCCCTTTACGCTGGCATGCTTGAGCAAAAATAGGGTGGCCCCCTTCAAATAATACTTTTTGGCGTCGCTGTTCAGGTAATCTCGCTTTATCATACATACCGGCTATTTGACGCTGACGCTGAGCTTCATATAATATCACTGAACAAGCAACTGACACATTAAGTGATTGCACCATACCAACCATAGGAATAACAATATCTTGATCTGCCATGGCTAAAGCAACATCAGATGCACCAAACTTCTCTTGGCCTAAAATTATTGCTGTTGGCTTGGTGTAATCAACTTCACGAAAATCAACAGCGGTAGCCGAAAGGTTAGTCACTAATACCTGCATACCTTGCGCTTTGAGTGTTTTAATGGCTTTTTCTGTTTCGTTATGGCTGTGGACATCAATCCAATTTTGGCTGCCAGCAGCACTGCCGCCACGGACTTGCATTTGCTCATTTTTCCAAATAGCGTGCACGTCACTCACACCCACAGCGTCACATGTTCTTACCACTGCAGCTAGGTTGTGAATTTTATGCACACCTTCCATACATACGGTTAAGTCTGGTTGGCGTTTATCTAACATGTCTTTAATGCGTTGATGTCTTTCGGGTGTCATTGCTCTACTCGATAATTACACTATCAGAAAAGGTTTAATCTACGTTGGGTAAATCCATAATGCCGTCAATTTCAATCTCAACATCTTTGGGTAAACGAGAAACTTGCACTGCAGCACGAGCAGGATATGGTTCATCAAAATATTGACTCATCACTGCATTTACTGTTGAGAAGTTACTTAAGTCGGTCATGAATATATTCACTTTAACCATATCGTTAATGTTACCACCGGCCGCTTCACATACACTGACAAGGTTTTTAAATACTTGCTCAGTTTGTTCAGCAAAGCCACCTTCTATCACTTCCATCGTTTCAGGAATCAGAGGGATTTGGCCTGAAAGATAAACAGTATTTTTTACTTTGACTGCTTGACTATAGGTTCCGATTGCACTTGGTGCGTTGTCTGTAGAGATAATAGTTTTCATAGTTATTTCCTAATGATTTTTTAAATTCTTATCTAATAAATGTGGCGTTATTTATTTCGAATAACGCGTTGCACATCGATTATCACTTTGATTTTTCTGATGATATCAGCAAGATGAACGCGATCACGACAGGTAATTTCCATATCAATAGTATAGAGGCCTGACTCTTTTTCACCTGAATTTAAGGTATGCACATTAGAGCCGCATTTAGCAATAATATTGGTTAAAGAAGCCAGTGCACCTTGATGATTAATAATTTCAATACGTAGTTTAGCGATAAAATCACGGTTGATATCACTGTCCCACTTCACCGGAAACAAACTACCTTGCTCATGGCCTTTAATATTACGACAACCTTGTTGATGCACCATCAAGCCTTTTCCGGGGCTGAGATAGGCAAGAATTGCATCGCCTGGAATGGGTCGACAACATTTACCATAGCTCACCAACATGCCTTCAGTACCTTTAATCGGCATTTTAGCTTTTGAAGCAGGAGCTGCTAATAATGAATCTTCTGTAAATTCATCGGTTAATCGTCTAGCGATACCAATACTTAAGGCATTACCTAAACCAATATTAACCATCAATTCGTCTAAACTGCTATTACCTGTTTCTTTGACCACTTGAGCAATTTTTTCTTGGTTAATATTTTCTAATTTATGACTGCCTAAGGCATGGCTTAATAAACGTTGACCTAACGCGCGCGACTCAGTTTTTTCTTGTGAACGTAAATAAGTACGAATTTGCAACCGAGCTTTAGCCGTTACCACAAAGTTTAGCCAAGTGGCATTAGGTCTAGCTGCCGATGAGGTGACCACTTCAATGGTTTGACCTGAATCTATTGGGTGACTCAGCGGAAACGGTTTGCGATCAACTTTGACACCCACACAAGAATTACCCACATCAGTGTGTACTGCGTAAGCAAAATCGACCGCTGTTGCTCCCATAGGTAATTCAATAATACGACCATCAGGGGTAAAGACATAAATTTCTTCAGGGAACAGATCTGATTTCACATTTTCAATAAATTCAAAAGAACTACCCGCACTTTGTTGTAATTCTAATAATGATTGCATCCAACGACGGGCTTTCATTTGTGAAGTGGTACCACTGTGCTCGCCGTTTTGTTTATATAACCAATGAGCCGCAACCCCTTTATCAGCCATTTGGTCCATATCATGGGTACGAATTTGAATTTCAACGGGAATGCCATGCGGACCAATGAGTGAGGTATGCAATGACTGATAACCGTTAGTTTTTGGAATAGCGATATAATCTTTAAAACGAGATTCTATGGGTTTGAATAAGTTATGAACGGCTCCTAAAGCGCGATAACAATTCTCAAATTTGTCTTCAACAATGACTCTAAACCCATAAATATCCATGACTTCATTGAACATTAATTCTTTATTAAGCATTTTACGATAGATAGAATAAAGGTGTTTTTCACGACCAATCACTTGCGCCTTAATCCCACTCTCTTTTAAACGAGCCGCCAATTCTTCGATGATATTATTAATAATGGCTTTACGATTACCTCGGGCTTGTTTGACTGCGGATTTTAATGCCCTAGCGCGCATTGGGTACATGGCCTGAAAACCTAATGATTCAAGTTCATTTTTAATGCCATGAATACCTAATCGATTAGCAATTGGCGCATAAATTTCTAGCGTTTCACGGGCAATACGCCGACGTTTCTCAGGGCGCAATGACTCTAAAGTACGCATATTATGGGTTCGGTCGGCAAGCTTAATGAGAATAACGCGGATATCTTGCACCATGGCAAGTATCATTTTTCGGAAGTTTTCCGCTTGCATTTCTTCTTTATTGTTAAATTTTAATTTATCAAGCTTACTAACACCTTCAACCAGTTCAGCAACGGTATGACCAAACAACTCGGCGAGTTCATCTTTAGTGACGGGAGTATCTTCGATAACATCATGAAGTAATGCGGCCATCAACGTTTCATGATCAAGGTGCATGTGTGCTAGATTCAGTGCTACAGCTACGGGGTGGGTAATATACGGATCACCACTAGAACGCATTTGGCCTTCATGAGCATCTCTTGCTACCAAGTAGGCTTGTTTTAGTTGATCGATCTGCACTTTTGAGAGGTAAAAAGAGACTAACTCTTTTAATGGTTCAAATAGATACACCTAAGACTCCTGAAGGGTGAAAACTGCGTAGTAATATTGTCTCTTCGACTATGCTCAAAGAATACTTCTATTTAAAGATAAAGCCAAATAATTCACTGGTTATTGAGGACTTTTTATAAAAATAAAAAAACGCGTAACAATAAATAATATTATTACGCGTTTAATAATTATAGATTGATAAAAATCAGACTATAAAATAGGGTCTTCTTGCTGACCACCAACAATTGCAGCGACTGCATCTAATTCAGCAGTATCTTGTTGAATTTGGGTATTACGGTCATAGCCATCCATGATTTCAGTGGTAATTAAACCGGCTTCAATTTCACGTAAAGCTAATACTGTTGGCTTGTCATTTTCTAACTCAACCAAGGGATCTTTACCGCCCGTTGCAATTTGACGAGCACGACGTGATGCAACTAGCACCAAATTAAAACGGTTACCGACTTTATCGACGGCATCTTCAACAGTTACGCGAGCCATTTGGCCTCTCCAACAATCAAAATTTATAAAATAGCTGCGTAGTTTACTGGCCCTCGACTTATTAAGCAAGCAAAGCCGAGCATCTACTTGGTTTTAATTTAGTTTTAATTTGAAACACTGATCAGTTCATTAAATAACTCTTGGTGTTTAATCGCTTGTTGGCTTTGCTTTAATCTTTGATTGTTCACAATAGTGGCTAAATCAGTTAACGCTTGCTCAAAAACATCATTAATGATTATGTAATCAAACTCTTTAAAATGTGAGCACTCACTTCTAGCAGAAGCCATTCTTGATTCGATAATTTCATCTGAGTCTTGACCGCGGCCACGCAAACGGTTTTCTAATGCTTGTTTAGAGGGCGGACAAATAAAGACAGTAGTCACTTCTGGTTTTTTCATTCGTACTTGTTGTGCTCCTTGCCAGTCAATATCTAAAAAAACATCGATACCTTGGGCGAGTTGAGCATCTATCGCCTTTTCTGACGTACCATAATAATTTCCAAAAACTTCAGCGTATTCATAAAAAGTATTGTCAGCTATTTGTTTTTTAAAGTCGTTTACTGAAACAAAATGATAATGTTCACCATTAATTTCTCCTGGCCGGACATCTCGGGTAGTATGCGATACTGAGACTTGCATGTGTCGAGTTGAGATGTGCTTTGTGTCAGCATTATCAACCGTGCCTGAATTAAGCAACGCATTGATTAAACTTGATTTACCTGCACCACTAGGTGCTGATAGAATGAATAAATTACCACTTAATGTCACAAAAATTTCCTTTACTAGGTTAACTTATTTTGATGTTTAGTGTTTAGTAAAAGCATAATACACCTGCACAGCAAAGGCAGTTTACTATGCAAACGCACGCAGCTCAATTAAGTTGACTAGGTCAATCACCTGTTAATCAATATAAATAATTTATACAAAATAATTTCCATAGTGAACTTTATTATACTTAGCTACTCATACTATGTAGATGAACTTTACTTCCCTATGTGTTTCATTTTTTTGCACGCTTTACTAAGCGTGCTTTTTTTTACTAAAAATTCAACGATCCATTTAGAATAACGTTTGCCGCGGCATAGTTGGCACTATAATATGTCAATGGTATGTCCTTTTTAATGAATGCGGTTGAGCTTTATGAATAAATTTTTTTATCTCGTTATTTTCCTGCTGTTCTACTCAGTTCAAGTCAATGCATTAACGTTTAACGCCGAGCATCCTAATAATTTAGGGCAAATATCCTCTAACAATAGTAAAGCCTTGTGTGAGGTAGCTAACAATACTAAGCGCTATCTTAGTTTATATACTCAAGATACTTTTGCAGTGCATGCCGGTCACATGATTAATCACCATATTACCCTAGACCGCGTAAAAGACACCTTGGCTTTTATCTGTCAAATTAGCCAAGAAGATGAAAAAACCAACCAACCAGGTAGACTGTCAAACCCTGATTTCCTCTCACAACATTTTGACTTCTACCGTTGGACACCAGACAAAGCTAAGGCAAATGAGATTGCTAATAAAAGTAATAACGCCATAAAGACTCGTTTGTTAAATAACATTCCTGAAACAGAAATATTCTTAACTAAATATTATACCAAGCTCCTCGATGCTAGCTCGGTACAAACAAAACTGTATAACCAAGCACTTTATGCGATTCCATTTGATGAAAAAAACTTAACACTCGAACAAGCTGAACAAAAAAAATCAGACTTAAGCCGTTTTAAGTATACTCGCCGGCAGGTTATGTCAGGAATATTAGTGGCAAAAAATTTGGCTCAACCTCTTATTTGGCTTACTGAAGAGGCCCTTCATGACGTGCTATTACAAGGTACAGGTGTGTTAAATGTGGGCGGAAAAATACGCTATTTTAATGTTCATCGAAATAATGGCATTGCTTATGATTACAGTATAGGAAAACGTCAACAAGCTCGTTATTGGTACTTTATAGAAACCCCTGAGATTATGGGTTATGGCTATAATCAACAGAGTAAAATTTCGATTAAGCCTCAGGTGACTTTTGCCGGCAATGTTGCTGACTTAGGATTAGGTAAATTAATCATGGTCAGCTATCAAATCAAAAATAACCATTCAAAAGACACTAAAAGTTTAAAAACTATCAGTCGATTAGGCATATTAGCCGATCAAGGAGGTGCGTTTGATAATAACCTCTTCCAACTTGACTTTTTAGTCGACAGTTATCGCGGTTGGACAGATTACCACCAAGCAAATAAACACCTACCCGATTACGCCAGAGCGTGGATTTTATTGCTTAAAGAGTAGCGGTATTAATTCCGACCGATAAGCGAGGAAATATTTAAAAAATAACACAAATGATATTGATTCTCATTTAGATCTATGATTTAATAGCATCACTTTTAGGTAATAGCTAGTTTTCATTATTAAACAACTGCGTTGCCAATTAACCACCACAATACATTTATGTTACGGACTCTATAATGAAGAAAACACTTATCGCATCAGCAATTGTTAGCCTTTTTGCTAGTGCAACAGTTACCGCCAATGATGAAAGCCAAGAATTACGCGACATCATTGAACAACAGCAGAACGTATTAAAAACACTTGAACAGCGTCTTAATGAAACAGAGCAAAGATTAGAAGCGACCGCTGATCAGGTTGAAATGTCGAACACTAACAGTATTTTCTCACAGACTTCTATCGGCGGCTACGGCGAACTCCATTACAATAATTATGAAGATCAGGATGCCAAAATAGACTTTCATCGATTTGTGTTATTTTTTGGTTATGAATTTACTGATGATGTCCGTTTCTTTTCAGAATTTGAATTAGAGCATTCAATTGCTGGTGAAGGTAAAGCAGGTGAAGTTGAGCTTGAACAAGCTTTTGTGGAAGTAAACATTAATGAACAGACAACGTCTAAAGTAGGTTTGTTTTTAATTCCAGTAGGTATCATCAACGAAACTCATGAGCCACCAACATTTTATGGAGTTGAGCGTAACGGCGTAGAGAAAAACATCATTCCTGCCACTTGGTGGGAAGCGGGGGCAGCGATCAATTATAAATTATCGGGTGGTTTAGCGCTTGATGGTGCAATTACCAGTGGCTTAAACACCCTTGATGCCAATATTCGTAGTGGCCGTCAAAAAGTCGCGAAAGCTACCGCCGAAAATTTAGCGTATACTGGTCGTGTTAAATATACCGCTATCAATGGGTTAGAGCTGGCCGCGACCTTACAATATCAAACAGATATCACCCAAGGTGGTGCAAACCTTGCTGATGGTGCTACGGCAGTTGATAAAGCCGATGCGACATTGTTAGAAGCGCATGCCATTTATCAAGTACAAGATTTTACCGTTCGCGCACTTTACGCTCGTTGGGATATAAATGGGGATGAAGCCAACGCTTCAGGCCGTGATGAGCAAACAGGTTGGTATGTAGAACCCTCTTATAAAATAAATGAAAAAGTTGGCTTATTTGCCCGTTATTCTCAATACGATAATGAAGCAGGTAATGATGAGTTAACTCAAGTAAAATCAACCAGTGTTGGTGTTAACTATTACTTACATGAAAGTGTTGTGTTAAAAGCCGATTATGAAGACCTTGGCGGCGCTAAAGACTCAAAAGGATTTAATGTAGGTTTTGGTTACCAATTTTAAAAATAATTAACGCTAACGAGTGTTAATTAAAAGGTGGCAGCATAAATATGTTGTCACCTTTGTTGTTTCTCACTGATAGTGAATTAAAATGAATAGTGTGCTCAATAAATTATTACTGCTTATCTGTATACTGCTGCTTATAATACCGCTTGGTTTTACTCAAGGGGTTTATCAAGCCCCTGAGCTGTTCATCAAGCAGACCATTGGTGAACTCCCTAAAGCTAAAGTGTTGTGGCTAACTAAAGAGGACAAAGCCATTATTGCCGATATCCTTAACCATAGGTTTAATCGATTGCGCATTCGTTATTGGCAAAAGGCCGATAATACTGTTTGGATACTCGACGAAATAGGTAAAGAAAAGCCTATTACTATTGGCGTACACATTCAAAATAAACAAATAGTTGAACTAAAAGTATTGGTTTATCGTGAAAGCAGAGGTGATGAAGTACGCCATGAGTTTTTCACTAAACAATTTAATTTGGCAAAATTAACGAATGACAATAGGTTAACAAGCCACATTGATGGTATAACAGGCGCAACATTATCAGTGTGGGCATTAACAAAAGTTGCTCGCCTGTCTTTATGGTTAAATAATAAAGCCTTAGCACTTAATTAATTTAACTTTTTAGTTTACCTCAGATAGTTAATATTATGCTCAAATCAACAACCTCATGGCATATAAGTCTTGTTCGGCATTTACGAGAATGGCACCGTAGATTAGGTATTATCGCTGCCTTTTTTTTGATTTTTTTATCACTCTCAGGCATTGCCCTTAACCATACTGAATTATTGTCCCTGGGACATAAAAAAGTTAACAATAGCTGGTTACTCAAACATTACGGGATAAAAGCGCCTGTTCAATTAAGCTTTTATCACAACAATGAATTTATAGTCACTGATAAGCTCGTCTGGCTAAATGCGCATTTACTGGTTGAAGTAGCAGCGCCTGTTATAGGTATGGGTACGTTCCAAGAGTTTATTGTAGTGGTTAGCGAACAGCAGTTATTTTTATTTACCAACCAAGGTGAGTTAATTGATAAATTAGGTGCCACTTCGGGCTTACCAAGTAATATTAGTGCAATGTCCATTGGCACTGACACTATCACTCTCAATACTGACACCGGCTATTACCAAAGTGATAGTGAGCTGTTTAATTGGCAGACATTATCGAGTATTATTGAGCCAAAATGGATACGTTCAACCTCAGCTTCAACTGAACACCAGCGTTTAGCAATATCGCAATATAAATCCCACTTTTTAACTTGGGAGCGAATTATAGTGGATACCCACAGTGGTAGATTTTTTGGGTTAGTCGGCGTGTTATTTATGGATGTAGTCGCGATATTATTAATACTACTGTCGGTCAGTGGTATTTATATCTGGATAAGGTATTCGAGAGCCAAGCGATAATACCACTACCCTTTCCCTGGCTTTTTGTAATATAGTCATAAAGAAATACGCTATAATCAAAAAAACAACTGTTTACAAACAATTAGTATGACAAAAAATTCACCTAATAAAAAGTTAACACGAGCGGTTAATTGGCCAATTAGCTTGGCCATTTTGTTATGTTTTTCTATCTTGAGCACTGCACACGGTTATGCTCAAAGGATGAATAAAGATCACAAACAATGGCTTAAAACACAATTTAGTAAACAACATCAAAAACTCATTCCTATTGTCGCCGTTGCTGATATGTATTTTGCTTGCAATGGGGTCAGAAAAGTTGACGCTATTAGTCCTCCCCTCCAAGATCTGGTGCTGAACCAAACTAAAAAACAACTCGCTAGCAAATTAATGCGTTGTCTCGGTGATGATGAAATAAAATCTGATCAAGCCTTAAACTTTGGCTTATTAGGTTGTTTTCATCAACAATTAAGTGGTCTAGCTGAAGAAGAAAAAAAAATAAAAATGGCCTTAGTTAACAAGGCCATTTTGTCACTATCAAGAGAAGAACGGCATCAAAGTTTCACCCGGTGTGTCAATGCCCAAGCCATTAATTACCTCAAATAGTCTTGGCCTTAGAAATACAACACCTCTCAGAAATAATAAGAATGCTTTTGTAAAGCTAAACTTTTTGGCTGACTTTCTTTAATTTTTCTATCTCCAAAAATGAACTGGGCAATATCTCAACCCCCACCAAACGCCCTACTTTAATCACTACTGGAATAGTGATTGGTGCAAAAGGTAACACCGCAAAAACCCCTATCCCTAAACCTTTTAGCAAGTCAACAAATTGTTTATTGGCTGCCAACATATCCTCAGAGCTTGCTTGCCTCATGGTATATTTATGATAAGTGATTAGCATTTCTTTCGTTTCATTTTTCTCTTGGGCAAGCGCAAGTTTAATACCTAACATTTGGCGTTGAAGTTTCAACTTACCACGCTTATGGGTAATACGAGTAACACGAATTGGCGCTTTGATAAAATGAAGTAAAATGTTCATACCAACATTGTCGCACATTATTTTCTTGGCTGAGTTTTTCTTTTTAGATCATCGAGAACCAGGACTGATAATGTTTCATATTTAGACGTAAATTATATATAAAATGATATATCTAGACCATTTTATATATACCTTGTAACATTAAACTTAGTTTTTTCAGTTTTTTATTTTTATTTTTCATAAAAGATGTCTTATAGTCTGCTTAATTGAGTTAACAATGAAATATTAATTATGGTACAAGAAACAATCAAAATATTAGTCGTTGATGATGATGTGCGTTTACGGTCATTACTTGAACGTTATTTAGTTGAGCAAGGTTTTGCTGTTCGAAGTGCTGCTGGCTCTGAGCAAATGGATCGTTTGCTTGAACGCGAAAATTTTCATCTTTTAGTCTTAGATTTAATGTTACCGGGTGAAGACGGTTTATCTATTTGTCGTAGGCTGCGCCAGCAAAATAATAACATTCCAATTGTTATGCTAACAGCTAAAGGTGATGAAGTGGACCGTATCATTGGCCTTGAGATTGGTGCTGATGACTACATGCCAAAGCCTTTTAATCCACGCGAATTATTAGCGCGGATAAAAGCGGTATTACGTCGCCGGGTGCATGAAGCCCCTGGTGCTCCCTCCTTACAAGAAAACATGATTACTTTCGGTGGATACAAGTTAAATTTAGCTACTCGTGAAATGGTTAAAGGTGATGTTAACATGCCCCTGACAAGCGGTGAGTTTTCAGTTTTAAAAGCATTAACTACTCATCCAAGAGAACCGCTATCAAGGGATAAATTAATGAACTTAGCTCGTGGTAGAGACTATTCGGCATTAGAGCGTAGTATTGATGTTCAAGTGTCTCGTTTGCGTAGAATGTTAGAAGTAGATGCCACTAAACCTCGTTATATTCAAACCGTTTGGGGACTCGGTTATGTATTTGTACCTGATGGTGTTGGCAGTACCTAGATTGGCAATCATTGAATGAAAATATTGCCAAACAGTGCCTTTGGACAAACCATATTATTGATCGGCATTTTATTGTTAATTAATCAGGTTGTCACTTATATATCCATTGCAATTTATGTCATACAACCCAATTCGCAACAAATCAATCAGCTGCTGGCAAAACAAGTTAAAGTCGTTTTTATTGATGTAAAAGATGTTGAATTGAGTCCTAAAATGGCGGAAGCTTTTCACCGTGAAACAGGTATCGGTGTTTATCGCGAAAAAGATGCAATGCAGATAGGTCTAGCCGATGCTCTGTATTATAAATATCGCTCTGATGAAATGTCTGAGTTACTCGGTGGCCCTGCGGAAGTACGCATTTCACAATCAAATGATTTCCTATTTTGGATACGCCCTCCTCAAGCGCCCAACCTTTGGGTTAAAATACCTTTATTAGGTTTAGAAGATGAAAATTTCTCTCCTCTGCTCTTCTTTTTAGTGATCATTGGCGTGTTAAGTGTTGGTGGTGGTTGGTTATTTGTTCGTCAATTAAACAGACCATTAAAATCATTACAATTAGCAGCAGAAGATTTTGCTGAAGGTAATTTCCCAAAACCGTTAACTGAATGTGGTACGAGTGAAATCATGGCGGTCACTCAAGCATTCAATCATATGTCTAGCGGGATAAAACAACTTGAAGATGATAGAAACCTATTAATGGCTGGTATCTCGCATGATTTACGCACACCATTAACTCGCATTCGTTTAGCCACTGAAATGATGTCTGATCTAGATGAAGGTCTTCGTGATGGCATTGAATGTGATATTGATGACATGAGCAGTATTATAGATCAATTTATCGATTATATTCGCAATGACAATAAAGGCGTTTTTGAGTTAGATGATATTAATGTGTTGCTTGAAGAAGTCGTCAATGCAGAAACACCGGTAAATAGAAAGGTGACCTTTAACAGCAGTAGTTGTCCTAAGATCCCACTAAAACGTATCGCAATCAAACGCGTTATCGCCAATTTAATTCAGAATGCATTGCGCTATAGCGACGGTGATATTGAATTAACGTCTGGTGCAAACGAAAAAAAAGGCTTGGTATATTTCATTGTTAAAGATAATGGCGATGGTATTTCAGAGGAGTATATTGAACGTTTATTCCACCCTTTCACTCAAGGTGATCAAGCACGAGGTGGTGAAGGCAGCGGTTTAGGACTCGCCATTATTAAGCGTATAGTTACTAGCCATGGTGGTGATGTGGTTTTATCAAACCATGAAAAAGGTGGTTTACAGGCAAGAGTGAGCTTACCAATTAAGCAAAGACAAATGCCTTCTCAGTGATGTAACAGCTCCTGTTAATCCCTAAAATAGCTTAATACTAGCCTTAAGATGCAAAAAAGGCCGGTTCAATAAATTGATCCGGCCTTTCGTTTTATGATTGAAAACGGCTAACTAACGTTGTGGTCCAGCAGCCACCAACGCTTTACCATTATCAGTATCTGTGAATTTCTCAAAGTTATTAATAAAACGATTGGCTAGATCAACGGCTTTGCCATGCCATTCAGCTTTATCTTGGTAGGTGTTTCTAGGGTCAAGAATATCACCTTCAACACCAGCAACTGTATTAGGTACCGCTAAGTTAAACATCGGAATAACAGTCGTTTCAGTATTATCAATAGAACCATCTAATATAGCGTCAATAATAGCCCTAGTTGCTTTAATTGAGATGCGCTTGCCAGTACCATTCCA
>Ga0307492_10000059_pt1 | contig 54846 bp, 64 predicted proteins | sample SI3LmetaG_FD_202365 | JGI IMG/M metagenome (GOLD analysis project Ga0307492, IMG submission 202365) | Sea-ice brine microbial communities from Beaufort Sea near Barrow, Alaska, United States - SI3L | ecosystem: Environmental > Aquatic > Marine > Coastal | place: USA: Alaska | collected 2017-05-06 | reverse complement strand
TGCAAAATAGACCCAACGAAAGTACCCACACAAATTACTTGATACTATTTTTTTAAAGAGCGTTTGAAGCAACGTATTGTCTGCAACAAAGAAGCGAGAATTATACAGTGTCTCGCCAGACTGTCAAACTTTATTCTTAAATTATTTTGCCGTGTTGTTGGCGTGATACCTTAAGAAGAGGTGCATTCTACAGCCTATTATCATTGCGTCAAGTACAAATGTAATATAAATTTGTATTTAGCACTAGGCTACTGTTTTAATAGGATTATCTATCAAATTTTTTTTTATTAAGTAATAGATAATATTATAAAAATAGTCATCGTAATCTAAAAGATAAATAAGAAGGTGCATATCATTACTTTATAAAGCTAGACTGGAATAATATATCCCACATCTCTAAAGTTAAGTATTTATGCGAGCTATAGCTTTGAGATATGAATATTGTAAACACTGGGATTAAATTTTATTGTCGACAAAAAAAAAGCCGACAAAGTCGACTTTTTTTATTTAGTGCATATCTGAATTATTCAGCAGATGTTTCTACTTGTCTATCTACTAATTCAACAATGGCCATAGGTGCTTTATCACCTTCACGATAACCACATTTAAGAATACGTACATAACCACCTGGTCTTGTTAAAGAACGGGGACTAATTTCACTAAAGAGTTTGGTGACGGCTGCTCTGTCTTCTAAACGAGCGAAAGCAAGTCTTCTGTTAGCAACAGAATCTACTTTACCCAATGTTATTAATGGCTCAATTACGCCACGTAATTCCTTTGCTTTAGGCAAAGTTGTACGAATAACTTCATGTTCCACTAATGAGGCAGCCATATTTTTGAACATTGCTATTCTATGACTACTATTGCGGTTTAATTTACGACCAGAATTACGATGACGCATTTTAACTACCCTATTTTTTTTTGCTGAATTAATTCAGTGTTATTTTTGTTCTAATGATGATGGCGGCCAATTATCAAGATGCATTCCTAATGATAAGCCCTTTGATGCCAAGACATCTTTAATCTCAGTTAATGATTTTTTACCTAAATTTGGTGTTTTCAACAATTCCATTTCTGAACGTTGGATTAGATCACCTACATAATAGATATTTTCTGCTTTCAAGCAATTTGCAGATCGAACAGTCAAGTCAAGCTCATCAATTGCTTGTAGCAATTCAGGCGCTATAGTGACAACTTCTGGCTCTTCATTCTTCTCTTCAATAACAGTAAAGTCTACAAAAGATGAAAGCTGATCACTTAATATAGTCGATGCGAATTTGATTGCATCTTCAGCATCAAGAGTACCATCTGTATCGACATCAATGATTAACTTATCTAGATCTGTTCTGTTTTCTACACGTGCACTTTCAACAGCATAGGTAACCATGTTTACAGGACTAAATGATGCATCAAGATAGAGCTGACCAATTGAACGATCTTCATCTTCTGCTGTTTGACGAGTATTAGAAGGTGAATAACCTCTACCTTTAGCAACTTTAAAAGTGATAGATAAACTACCGCCTGTAAGATTAGCTATTACGTGATCTGGATTTACAATTTCAACATTATGAGGTAGTTGTATATCTCCCGCAGTAACTAGGCCAACGCCACTTTTAGTCAGCGTTAATACAACTTCATCAAGCTCATGCAATTTTACCGCAAGACCTTTCATGTTAAGCAGTATATCTAGAACATCTTCTTGTACGCCATCAATAGCTGAATACTCATGTACCACACCATCAATTTGGGCTTCAACGACTGCTGAACCTTCCATCGAAGACAATAGTACTCTACGCATTGCACTACCTAGTGTATGTCCAAAGCCTCTTTCAAGAGGTTCTAGTACTAGACGTGTGCGAGTGTTGCTAAATCTTTGTATATCAACCATACGTGGTTTTAGAAACTGACTTGTATAGACTGTCATTAAATTTCCTCTAATCAATCCTCACCTTAGTGAGGATTATTTTAACTATTTCGAGTAAAGCTCAACAATTAAATGTTCATTGATATCTGCAGACAAATCTGAACGTTCAGGTACATGTTTATATGTTCCTGACATTTTAGCAGCATCAACTTCAACCCAATCTGAGAATCCATTTTGTGCAGCTAATTCAAGCGCACCTTTGATTCGAATTTGATTTTTACCAGCGTCTCGAACAGCTACTACATCAGCCGCACTAACTTGGTAAGAAGGTATATTTACTTTCTTGCCGTTAACCGTTATTGCATTATGACGTACTAGTTGACGTGCTTCACTACGAGAAACACCAAAACCCATACGGTAAGTCACATTATCTAATCGGTTTTCTAATAATTGAAGGAGGTTTTCACCTGTAGCCCCTTTCTTATTATCAGCCAATTTATAATATGATCTAAATTGTTTTTCAAGTACACCATACACACGACGGAGTTTTTGTTTCTCACGTAATTGTGTTGCGTAATCTGATAAACGTCCACGACGTTGGCCATGTTGACCTGGTGGAAACGCACGATTTTCGATTGCACATTTAGATGTGTAACATTTTTCGCCTTTAAGGAATAATTTCTCACCTTCACGACGACACAAACGACATTTTGCACCTATATATCTAGCCATAATAATCTCCTAAATCAGACTCTGCGCCGTTTAGGCGGACGACAACCATTATGCGGAATAGGTGTTACGTCTGTAATATTGTTAATTTTGAAACCCAAGTTATTCAGTGCGCGAACCGCTGATTCACGACCAGGACCTGGACCTTTAATTTCGACATCAAGGTTTTTCATACCAAAACCTTTGACGACTTCACCCGCTTTTTCTGCTGCTACTTGAGCTGCAAATGGGGTGCTTTTCCGTGAACCACGGAACCCACAACCACCTGAAGTAGCCCATGAAAGAGCATTACCTTGGCGATCTGTGATTGTAATAATTGTGTTATTAAATGATGCATGCACATGGGCTACACCATCAACAACATTCTTTTTTACACGCTTACGCTGACGCGCAGTTGAATTTGCCATGAAAGTTCTCTTCGTTATTTGATCATGCGACGAGGACCTTTACGAGTCCTTGCATTAGTTTTAGTGCGTTGCCCACGTAGAGGTAAGCCTCTGCGATGACGAATTCCACGATAACAACCGAGATCTCTCAAGCGTTTGATATCCATTGAAACTTCACGTCGCAAGTCGCCTTCCACTGTGAATTTTGCAACTTCACTGCGAAGTGATTCAACTTCTTGCTCAGTTAAATCTCTAATTTTTGCATCTGGTGCGACACCTGATGCGGCACAGACTTTCTGTGCACGCGTATTACCAATTCCGTAGATAGAGGTTAACGCTATCACCGTGTGCTTTTGCACCGGGACATTTATTCCAGCAATACGAGCCATTGAGCTACCCTAAGTTCTTCATAAGTGAACAGAAAATTATAACATACATTCTCATCACTCATCAATAAATAAAATTATGTAACGTCAATCAACCCTGACGCTGTTTATGTTTTGCTTCTTTGCAAATAATACGTACGACACCCTTACGTTTAATTACTTTGCAATTACGGCATATCTTCTTAACCGATGCTTGAACTTTCATCTAACTTCTCCACCAAATGGTGTGTATTGAACTTAACTTAAGAACCCTGACACACTGTTATTATTTTTTTTGTTCGATTTTTTCATCAAACCTTCATATTGCTGCGACATCATATGTGACTGAACTTGAGAAACGAAGTCCATCACAACAACAACAATAATCAGTAACGACGTTCCACCAAAATAGAAAGGAACATTCCAATATAAAATCAAAAACTCTGGTAATAAACAAACTGCAGTAATATATACAGCTCCTGCCAAAGTTAAACGTCCCATTACACCATCAACGTATTTACTTGTTTGGGCGCCTGGACGAATACCTGGTATAAATGCACCAGACTTCTGCAAGTTTTCTGCGGTTTCTTTCGGGTTAAAAACTAAGGCCGTATAGAAAAAGCAAAAGAATATAATAGCGACTGCATAAGCAATAACATACATAGGTTGGCCAGGTGACATTAATGTTGAAATATCTTTCAACCAACCCATTCCTTCCGATGTACCGAACCAGCCGGCTATTGTAGCAGGAAACAATATAATACTCGAAGCAAATATTGGAGGTATTACACCAGCCATGTTTAATTTTAACGGTAAGTGAGTGACTTGACCTGCCATCATCTTCCTACCTTGTTGTCGCTTAGCATAATGAACCGGGATCCTACGCTGAGCTCGTTCAACAAATACTACAAATGCGGTAACGGCAATAGCAAGAATCAAAATAGTTATCACTAAGAATGAATGAAGCTGACCCGTTCTTGCTAACTCTAAGGTTCCACCAATAGCAGCGGGTAAGCCAGCAACTATACCTGCGAAAATGATGAGTGAGATACCATTCCCAATTCCACGTTCTGTAATTTGCTCACCTAACCACATTAAAAACATTGTGCCTGTGACTAGTGTAATAACAGCCGTTATTCTGAATAACATGCCTGGATCAACTACTACACCAATTCCTGCAGCACTTTGACTTTCAAGAGCAACTGCAATACCTAATGCTTGGAAACTTGCAAGAACTAATGTTCCGTAGCGAGTGTATTGTGTTATTTTTCTTTTACCTGCTGCACCTTCTTTTTTCATTTGGGCTAGAGCAGGATGTACAACAGTTAATAATTGCATGATGATCGATGCAGATATATAAGGCATGATCCCTAAAGCAAAAACCGACAATCTAGACAGAGCACCACCAGAAAACATGTTGAACATGTCTAATATAGTGCCCTTTTGTTGTTCAAACATAACAGCTAGTGCTGCTGGATCAATGCCTGGAACAGGCATAAATGTACCCATTCGATAGACCAATAATGCACCTAATACAAAGATAAGTCTGCTTTTCAATTCAGCATACTTACCTTTGTTTTCAAGCAATTGTTGTTTATTTTTTTCCACGCGAATTACTCTTCGATTTTTCCACCGACAGACTCAATAATAGTCTTAGCACCTGCAGTAACAGATAGACCTTTGATTGATATTGCCTTAGTGAGTTCGCCAGAATTGATGACTTTAACTTTTTGGATGTTACCAGAAATAATACCTAAAGCTCTAAGGGCAAATAAGTCAATCACTTCTACATCTAGTCCAGCTAAAACATCAAGTCGTACTTCAGTAGATTTAGAACCCACACGAGATGAGAAACCAACTTTAGGTAAGCGACGTTGTAAAGGCATTTGACCACCTTCAAAACCACGCTTATGAAAACCGCCAGAACGTGCTTTTTGACCTTTATGACCACGACCACAAGTTTTTCCTGTGCCTGAACCAATTCCACGACCTACTCGTTTTGCATCTTTTGTTGAGCCAAGTGCAGGCGCAATAGTATTTAAAAACATTTTATGCTTCCTCAACCTTTAACAGATATGAAACATGATTAATCATGCCTCTGTTTTCAGGTGTATCAATAACGGTAGCGCTGCTTCCTGTCTTTCTTAGACCTAAGCCAGCTACGCATGCTTTATGTTTAGCTAAGCGACCAATAGTACTCTTGACTAATGTCACTTTTAATTTAGCTTGAGTTGTCATTATATTATTCCATAATCTCAGCAACTGTCTTACCACGTTTGGCAGCAACTGCTTCAGGGTTATTCATATCGGTTAAGCCCATAATTGTAGCGCGAACTACATTTAATGGATTAGTTGAACCGATAGATTTTGCCAGCACATTATGAACACCAACAACGTCAAATACGGCTCGCATTGCGCCACCGGCGATAACGCCAGTACCTTCGGATGCAGGCTGCATATAGACTTTAGCGGCACCATGATGAGCGGTCAAAGCATGCTGTAATGTATGTCCGTTAAGTGTGACTGTTTGCATGTTTCTTCTAGCTTCATCCATTGCTTTTTGAATTGCAACAGGTACTTCTCGAGCTTTGCCTTGGCCGAAACCTACACGACCTTCTCCATCACCGACTACTGTCAATGCTGAGAATCCGAATACGCGACCACCTTTAACAACTTTTGCAACTCTGCGAATACCTACTAACTTTTCAATCAAACCATCAGATGGGGCTTGTCGTTGATCATTTTGTGCCATGTGATAATACCTTTAAATTTAGAACTGCAAGCCATTTTCGCGTGCAGCATCAGCCAGGGCTTTAACTCGACCGTGAAAACGAAAACCTGACCGGTCAAAAGAGACTTGCTCAACGCCTGCTTTAACGGCACGTAAAGCAACTGCTTTACCTACTGCTTCAGCTGCTGAAATATTACCCGTAGCAGAAAGTTCTTTTCTCAACTCACCATCAAGTGTTGATGCTGAGGCGATGACTTTGGTGCTGTCATGAGTAACAATTTGTGCGTAGATGTGGCGAGGTGTTCTGTGAACAGTCAACCTATAGACTTCAAGCTCTCTTAACTTAGCTCTAGTTTTAGCCGCTCTACGTAATCGTGATATTTTCTTATCCATTGTTCAGCCTAATTATTTCTTCTTAGCTTCTTTACGAGCAACATGCTCATCTGCATAACGAACGCCTTTACCTTTATAAGGTTCTGGTGGACGGTAAGCGCGAATGTTTGCTGCAACCTGACCTACTGTTTGCTTATCAGATCCTGAAATAACAATTTCAGTCTGACTTGGCGTTTCAATTTTGATGCCTTCTGGGACAGCATATTGAACTGGGTGTGAGAAACCTAAGGTAAGATCTAAAGTACTACCTTGAGCCTTAGCACGATAACCAACCCCAACCAGTGTTAATTTCTTTTGAAAGCCTTGAGAAACACCGATGACCATATTATTAAGCAATGCACGAGAAGTGCCTGCTTGAGCTACTGCTTGTTTTGACTTACTACGAGCAGTAGTTACTAAAGTATTACCTTGCTGAGCAATTTCTACTTCAGCATGTATTACACGACTTAACGTGCCCTTGCTACCTTTAATAGAAACTTCTGCACCATTTAGCGATACTTCTACGCCAGCTGGTATTTCTACGGGTGCGTTTGCAATTCGTGACATTTTTAAATCTCCAAATATATCAGGCTTAGCTAACTGAACACAAGACTTCGCCGCCCTGCCCAAGTTCTCTTGCCTTACGATCGGTCATAACACCTTTAGATGTCGACACGATTGCTACACCTAATCCGCCTATAACTTTTGGCAAATCTTTAGCTGATTTATATACGCGTAAACCGGGACGACTTACACGATCGATTTTTGATATAACAGATTTGCCTTCAAAATATTTCAATGCAATAGAAAGTACCGGCTTAGTATCAACATCACTTACACTATAACTAGCGATGAAACCTTCACTTTTTAATACATTTGCAATATTCAGCTTCACATTAGAAGCGGGCATCATTACATCAGATTTTTTTGCTTGTTGTGCATTACGTATGCGAGTCAGCATATCTGCAACAGGATCGGTCATACTCATTTTATTTTAACTCCACACTATAGATTGACAAACTACCAGCTCGCCATTACTAGGCCAGGGATATCCCCTGCCATTGCATGTTCACGCAATTTATTCCTAGATAGACCAAATTTACGATAGAAACCATGTGGGCGACCCGTAATTTCACAACGATTTCTCATACGTACTGCACTCGAATTGCGAGGTAACGCATGAAATTTCTTTGCTGCTAGTTGACGCTCATCAAAACTTAATGACATGTCGACGATCTGTTTTTTTAACTCGGCACGTTTGGTAGCATATTTTTCTACCATTTTTGCTCTTTTAATCTCACGATTAATCATGCATTGTTTAGCCATAACTTAATTCCACCCAACCTAAATCTATTTTCTAAAAGGAAACTTAAATGCTGATAAAAGAGCTCGTGACTCTTCTGCAGTTTTTGCAGTAGTGGTAATGGTAATATCCATTCCGCGTAACTTATCTATTTTATCATATTCGATTTCTGGGAAGATGATTTGTTCTTTCACCCCCATACTATAGTTTCCTTGCCCATCAAATGACTTAGGATTTAATCCACGAAAGTCACGGATCCTAGGAATGGAAACTGTTACCAAACGGTCAAGAAAATCATACATGCGTTCAGAACGTAAAGTAACCTTACAACCTACAGGCCAACCTTCACGTAACTTGAACCCAGCAATTGATCTTCTTGCTTTGGTAATAACTACTTTCTGACCTGAAATCTTCTCCATGTCAGCAACAGCGTTTTCCAAAACTTTCTTATCAGTCAATGCTTCCCCAACACCCATATTCAAGGATATCTTCGTAATTCTTGGAACTTCCATGACCGACTTATAACCAAACTGTTCTACTAACTGTTTGACTACAGTATCACGATAAAAATCTTTTAATCTGCTCACTGTATATACCTAACCTTGTGACTTATGCGCCAACAACTTCGCCATTTGACTTAAAAAAGCGAACTTTGCGGCCATCGTCTAAAACTTTGAAACCCACTTTATCACCCTTGCCAGTGGCAGGATTTAATAAAGCTAGGTTTGAACCTTCAATCGGCATTTCTTTTTCAAGAATACCACCCGCTTCACCTTGTGCTGGATTTGGTTTTACGTGTTTCTTTACAAGATTGACACCTTGGACAACAAATTTACCATCATGTCCACGAGTAACAAGCTCGCCTGTCTTGCCGCGATCTTTGCCTGCAACAATAACAACTTGATCACCTTTTACTAATCTTTCCATCTCAATACTCCAGTCTTATAGCACTTCAGGCGCTAACGATATAATCTTCATGAATTTTTCACCACGAAGTTCACGCGTTACCGGGCCAAAAATACGAGTACCAATTGGCTGGAGATTGGCATTTAATAATACTGCCGCATTTCCATCAAAACGAATTACTGAACCATCAGGACGACGAACGCCTTTTCTAGTTCTTACAATAACTGCGTTATGAACTTGACCTTTTTTAACTTTTCCGCGTGGCGCAGCTTCTTTAATCGTTACTTTAATAACATCACCGATGCCAGCGTAACGACGGTGAGAACCGCCCAAAACTTTTATACATTCTACACGTTTTGCGCCGCTATTATCTGCAGCATCAAGACTACTTTGCATTTGAATCATTGTCTAAACTCCAATATATACCGAGTGGAACTACTTAGCTCGGTCAATAACTTCGACCAAGTTCCAGCTTTTAGTCTTTGACAAAGGACGAGACGATGTCACTGTAACCACATCACCAATATTACATTCGTTGGTTTCGTCATGAACGTGCAACTTTGTAGAACGCTTCATGTATTTCTTATATATAGGATGAGCGACTTTACGCTCAACCAAAACAGTAATTGTTTTATCCATCTTGTCGCTTACTACTCGACCAGTGACTAAACGTGTACTTTTTTCCTGTTCACTCATATTCGTACCCTATTTCTTTTCGTTAAGTACAGTTTTAATACGAGCAATGTCACGGCGTACACGTCTTAACTCTGAAGAGCGTGTTAATTGACCTGTCGCATTTTGCATACGCAAACTAAAACGTTCTTTATGAAGAGCTTCTAGCTCTTGCGCCATATCTTCAACAGATTTCTGTCTAATTTCGCTCGCTTTCATTACAGTATCGCCCGCGTTACAAATGTTGTTTTAACCGGAAGTTTTGCAGCACCAAGCCTAAACGCTTCTCTTGCTATCTCTTCTGACACACCTTCCATTTCATAGAGCATGCGACCTGGTTGGACATTAGCCACCCAGTATTCAACATTACCCTTACCTTTACCCTGCCTTACTTCTAATGGCTTGCTGGTAATTGGCTTGTCTGGAAAAACACGGATCCAAATCTTACCACCACGTTTAACATAACGAGTCATAGCACGGCGAGCGGCTTCAATTTGGCGAGCCGTAATACGACCACGATCCAAACATTTCAGTCCAAACTCACCAAAGCTTACTTTTGAGCCTCGATGTGCTAAGCCACGGTTACGTAGCTTCATCTGTTTTCTAAATTTTGTTCTTTTTGGCTGTAACATGGGTTAAAACCTTATTTCTCTGCTGGGGCTGAAGTGACAGTGTTACCATCAAATACTTCGCCCTTAAAAATCCAAACCTTAATACCGATAATGCCGTAGGTAGTATTTGCTTCCGCAGTACCATAATCAATATCAGCACGTAACGTATGTAATGGAACGCGGCCTTCACGGTACCATTCAGTACGCGCAATTTCAGCACCATTCAATCGTCCGGCAACATTAATGCGAATACCTTCAGCACCTAGGCGCATAGTATTAGTTACCGCACGTTTCATTGCCCTACGGAACATAATGCGGCGCTCAAGCTGCTGAGCTACACTTTCTGCAACTAATCTTGCATCAAGCTCAGGCTTGCGTATTTCTTCAACGCCGACATTAACAGGTATACCCATGATAGCTGAGCATTCTTTGCGCAGCTTATCAATGTCTTCACCTTTTTTACCGATAACTATACCTGGTCGAGCCGTATGGATAGTAATCTTTGCATTCTTAGCAGGCCTGTCGATTTGAATCTTACTTACTGATGCATGTGACAACTTATCTCGTAGATAAGTACGCACCTTCAGATCTTTATTCAACATACCTGGAAAATCTGCAGAGCTAGCATACCAGATCGAATTCCAATCTTTAATTATACCAAGTCTGAAGCCTGTTGGGTGAACCTTTTGTCCCATAAGTATTCTCTCTTACTTTTCGTCTACAATCACAGTGATGTGACTTGTACGTTTAAGGATACGGTTACCACGACCTTTTGCACGTGGTGACATACGTTTCATTGTTGAGCCTTCATCTACCATTACAGTGGATATGTAGAGCTCATCAATGTCAGCACCGTCGTTATGCTCAGCATTTGCAATTGCAGAGTTAAGCACTTCTTTCAAAAGAACGGCAGCTTTCTTAGGGCTGTATGTAAGTATATTGATTGCCTTTTCTACCGGCAATCCCCTGATTTGATCTGCAACCAATCGAACTTTTTGCGCAGAAATTCGTGCGTAGCTGTATTTAGCTTTCGTAGCCATATCTTAACCTTATCGCTTAGATTTCTTGTCAACGGCATGACCTTTAAAGGTCCTCGTTGGTGAAAACTCACCCAACTTATGCCCAACCATATCCTCAGTAATAAATACTGGCATATGTTGTTTACCATTGTGAACTGCGATGGTTAAACCGATCATTTCAGGTGAAATCATTGAACGTCGTGACCATGTTTTAATCGGACGTTTATTATCAGTTTCTATCGCTTCCAAGACCTTCTTTTCAAGGTGCTGGTCTATAAAAGGACCTTTTTTAATTGAACGCGGCATGTAAATTCCTAGTCTCTATTTCCGGTTACGACGACGGACAATCATATTGTCTGTACGTTTGTTCTTACGAGTTTTGTAGCCCTTAGTTGGCATACCCCAAGGTGATACAGGATGACGCCCACCTGATGTACGACCTTCACCACCACCGTGTGGATGATCTACCGGGTTCATTACAACACCACGAACCGTAGGTCTAACACCACGCCAGCGAGTTGCACCCGCTTTACCTAGTGATCTCAGTGAATGCTCACCGTTACCAACTTCGCCCAGAGTCGCTTTACAGTCCAATGATATTCTACGCATCTCGCCAGAACGAAGTCTGATTGTTGCATAACCATTTTCACGCGCTACAAACTGAGCACTAGTTCCAGCACTACGAGCAATCTGTGCGCCTTTACCAGGTTTCATTTCAATACAATGAATCGTACTACCTAATGGAATAAGTGCTAACTTCATGCAGTTTCCAGCACGAATTGCAGCATTATCACCAGATTCAAGTTTATCGCCAGCCACTATGCCTTTTGGGGCAATAATGTATGTTTTTTCGCCATCAGCATAACTTAACAATGCGATATGAGCAGTACGATTAGGATCATACTCTAAACGTTCAACAACTGCTGGTATACCATCTTTAAGACGTTTAAAATCGATCAAACGATAGCGTTGTTTATGACCACCACCACGATGTCTTACTGTTATACGACCTGCGTTATTACGTCCGCCAGTTTTAGATTTCTTTTCAAGTAAAGGTGCATAAGGTGCGCCTTTGTGCAAACCTTCTGTTTTTACTTGAACTACAAATCTTCTACCTGCTGATGTAGGTTTAGCCTTATTTAGTGCCATTCCTGTTTCCTCACCAATATTCTTATTTATTCGCCAAGGAAGTTAATGTCAGCGCCATCTACTAGCGTGACATAAGCTTTCTTCCAATCGCTACGTTTACCCATTACACGTCCGGTACGTTTCACTTTACCTTTAACGTTAGAGGTAGTAACCGCTGCAACTTTGACATTAAACATTTTTTCTACTGCATGTTTAATTTCAGTTTTATTGGCACTTGGCAATACTTTGAGTACCACCTGATTATGTTGCTCTGCTACGCGAGTTGCTTTCTCAGCTACAACGGGCGCTACAATAATTTTAGTTAAGCGTTCTAGGTTCATACTAAAGACTCCTCTAACTTACGAACAGAGTCTTCACTGATAACGACTTTTTCAAATCGTAACAGTGCAACAGGATTAATATGAGCAGCATCAGTCGCAGCAAGATTATATAAGTTGCGTGATGCTAATGCTAAATTACCTACTGCATTTTCTGTAACTATAAGTGCATTTTTAAGACCTAGGCCACTTACTTTTGCAAGTAAGTCTTTAGTCTTAGGTGTATCTATATCAATTTTGTCAACAATAACTAAGGCATCTTTACGACGTAGCTCTGATAAAATTGTACACATAGCATTACGGTATACTTTACGGTTTACTTTTTGACTGTAGTCACGAGGCTTTGCAGCAAAAGTAATACCACCTGAACGCCATAATGGGCTTCTGATAGTACCAGCACGAGCTCGACCACTACCTTTTTGAGCGAATGGCTTTCTACCACCACCACGTACTTCTGATCGTGTTTTTTGAGCTACTGTACCACTACGAGCACCTGCCAGATAGGCCGTTACTACTTGATGAACCAAAGATTCATTGTATTCTCGATCTAACAAAGAGTCAGAAACAGTTATGCTTCCTGCTTTGCTACCGTCGAAAGATTGTAATTGAATATCCACAATTATTCCCCTGGGAATCTTTTAGGCTTTAACGGCAGGACGAATTACAACGTCTCCACCCTTAGCGCCAGGGACAGAGCCCTTAACAAGTAATAAGTTACGCGCTTCATCAATCCGTACTACAGATAAGTTCTGAATTGTACGTTTGACATCACCCATATGACCGGCCATTTTCTTTTCTTTGAAGACACGACCAGGAGTTTGGCACATACCAATTGAACCTGGTGCTCTATGAGAAAGAGAATTACCATGAGTTGCATCGCCACCATGGAAACCATGACGCTTCACTACACCAGCAAAGCCTTTACCTTTAGATATACCAGTCACATCTATCTGCTGACCTTCTTCAAAGATATCAACCTTAAGTTCTGAACCGACTTCTAGCGCGGACGCTTCAGTCAGTGCAAACTCATGCATTTTATGACCAGCTGCTGATCCTGCCTTAGCAAAATGTCCAGCAAGTGATTTAGTTACACGTGATGCTTTTTTAGCACCAATTGTAACTTGAATAGCATTGTAACCATCCACATCCATAGTCTTTAACTGACTGATGCGATTTGGTTCAACTTCGATTACCGTGACCGGCGTTGATACACCATCTTCAGTGAAGATACGTGTCATTCCGCGTTTACGGCCGACAAGTCCAATAGTCATTGTCCAAGCCCCTTCTTAGTTTAATTTAATCTGAACGTCGACACCAGCGGCCAAGTCCAATTTCATTAATGCATCAACTGTTTTATCAGTAGGCTCTACAATGTCCATAAGACGCTTGTGTGTACGAATCTCGTACTGGTCACGTGCGTCTTTATTAACATGTGGAGAAACTAATATAGTAAAACGTTCTTTTTTTGTCGGTAATGGAATTGGTCCATTGATCCGAGCACCAGTACGCTTAGCAGTTTCTACAATTTCTTTTGCAGATTGGTCAATCAGTCTATGGTCGAATGATTTCAATCTGATTCTAATAGTTTGGTTCGTTGCCATTTCTATTACTCAGTAATTTTACTTACGACGCCAGCACCAACAGTACGGCCGCCTTCACGAATAGCAAAACGTAAACCTTCTTCCATCGCAATAGGATTGATTAAGGTTACGTCCATTTTAACGTTGTCACCAGGCATGACCATTTCAATACCTTCCGGTAATTCACATGCGCCTGTTACGTCTGTTGTACGGAAGTAGAACTGTGGACGGTAACCATTGAAAAATGGTGTATGACGTCCACCTTCATCTTTTGACAAGATGTAAACTTCTGCTTCAAATTGTGTGTGTGGCAAAATTGTACCAGGGTGAGCCAATACTTGACCACGGTCAACATCTTCACGTTTTGTACCACGTAGTAACACACCTACGTTATCGCCAGCTTCACCTTGGTCAAGTAGCTTACGGAACATTTCAACACCGGTACAGGTGGTTTTTGCAGTGTCTTTGATACCAACTATTTCTAACTCTTCACCTACTTTAACAACACCACGCTCGATACGTCCAGTAACAACCGTTCCACGACCTGAAATTGAGAATACATCTTCGATAGGCATAATGAATGCACCATCTACTGCACGTACAGGCTCAGGGAAGTAGGTATCCATTGCTTCGCCTAAACGCATGATTGATGGCACACCAATTTCGCTGGTATCGCCTTCTAATGCTTTTAATGCTGAACCAACGATGATTGGCGTATCATCACCAGGAAATTCATATTTGTCTAACAACTCACGAACTTCCATTTCTACTAGCTCGATAAGTTCTTCATCATCAACCATGTCTGCTTTGTTCATAAACACGATAATGTAAGGTACGCCTACTTGACGTGACAACAGGATATGCTCACGTGTTTGTGGCATAGGACCGTCAGCTGCGTTAACAACTAAGATCGCGCCGTCCATTTGAGCGGCACCCGTAATCATGTTTTTCACATAATCAGCATGGCCCGGGCAATCTACGTGTGCATAGTGACGATTTTCTGTTTCATATTCTACGTGTGAAGTAGAGATCGTAATACCGCGCTCTCTTTCTTCTGGCGCATTATCGATATCAGCAAAAGACTTCGCTTCACCACCTTGAGCTTCTGCCATTACTTTCGTAATTGCAGCAGTTAATGTGGTTTTACCATGATCAACGTGACCAATTGTACCCACGTTAACGTGTGGCTTGTTTCTTATAAATTTTTCTTTAGACATGTCTCTACCTCTTTAAACTTGATATTACTTAAACTTATTAATAACTGCTGCTGCTACATTGTTAGGCGTCTCAGCGTAACGAGCAAACTCCATTGAGTAAGTTGCTCGCCCTTGTGACGCGGAACGCAAATCAGTTGCATAACCAAACATTTCTGCCAATGGAACTTCGGCTTTAATTACCTTCCCACTTACTGTGTCAACCATGCCGTGGACAATGCCACGACGGCGACTAAGATCACCCATTACGTCACCCATATAATCTTCCGGGGTAACAACTTCAATACTCATAACAGGCTCAAGTAGTACCGGACTTGCTTCTAAAGCGCCATTCCTAAATCCAAGCGAACCAGCCACTTTAAATGCCATCTCATTAGAATCCACATCATGATATGAACCATCGAACAATGTAACTTTAACATCTTCAACTGGATAGCCGGCTATTACACCATTTTTCATCTGCTCTTGTATACCTTTATCTACAGATGAGATAAATTCTCTAGGTACAGTTCCACCTACAGTCGCATTTTCAAAGGTGTAACCCACACCAGACTTTTGCGGCTCAAGACGTAACCATACATGACCGTATTGACCACGGCCACCACTTTGGCGCACGAACTTTCCTTCCGCTTCAACTGTCTTACCTATCGTTTCACGGTAAGCCACTTGAGGAGCGCCCACATTAGCATCAACTGAAAACTCTCTTTTCAATCGATCAATGATTATATCAAGGTGTAACTCGCCCATTCCGGCAATGATAGTTTGTGCAGATTCTTGATCTGTATGTACTCTAAATGATGGGTCTTCCTTGGCTAACTTACCAAGTGCAACACTCATTTTTTCTTGATCTGCTTGAGTTCTAGGTTCGATTGCTACTGAGATAACTGGCTCAGGAAACTCCATACGCTCAAGCGTAATTATATGGTCAGGATCGCATAGTGTATCGCCAGTGGTGGTATCTTTAAGTCCAATGGCTGCAGCTATATCGCCCGCTCTTACTTCCGTTAATTCTTCACGACTATTACTGTGCATTTGCACAATACGACCAATCCGTTCTTTTTTACCTTTAATAGGATTAAAGACGGCGTCTCCAGACTTTAGCGTACCAGAATAAACTCGGAAAAATGTTAACGTTCCAACAAAGGGATCGGTGGCAATTTTAAAAGCTAAGGAAGCAAAAGGTTCAGTGTCATTTGCCGCACGGGTTGTTAAGCTGTCATCAACATCCGATAACATACCGCTGATTGCTGGCACGTCTTGTGGCGATGGTAAATATTCAATCACACCATCTAAAACAGCCTGCACTCCTTTGTTTTTAAAAGCTGATCCACAAAATGCTGGAACGATTTCATTATTTAGGGTGAGTTGTCGAATACCAGACTTAATATCTTTTACAGATAAGGTACCTTCTTCAAGATATTTATCCATTAAGTCTTCATTTGACTCTGCTGCTGTCTCAATCAATTGCTCACGAAACTTTTCACATTCGGCTTGCATTTCAGGCGCTATATCACGCGCTTGATAAGTCACACCTAAATCACTTTCGTTCCAGTAGATGGCTTTCATGCGAATTAAATCGACTATGCCTTCATACTGTTCTTCAGCACCGATAGGGAGTTGCATTGGAATTGGTTTAGCACCCAAGCGTGTTGCCATTTGTTCAAGAACACGATGGAAGTCTGCGCCGGATCTATCCATCTTATTAATGAATGCTATTCGGGGGACTTTATATTTGTTTGCTTGACGCCATACAGTTTCGGATTGTGGCTCAACGCCACCAACGGCACAAAAGACACATACTGCACCATCAAGCACTCTCAACGATCTTTCAACTTCGATTGTAAAATCAACATGGCCAGGTGTATCAATAATATTGATACGGTGTGACTCAAATTGTTTATCCATTCCAAACCAAAAACAAGTAGTCGCTGCAGAGGTAATTGTTATTCCCCGTTCTTGCTCTTGTTCCATCCAGTCCATCGTGGCAGCACCATCATGTACTTCACCAATCTTATGCGATATTCCTGTGTAAAATAGCACACGCTCTGTAGTCGTGGTTTTACCCGCGTCAATATGAGCCATAATGCCGATATTACGATATCGATTAATAGGTGTAGTACGAGCCACTAGATGAGTACTCTCAAAGTTAAAATTGTTAAAGAACAGTACAAAGCCTACCGCTAATGCGATAGGCTTTGGTCAAACTTAAAAACGGAAGTGTGAGAACGCTTTATTGGCTTCAGCCATGCGATGAACATCTTCTTTTTTCTTAACAGCAGTACCTTTACCTTCAAAAGCATCACCGAGTTCGCCTGCTAGACGCATACCCATTGATTTCTCACCACGTTTACGTGCGGCTTCTACCAACCAACGCATTGCTAATGCAACACGACGTTCGGCACGAACTTCAACAGGTACTTGGTATGTAGCACCACCAACACGACGAGATTTAACTTCAACAAGTGGACTGATATTCTCAATCGCTTTTTGAAAAATCTCTAGCGCTTCGGTAGATTTACTTTCAGACACTGAACTTAGTGCGCCGTAAGTAATTTTTTCAGCAACTGATTTTTTGCCATCTTTCATAATGACATTAATGAATTTGGCCAACCCAATGTTTGAATGCTTTGGATCTGGCAGTACTTCACGTTTGGCAACAACCCTTCTTCTTGGCATGTGTCTTTCCTAATTTTTTTATTATGCTAGTCACTTAAGATTAAAGTGGCTATTAACCTTTCGGACGTTTAGCACCGTATTTAGAACGGCCTTGACGACGTTTTACAACACCTGATGTATCTAAAGCACCACGGATAGTATGATAACGAACACCCGGTAAATCTTTTACACGACCGCCTCGAATCAATACAACCGAATGCTCTTGCAAGTTGTGACCTTCACCACCGATATACGATGTTACTTCAAAGCCATTAGTCAAACGAACACGTGCAACTTTACGCATAGCCGAGTTAGGCTTTTTAGGTGTTGTTGTATATACACGAGTACATACACCACGACGTTGAGGACAAGCCTGCAAAGCGGGTACATTGTTCTTTTTCTTTTGCTTCAATCTCGGTTTACGAACCAACTGATTAATTGTTGCCATTAAATTACAGCCCTACATATATTCAAAATGGTAAACAGTGACATTCAGCAGCACTGTGAACCAGATAAAGTCAGTCATCTGTTAAGGGACGTCTGACAAAGAAGAGGAATTTTACTACTGAATCAACCCTCTAGTCAAGATATCTTTTACGAAATATCTTCTTGTAAATCTTTAACTTCTTCAACCACTGCTGCAGGTTTTGCGACGACAGGTACTGGGTCATTCATATGACGTATACGATAACGTTCCTTATGATAAGCAAGACCAGTACCAGCAGGGATTAAGCGTCCTACAATTACGTTCTCTTTAAGTCCACGTAATACATCACGCTTGCCCGTAACGGCAGCATCAGTCAATACTCGTGTTGTTTCTTGGAACGAAGCCGCTGAGATAAATGACTCAGTTGCTAATGATGCTTTTGTGATACCTAATAACATCGGTGTATAAGTGGCTTCCATTTTTCCTTCAGCTCGCACAACATCATTTATATCTAATAAACGATCATGTTCCAACTGCTCACCTTTAAGTAGTTTTGCATCACCAATTGAATCAATTTCAATTTTACGTAACATTTGACGCACTATTACTTCGATATGTTTGTCATTGATTTTAACACCTTGTAAGCGATAAACTTCTTGTACTTCGCTTGACATATAGTTTGCTAATGCCAACACACCTTTTAAACGTAAAATATCATGTGGATCTTCTGGTCCATCAACTAGTAACTCACCTTTAGCAATACTCTCACCTTCAAACACTGAAACATGCCGCCACTTAGGTATAAGCTCTTCATGCTGCTCGCCTTCAAGTGGGGTAATAATCAGGCGTTGTTTACCTTTAGTTTCTTTACCAAAACTTATCGTTCCTGAAATCTCAGCCATCAATGCTGGATCTTTCGGTTTACGCGCTTCAAATAAATCAGCTACTCGAGGTAGACCACCAGTAATATCACGTGTTTTACTGCTTTCTTGTGGGATTCGAGCTAATACATCACCGATACCTACTTCTGCATCATCGGTAACCGTTACAATCGCACCACCAGGTAAGAAATATTGTGCAGGAATATCAGTACCCACCAATAATAAATCGTTGCCATCAGCATCGATCAATTTAACCATAGGTCGCATATCTTTAGATGAAGCAGCACGTTGTTTTGGTTCACGTACAATTAAGCTTGTTAAACCGGTTACTTCATCAACATGTTTATCTACCGTGATCCCTTCAACTAAGTCTTTAAGCTGAACCTTACCCGCAACTTCAGTTACAACAGGATGGGTATGTGGATCCCAGGTTGCAATAACCTGTCCTGCTTCTACAGCATCGTTATCCGCTACTGTAATTTCAGAACCGTATGGGATCTTATAACGTTCACGTTCACGGCCATTTTCATCAATAAGATGTAACTCACCTGAACGCGATACAGCAATAAATTTACCATTAGCATGTTGCACTGATTTGATATTATGGAAACGAATGTTACCTTTAAATTTCAATGCTACTGAGTTGTCTGCAGCGGTACGTGATGCAGCACCACCAATATGGAAAGTACGCATTGTTAACTGTGTACCTGGCTCACCGATAGATTGGGCAGCAATAACACCGACAGCTTCACCCACGTTAATCATATGGCCACGACCTAAATCTCGGCCATAACATGATGCACATACACCATAACGTGACTCGCAAGTAATGGCTGAACGAACTAATACTTCGTCAATACCTTCAACTTCAAGTTGTATTACAGAATCTTCATCCATCATTACGCCAGCTGGAATAATAACTTTAGTTTTTGCTGAGTTCATAACATCTTGTGCAATGACTCGACCTAGTACGCGTTCACCCAAAGGTTCAACTACATCTCCACCCTCGATAATTGGGATCATATTGATACCATTTTTGGTACCACAATCTTCTTCAACAACAACAAGATCTTGGGCTACGTCAACCAAACGACGAGTCAAATAACCAGAGTTAGCTGTTTTCAATGCGGTATCTGCCAAACCTTTACGCGCACCATGAGTAGAGATAAAGTATTGTAAAACGTCCAAACCTTCACGGAAGTTTGCAGTAATTGGTGTTTCGATGATTGAACCATCTGGTTTTGCCATCAAACCACGCATTCCGGCTAACTGACGAATTTGGGCTGCAGAACCACGCGCTCCAGAATCTGCCATCATATAGATAGAGTTCATTGATTGCTGTACTACTTCATTACCTTCTGCATCTATAACGGTGTCATGACCTAAGCCATCCATCATTGATTTAGCGACCTGATCGTTGGTACGTGACCAGATATCGATAATTTTGTTATAACGCTCACCATCGGTAACCAAACCAGACGCATATTGCATAGCAATTTCTTCTACTTCAGCCTCAGCTTTAGCCAAGATCGCTACCTTAGAATCTGGAATAACCATATCATCAACACCTACAGACGCTCCTGATTTTGTAGCTTGTGTAAAGCCCATATACATCAAGTGATCGGCAAATATAACGGTATCTTTAAGACCCAGTCTACGGTAACAAATATTAATTAAGTCACCAATCGCTTTTTTAGTCATTGAGCGATCTACGATTGAGAACGGTAGACCTTTGGGCACAATACTAAATAATATGGCACGACCCACTGTTGTTTCAACACGAATACGGCGTGTTTGCTCAGCTTCAGGCAAAGTAACATCCGTTTCATCCAAACGAACAGTCACTTTAGTATGAATTGAAACCGTATTATTACCATGGGCACGTTTAAGCTCAGCAATATCAGCAAACTTACTACCTTCACCTTTTGCATTGACTAATTCACGTGTCATGTAATAAAGACCCAACACGACATCTTGTGAAGGAATAATGACCGGCTCACCGTTTGCAGGTGACAAAATATTGTTAGTAGCCATCATTAAAGAACGTGCTTCTAACTGAGCTTCTAGTGATAATGGCACGTGTACCGCCATTTGATCGCCATCAAAATCGGCATTGAACGCACCACAAACTAAAGGATGAAGCTGAATAGCTTTACCTTCGATTAATAATGGCTCAAATGCTTGAATACCTAGTCTATGCAGTGTTGGTGCACGGTTTAACATGATTGGATGTTCACGGATAACATCTTCTAAGATGTCCCATACTTCCGTTCCTTCACGTTCAACCATTTTTTTAGCGGCTTTGATTGTTGTCGCTAAACCAGCACGTTCTAATTTTCCGTAAATAAATGGTTTGAATAATTCCAATGCCATTTTTTTAGGAAGACCACATTGGTGCAATTTCAAGTATGGGCCAACAACGATAACCGAACGACCAGAATAATCGACTCGTTTACCTAATAAGTTCTGACGGAAACGACCTTGCTTACCTTTGATCATATCTGCCAAAGACTTAAGCGGCATACGGTTAGTACCCGTAATTGCACGACCACGACGACCATTATCTAATAAGGCATCAACCGATTCTTGCAACATACGTTTTTCATTACGAACAATGATGTCTGGTGCGTTCAAATCTAACAAACGTTTTAAACGATTATTACGGTTGATAACACGACGATACAAATCATTTAGATCGGAGGTTGCAAAACGACCACCATCAAGAGGTACTAAAGGACGCAAATCAGGAGGAAGTATAGGTAAGACTTCCATCACCATCCATTCTGGTTTGTTACCAGAATCTTGGAATGCTTCCATTAGTTTTAAACGTTTCGTTAATTTTTTAATTTTAGTTTCAGAATTTGTCGCATCAATATCTTGGCGTATAACTTCAATTTCTTTTTCTAAATTAATGCTACGTAATAGTTGCTGAACTGCTTCAGCACCCATGCGTGCATCAAATTCATCACCATATTCTTCAATCGCTTGCAGATAAGTCTCATCTGATAACAATTGACCCTTTTCCAAAGGAGTCATACCTGGATCTACAACGATAAAGGCTTCGAAATACAATACACGTTCAATATCACGTAATGTCATATCTAAGAATGACGATATACGTGACGGTAGTGATTTTAGAAACCAAATGTGGGCAACCGGGCTTGCAAGTTCGATATGACCCATACGTTCACGTCTAACTTTAGCTACAGTTACTTCTACACCACATTTTTCACAGATAACACCACGATGTTTTAGGCGTTTATATTTACCACATAAACATTCGTAATCTTTTACTGGGCCAAAGATTTTGCAACAGAATAAACCTTCACGTTCAGGTTTAAATGTACGGTAATTAATGGTTTCTGGTTTTTTTACTTCACCAAATGACCATGACCGCACCATCTTTGGTGAGGCCAGACCAATGCGAATGGCATCGAACTCTTCTGTTGTTGCTTGCTGCTTTAACAGATTAAGTAAGTCTTTCATGTTTCTTTCTCCGCTGCCGAATAACGGCGTATAGATTGATTATCAGATTAACGCTTGAGGTTGATTTTTATTCGCTTACTAAATCAATATCAATACCAAGAGAACGAATCTCATGAGTTAATACTCTGAATGATTCAGGCATACCTGCTTCCATTCGATAATCACCATCAACAATATTTTTGTAGATCTTAGTACGACCCGCTACATCATCCGATTTGACGGTTAACATTTCTTGTAATGTGTATGCAGCACCATATGCTTGTAATGCCCACACCTCCATCTCTCCGAAACGTTGTCCACCAAATTGCGCCTTACCACCCAATGGTTGCTGGGTAACTAAACTATATGGACCCGTAGAACGAGCATGCATTTTGTCATCAACCAAATGGTTCAGTTTCAACATGTGCATATAACCCACCGTAACCGGACGATCAAATTCTTCGCCAGTACGACCGTCGATTAATGTTGCTTGCCCACTGCGTGGCAATCCTGCTAATTCAAGCATATCTTTGATTTCATGTTCCTTAGCACCATCAAACACGGGTGTAGCCATCGGCACACCTTGACGAAGGTTATTCGCCATTTCAATGATTTCATCATCAGAAAATGAATCTAAATCTTCTTGTTTACCACTTGTATTATAAACCTTGGCTAAGAATTCACGTATTTCAGCTACATCACGTTGCTCGTCTAACATATCAGCAATCTTAAAGCCTAGGCCTTTAGCAGCCCAACCTAAGTGGATCTCAAGTACTTGTCCGATGTTCATCCGTGACGGTACACCCAATGGATTTAATACAATATCCACTGGACGGCCATCGGCTGTATAGGGCATATCTTCGACGGGAACAATGTTAGAAATAACACCTTTATTACCATGACGACCGGCCATTTTATCACCCGGTTGAATACGACGTTTTACAGCCAAAAATACTTTAACCATACGCTGTACGCCTGGCGCCAAGTCATGACCTGAAATCAATTTGTCTTTTTTGATTTCAAATGCTTCGTCCATATCAACACGGTATTGCTTAATCTGTACTGAAGCTTGCTCTAACTGTGCATTAGAGGCGTCAGTATCCATACGAATATCAAACCATTTAGCATGTTCAAGCTTGCTCAGATACGCTTTTGTCAGTTTAGTGTTTGCAGGCTGGCCAGGTGAGCTTTCAGCCACTTTACCGGTCAACATTTTTTCTAAACGAGCAAATAAATCGTGCACTATAATTCTGTGTTTATCTTTAAGATCAGCACGTACTTTTTCTAATTCAGCTTTTTCAATGGCTAAGGCACGTTCGTCCTTGTCAACACCGTCGCGTGTAAAGACTTGAACATCAATAACAGTACCAAATGTACTTGATGGCACCCGTAATGATGAATCTTTAACATCGGCGGCCTTTTCACCAAAGATGGCTCTGAGTAATTTCTCTTCAGGTGTTAGTTGTGACTCACCTTTTGGAGTAACTTTACCGCATAAGATATCGCCAGGCTTAACTTCAGCACCAACATAAACAATACCTGACTCATCTAATTTAGACAATGCACCTTCGCTTACGTTAGGAATATCACTGGTAATTTCCTCGGTACCTAATTTGGTATCACGTGCTAAACAATTCAATTCTTGAATATGAATAGTGGTGAAACGATCTTCTTTTACAACACGTTCAGAGACTAAAATCGAATCTTCGTAGTTGTAACCATTCCAAGGCATAAATGCGATTAAAATGTTTTGACCTAAGGCAAGTTCGCCTTTATCAGTAGAAGGACCATCAGCTAATACATCACCTTTAGCGATCATATCACCAGGTTTAACCAAGGGACGTTGGTTAATACAAGTGCTCTGATTTGAACGTGCATACTTAGTCAAATTATATATATCGACACCTGATGCAGCATCAGCCGCTTCATCATCATGCACTCGAATTACAATACGTCGAGCATCAACTGAATCGACGATGCCGCCACGATTTGCTGTGACCATTACACCAGAATCAATAGCAACTACTCGCTCCATACCTGTTCCAACTATAGGCTTTTCAGCACGTAGTGTCGGTACGGCTTGACGTTGCATGTTCGCACCCATCAAGGCACGGTTAGCATCATCATGTTCTAGGAAAGGAATCAATGATGCACCAACCGAAACTACTTGTCGTGGTGATACGTCCATATATTGAACTTGATCCGCTGGCATTAACGAAAATTCATTTTTATGGCGACATGGCACCATATTATCTAGGATCTTGTCTTTGCTATCTAAATTAATAGTAGCTTGAGCAATCTTAAATTCACCTTCATCAATTGCTGATAAAAATGTGATTTCTTTTGTTGCCACGCCATCAATGACTTTACGATATGGTGTTTCTATAAAACCATATTCATTAGTACGAGCATAAATAGCCAATGAGTTGATCAAGCCAATGTTTGGACCTTCAGGTGTTTCGATAGGACAAACACGACCATAATGAGTTGGATGTACATCACGTACTTCAAAACCAGCACGTTCTCGTGTTAAACCACCAGGGCCTAAGGCAGAGATGCGACGTTTATGTGTAACTTCAGATAATGGATTATTTTGATCCATAAACTGTGATAATTGGCTTGAGCCAAAAAACTCTTTGATCGCTGCAGCAACCGGTTTAGCATTAATCAATTGCTGAGGCATCAAACCTTCAGATTCTGCGATACTTAAACGTTCACGGACGGCACGTTCCACTCGAACAAGACCAACACGGAATTGATTTTCGGCCATTTCACCGACACTACGTACACGTCGGTTTCCTAGATGATCAATATCATCTACTACGCCATTACCATTACGAATTGAGATCAATTCCAGTAATACATCTAAGATATCTTGTTTAGAAATGATACCTTCACCGCTTGCTTCTTCACGGCCTAAACGTCGATTAAATTTCATTCGACCTACCGCTGATAGATCATAACGTTCGCTAGCAAAAAACAAGTTGGTAAACAAGTTATTAGCAGAGTCTTCGGTAGGTGGCTCACCTGGACGCATCATTCGATAGATTTCAACTTTAGCTTCTAACGGCGTTTTAGTTTCATCTAAACGTAAAGTGTCAGAAATATAAGGCCCATGATCAAGATCATTAGAATAAATCGTTTCAATGGTTGAAATATCGAAACGGTTAATCGTTTCTAATAGTTCATCAGTGATTTCTTCATTAGCTGAAATTATAAGCTCGCCGGTCTCTGTATCAATCATATCTTTGGCGATAACTTTTCCGATCAAATATGATGCTGGTACGGTCAAAGTAGCCATGCCAGACTTGTCTAATTGGCGAATGTGACGACCGGTAACTTGGTGGTCAGCTTCAACAATAACATCACCATTATCCGCTTTAATTTGAAACGGCATAATTTGGCCACGTAGCCGTTGTGGTACTAATGCTAATTCAAAATCTTCACCTTTTTTGGTGAAACTATCACGGTCAAAGAAGACATTGAGAATTTCTTCGCTGGTGTATTCAAGTGCTCGTAATAGGATCGTCGCAGGTAACTTACGGCGTCTATCAATCCTAACAAAGACAGCATCTTTAGGATCAAATTCAAAATCTAACCAAGAACCACGATAAGGAATGACGCGTGCATTAAATAAGATTTTACCTGATGAATGTGATTTACCTTTATCACTATCAAAGAATACACCTGGAGAACGATGTAACTGAGAAACGATAACACGTTCAGTACCGTTGATAACAAAGTTACCTTTCTCAGTCATCAGTGGGATTTCTCCCATATAAACTTCCTGCTCTTTAATATCTTTTACGATTTTAGATTTTGCAGGGGCATCTTTGTCATAAATGACGAGACGCATTTTAACTCTAAGAGGGGCCGCATAAGTAACACCGCGTAATTGACACTCTTTCACTTCAAATGAAGGTGTACCAAGGCGGTAGCTCACATACTGTAGTTCAGCTTTACCCGTATGACTTTTAATGGGTAACACAGAACCAAACGCTGCATGCAAGCCTTTGCTTGCTCGATCGTCAACAGCAACAGCATGCTGTAAGAAATCCTGATATGAATCAACTTGAGTAGCAAGTAGATTAGGAACATTCAAGACACTTGGACGCTTGCCAAAATCTTTACGAATCCGTTTTTTCTCGGTAAACGTATAAGCCATGTATTACACCTCGAAGAACATCCTGATCGCACACATTATGTGAAATCTAGGAGTTGCAATATAGTATTTAATAGTCAGAGCAAAGTTGGCTGACTAGCAACAGAAAAAGGCCGATGGTTTATCACCATCAGCCATTTCCTATATCGTGATGACTAGGTCACCACGATGAGAGTACTGCTTATTTAAGTTCAGCAGTTGCACCAGCTTCAGTAAGTTGTTTAACAACTTCTTCAGCTTCGTCTTTTGTAGCAGCTTCTTTAACAGTTGCAGGCACGCCTTCAACCATGTCTTTAGCTTCTTTCAAGCCAAGACCAGTAATTCCACGAACTACTTTGATTACAGATACTTTGTTGCTACCAAAGCTTGACATTACAACGTCAAATTCAGTTTGTTCTGCAGCAGCAGCAACAGCATCACCACCCGCCGCAGCAGCAGCTACAGGAGCAGCAGCAGTTACGCCGAATTTTTCTTCCATTGCTTCAATTAAATCAACCACTTCAACAACAGTCATGTTAGAGATTGCTTCTAAGATATCGTCTTTAGATACAGCCATGTTATTTTCCTATTTCAAACTTACAGAATTAATAAATACTACAACTTCGTCCAAACTGTGGATTAAGCTGCTTCTTTAGCATCGCGAACAGCCGCGAACGTACGAACCATCTTGCTAGTCGGAGCTTGCAAAGTACGAACAAATTTCTCAATCGGCGCTTTCATTGTACCCATTAGGATGCTAATTGCTTGATCCTTAGTAGGCATTTTCGCCAGTTTTTCAATATCAGTAGCAGGTAAAAGCTTGCCACCTAGAGAAACCATTTTGATTTCGAATTGCTTGTTTTCTTTTGCAAAGTCACTCATGACACGTGCTACAGCACCTGGATCTTCAGTTGAAAAACCAAATACTAAAGGACCAGTCATTCCGTCTTGCATGCAAGCGAAATCGGTACCTTCTACAGCACGACGAGCTAATGTGTTTCTGATAACACGCAAATAAACATTCTCATTGCGAGCAGCTACACGTAGCTCAGTCATTTGTGAAACAGTTAATCCATGATATTCAGCTGCTACAGCGGAATATGCAACGGATGCTACTTCAGCGACCTCAGCAACGACGGCCTTTTTACCTTCAAGATTTAAAGCCACCTAAAACCTCCTTAGGTTCACCACATAAATGCAGTGTGTTGTTGCTTAAAAGAAGGGTTTCCCCTTCCACCATTACGGTATTCAACGCTAATATTCTGCAGCTGAACCCGTCTGCGTAGGCTAATCATAAGATTAATTAAACTTGCGCACCTACGGTCTTAGACGACCCAAAATTTCTGGGCGGTCCAATTCTTTCAAATCGATTAAGCTAAGAAAGATTTATCTATTGTAACACCCGCACCCATCGTACTAGAAATAGTAATGCGCTTTAAGTAAATACCTTTAGCAGAACTTGGTTTTAATTTATTTAAATCATCAAGTAGTGCAACTAGATTGTCACGTAATGCAGCCACTTCAAAACTAGCGTTGCCAATTGGGCTGTGAATGATACCCGCTTTATCTGTGCGATAACGAACCTGACCTGCTTTAGCATTTTTAACAGCTTCAGCAACATTAGGTGTCACAGTACCCACTTTAGGGTTAGGCATTAAGCCGCGAGGACCTAGGACTTGACCTAATGTACCTACGATACGCATTGCATCAGGTGAGGCGATAACAACATCAAAATCCATATTGCCCGCTTTGATTGATTCAGCAAGATCTTCATAACCAACGATATCAGCGCCGGCTGCAGTAGCAGCTTCAGCATTTGCACCTTGTGCAAAGACAGCAACTCGTACTGTTTTACCAGTTCCATTTGGCAATACAGTAGAGCTACGCACTACTTGATCAGATTTACGAGAATCAACACCCAAGTTAACCGCTACGTCAATTGACTCTACAAATTTAGCAGAAGCATTTTCTTTAATGAATGTTAATGCTTCATCAATAGGGTACAGTTTGCCAGCTTCTAATTTTGCACGAATAGCACGTGTTCTTTTACCGATAACAGCCATTATTCAACGCCTTCTGTATTCAAACCCATACTACGAGCAGTACCTGCAATTGTTCTGACTGCTGCGTTCATATCAGAAGCAGTAAGATCAGGCATTTTCGTAGTTGCAATTTCTTCTAACTGAGCACGGGTAACCGTACCCACTTTTTCTGTATTTGGACGTGCACTACCACTGGCTAAACCCAATACTTTTTTAAGTAAGACTGATGCAGGTGGCGTTTTAGTAATAAACGTAAAACTTTTGTCACTGTAAACAGTAATCACTACAGGCGTTGGCAAGCCTTCTTCAAGACTTTGAGTTTTAGCATTAAATGCTTTACAAAACTCCATAATGTTAACGCCATGTTGACCCAAAGCTGGACCAACCGGAGGACTTGGATTTGCTTTACCAGCTGCTACTTGCAACTTGATATAGGCTTGTATTTTTTTAGCCATGATTTAACTCCTAAATGGGTGCAAGCGCCTTGCAGCTCCCCTACAACAAACCAGCACTAGGCTGGATAAAATATTTATGCTTTTGCGACTTGGCTGAACTCAAGTTCTACTGGTGTAGAACGACCAAAGATAACCACTTCAACTCGCATTTTACTCTTTTCGTAATTAACGTCTTCTACCACACCATTAAAGTCGTTAAATGGACCATCAGTAATGCGAACCACTTCACCCGGCTCAAACATGACTTTAGGTCTAGGACTTTCAACGCCATCTTGCACACGTTGTAGGATCTGATTAGCTTCTGCTTCAGTGATAGGTGCTGGACGATCGCCAGAACCACCAATGAAACGAAGAACCCGTGGTATATCATTCACCACATGCCATGTTTCATCATCCATTTCCATGCTAACTAGCACATAGCCAGGGAAAAACTTACGCTCACTTTTACGTTGTTGACCATCTCGCATCTCAACCACTTCTTCAGTGGGCACTAAGATTTCACCAAACTTTTCTTGCAAACCAAAACGTTCAATTCGTTCTTCTAATGACCGTTTCACTTGACCTTCAAAATTTGAAAAAGCTTGAATTACATACCAGTGCTTACTCATATTCAAACCTTTAATTTTATAATGTAAGAGCGCGAACCGCCCAGCCTAATGCAGAATCTACCGCCCATAGTAATAAAGCAGCAACCATCACCATTAGCATAACTAACATTGTTGTCTGCATTGTTTCTTGGCGACTAGGCCAAACTACCTTACGTACTTCAACTTGAGTATCTCTAATATAACTGAGCGCTGTTCCACCAATTATAGATTTAGAGGCAATAAACAAAGAAAGCCCGGCCGCAGCAAGCAAGCCAAGCACCCTTAATAAGGTTGAATACTCTGCGTAAGTGTAAAACAAAGTAATCGCCGAGGCCATTAAGACGACTGCGATTATTAATTTGATATTATCTGCCATTCCAACTCGTTATCTTTTATTAATCTTGAAGAAAACAAAATGGCAGGCCAGGAGGGAATCGAACCCCCAACCTACGGTTTTGGAGACCGTCGCTCTGCCAATTGAGCTACTGGCCTAACATATGCCTTCAGAATAGTTAAGGACTCCAAACATCCTTAACCAAAGCACCTCTTATAACTATTCAGTAATTTTACTTACGACGCCAGCACCAACAGTACGGCCGCCTTCACGAATAGCAAAACGTAAACCTTCTTCCATCGCAATAGGATTGATTAAGGTTACGTCCATTTTAACGTTGTCACCAGGCATGACCATTTCAATACCTTCCGGTAATTCACATGCGCCTGTTACGTCTGTTGTACGGAAGTAGAACTGTGGACGGTAACCATTGAAAAATGGTGTATGACGTCCACCTTCATCTTTTGACAAGATGTAAACTTCTGCTTCAAATTGTGTGTGTGGCAAAATTGTACCAGGGTGAGCCAATACTTGACCACGGTCAACATCTTCACGTTTTGTACCACGTAGTAACACACCTACGTTATCGCCAGCTTCACCTTGGTCAAGTAGCTTACGGAACATTTCAACACCGGTACAGGTGGTTTTTGCAGTGTCTTTGATACCAACTATTTCTAACTCTTCACCTACTTTAACAACACCACGCTCGATACGTCCAGTAACAACCGTTCCACGACCTGAAATTGAGAATACATCTTCGATAGGCATAATGAATGCACCATCTACTGCACGTACAGGCTCAGGGAAGTAGGTATCCATTGCTTCGCCTAAACGCATGATTGATGGCACACCAATTTCGCTGGTATCGCCTTCTAATGCTTTTAATGCTGAACCAACGATGATTGGCGTATCATCACCAGGAAATTCATATTTGTCTAACAACTCACGAACTTCCATTTCTACTAGCTCGATAAGTTCTTCATCATCAACCATGTCTGCTTTGTTCATAAACACGATAATGTAAGGTACGCCTACTTGACGTGACAACAGGATATGCTCACGTGTTTGTGGCATAGGACCGTCAGCTGCGTTAACAACTAAGATCGCGCCGTCCATTTGAGCGGCACCCGTAATCATGTTTTTCACATAATCAGCATGGCCCGGGCAATCTACGTGTGCATAGTGACGATTTTCTGTTTCATATTCTACGTGTGAAGTAGAGATCGTAATACCGCGCTCTCTTTCTTCTGGCGCATTATCGATATCAGCAAAAGACTTCGCTTCACCACCTTGAGCTTCTGCCATTACTTTCGTAATTGCAGCAGTTAATGTGGTTTTACCATGATCAACGTGACCAATTGTACCCACGTTAACGTGTGGCTTGTTTCTTATAAATTTTTCTTTAGACATGACCAGTCTCCCCGTCAGTATTATCAAGCTATAACAAAAACAAAAAAGACACGGTAAACCCTGTCTAATAAATAAAATCTTTTGGAGCCCACAATCAGAATCGAACTGATGACCTCATCCTTACCATGGATGCGCTCTACCGACTGAGCTATGCGGGCCTTTTTTCCAAACATATGGAGCGGGTGATGGGAATCGAACCCACGTGATCAGCTTGGAAGGCTGGAGTTCTACCATTGAACTACACCCGCATACTTAAACTCTTTTAACTAACTACCTATATCATCTATACTATATTAATGGTGGAGGGAGGAGGATTCGAACCTCCGAAGGCTGAGCCGTCAGATTTACAGTCTGATCCCTTTGGCCGCTCGGGAACCCCTCCACGAAAGAACGGCATTTTGCGTAAAAGCGGGGTGCATGTCAACCTTTAAGTTAATTTATTACACATAAGGCTAGAAAACCCTATTTCTATCGCTAGATTAAACAATTAATGACTGTGCGTATAAACATCACATAGTATACTATCTGCGCTTAATATTTATATCTATAATAGGAACTCTTTATGGAACAGTACCGTGGTACTACCATCTTATCTTACCGTCGTAACGGCCAAGTAGTCATAGGCGGAGACGGGCAAGTTAGTCTCGGTAATACTGTTATGAAAGGTAATGCACGTAAAGTCAGACGTTTATATAATGACAAAGTTATCGCTGGATTTGCGGGGGGAACAGCAGACGCCTTCACCTTGTTCGAGCGATTTGAAGCCAAGTTGGAAAAACATCAAGGCAATCTCACACGCAGTGCACTTGAACTAGCTAAAGACTGGCGCACAGATCGGATTATGCGTCGCCTTGAAGCCTTGCTTGCTGTTGCCGATGAACACACATCGCTTATCATCTCAGGTAACGGGGATGTTATAGAGCCAGAACATGGCCTGATGGCCATTGGTTCAGGCGGTCCTTTTGCCCAATCAGCAGCCACTGCCTTAATGGAAAACACCGATCTAAGTGCAAGAGAGATTGTTGAAAAAGGCCTGCACATTGCTGCCGACATATGTATCTACACTAATCACAATCTCACTCTTGAAATTCTAGAAAGCGGTTCATAAAAACATTATGCAAGCACTCACTCCTAAACAAATCGTTCTCGAACTTGATAAACACATTATTGGCCAGCAAGCCGCTAAACGAGCTGTCGCAATTGCATTGCGTAATCGCTGGCGTCGTAAACAACTTAATGCTGAACTCCAATATGAAATCACCCCCAAAAATATCCTAATGATTGGGCCAACAGGGGTGGGCAAGACTGAAATTGCTCGTCGTTTAGCCTCTTTAGCTAATGCTCCTTTTATAAAAATTGAAGCCACAAAGTTTACAGAAGTAGGTTATGTCGGTCGCGATGTAGAATCTATTATTCGTGATCTCGCAGAAATGGCGATGAAAATGTTACGTGAAAAAGCCAGTAAAACGGTCAAGTTGCGTGCGGACGATGCTGCTGAAGAACGAATATTAGATGCATTACTTCGGCCCGCTCGTGATCAAGCATCAACAGAAGACACTAGCTCTACAACACGCCAACGTTTTCGTAAAATGTTACGTGAAGGTCAGTTAAATGATCGTGAAATTGAACTCGAAGTTGATGCGCCAACAGTTGGTCTCGAAATCATGTCACCTCCTGGCATGGAGGAAATGACCAATCAACTACAAGATATGTTTAAAAACATCAATACACCCAATAAATCTACACGCAAACTTAGCATCGAAAAAGCGATGAAGCTGCTGACCGAGGAAGAAGCTAACAAGCTTATCAATGAAGATGATTTAAAAACGAAAGTTGTCGAATCTATCGAGCAAGATGGTATTGTATTTCTGGATGAAATAGATAAAATCACCCATCGCAGTGAGGGTGGCAGTGGCGGTACAGATGTATCACGTGCAGGCGTTCAGCGAGATTTACTTCCTCTTGTTGAGGGCAGTTCAGTATCTACAAAATACGGCATGATTAAAACGGATCACATACTGTTTATCGCTTCTGGTGCCTTTCATCTAAGTAAACCTTCTGATTTAATCCCTGAATTACAAGGTCGCTTACCTATACGCGTCGAATTAGATGCCTTAGGTGCTGATGAGTTTGTCCGCATTTTAACCGAACCAGATGCCTCTCTCACCGAGCAATACATCGCATTATTGGCCACCGAAGGCACTCATATTGAATTTAGCCAAGATGGTTTGCAACGAATTGCTGAGTTAGCATGTCAAGTTAATGAGCAAACGGAAAATATCGGGGCACGACGCCTACATACCGTATTGGAAAAACTGTTAGAGGAACTCTCTTTCAACACCAATGATGATGCTAATAAACAAATAACCATCGATGCGGACTATGTCAACAGTCAGTTATCTGCTTTGGTACAAGACGAAGATCTATCACGTTACATTCTTTAAGGAATCATCATGGCAAATAATAATTTTCCTACCGGCATAACTTTACACCAACAATCAAAAAGTCTTGAATTGGCTTATGATGATGTTAGCTATAATTTGTCAGCGGAGTATTTGCGTGTTTACTCGCCTTCTGCTGAAGTACGAGGCCATGGCGCGGGCCAAGAGGTCTTACAAACAAATAAAGAACAAGTAGGCATCAATCAGCTTGAACCTAGTGGTAATTATGCTCTCAAAATTTATTTTGATGATGGCCATGACAGTGGCTTATTTACTTGGGATTATTTATATGATTTAGCTATTCAACAAAATATTCACTGGCAAGACTACTTAGATAGGCTTGAAAAAGCAGGTTATCAACGACAAGGGTAAAAACCGTGGAAGACAAAAAAACCACTCACTTTGGTTACCAAGAAGTCCCGACCGAAGACAAAGTCAAACATGTAGCAGGCGTATTTCATTCAGTAGCAGGTAAATATGACTTAATGAATGACTTGATGTCGATGGGCATTCATCGCCTGTGGAAGCGTTTTACTATCCATACTAGTGGTGTCAGACGTGGTGCAAAAGTGCTAGATATTGCTGGTGGCACTGGTGATCTAGCCTTAAAATTTTCTAAGCTAGTCGGCAGTACTGGCCAAGTTATTCTAGCTGATATTAATGCCAGCATGCTTAATGTCGGTCGTGATCGCCTGATTGATGAAGGTGTGACCGCTAACATCAACTATGTGCAGGCTAATGCTGAATGTCTGCCGTTTCCAGATAACAGTTTTGATGTCATTACTATCGCCTTTGGTCTACGAAATGTAACCGATAAGGACGCCGCTCTGCAGTCGATGTTTCGCATTTTGAAACCAGGTGGTCGGTTGTTAGTGCTTGAATTTTCCAAACCAGTAGAATGGTTAGCACCCGTTTATGATACCTATTCATTTAAGCTGCTACCTAAAATTGGCAAGATTTTTTCAAATGATGAAGAGAGTTATCGTTATTTAGCAGAATCCATTCGGATGCATCCTGATCAAGAAACAATGAAGCAGATGATGATTGATGCTGGTTTTGAACGTTGTGACTATAATAATATGAGCGCTGGTATCGTAGCATTACATAGTGGTTATAAATTTTGACTTCAGCACTTAAACCTATCGAGTTAGCATTAAACGCTGCATTGGCTCAAGATCCTGAAACTAAGGCAAAACTTGACCCTTTTGAATCACGCTGTATCGCGATCAATATCAAGGATTTTAATCAAACAATCTCGATGTCGGTCAAGCAACGACAGTTGTACTTATCTACTACAGCAGAAAACACCGTTGATTTAACCATTACTGGCAACGCATTAACCTTAGCTAAACTAGGCAGTAATCCTGAAAGTTTATTTTCTGCTGAGATTGATATTAACGGGGATGTTCAGTTTGCCAAACAATTACGTGATCTATTGGATGGATTTGATTTTGATTGGGAAGCACAACTCGCTAAAATTACCGGTGATACACTCGCCTATCCGCTTGCTTATGGCATTAAAAAAGTAGCTTCGTGGGCTAAAGATAATCATCAATCTATGCAACAAAATATAGCAGAATATCTGCGCGAAGAAAGCCGGTTATTGCCGGACAAATCAGAAATTAAAGCTTATATTCAAGACATTGACACCTTGCGTGCTGATTTTGACCGCCTCGAAGCACGTATTAATAGACTATAAATAATGAAATTAAATCACCTTCTTCGGCTAATTCAAATCAATCATGTGTTATCTAAACACCGTTTGGATGAACTTATTCAAAACACTCACTTATTAAGACCGCTGCGTTTTTTAAGCTACTTTTCACCCTATCGCTGGACACATAGTAATAAAAAACCTCGCGGCGAACGATTACGTTTAGCCCTAGAAGATTTGGGCCCGATCTTTGTCAAGATCGGACAAATATTATCAACACGCCGCGATCTATTAGCCGATGATATCGCTGATTCTTTAGCAAAACTGCAAGATCAGGTCAGTCCTTTTGCTAATGACCAAGCGCGGCATTTAATTCAGCAAGCTTATGGCGAACAGGCACTAGATACCTTATTTTCACATATTGATGAACATCCTCTTGCTTCAGCATCCATTGCACAAGTTCATGCCGCAACACTGCTTGATGGCAGTGAAGTTATTATAAAAATCGTTCGCCCTAATATAAAACAAGTTATTCGACGTGATATCGACTTATTACATACCATGGCAGGATTAGCTGAACGTTTTTGGATTGATGGTAGACGACTTCGCCCTAAAGAAGTAGTTGCGGAGATAGAAAAGAACTTATTTGATGAATTAGATATGGTGCGTGAAGCAGCATCAGCATCTCAATTGCGACGTAACTTTGAAAACTCAACATTGTTGTATATACCAGAGATAAATTGGCAGTTAACTAAAAGTAATCTATTAGTTCAAGAACGTATCTACGGTATACCGATCGGAGATATTGGCCAATTACATGCCCATAACATCAATATGGAAAAATTAGCCGAAACCGGGGTGGAGATATTTTTCACTCAAGCGTTCAAACATGGTTTTTTCCATGCCGATATGCATCCTGGCAACATCATGGTTGATCCAACCGATCCTGAAAACCCCCGTTATATTGCGATTGATTTTGGTATTATGGGTACATTATCACCCGAGGACCAAAATTACTTGGCGGACAATTTTCTTGCCTTTTTCAAAAGTGATTATCGGCGTGTAGCTGAATTGCATATTCAGTCGGGATGGGTGCCGGCTGATACACGTATTGATGAATTTGAGGCCGCCATCCGCAGTGTATGCGAACCTATCTTTGCTAAACCACTCAATGAAATATCCTTTGCACAGGTATTGTTGCGTTTATTTCAAACGGCTAGGCGCTTTAATATGGAAGTACAACCACAATTGGTATTGCTACAGAAAACCTTGCTCAATATAGAAGGCTTAGGTCGACAACTTTATCCTGAGTTAGATTTATGGAAAACAGCCAAACCTATTCTTGAACAATGGATGCGTGAAAAATTGGGCTGGCAAGCGGCCCTTGAAAACTTAAAACAAGAAATGCCTAACTGGGCACAAACCTTACCTAAATTACCGAGTATGATGCATGAAATTGTCCAGCAGGCCCAACAGGGAAAACTAAAAATGCAATTATCATCTCACGATCTGAAACAACTACAACAAGAGGTTCGCAGCGCCAGTTACCGTAGCGCGGCAGCTATTAGTGGTGCGGCCTTTTTAATTGGTGCAGCCATCATCAAAGGTTTGGATAATTATGCGCCCTCTATGATTGCAGGTGCTCCCCTATTAAGTTGGGTATTTGGGCTAGGAGGTGGATTTCTAATCTACTTTAGCTTAACAGTACAATCTAAGCATTGAGTACTGTTGTACCTCCTTATTAAATGATGATGAAAACTATTCTAATAGTTAGCTTCCGAGGCCTTGTACCATGATGTTAAAAATGCAGTCCCTATTTAACCAAATTGATAATATTCCACAAGTTCCAGAAATTGTGCGGATCCTGATTAGCCAAGCTAGTGATGACAATATTGATTTTAAACCGATCGCAGCCACCGTTGCCAAAGAACAGATCATTTCGGTTAAGCTCTTACGTGCAGTTAATTCAGCCCATTACAGCCTAACTAATAGGGTCGGCTCAGTAAAACAAGCCCTTGTCATCATCGGCATGGATGAGTTTAAAAAACTCATTATAGTGTCAGGTCTTGTTAGTGCAGTGGATGAGATACCCGGGATTGATTTAAATGATTTCTGGCTCGATAATTTCCGCACTGCGACCTATGCTAAATGGTTAGCAAATCATGCAGACTTGAACGATAGTGACATGATTTTCACTGCTGGACTTATCAGTAGTTTGGGAAAGATTCTTATACATTTGGCCGATGAAATAAAAGCCACAAAAATTAATGACCATGTAAAAGCCGGTATCAGTAGGCCTGATTCCGAACGCAACATATTAGGATTTACCCATCAACAAGTGGCTGCTGAATTTTGCCATATTTGGCAGTTTCCTGAGCAATTAATAAAAACGGTCACTCAAGCAGGCGAACCATTCAACTTTGCTGATCCTTACTCTGCCGCCTGCGCGGTTTATATCGGCCGTTACATCAGTGAATCTAGCTATAGCAACAAAGAACATCAAGCTATTCTGGATGAATTCCCCGTTAAAGAGTGGCAACAACTCGGTCTCAAAAAAGAAGATATTGCCGACAAAATGGCCACTTTGTTAGCACTTAATACTGGACTAGAAGGTGTATTAGATTAACTAGAAATCTCCTTTTAATATTCATGGCTATCACTTTTAGTCTCACTCACAAAATCTAAATAAAAGATCTCACTATGTTCAAAATTATTTTTATCGTTGCTGGTTATTATTTCTTAGGATTTTTTGGCGCCTTTCTTGGTTATTTGTTAGGCAGCAGTATTGATCGGGCCAGGCAATATGGTTTAGGTGGCATAAATCCACTCGGCAATGAACACCGTAAAGCCATCTTCCTTGAAACAGCCTTTATCTTAATGGGTAAACTGGCCAAAGCAGACGGTCATATTTCTAAAGATGAAATTGCGCATGTTGAACAATTTATTCAAAAGATGCAACTTTCCACTGAACATCGCCAACAAGCAATTACCCAATTCAAGCGAGGCTCTACGCTCGACTTAGATATTAATGAAACCTTGGATCCATTTATCTCGGCCTGTGGCAGTACTTCCAATTTAAAGCAGGTATTATTAATGTACCTGACTGTTATGGCCTTAGCTGACGGAAAGTTGGATCCAGCTGAACATGCTTTGCTTGAAACCATTGCATTACGGCTAGGTTATAGTGCCGCAGCATTTAAGCAAATGTTAGACATGTTACTTAATCAGTCGCATTTTTCTCATGGCAATACTAACTCCCCTTCAGCCATAGAAGATGCCTATAAAGCATTAGGTGTAACCAAAGATAATAGTAATCAAGAGATCAAACGTGCATATCGAAAATTAATGAGTCAATATCATCCTGATAAACTTATCGGCCAAGGTCTACCAGAAGATATGATTGCCGTTGCAACCGAGCAGGCCAAAGATATTCAAGTGGCTTATGATTTAATCAAAAAACAGCGTCAAATCAAATAAAAGTCAGCCATATTTAGATTATACTTATATTAATCATTGCCACAGGAATAACCATGATTCAAATCATATTAGCTATAATATTACTGGTTGTCGTCAGCTACTTTGTCAGACGCGTTCTTCGTCAACAACAACTTACTGCAAAAGAGCAAGAGCTAGAAAATGTTGAAATGGAAAGTGATTTACTCGACATTGATAAAAGCATTGCTCAGGAACGTGCCCATCAACGTGAAATCGAAAAAGAAATTAATAACTTAAAAAAAGAGAATAAGCCATGAATGTAAAAGTACTCGCTCCAATCATTGTTGTCATTGCAGTACTGCTTCTGATGTCTGCAGGAATTAATGATGCAGGGAACCGAACTGTCGTACAGTATCCAACAGGTCGTTTACTGGTCAAGTTCACACCGGGTGTCTATATGAAATGGTTTGGTTCTGCCAGCATCTATCGTGACGTATTAACTTATGACTACGATAAAACCAATGATGGATCTGATGCAAGCATGTCCCAACTAGGTATTCCTGTTCGTTATCAAGATGGTGGTACAGGGAAAGTTTATGGTAAAGCGCGTTTTTCTCTGCCTAATGATGAACCGACTATGTTACTGCTTCATAAAGCCTTTCGAAGTAATGATGGTGTTGCCGGAAAACTCATTAAAACCGTCACCCAAGAAGGAATGAATTTAACAGCAGGCTTAATGAGCAGTGAAGAAGCTTACACTGAAAAACGTAGTGTATTTACACAGTGGTCAAATGAACAAATTGCATTCGGTAAATATCAAACCGAACTAAAACAGATTTCAACCTTAGATGAAGGCACCGGCAAACGTATTGTTAAAAATATTCCTGTCATTACTTATGGTGTTGATGGTCGTCCGGTTCATATTAAGAGTGATTTGCAAGAATATGGCATCACTGTCAATGGTTTCCAGATTACTGACTGGGACTTTGAGCAAAAAACATTGAACCAAATATCAACCAAGCGTGAAGCTACCATGGCTATTATCACCGCTAAAGCCAATGCCGAACGTGCAAAACAAGATGCGATTACCTCTGAAGAACAGGGTAAAGCAAATGTAATGATGGCAAAATATGAAAAAGAAGTTGAAAAAGAAAAAGCCATTGTTAGTGCTGAACAAAATAAAGAAGTCGCCGTCATTAAAGCCCAACAATTAGTTGAAGTAGCCACCCAACAAAAACTAGAAGCCGAGCAAAAGAAATTATCAGCAGCAGAATATAAACAAGAACAAATTCTGCGTGGTGAAGGTGATGGTGAGTATAAACGCTTAGTAATGCAGGCTGATGGTGCTTTAGCTCAGAAACTAGTGACCTATGAAAATGTAATGAATCGTTTTGCTGCAGCCATTGAAAAACAAAAATGGGTGCCCGAAATCCAAATGGGCACATCATCAGGAAGTAGTGCTGACGCAGGTGGCAGTAATGCAATGGCTTTAATTGATATGCTAAGTGTCAAAACAGCTAAAGATCTAGCCTTGGATATGGGCCTACCCACTACAACTCGTTAATAGATCTTTGCAATAAAGAGGTTTACCCTTAAGTGAGCCTCTTGTTCAATTTTTATAAATAAAATATATAGAATCTTTAATATAAACTTGGGTGTTACTTATTCTGGTTTTCATTGACTATTTAGTTTAAAAAAGCCCGATTATTTCACCCGTCTCACTAATATCAATACGCTCACTTGCCGGCAGCTTTGGTAAACCAGGCATTGTCATGACATCCCCACACAACACAACCACAAACTCGGCACCGCTCGACAATCTTACATCTCGGATAGTTAGTGTATGTCCCGAAGCTGCGCCACGAAGTGTTGGGTCACTACTGAACGAATAAGGCGTTTTTGCTATACATATGGGCACATGTTGGTGTGTTTTATTAAACAACTCTAATTTCGCCATTACTTTCTTATCTGCAAGCACTTCCCCTGCCCCATAAATTTTCGTGGCTACGGTGGTTATTTTATCCCACAGCGGTTGATCATCTGCATATAAAAACTGACATTCCTTATCCGTTTCATTCAATAGAGCAACCACGGCTTCGGCTAATTCTTCTGCACCTGCACCACCATGAGCCCAATGGGTTGCCACAATAGCCTTTGCACCATAAGATTCTACCGTACGCTTGATTAATTCAATTTCGGCGGCAGAGTCTTGTATAAAGTGATTGATAGCAACGATGCACGAGAGGCCAAAATGTTGCTGAAGATTAGACAGGTGACGTTTTAAATTTTCCATTCCTTGTTCTAGAGCGGATAAATCTTCATTTGCTAGCGTTTTAACATCAGCGCCACCATGATATTTCAAGGCCTTTACGGTAGCAACCACTACTGCGATATCGGGTTTAATGCCTGCCTTACGGCACTTAATATCAATAAATTTCTCTGCACCCAAATCAGCACCAAAACCGGCTTCAGTGACCACATAATCAGTTAATTTTAATGCCATTTTAGTGGAAATAATAGAATTACAACCATGGGCAATATTCGCAAAGGGACCACCATGAACAAAGGCAGGATTATTTTCTAATGTTTGAACCAGATTAGGTTTTAAGGCTTCTTTTAACAAAGCAGCCATGGCACCATGTGCTTTTAAATCAGAGGAAAAACGAGCAGTGCCATCACGTGAATAGCCAATTAAAATTTTACCGAGGCGTGTTTTAAGTTCTTGTAAGGAATTGGATAGACAAAAGATAGCCATCACTTCTGAGGCAACAACAATATCGAAACCATCCTCACGTGGAAACCCATTAGCAGTTCCACCTAAGCCAACATTAATCTGGCGAAGTGAACGATCATTCATATCTATCACTCGTCGCCAAGTAATTTTTCGCACATCAAGATCTAAGCTATTACCATGATGAATATGGTTATCAATCATCGCTGCAAGTAAATTATGAGCCGCGCCGATGGCATGTAAGTCACCGGTAAAATGCAGATTAATATCTTCCATTGGTACGACTTGAGCGTGCCCTCCTCCGGCGGCCCCCCCTTTCATACCAAAACATGGACCCATTGAGGGTTCACGCACACAGACCATCGATTTTTTACCGATACGATTTAGGGCATCACTTAAACCAATTGTAGTGGTGGTTTTACCTTCACCAGCAGGTGTGGGACTCAGCGCAGTAACCAGAATAAGTTTACCATTTGGCTTATCAACTAAATCCGTCATTACATCAAGTGAAACTTTAGCTTTATATCGACCATAGGGCTCAAGTTTAAGAGGATCTAATCCTAAACGCTGCTCAGCAAGTGGCAAAATATGTTCCATCTTCGCTTGTTGTGCAATTTTGATATCTGACATGAGCTATTCCATCCAAACAATTATCTAAGGATTATACGTGACTCTACCAAATTTATTCACCCCAACGAGGTTGAAGTGTATGTTCTATTCCTGCTTGGTCTAATATTTTTGCCACCACAAAGTCGACAATTTCTGATACCTTGGTAGGCCTGAAATAAAAGCCAGGGTTAGGTGGCAAGATACACACGCCTAGTCGAGCAAGTTTAAGCATATTTTCTAAATGTATCACTGAAAAAGGCGCCTCTCGTGGCACAATAATCAGTCTGCGATTTTCTTTTAGCATCACATCAGCTGCACGGTTAATTAAGTTATCACTACTTCCGACGGCAATTGAAGACAGGGTGCCCATTGTACAAGGGCAAATTATCATCGTCTCCACTTTGTGTGAACCACTAGCTAATGGTGAACTCCATTGTTGTTCACCATAAACTTGTAATAATGTTGGCTCACATTGAAACTTTGCTGCTAACATCTTTTGCACATCACTCGCCCGAGCAGACAGTTTCCAGTCAAGTTCATCTGAGAAGACGATACGTGCAGCGGCAGAGATCATTAAGTGCACCGTAATGCCCTGCTGCAATAAAACCTCAAGTAAACGCTGACTATAGAGCGCTCCTGAGGCGCCAGTTAATGCTAGTGCAATTTGTTTGTTATCAGTCATCGTTGTGCCAATGCGGTTAATAATCGCTGATGTATCCCACCAAAACTGCCGTTACTCATAATCAAAATTTCATCACCCTGTTTTGCCTCATTACACACTAACCTAATTATGTCCTCAATACTTGTCGCCACTATTGTATTATCACCTAATTGTTCTGCAATAGTCACTAATGATAGTGCAATACCGGCTTCTTCATATAACACCACACTATCTGCGCCATGTAGTGACTCAGCCAAAGTATGCTGGTGAACCCCCATTTTCATTGTATTGGAACGTGGTTCTAGGATGGCAATCAGCTTACGGTCACCTATATTGGCTCTTAAGCCATTTATGGTGGTCGCTATCGCTGTAGGATGATGAGCAAAATCATCATAAACGCGAACACCCTGCACTTCACCACATAATTCCATTCTACGTTTGATACCTGAGAAGCGACCTAGCGCCTCACAAGCTTGTTTGAATGTCACACCGACATGATGTGCCGCAGTAATTGCTGCCAAGGCATTACTGACGTTATGCATGCCTAACATTGACCAGTTTATTTCTCCGACTTTTTCACCCTGATGACTAAGCTCAAATTGGCAGCCATCTGCACTTATGTTTTGTGCCTGCACATCACCACTATTTAAACCGACGGTTTGGCGTGGCGTCCAGCAACCCATGTCAAATACTTGTTCAACAGAAGTCACCTTATTTGGACTAATGACTAATCCCTCAGAAGGGACAGTTCGGATCAAATGATGAAACTGTTTTTGAATGGCCGCTAAGTCTTCAAAAATATCAGCATGATCAAATTCAAGATTATTGACCACTAATGTGCGTGGGTGATAATGGACAAACTTAGATCGCTTATCAAAAAATGCCGTGTCGTATTCATCAGCTTCAATCACAAAAAATGGTGTTTTGCCTAAACGAGCCGTTTCTCCAAAATTAGCGGGTACACCACCAATCAAGAAGCCTGGCGACATGCCTGCATCTTCTAAAATCCAAGCCAATAAGCTACTGGTTGTAGTTTTACCATGGGTACCCGAAACCGCCAGCACCCATTTATCTTTTAAGATATATTCTGTCAGCCATTGCGGGCCAGACATATAAGCTAAACCTTTATTCAGTACATATTCAACGGCAGGATTGCCTCGCGACATGGCATTGCCCATTACGACTAAATCAGGAGTAGGATCTAAATGTTCAGCCAAATATCCTTGCTGTAGCTCAATACCTGCAGCGGCTAACTGTTCACTCATTGGCGGATAAACATTTGCATCAGAACCGGAGACCGTCATGCCTAATTGCCGAGCTAATATGGCAACTCCGCCCATAAAAGTGCCACAAATACCTAATATATGAATATGCACTTAGGTAACTCCTGAAAGGGTGAGTCCTAGAACAAGCAAGGACAAAGCTGTGTAAATAACCGTTATCATAGCGGCTGTTCCTGCTTTAATATCTAAAGATTGCCGAAAGATATGGGCAATGACCATTAAACTCCAAAACATGAGGGCCACTAAAAACAACATGGCAATACTGGTTCCCTGTTCCAATTTATCGGTTTGATTTAACCATATGACTAAGGGAAAACCAATTAAATTAAGAATAATACCCGCGCCAGCTATGGCCGTTAAAGTCTGTAGGTATCGTGTCTGTAAGTCTTTAAAATGCAGTACCAGTTTGACCGTAATAATCATAAATAAAGTATCGGTCAGGCTAGTCAGCACACTGGCATTCCAGCGAGTATCGATACAACTAATCATTACCCCCGCTAGGAAATAGACTAACAAAGTCAACTTAAGCGTATTAGTTGAGCTAGGCATATCCATTGGACCCGCTTTCAGCCGACATAAATCAATATAAGATAAAATAGTATTCATGAGCTCATCATACCGTGCCAAGGCCTAACAACAAAGTAACAAACAATAAAAAACCCGTTAATAACAGCGTCATTAACGGGTTGATTGTTTTAAGCGTGAAGTTAGGCTTTAATCATCAAGTGCTAGGCCCCAAGGACCGCGACCTACTTCAATTTCCATAATTGATTTACTGGCTGCAGTATCGACCATAGAAACAGTATTACTAACACCATTCGCAGTGTAAAGCATTGAACCATCGCGACTTAATACCGCACCCCAAACGCGCTTACCAACATCAGCGGTTGATTTTATTGCTAATGTTTGTGCATCCATGATGACCACTTTAGCGGCACGTCCAGTCGTTAAATATAAGGTTTTATCATCTGGACTAATCTGAATAGCCATAGGTTTAGAACGCGGTATATCGACCACTACCTTATTGCTTATGGTATATGTTTTAGTATCAATAATGGCGACTTCATTACCAATCTCACTGCTTACATAAGCACGTAAACCATCATGACTAAAGGCTAGTCCGCGAGGGCGGGCGGCGACTAATATATTAGTAACAACCTTATGTGCTGCAGTATCAATTACATGCACCATATTAGTTGATTCGCTAGTGACTAATACCCGTGTACCATCAGGTGATACTGCAACCCCTTCAGGTTCTAAACCAACACGAATTTCTTGTATTATTTCGCCGGTACTAGGATTCATCACGGTTGCTTTGGCACCATCTTCATTTGATAAATACAAATTACCATTGGGATGCACATCAAATGTTTCAGGATCGTCTCCTGCACCTAAACTTTCTAATATTTCTAAGGTCGCGACATCAACCCGACCAATAGCATTATCTCCGCTCAAGGCCACATAAAGCGTTTTATGATCTGGTGATAGACCGATACCACGAGGGCGATTACCGAGTTCTAGTGTTGTTTCTAATACCCCAGTGCGTGAATCGATCACACTAACCGTATTGTCTTTTTCATTAGTGACAAACAATCGATAGGTGGGGTCAGCCCAAGCGCTGGCGCTAACCAGTACCAATGATGTCAATATAAGTTGTTTTAATTTCATTATTATTTCCTTAACAGTTACTACAATTATTTACAGCTTTTTAAGCCTAAACTATCTAAACCACCTTTCACGCCACGCAGTGGAGCTTCGGCAGCAATTTTGTTATCTTCAACCAGCAATACTAACTGGCGTAACTGACCGGTATTACGAAAGGTGGCACCCGCTCCTTTTTGACCATCAAAGGTGATGTCATTTTTCAGGTAATTCAACATAACCGCAGCATCTATACTCTGTGTTCTAGCTACTGTATCTGACAGTAGTTTTACTGCTGCCCAAGCTGACCAGGCATCATTATCCATTATTACACCGTGTGTTTTCTTAAAACGACTATTTAATTGGCTAGCAGCAAACTTTTTGAAGTCTTCATGCCAGCCTTGCACATGTGCTGTTGACTGTGGATGTTTAGCTATCCATTGTGCCAAGGCATCTTGTTTCATTTTATGACTGGCTGGAATGCTTAATAGATTATCTAAACAGGCCGACCGTAAGCGATCTGCATCTGACAACAAGTTAAACACGGCAACATGAGCAAATTTTTCAGACTGGGCAAGATCTAAGATATGTTGATCATCCGTGGCTAACAAAATGGCTGTGGCACTATTTAAAGCCATTAATTGTTCAGTAGTTACAGGCTGCAAAGTATATTTTTGTCCCAAGAATTCACCTTGAATATTGGCTTCCTCAAGCCCCTGTTGTAACCCTTGCCAAACACTGCCCTCAGTCGGGCCGACATAATGTAATCGCACTTCGAGCACCTCAGCCATAAGTGATGAGCTCAAGCCAATAAATAGGACAAATATCCACTTTTTGATTACTTGCATAATGTTCTCCGTTTAATTGGTGTGTTCACCATACAATGTTTTTGCTCATTAAAAAATGAGGAAATTCCTTGATGATAACGATTAGAGGGGTAATTAAGAGCAAAGTTCAGACCGATTTACTATACAGAGTAGTCATATAATGTTGAGTTAAGCTTATATTTTTCAATTAAGGTCTTCAAAAAACCTCGTTACAATTAAGCAGTCTAGTGTGTTAATAATCTCACTGTCTTGTCAGGCCTTGTCCTAAGAGTAACTCCAGTGTCACTAATAAATAATTATCTTTTACTCAAGAAATCTATATCAGTGCCGATACCGTTCGTAGGAGTAGATTATCTATGGAATTTATGAATAAACAATCACAAGAACTTGAACTCAGAAACATTATGCAGGGCATAGAAGAATTTGCCACCTTTATGAGTTTCAGAGGCAATAGTACTGGCCTACGGATCCTGAGTGTAGAAAGTATCGATCAGCCTGTGCTGGCTAAACCTGAAAAACGAAAAGCTAGTCTTATTAAGTTATCAAAGCTAGATGCAAAACAAACAGTCAATAAAGCACTGTCATTTCAAAATATAGAATATCACTAGTTAAAAAAAAGCCCGAGTTAACCGGGCTTTTTTAATAATAGCACACAATTTTAAGCTAGACTTGGCTACCATCCTCATTCACTTCTTCACCCTCCGCTTTCTCCGGCGGCATTAGATCCGCTTTACTGACACCCAACGCCAAAACAGTATTACTGGCAATGTAAATTGATGAATAAGTACCGACTACGATACCTAGTAAGAGTGCGATTGCAAAATCATGGATCACAGTCCCACCGAATATATAGAGTGAAACAACGACTAATAGTGTCGTAGTAGAGGTCATCAAGGTTCTACTTAGTGTGTCATTTAAGGCTGTATTGACAATATCTACCGAATTACCCTTGCGCTGCCGTAAAAAAGTTTCACGTATCCGATCAAATACAACAATAGTATCATTGAGTGAATAGCCTATTATGGCCAATATAGCAGCCAATACAGTTAAGTCAAACTCTAACTTAAATATTGAGAAAAATCCAAGTGTTAACACCACGTCATGAATTAATGCCACCACCGATCCAATCGCAAATCTATATTCAAAACGCATCGACACATAAATTAAAATACCGATCAATGCATACAACATCGCTAGACCGCCATCTTCAGTCAATTCTTCGCCGACTTGTGGCCCAACAAATTCTACTCGTCTAACATCGATTGGAATGTCGCTGTCTGCTTGTAATACAGCAACTACTTCGTTACTCAGCTCAGCCATATTTTTAGTGCTAATAACCGGCAGATGAATAAGTACATCATGGATTGAGCCAAAGGTTTGTACTGCTGCGCTGTCAAACCCACCCTTTTTTAAGGTCTTGCGAATATTATCAAGCTTAGCTTCATCTTCATACGCCAACTCAATGATAGTCCCCCCTGTAAAATCGATACCCAGATTTAGGCCTTGTGTGAATAATGAGCCTAGAGAAGCCAAAATCAACAAGATTGAAAAAATTGCCGCTATCTTACGTTTTCCCATAAAGTTAAAGTGGGTATTTTCTTTTATAATTTTCATCATTATTACCTTATATGGATAACGTGGGACGTTGTTTATGGCCGTAGATCAAATTGATCGCGGCTCGTGTCCCCATAATGGCAGTAAACATCGAGGTTAAAATACCCAGTGATAAGGTCACTGCAAACCCTTTAATCGAACCTGTGCCAAAACCAAACAAGACAATGGCTGCAATAAGTGTTGTTATGTTGGCATCGGCAATGGTTGAGAAGGCTTTGGCATAACCAGCACTAATACTGGCTTGAGGACTATTACCAATGCGAAGTTCTTCCCTGATCCGTTCAAAGATTAATACATTAGCATCCACCGCCATACCAACGGTTAATACAATACCAGCGATACCTGGTAAGGTTAATGTTGCTTGCAACATTGATAATAAAGCAACAATCAAAATAAGATTCATCGCCAAGGCTAAATTGGCAACTAGACCAAAGACACGATACCAAATGGCCATGAACACTAATACAAAGGCAAAACCAATCATCACGGAGGCAAAACCTTGGTCAATATTGTCTTGACCAAGACTAGGACCAACGGTTCGTTCTTCGACAATTTCAATGGGTGCAGCAAGTGCACCAGCACGTAATAACAAAGCAAGCTCATATGCTTCTGCAGTTGAATCAAGGCCTGTTATCTGGAATTTTTTGCTCAATTGATCACGAATGGTGGCCACATTAATAATTTCAGGTAATAAACGGCGTACTTTAACCATTTCACCATCAATTTCACGAGCTTCACTTTTAGATTCTATAAAAACAACTGCCATTGGGTTGCCAATATTGTCACGAGTCGCATTACTAAATGCACGTGCACCCTTACCATCTAAAGTGATCGATACCGCTGGAGTGCCTGATTGTGAATCAATAGTAGAGGCGGCGTTAATAATATGTTCGCCAGTCAACATCACTCGCTTGTTTAGCAAATAAGGTCGACCATCACGGTGAGAATATAGCTTGGCATTGGCCGGTACTCTTCCATTAAGCGCATCTTGCACATCATGTTCATTATCAACTAAGCGAAACTCTAGGGTTGCCGTTGCTCCTAAGATTTTCTTAGCTTGAGCCGTGTCCTGTACACCTGGTAATTGCACTACAATTCGACTATCACCTTGTTGCTGTACTGTTGGTTCAGCAACACCTAGTTCATTGATTCGGTTACGCAAGGTGATTATGTTTTGCTGTAAAGCCAATGATTTTATTTCACGTAATGCTACTTCAGTAAGACGCATATTTATAGACGGCTGACTCACATTTTCATTATTACTAATTTCAAGCTGGGCAAACTCATCACCTAGTTTACTTTCTGCCATATTTCGATGTTTTACCGTACGAAATTCAATGGTGACGTTTTTAGCACCCACCTGAATTTTTTTGTATCGAATCTTTTCATCACGTAATAAAGTGCGAAATTCGCTAGAATAGCCATCCAAAGCCTGTTTTACAGCCGCATCCATATCCACTTCCATTAGAAAGTGAACTCCACCACGCAAATCTAAACCTAGATTCATAGGTTCGCCGCCAATTGCTGCTAACCAACTGGGTGTGGTTGGCGCAAAGTTAAGCGCCACGGTATAGTCTTCAGTTAGTGTTTTGCTAAGAACATCTTTTGCCTTTAATTGGTCATCAGCATCAGTCAGCCTGACTAACAGGCGACCCTCTTCCATCTCAACTCGTTTGTAACTGACAGATTGTAGTTTAAGTGCTGCTTCAACCTGGCCCATTAGAGCAAGATCGACTTTGCCGTTTCTGCCAGCAGAGATTTGCACAGCATGATCGTCATCAAACAAATTGGGTAGGGCAAACAGACCGCCAAACACAATAACAGCGACAATCAATAAATTTTTCCACAGGGGATAATGATTCATTTAGGTATCCTAAACGCGCACTCTACAGCTGCGCGAGTATTGTTATAGCTTTTTCAATGTACCTTTTGGTAACACTGAATTAATTGATTCACGGCGTACTTTAACTTCAAGATTATCGGCTAGTTCCACGCTAATCGCATTGTCACCAATATTGGTGATTTTGCCCATCAAGCCGCCATCAGTTACTACTTCATCACCTTTTGCTAAGCTTGTTTGCATATTGCGATGTTCTTTTGCTCTTTTTTGATTAGGACGAATCAACATAAAATAGAACAAGACTAATAAAACAATTGGGAAAGCAAAGTCCATTAAACCGGGTGTCGCTGCTTCACCCGCAGCATGCGCTGGGGAAATCAAAAAATCCAACATAGTGTGTACTCAACAATAAAAAGACAACAATTATGCCACAGGCATCACCCACCTTGATAGTTACTTAGTTCGCCGTTGCTCGTAAGGCGTAAAAATCTTGGCTAAATTGACTAAGCCTTCCTGCTGAGATGGCATTTCTAATACCCTCCATTAGCGTTTGGTAATAATGTAGATTATGAATAGTATTCAACCGAGGTCCTAACATTTCACCGGTACGGTCTAAGTGGTGCAAATAAGCGCGACTATAGTTTTTACAGGTATAACAATCACACATTGGATCTAATGGACCTGTATCTTTTTTATAACGACTATTACGTATTTTAACCACACCATGATGAACAAACAAATGACCATTACGGGCATTGCGTGTTGGCATCACACAATCAAACATATCAATACCACGGGCCACTGCTTCAACTAAATCTTCTGGCCGCCCAACTCCCATTAAATAATGTGGTTTGTCCTGGGGCATTTTGGGGCCTAAATATTCCAAAATCCGAATCATATCTTCCTTAGGCTCACCCACTGATAATCCTCCAATGGCATAACCATCAAAACCAATTTCAATTAGACCTTGCAGCGAAATATCACGTAATTTTTCGTGCATGCCGCCTTGTACGATTCCAAATAAAGCGGAGGGATTGTCACCATGAGCCTCTTTACTTCGTTTTGCCCATCGTAGAGATAGTTGCATTGATTTTTCAGCGGTTGTTTCATCGGCAGGATACGGTGTACATTCGTCAAAGATCATCACAATATCACTGCCTAAAGCACGCTGTACTTCCATCGATTCTTCAGGACCTAAAAAGACCTTAGCACCGTTAATAGGTGATTGAAAATGCACACCCTGCTCAGTAATTTTGCGTAAATCGCCTAAACTAAATACTTGAAAGCCGCCAGAATCAGTCAGGATCGGTCCTTGCCAATGCATAAAGTCATGTAAGTCACCGTGTAAACTAATGATCTCTGTACCCGGTCGTAGCATTAAGTGAAAGGTATTGCCTAATACAATCTCAGCACCTGTTGCTATGACCTCTTCTGCCGTCATTGATTTAACCGACCCATACGTGCCAACCGGCATAAAGGCAGGAGTTTCTATTGTACCGCGGTCAAAGGTTAAGCGGCCGCGACGAGCCAAACCATCCTGCGCTAAAAGGTCAAAATCCATCACTTATTCCTGAAAAAATATTGTCACAGGATACCATTTTCATGACTTTGACACAGAAATCAGGCAGGAAAAAACAGTTCACATCAGGTACGATCAGTTTATTGTTTTTAATGGAAGTTATCTTTATGTCTGATTCCAAAATTATCGTCGCCTTAGACTACCCCACAGCAGATGGGGCATTAGCATTAGCATCACAACTAGATCCGACACGTTGTAAACTGAAAGTTGGCAAAGAGCTGTTTACCCGTTCTGGCCCTGCAACGGTAGAAAAACTAGTCAATCAAGGCTTTAATATTTTCTTAGATTTAAAATATCACGACATTCCTAACACCGTCGCAAAAGCATGTTCTGCGGCGGCCGATCTAGGTGTATGGATGATGAATGTTCATACTTTAGGGGGTAGTGCGATGATGACTGCAGCACAACAAGCTATTGGTAACAATGCCGATCGGCCTCTATTAATAGGCGTCACTTTACTGACCAGTATGGATCAAACAACTTTTGATGAGATAGGCCTGCAAGGATCGCTTACAGACACGGTATTACGTTTAGCTCAATTAGCCGCTGCTAGTGGTTTAGATGGTGTGGTATGTTCGGCACATGAAGCCACTAAATTAGGCCAAGAACATGGCAAAGACTTTCATCTGGTCACCCCTGGGATCCGCCCAGCCAATAGTGTTCAAGGAGATCAACATCGTACTATGACACCTGCTGAGGCGATGGCTGCAGGTAGTAGTTATTTAGTAATTGGTCGGCCCATTACTGCAGCACAACATCCGATGTCTGCCCTAGAAGCTATAGAGCTTAGTCTTCGCTAAGTACTTATAAATTCTATAAAAAAACCATGAACTATTAATTCACGGCTTTTTTATAGACTAGTCTGCAGCGCGTTATTTAACCTTAAACTTACTCACCGCTTGTTGTAGCTGTACAGATAACTCAGACATAGTGGTCATCGCTGATAAGGTGCCTCGTGTTCCATCAGCCGTACTTTCAGCAACTTGACTAATATTGACGATACCGCGATTAATATCTTCGGCAACGGATGATTGTTCGTTTGCAGCGCTTGAAATTGAAGCACTCATTTCATCCATTGTGGTAATCATTGCTGTAATGGTGTCTAGTGCTTCGCCAGCTGATGCTGCTTTTTCGACACTTGTTTTAGCACTTTCACGACCATCGCTCATCACCTTCACTGCCGCCTTGGCACCTTCTTGCAAGCGTCCCACCATTTCTTCAATCTCGTGGGTTGATGACTGTGTTCTTGCTGCAAGTGTACGCACTTCATCGGCTACCACAGCAAAACCACGGCCATGCTCACCTGCTCGTGCAGCTTCAATCGCGGCATTTAATGCCAACAGATTTGTTTGTTCGGTAATGCCCCGAATAACATCGACAATTGCGCCAATATTACCAATATCAGCTTCAAGATTGTTCAGCGTTTCTGCGGCTTTTTCAACTTCATTAGCCAATGAATCTATTGCGCCCATTGCCTCAAGCACGACTTGTTTACCCGCTTTTGCTTCATTATCTGCCTCACGTGCAGCATCTGCAGCCGCTTTTGCTGTTCTTGCTACTTCTTGAACAGAGGCTGCCATTTCATTCATAGCTGTAGCCACTTGGCCTGTTTCCACCTGTTGTGACATCACACCATCAGCGGTCTGTTTACTAATGATCGACATATTTTGAGTGGCACTTTCTAACTGAGTAACCCCACCCACTAAAGTATGTACTAAATTAGATACATTTTTGCGCGCATTATCTAATTCAAAAGCCATCCAACTGAAATCACTTTTGCCTGAAATACTGATTTTTTGGGTCAAATCGCCTTTTTTAATATTTTGAATGCCTGCCACCAGTATATTGGCACGAGCCATGCCCACATTTCCAATATAGGTCGCAATAAAATATAACATCACTGCAACCAAAAATGTTATTGCTAATAAAATGGCGATCTGATCTTTAGGCTTTACCCCCGAAATATTGAGATACCAAAATATCACTAATTCCAAAATCATGAATACAATGCCGAGCCCGGCAACAATTTGCATTCTTTGTTTCAAGGAATAATTTTCTAATTTAAACATTACAATCTCCATTTATCATTAACTATGCAAAGACGCTTAGACCTAGATCAAGCTCCTGCTCGGTTATCAGTGTTTCATTATCGTTGTTATCAATATCTTCATCAGTATTGCTTTCACCTGATATTAAACCATTATTGTTTGTATTATTATCTTGCTCATCAGCTTCGGAAAAATCTTGTTGCGACACATCAGCATGAGCCAATTCCATTCCATTTTCTTGAAAACTCTCTCGTAATCTTGGTAACGCTTGCTCTAAAGCATCACGTGTTGCTGCATGCTGAGCAATAAAGCTGATATTTGCCTGCTCATTGTGCATATGTAACTTCACTTCAACTGGCCCCATGTTAACTGGATTCAATTTTAATGATGCCTGTTGCACTCCTTCTCGGGCCATCCAAATTACTCGACTACTTAATACACGACTCCAGGCTTCTGATTTTAATCCTGGTTGCAAATCTAAAGTAGGTTGGCCTGCACTCATAACAGCAGTAACAGGTGCATTGGTGCTAGTTATTGCAGGTGAAAATCCTGCTGAACCAACAGTAGTTCGTTCCGGAATGATAGCTGTAGATGCCAAGCCTTTTGATTTTACCATGTTGGATAAGGCCATTATTTTTTGTTCTTCAGTTAGGCCCTCTTTAGCAATAGGGACCAATGTAGGGCTAGTCACTAATTGTTGCTCTATCGTTGATACTAATTTTTGCTCTATTGCCGATACTGATTTTTGCTCTATCACTGACGCTGATTTTTCATTTACCGTTGTTGGTTTTTTAACTAAGGCGTTTAATATGTCAGATCTCAAATTGGTTACTAGCTGTTTTTGTTCTAAGATGGTGTCTTTATTAAG
>Ga0307492_10000058_pt1 | contig 56248 bp, 58 predicted proteins | sample SI3LmetaG_FD_202365 | JGI IMG/M metagenome (GOLD analysis project Ga0307492, IMG submission 202365) | Sea-ice brine microbial communities from Beaufort Sea near Barrow, Alaska, United States - SI3L | ecosystem: Environmental > Aquatic > Marine > Coastal | place: USA: Alaska | collected 2017-05-06 | reverse complement strand
GACCTCATTCAGCTAACGGTATTGCCTCGATATTTTGTGCGACGGGACAAGATGAAGCGAATGTTGTTGAGTCACACGCTGGTCTGCTATCATCGGAATTACTCGATAATGACGATATTTATATGGCAGTCACATTACCATCATTAATTTGCGCAACGTATGGCGGTGGAACAGGGCTTCCAACTCAACGAGAATGTCTAGAAATTATGGACTGCTACGGCACAGGCAAAGCGAATAAATTTGCTGAAATTGTTGCCGCTACCGTTTTAGCTGGTGACATTTCACTTGGTTGCGCAGTTATAGCTGGTGATTGGGTAAGTAGCCATGATGAAATGGGTAGGAATAGAACTTAAAAATTTATAACTATTATAGATTCTTTCTAAAAAGGTGGCTTCGGTCGCTTTTTTTATTGAGATATCACGGGGTTAGATATTGAAATATATTATTCAGATATTTAACGCCAATTTTAACCCTTCATCCAATAAGTTAAGGGTTTTAATTGGTAATTTACCAATTCGTTCCGTTAAAAACGCTTTATCAAGTGTCATTAATTGCGAAACATTAACCGCAGAGTCTCGCTCTATCCCTACACTTTTTTTACTTAGCTTAAAATTACCTGGTGCATTTGCCAAACGGAGATTAGAGGTAATAATAGCGACAATAACGGCTCTTGTTATACTCTGATTAAAATCATTTGACGATATGATTACGATTGGATGCCGATAACCGGGCTCAGAACCAGTAGGCTCATCAAGTGATGCCCACCACACATCACCCTTTTTCATCACCAACGTTCCTTTGGCAATGACTTCAACTGCAGTGATTGAAATTCGTCATCTAAAGATGGCTTCTCACTGGCATAAATATCATTTAATGTTTTGGTTAAGTCTTTTTTTTATGATTTTTTAAATATTCAAGAACGGCCGTAGTATAGAGCTCACTACGGGACATACCGGCGCTATTAGCAAAATGCTCTGCTAACTCGAAAGTATTATCAGGTATTGATATTGCGGTTTTCATAGACACCGTACAACTCAAGTTATACTTTTGTCAAAATTCATTGGATAGTTAATTTTGCCTGCCAATAGAGAAATCATACAAATTCGTGAAACAGTGTTAAAAATTAAACAATTTTTAATTTAACTATTAATTCCACATTGCAACCGCAGGTTGACAAATTAACAACCTGACTTGATAGCTTGCAACCCACCAATTTCTTATGCTTTACTCTCAATAGTAGATATAGGATAAACATAATGATTTTAGCAGAAAAGATAGTTAGATTAAGAAAGCAAGTTGGCTGGTCGCAGGAAGACTTGGCTGAAAAAATGAATATTTCTAGGCAATCAGTTTCGAAATGGGAAAGCACTAACAGCATACCGGATTTAAACCGAATAATAATGTTAGCCGAAATTTTTGATGTTTCGACTGATTATTTATTAAAGGATAATGTTGAAGCAACTGAATCACTCAGCGGAGGGTTCGAGACAAACGCGGTACAAGTTAGCCTTGAACAGGCAATGAAGTATGTTGAAAATAAGATGGCAATAGGTCAGTTAGTTGCTAAGGGTGTATTTCTATGTGTAGGTTCGGTTATACCTCTCTTTGCGTTACTAGCAATGGCTGAAACCAATCAGTTGAACCTAACATCAAATATTGCATGTTCTTTGGGTGTTGCATTGATTTTGGCGATGATCTCAATAGCTGTAAGCTTTTTTATCAGAACCAACCAATATGAGAGCGAGCGAGCACCGATAGAAAATCAAGAATTTGAATTAGCCTATGGTGTGCATTCCGTTTTTAAAGAAAAATTACAAAAATTCAGAAGCGCCTATAACTTAAGATTATCTATTGCTATATTCATGTTCATTTTCAGCTCTGTACCTATGATTTTTGTCAGCATGTTCTCTAATGGCAATGATATAGTATTAATGATGCTAATGGTTATGCTATTGATTATAGCGACGGGTGTATATCTTTTGATCCCAGTATCAACAAAATATGAAGCTTACAACCGCATTATTCAAGAAGGCAATTTCGCCACCAGGAAAAAAATTGAACGTACTAAGCGAATAGAAAAATTTGCGGTATTCTACTGGCCTTTGTTAACAGCCGTATATCTAGGATGGAGTTTGTGGACTATGCATTGGGGGATCACTTGGATTGTTTGGCCGGTAGGTTCGATTCTTTTTGTTGCGCTGATTGGGTTAATGGAACTACTTAATAAAGAAGATCCGAGTTAATAAATGAGATCCTAGTTAAAGATCCAAAAATATAACGGATATTGCAAAGCAGTAATCTTAGTTTTAGAACAAAAGCTATAAATCATACACCTCGATAATCATTATCGAGGTGTTCTTCCAAAGCGAGCTGCTACAATCGCTCCCATTTTCTCAAATTGTTAATTTTTGCACATTGCTTGTAATAAAATACCTGCCAAAGCCCACCGAATATTAATGCCTGCACCTTCAAACCATAACAGCCTATTTATTGTATAGAAATATTATTTCAAATTATTTTGTTATTAGTATGCCTTTTCTAATTTATCTCCGTAACATTGGCAACAGTTAAGAAAACTATCATTCACATTTAGGAGAATCACCATGTCAAATATCGAAACAATTAAAGAAAGAGTATCTGTAGCTGAAGACTTCGCACGTAAAATCTGGTTAGCCGGTTTAGGCGCATACGGAAAAAGTTACGAAGAAGTACAAGAGCGCGTTGACAATATCAACGTATCAAAAGTTTTTGAAGATTTAGTCGCTAAAGGCGAAAAATTAGAAACTGAAGCTAAAAACAAAATCAAAGAGAAAACTGATTTTGACGTAAAAGGCCGAGTTGAAGAAGTTCGTGAAAAATTAGGCATGAACAACAAAAGTAATAGTGACAAAATTGATGATTTAACGGCTAAAATTGAAGCACTTGCAGCATCAGTTGAGAAGCTAACTGCAAAGTAAGTAGTTAATTGCTAAATTGGAGAAATATGATGAGTACATTTAAAAAAGCTGAAAAGCTGGGTCGTCAAGCATGGTTAGCAAGCCTGGGCGCTTATGGTTCTGGTTGGAAGTATGCTGTCGAAAAACTTGATGAAGCCTACACAAAAACAAACACTTTAATGAGTGACCTTGTTTCTGAAGGTGAAAAGCTTGAAGCTGAATTACGTGATAAGTTAAATGCAAAAGAAGTTTTAGATACTAAAATTCATGCGCTTAAAGACAAGCTAGGTTTAAATGAAGCATCTGATTCAGCCCGTTTAGCTGAGCTTGATTCTAAAGTTGATGATTTAATTAGTGCTGTTTCCAAGCTAGCTGAAGCGCCAGCTAAAAAAGTAACAAAGAAAACGAAAACAACTGCAAAAAAAGTAAGTAACAATGAGTCTTAATATAAAGCTTTAATATCAAACCTTAAACAGTCCTGCAGGATTATTTTTAAAACCAACCCGTAAAACGGTTGGTTTTTTTGCTCTTCGGGTTACAATTTTTGTCGCTACTTTCCGAATTAGATTGCGTTTTTACTAGGAATCTCTTGAGACAAGCGTTTCTTTTCTTCAGCCTTCAATAATTTCAAATAAAAACTAAACTTTTTTGATATTCTAGTATTTCGTTTGATTAAATCAATCTGAGGCCATGTCGCCCTTTCCGCCCCTTCAATCAATTGAGTTAAACTCTGCATAGTTGGATTTGCAAATAACATTTTAAAATCAGACCACTTTCTATCGGGTAGAATATTTATATCGCCAACGTATCGTTGATCAACAATAGAGCGTACTTTATGGATACCTCTTTTTAAATAATCACTTGAACTTAGTTTTTCCAATACGTCAAAAATATAAACACTATTTTTTTTAGCCAAATCAGCAGCATGACGCAAGGTCAATTCAGATAAACTACCATTTTCACTTTTTCCGCCGGTTAAAAATGGCGTCGCTAAAGGGTTAGTTTGGCTCACAATACTGTGGTTCACACCATATAGCCTAGCCAGTCTCCTAAATGGCAAATCCGCCATCATTGATCCATCTGCAAATTGACGGTTAGGAATATAAGGGATCACTTCTCCTTTTTTATTTTTTGCTTTTAAATAAATTGGTGAAAACATGAATGGAATTGCAACTGATGCTCTAACCGCTTGAGTAATAATTGCATTGGGTGATGTTATTGCATTGAGCAAACGAGATGTTTGATGTAAATCTGCAGGGGATACAGTCACGGTCATTTTAACACCTGTTTTTACAAAAGCTTCTTCAAATGTCATTAAATCAAAAAGGTCAATCAAGGTATTTTCTAAATAACGACTATCTAAAAAACCTTCCTTTTTTATTCCTTTGAACTGGCTCCAACCTTTAAATTTTTCAAAAATGCTTTCCGCCGATAAATCCTCTAACAACTCACTTTTTTTTCGAGTACCAATTAATGCAGCTATAATCGATCCTGCACTTGCGCCTGAAACAACATTGGGTACTAAGTCATGTTCTTGTAAAGCTTTAACCACTCCAGCGTGAAAAAAGCCTAATCCAGCACCTCCACTGAGCATTAAGCAGCTCTGTCCAAAGGCATGATAGGTTTCTTCAAAAAAACAAAGTTTGGTTGCAAAATCGATTTCACGTTCATCGGCATGATAGATAAAAGTTAACGCATTACACACTTGATTGAGAAACTCTTCAATCAATTTTTTAGTGCCTAGTTTAGATTGTTGCGAGAGCTTGGGGGAAGCTATATTGCCTAGATTTCCATGAATACCTTCATGCAATATAGACATAAGGGCGTTTGCATTACCTCGTGTTCGCGCGGTTTTAATGCGTTCAACTCTTTTACGAATTAATTGAAAATCATAATCTGGTGATTCGTCTTTCGATTTCCACTGGTCCGCGCCACTTATTTCATCGTGGTACGCGCTCGCCTGATAAAAAGATTGATAATCTTCAGCATTTTTAATTTCATTTTCGACCGCAGATAGTTTGTTTTTGAACAGCATAAACTCAACTCGATGGTATTTTTTACTATTCAAACAATATTAATTAGAAAGAGCAACTCAATTCGTTTCAAACATATTAAGAAAAGGGAACGTTACATTTAAAGTTCAGTCATCCATATTATTTAACAAGTATGAAATCCAACTCCCCTCTTTGTGAAGTGGGTCTAAGAGATATTTGTCTTTTAGCTAAACAAGAATTAGGTTGCGCTTTCTAACCTGAATCGGTAGCCTGAGTTTATAGTTTGCGAAAATAACAAAAAGATTAAGTTAATGGACTGGATTAACCTAGAGTGGATTTACGCTAATAGACTTTTACTACTGATCCCAGTGATTAGTGCTTTTGTTGGTTGGTGGACAAATTTTCTTGCCGTAAAAATGATGTTTTATCCAATAGAGTTTGTTGGCATAAAACCTATTTTTGGTTGGCAAGGGTTAATTCCTGCAAAAAGACAACAGATGGCCGAAATATCCGTTGACTTAGTGCTTGGTAAACTTTTGAGCGTCGAAGAAATAGTCTCTCGAATAGAAGCTGATAAGTTAACTGAAGTTATCGAGCGAAGACTCAATCAAGTATTAATCCGTGTTGTAAATGATGTGATGGAGGAGTCTGCCCCGACCTTGTGGGCATCATTACCCGTTCAAGGGAAAGACTTAGTTTATAAACGAATAGAGCACGACTTACCAAACGTAGTTAGTAAAATGGTTACTGATTTCCAGGATAATGTCTCAGAAATCATTGATATAAAAGAACTTGTTGTTGGTCATTTAACTAAAGAGCCTGAATTAATCAATGAGATCTTCCTAAAGTCCGGTTCTAAAGAATTTCCATTCATTGAACGCTCAGGTTTTTACTTCGGTTTTCTTTTTGGTTTACCAACCATGATACTTTGGCATTTTTTCCCATTATGGTGGATTTTACCACTCGGCGGCTTGCTAGTCGGGTATCTAACCAATGAAATCGCACTCAAATTGATATTTTCACCTAAACACCCAGTAAAATTTATGGGAATGACTTTTCAAGGCATGTTTCTAAAACGTCAAAAAGAAGTTTCAAAGGTTTATTCTGATATTATTGAAAAGAAACTGCTTTCTTCAAAAAATATCACTAATGCCCTTTTACATGGGCCAGGCTCCACTGCATTATTGGAGCTCATGGAACTCAATATAAATGACGCAATCGATCGATATATTTCCGTCGCACAACCTTATTTTGTTTTAGGTGTTGGCACAGAAAACTATTACAAAATGAAACGACTTTCTAGCAAACTACTTTTCGAAGATTCAGATAAATACCTTGGCTATGCGCATGAGTACACCAACAAAGCATTAAGGGTGGGTGATGATCTATGTGAAAAGATGGAAAAGCTCACGCCAGAAGAATTTGAAGGTGTATTGCGTCCAGCTTATCAGCAAGATGAGTGGAAACTTATACTAGCGGGGGCCATTTTAGGAATGGGCGCTGGATTTATGCAACTTTATTTTGTGTTTAGTTAATCAGTTGTTTTATCAACTGTACATCCACTAGAAAAACAGGTAGTTTTAGCTAATCTATTGAATACAGGTGACTTTTAGCAAAATGAAAACTGCAGAAAGGATTTTATTAGTTTCGCTTGAGCTTTTTAATCAAAAAGGTGAAACTAACGTGAACTCGGTCGAAATCGCGCTTGAGATGGATATCAGTCCCGGAAATCTTTATTACCACTATAAAGGCAAAGATAGCATTATTACCAGCCTTTTTTCGCAGTATAAATCAAAGATGAGTAAAATCCTTAACTCATCTAACGAAAAATCTTTAGAATTAGACGAATTTTTTTACTACTTACTAATGATTTTTCAAATTTCTCATGAATATAGATTCCTTTATAGAAACCCGACTGAGATTGCAGAACATTACCCAGCAATGGCTAAAGGCTTTAGACAAATACTCAATCAAAAAGAAAAAGTGTTTGATCAATGTTTAAAAGGCTTTTATGAAAACGATTTATTGTTGGGAGACAATCAACAGAGACAGCAAATAATTCAGTTGATAGGGTTAATCGCGACACAAACACCCAACTATCAATTGCTAAAAGGAAAAAACATTAACAATGGTGACTATATGTTCCAATCCATCGCCACTATTTTATTTGCTTTGACACCTTACATGCAGATGTCTAAGGAAACATACCAAGAACTTAATCTTATGGTAAATGGACTCAGTAAGGAATCTCTATGAACGACACGAGTAGCGACTCGCCCTCACAACAAAAAGTTAAAAAATTAACGTTTTTAGATAAAGCTTTTTGGTTAACTGAATCTGATAACAATCCCAAACATGTCGCATCGTTACAAATATTAGGCCTTCCAGTTAATGCTGATAAAAATTATGTGAAAAATTTATTCACTGAGTTGCAAAACCTTACCACCGGAGTTACCCCTTTTAATTGTCGAGTGAAAAGTTTTTTAGGTTTTCCAATAAAACTTATTCCACTTGAAAAGCTTGATATGCAATACCACGTTCAACTTCATTTATTGGATGATATTGCCGATAGAGAAGCGTTGCATAAAAAAGCGGCGGAACTTCACGAAATCCGCTTAGATACCGATAAACCGCTTTGGCAGTTTCATATTATTGAAAGTCAAAAAGGCAATGAGTTTTCACTATATATAAAAATTCATCATATGCTTGGCGATGGTGCAACATTGGTTCGCTGGCTTCAAGCGGCTTACTCTCTAGAAGTTAAAGTAGAGGGTTTCATCCCAATTTGGGCAATAGAAACAATCCGCAAACCCTCACCAACAAACAGTAAAAAACCAAACAAGACAACTCTTTTTTTTAAAAACGTTTTTGTTTTTCTTTTTGCCACAAAAGATTTCATTTGGGTTCTAGTTAGAGTCATTCTTAAATTGTTACGCATTAATACTCATTACATGCCAGTACCTTTTACGGGAACTAAAACCATTTTGACTGGGCAAGTTAAAAACGGTCGTGTTGTCACCACACTTGATCTTCCATTTGACAGAATTAAAGCATTATCAAAACAATTAAGAGCTTCTGTTAATGAAATTTTGCTCTGCAGTTTTGATATTGGTATTCACCGTTTTTTAAGCGAGTTAGGACAATCATTTGATAAGGCTTTGTTTACTAACATGCCGATTAATTTACGAAGGCCCGGAGATACAAGCGGTGGAAACATGATCGCGATTGTGCCGGTTGAATTAGCGCACGGAGAGAAAGACCCTTATTTAAGATTACGACGGATTATCGAAAATCATCGGATAGTATTAAGAGCGGCAAAACGCTCAAGACCAGGTGCCTTCGCGTACTATACTGTATTAATCCAATCTTTTGCGTTAATTTACGAGGTTCTCCATTTATCCAATGTGGTTAATCCAATCGCTAACATTTTGATATCCAATGTGCCCGGTCCAAAAGAAGTTATGTATTTTAAGGACTGCAAGTTAAAATCAATTTATCCGATATCAACCATTACAGCAGGCGGTGGAGTCAATATTACTTTAATGACTTATAACAATGTCGCTAATGTCGGTATTGTATGTTGTGATAAAGAGATTAAATCACTTGAACCGCTCGCACAGCATTTTAAAGATGCTTTTGAATTGTTAGAAAAATCAGTTCATGATTATGAATTAAATATCGATGATATTGGCGAAAAGATAAAAAATGAAAATCTTTCCGATATTATTGAGGAGAACGCTTACTCAAAATAAAAAAGTAGTTGATCGTTTTCTACTTTTATTTTTTTTCCATAATCAGAAAATAATTTTTCCTCAAAATCTGATTCATCCAATAAATAACGCATCTCACTATCATTACTTATATCTATGATTTTATTTTCGATGTCCTTATGATGATAATCGATAATTTTTTGCTGATTACCTGAATTATAAATAGAAAGATAACGAGTCATACCGCTAACCATTTCCTCGCCCAATAGTGCAGTACTAGAGGCCATCGCTATATTAAATATTCCTTTTAATGGCGTTGGTAAAAATCCATTGGCTAGGTTACTAACATCTTTAATAAACGAATCTTTATCATTAATTAAATCAATTTTTACTAATTTCGCATTAGTCACTCCAATGCTTTTATACTCGCAGAAATAGTCTGGTTCTGCATTGATTTCTATATTTAAGTGAGTATTAAAAATAACAGAATTATTGTTCTTCACCTTAAAATTACAAAACAGTACGGCTTTAAGGTTTTGTTGTATTTTTTGTTCTTTGCAAACATTTAAATCGATATTTAGAATTTCTAATTCGGCATCACCACCTGCAATCTCAATTTCAAATATCTCAGGCAACCAATTATTAATCATTAACTCAATTTCAGAAAGTTTGACAGGCGCACTTTTAACATGCCCAAATCGTACCAATAACCGAGTGATTAATTCGCGTATTTTTTGTGAAATAGACATTATCTATTCATTCGTTAGAAATCGATTCTTATTATAGATTGAGAGCACTCTCTAAAACCAGTGATTAGAGTGCCAATTCTAATAAAAACTGTTAAAGTCAATGAATAGAAAAGATAAAGGTCAGATATTATGCAAGCATTAACTGGTTTAGATTCATCATTTCTCTACTTAGAAACACCTAATATGCCCATGCACGTTGGTGGTCTTGATATTTATGAAGGCTCACTGACTTTTGTTGAGTTTAAGGAGTTTTTAGCCAAGCGTATTCACCTGGCTCCACGCCTTAGACAACGGCTAATCGAAGTCCCTTTAAGTATCGACCATCCCTACTGGATTGATGATCCTGACTTTAATATTGATCTACATTTGCAACACATGGCTTTACCAAAGCCAGGAGACTGGAAATCACTTCGCAAACTTACTTCCCACGCATTTAGTCAGCCACTTAATCGCACGAGGCCATTATGGGAATTTGTTTTTGTTGAAGGGTTAGATAATATTCCTCAAGTGCCGGAGGGATCCGTAGCGGTTATTAGCAAAATTCACCATGCTGCAATTGATGGTGCTTCTGGAACAGAAATGCTCGGTTTATTATTTGACGTTACCAAAGAACCCAGAGAAGTCGTTGCAGAAGTAAAAAAGGAATTAGAGCCTATACCTGGCGACATTAACCTACTCTATAAAAGTACAATGAATTACATTAAACGCCCTTTTAAACTACCTAGCTTGCTGTACGAAACAGCAAAATCTACATTAGCCGCAGGTAAAGTTTCTCGTATTCAATCGAGTGATGTGCCTCGCACAATTATGAACGCTCCACGTTGTATTTTAAATCAACCAGTATCTGCAGAACGTAAGTGGGATACCGCTCTTTTATCTTTACTCAGAATCAAAGTTCTTAAAAATGCGGTTGAAGGTGCTACCTTAAATGATGTTGTAATGGCAATCTGTACAGGTGCTTTAAGACGTTATTTATTGGAAAAAGATGAATTACCCGAAAAACCTCTGATTGCGATGGTTCCTGTTTCAACTCGAACAAAAGATGAAAAGCAAGATATGGGAAATCAAGTATCTGCAATGTTGATCCAATTACCAACAGACGAAGAAGATCCCGTTAAGCAATTGACCCGCCTTCAAGAAAATACAGCTAGAGGCAAACAGTATCAAGGTGCTATAGGTGCAAAACAGCTTACACAATATGCAGATTTTGTCCCATTTGGCTTAGGTGCCCAAGCAGCTCGGCTTTACACCAGAATGAATGTATCTAAATATCACTCACCTATTTTCAACCTAGTCATTACCAATGTTCCAGGCCCTCAAATCCCGCTTTATATGAATGGTAAAAAAATGCTAGCACACATGGGTATGGCTCCAATATTTGATGGCATGGGGCTTATTTTACCTATATTTAGCTATAACGGTGTATTATCCATCAGTCCTACGAGTAGTTCCAACATAATGCCTGATGTTTCTAAGTTTTCTAGATATTTGAGAGAGTCAGCCAATACATTAGAAGAAGCTGTTTTGGCTTTAGAAAAAAAAGTGAAGTAATTTAAGTACTTAAACTAAAAACCGTAGAAACGAGCTCCCGATAAAATGAGCCGCAAAGCAAAAGAGAGAATAATCAAATGAGTGTAGTTGCAATTATGGACAAGATAACAAAGAGTCAATCACCGTCACTTCTAAAATTAGCTTTAGAAGCAAGAACCATAATTGAAGCCGGTGGATTTGCATTAAGTTACCCTATTCTTCAAACCGCGCCCAAAGGAGACGGACATCCTGTTTTAGTAATGCCTGGATTTATGGCTGGCGATATGACAACCAAGTTATTGCGAATATTTTTAAAAAGTAGAAACTATAAGTCCTATGGATGGAATTTAGGCCGTAACCTTGGTAGATATTCAGATCTGGAAAACGGCTGTGGGAAAGAGATAATTGACCGCTTGAAAGAAATTTATGAACAACACGGTGAGAAAGTTAGCGTGATTGGCTGGAGTTTAGGCGGCATTTATGCTCGAGAGTTAGCTCGACTTCACCCTGAAATGATTCGTACTGTGATTACTTTAGGTAGTCCTTTCGCAGGTGACTTAACCGCCAATAACGTCTCGTGGTTGTTTGAAAAAACCAGTGGTTATACACTCGATCAAATGGAAGGCGCATTGCGAGAAAAAATGAGTAAGACACCGCCGGTTCCTTCAACCGCTTTTTATTCTAAAAGTGATGGTATAACTCATTGGGAGTGTTGTATTGAAGTAGAGGATGAGCAAACTGAAAATATTGAGGTACAAAGCAGCCATTGCGGATTAGGTCATCATCCTTTTGTGATGTGGGCATTAGCTGATCGCCTTGCCCAGCCTGAAGGCGAATGGCAAAAATTTGAGCGCAAAGGGCTAGAACATCTAATGTTTCGTTAGTAGTTTTCTATTCTTAGCTTATATTTTTAACCTAAAAGCGATAAGATTGTTTCATTATTAACAAATAGCATAACCTTATCGTGCCTCAAAATAGATTTTCATCAAAAGACCAAATTGTCCTCGCCAGTGGTAATCAAAAAAAGCTGGCTGAGCTTTCGCGGATTTTACAACCGTTTAAATTAAAATTGACGCCACAATCAGCTTTTAACCTAGAAGATGCCATAGAGGACGGTTTAACCTTTGTAGAAAATGCGATTATAAAAGCTCGTCATGCTTGCACTAAAACTGGTTTACCCGCAATTTCTGATGACTCAGGGATTGAAGTCGATTATTTAAATGGCAAGCCAGGCATATATTCTGCACGTTATGCGGGAGATAATGCCAATGATCAATTAAATTTAGAGAAATTAATCCATGAATTAAAAAACGTAGATGATCAAATGCGTTCGGCACGCTATCAATGCATTATCGTTTTTATGAAACATGAAGCCGATCCAACACCAATCATTTGCCAAGGTAGTTGGGAGGGGGTTTTATTAAGAGAACCTAGCGGTAAAGGCGGGTTTGGTTACGATCCGATTTTTTATTGTCCAAAAGCACAAAAAACAGCGGCTGAAATGTTACCCGATGAAAAAGCATTTATTAGTCACCGAGGTAAGGCATTAAGAAAGTTGACTCATATTTTATCCAAACGGTCTGCAAAAGAGTATCAATCTTGAACATCACTTACCTGCCACCATTAACCCTTTATATTCACTACCCTTGGTGCGTACAAAAATGTCCTTATTGTGATTTCAATTCTCATGGTCTCAACCATAAGGCTAACCAATCTCTATCAGAAGATGATTATATCGATGCGCTTTTAAAAGATTTAGAAGATGAATTGCCAAAGGTTTGGGGAAGAAGTATATCGGCAATCTTTATTGGTGGTGGCACACCCAGTTTAATGAGTGTAAAAAGTATGGATCGTTTGCTATCTGGCGTAAGAGCTAGATTACCTTTTTTATCTGACATCGAAATAACAATGGAGGCAAATCCCGGTACCGTAGAAGCGAATAAATTTGCTGGCTTTTTTGAAGCCGGAGTCAACCGAATATCAATTGGTGTTCAAAGTTTTGAAAATGAGTTTCTCAATACTTTGGGCAGAATTCATAATGGAAATGACGCTCATCAAGCTTTTCAAATTGCTCGAGAGGCTGGTTTCAAAAATATCAATGTTGATTTAATGTACGCGCTGCCCAACCAATCAATTAAGCAAGCAATGCAAGATTTACAAACAGCTATTGATCTTAAACCTGAGCATATTTCTTGGTACCAACTGACATTAGAGCCTAATACAGCATTCCATCATTCACCTCCGAAAAATATGGCGGATGACGAGCACACTGCCGATATTAGCGAAAAAGGCTTGGCTCTTTTACAAGAACATCAATATCAACGATATGAGGTATCAGCATTCTCTAAAGAAGGTAATTTTTCTTGTTGGCATAATACTAACTATTGGCAGTTTGGTGATTATTTGGGAATTGGCGCAGGTGCTCATGGGAAAATAACTAGGGCAGATACCCAAAAAATAACTCGTACCAGTAAAAAAAGAAGTCCAAAAGATTATTTAAATATTGAAAAGCCATTCATTGATCAAGAAAATGAACTGTCAGCACAACAAATGCCATTTGAGTTTATGCTTAATGCTTTAAGACTTGTTGATGGTGTTGAGGCTAAATCTTTTTTTGAACGAACGGGTATAACAAATAATATTATCGAAAATGTATTAGATAATTTGCGAAAAAAAGAACTGGTCACTAATAATAAAGACACTATTCAAACAACAACTCTTGGCTTTCAATACTTAAATGAAGTTTTGTCGGAGTTCGCTGATGAGAATTTTTCAACTTTGAATAAGAAAAACAAATTTAAAAAAAATAAAGTTGAAGATCAAATTAAGGTTAACAATATCTCATGATCGGGATTTTCAAACCCAAAGCCCATATCGCACGTTTAGCTGATGACAAAATTGATAACGAATATAAAAACTTCGCTGGCAAGTTTTTTTTGGTATTTTTATTGGTTACGCTGGTTATTATTTAGTGCGAAAAAATTTCACTTTAGCCATGCCTTCATTAATTGAGGAATATGGTTACAGCAAGAGTGAGTTAGGCATTGCGTTATCAGCAGTCTCGATTGCATATGGTTTAAGTAAATTTTTAATGGGCAGTGTTTCTGATCGCAGTAATCCAAGATATTTTTTAACCGCAGGTTTACTCGTATCATCGGGTATCATGTTTATATTTGGTTTCACCAATTGGGCTTTTGAAAGTATCTCGATTATTTTTGTTTTACTCTTTTTAAATGGTTGGTTCCAAGGGATGGGATGGCCTGCTTGCGGACGAACCATGGTGCATTGGTTCTCCAGTAATGAACGTGGACGCACTGTCTCTATTTGGAATGTTGCTCACAATGTCGGTGGAGGTCTGATTGGCCCTTTATTTATTCTTGGGTTGGCTTGGTTTAATCAAGATTGGCATAGCGCCTTTTATGTACCTGCCGCGGTTGCTACTTTTGTTGCTGGTATAGTTTTTACACCCTTAGAGATACCCCTCAGTCATGTGGTCTACCGCCAATTGATGAGTATAGAAATGACTACCCGCCTGATTATGATAAATCTCATGAAACTGAATTTACCGCAAAAGAAATTTTCTTTACGTTTGTCTTAAATAATAAATTACTTTGGTATATCGCCATTGCAAATGCTTTTGTTTATTTAATTCGTTATGGCGTTTTGGATTGGGCTCCAACATATTTAACTGAAGTAAAAGATTTTAGTTTAGATGAAAGTTCTTGGGCATATTTTTTATACGAATGGGCAGGTATTCCGGGAACATTACTTTGTGGCTGGATCAGCGACAAATGGTTTAATGGTAAACGTGCCCCACCCGCAATCTTATATATGATTTTAGTTTTAGTGGCTGTTATCGTTTATTGGTTTAATCCTGCAGGCAATCCAAATGTTGATATGTTGGCGCTAGTCGCGATTGGCTTTTTAATATATGGACCTGTCATGTTGATTGGATTGCATGCTTTAGAATTAGTGCCAAAAAAAGCGGCAGGTACCGCGGCGGGTTTATTCTATTGACCGGTGGGTGCGTCATGGCAATTTTATTAATGACTTTAACTATGATTGAGGAAAATAAAAAAGAGAGTTTAATCAATGATTAATACAACAAAATTTGCCAGAGTGATTTCGATAACTTTACTGGTATTAACTCAATGGAGTTATGCGATGAATAAACAAGTAAAAAATTCAATAAATCCAAACAATACTAATCAAAAACTAGTGATCGCACATCGTGGAGCCAGCGGCTATTTGCAAGAACACTCAATTGCCTCAAAAGCAATGGCACATGCAATGGGTGCTGACTATATTGAGTAAGATGTGGTGATGACAAAGGATGACCAATTAGTTGTATTACATGATCCTTATTTGGATCGCGTTACCGATGTAATGGAACAGTTCCCTAATCGTTCAAGAGAAGTCTTTGGACAAACAAGATGGCTAGCAATTGATTTCACTTTAGCCGAAATCAAACAACTAAATATGACGGAAGGTTTTAGTTTAGATAGTAAAACAAATGAAAAAATTAAGGGTTATTCCTCACGTTTCCCATTATTTAAGTCATCTTTTAAAGTTTCTACACTTGCTGAGGAAATTGAGTTAATACAAGGCATGAATTTTAGCCGTGGAAAACATGTTGGTATTTATGTAGAAATAAAAGCTCCTTGGTTTCATTTATTAGAAGGTAAAGATATTAGTAAAGCGACTCTCACCATGATAAAACAATATGGCTATCACAATAAATACGATAAAGTATTTATTCAATGTTTTGATCCAAAAGAAACCAAAAGAATAAAACAAGAAGTGATGCCAAGCCTCAGTGTTGATTATAAATTAGTTCAACTAATAGCGGAAACCAGTTGGGAAGAAACTATGGAACTCGTGGATGGGAAATTAGTACCATATAATTATGACTGGTTTTTTGAAAAAGGTGCCATGCAAAAAATCGCTCAATATGCTGATGCAATCGGGCCTTGGAAACCAATGCTTTTGAAAGAGGAATCTAGTATTGGTGATATACAATTGAGTATCATGGCAATCGAAGCTAAAAAGGCCGGTTTAAAAATGCACCCTTACACCTTCAGAAAAGATGCTGGCAGAATTCCAAAGTTTGCTAAAGATTTTGATGATTTATTGAATATTTTTTACAATCAAATCGACGTGGATGGTGTGTTTACAGACTTTCCGGATTTAGCGGTAAAATTTTTAGAAAATAATTAATCGAAACTCACAATGTCTATGCTTATAGGCGTTTTTTTAACCACTCCGATGCTTTCATTCCTAGGATCATCACTAAAATAAAAACATATATTTTTATATCACCACCACTCACGTTTGCAATGGCCGGTCCAGGACAGATACCGGTAATCCCCCAGCCTAATCCAAAAATTGCTGATCCAATAAAAAGCTTTGGAGTTAACTGATTGCTTTGATAGATATTAATCGCTTTACCAAAATATGAATGAGCTTTATTTCTTAACAACAACCAATAACTACTTCCAAAGATAACTAAAGCACCTATCATAACCAGCGCTAAACTCGGATCCCAGTGTCCAAATATATCTAAAAATGAAATCACCTTAGCAGGATTAACCATTTGCGAAACCATTAATCCCAAACCAAATAAAGTGCCGGATAATAGAGCGATGAAAAGTTTAATATATTTTTGCATAACAAATAATCACCAGGTTTAAGAAATAAAAGCGACAACAATCATAGCGACAATCATAAAAATAATCGTGGCTGAAATTGAACGTATAGATAATCTACCAATACCGCATATACCATGACCGCTGGTGCAACCATTACCCAAATTCGCGCCAAAACCAACTAAAAAAGCTCCTACAATCAGTTCCCACCATCCAAGATCGAGAGTATCAGGTAATTGACTTCCAAAATAATGACCGAGCAAAGGTCCCAATACAATGCCTAAAATAAATAACCAGCGCCATAATGTTTGTTGTCGCACTCGACTAATTGAGTCATTAACAATCCCCGAAATACCTGCAATTTGTCCTTTAAAAAACAAAAGTATGATCGCCGACAAACCAATAATTGCGCCGCCGATCAAGCTTGTTATGGGTGTAAATTCTGTCATTTCTAATATTAACCCTTTGTATTTTACGAGAATTCAAAAAGAGTCAAACTGTAAACCCTATTTTCAACATTATATATTAGTAATAATTAAATTAGCAATTTTAAATATAACCTATCCTATATAGACCATAATCCTTTGACAATAATATCTCTAGTCAGGTAATCCCTATGGTAGGCGTAATTAACAATCTATCTTTTTTGATATTTGCCATTGTGACCGTCTACTCCACCTCTTATAACATCGCAAAAGAATAGATTTAACCCACAATAAACCGATATAATTACGCTAAATTGTTACCCTTAGTTGTGAAAAATAAAAGTTTAAGGAATTAAAATGGGCAGAGCCTTTCAAAACCGTAAAGAATCAATGGCTAAAACCTCAGATACTAATGCTCGGGTTTATAGTAAATTTAGTCGTGAAATTTATGTTTGTGCAAAATCAGGTGGTTTTGATGTAGAAGGAAACCTGGCTTTACGAGGACTAATTGAGCGAGCTAAAAAAAGCCAAGTCCCCAGTCATGTGATAGAAAAAGCCGTTGACAAAGCCAAAGGTGGTGGTGGTGAAGATTTTGCGGTAGCCCGCTATGAAGGTTATGGACCAAACAACTGCATGGTCATTATAGACTGCTTAACCGACAACCCAAATCGTACTTTTGGTGACGTTAGAGTCTGTTTTACTAAAACTAATTCCAAGCTCGGCACTCAGGGCAGTGTTGCTCATATGTTTGATCACAGTGCGATATTTGTGTTCAACGCGAAAATAGAAAATACTCTGCTAGATGATGAAGCCGTGCTAGAAATATTAATGATGGAAGATGTCAATGTCACCGATATTGAATTTGAGGATGGCAAAATAACTGTATTTACAGAAAACACAGAGTACTTCAAGGCGAAAAAAGCATTAATGGATAATTATAAAGGGATCGACTTTGACATTGATGAAATTCAATTTGTTGCTAAATCAACGATACCTACATCAGATATCGATATGGCGATATTCGACAAATTTATTGATATGCTTGACGAGTTGGATGACGTTCAAAATATTTTTCATAATGTTGAGCTAGGCTAAGATCAATAGAGAAAAGAGATAAGGATCTAGTTAGCCGGTAATTCACTAATACTCTAACTTCATCAATATTTCAGCAAGATCCGGTTGCCAACCAAATTGCGTGAGTTTAACGCGATTATTTAAAACCACAACCTCTTCTTCCTGTAACAAACCCTTTTGACGCAAAGCATTGTTACTACCTTTTTCAAAAGCTAATTGTCCATTACTTCTTAATATTCTATACCAAGGAAGCTGTTGATCTTTTGCTGCTAGCCCTAAAGCTTTTCCAACTAAACGAGCTCTCCCGGGTAAACCAGCTAGGTCCGCGATTTGAGCATAACTAGCGACTTTACCTTTAGGTACAGCAACACCAGATTTCCAAATTCTTTTAATTTTTTCACTTGGCTCTTTCATCGCGGTTTGTTTCATCTCCATCGATTTCAATAATTAAAAAATCTGTAAATCTTTGCTTAAATGAATAGCTCCTTTGTGTTTTTGTTTAATCTTCTCAACCGTTTATTATTTTTCAGAGATAGTTCGATTCATAAAATGACCTAAAATCAAATTCTTCACTCTTGCTTTTTTAGCAAGTTCTCCAATAACTGAAGGCGAAATATGGCGAAACTTAGCGATTCTATCCGCATTCTCGGGAATCGCATTATGTGCGACTAGCCATTCACTGTCTTTCGCTAAAAACTCTAGATTACCACTGGAGCCATTCATATCAACACTAAAGCTAACTGAACAGTTTTTATAATCAACACGCCACCCAATGGCTGGATTTTCACCATGATTAACGTTTATAGCTGAAACGCTGATTTTGTTGGTTAATTGAGTTTACCAAATTTTATTTTTATTTGGAAAGGATTTAGATACAATTAAAAAGTCAGTTCAGGGCTGCTTATAAAGGTTATCCGAAAGGTAGGGATAAACGCTAGAAAACTTAGAGTTATTTCGATCATCAAATAATGCTTTAACAAACATATCTGTTGACGGAGAATTGCCACCTTATGAAGTCCTAGCCTTTCTCTTACTGAAAACTAACCAGCTTAATATAAACCGGTAATTCAACAGAATGGTCAACATGTAGGTGTGTTAATAAGATGACTTTAAGATCATTAAAGTTCGCGCCAGATTTTTCAAAATTGAGACTACAGCCACCACCGGCATCAATGAGAATGGTTGCTTTATTATCGATCCAAACAAGGTAAGAGCTTGATGCCAGCCCGTCATTTATTTCGAGGCCTCCCGATCCTAAAACCTGTAACCTCATATTTTCACAAGTATTGTCACTTAAATTGGATGCATTGCAGTTAATTAGAAATAAAGCACTAATGAGTACAAAAATTGTACGCGCTATTAGTGAGAAAATGTAAAAAAAGCTTCAAATTGGCCACCATATGATAAATTACATGACATTAAAGTCATAAATCCTAGAAAGAGACTACAATGGTACACATACTTGAAATTTTTAGTATGTTAATATTTTTTCATTAAAGCAAACTGTCACGCTTTTAACGACTTGAAATCAAGCTTTTTAAAACTTTCTTAAGAAATATCAATGATATAAATGAAAATACTTATAGTCGACGACTCTATTACCGAAAGACAGATCCTCACAAGCTATCTTACAAAACTGGGACATGAAACAGTTATTGCAGTAAATGGCTTGGTGGCTGTTAAACTTTTTAAAACAGAGATGCCAGATTTAGTCTTAATGGATGTGATCATGCCTGAAATGGATGGACATCAAGCAGCCAAAAGAATTCGAAAAGAAAACAAGTTATGGATACCTATTATCTTTTTAAGCGGACGTATCGATCCTGACGATATTGCAAAAGGTATAGCGGCAGGTGGTGATGACTATCTAACTAAACCCGTTAACTTGAAAATATTACAAGCTAAAATGATTGCGATGCAGAGAATCGCCCGAATGAAAAAAAAATTAGTCTCTGTTACTGAAGAATTAAAAAACGCAAATTCAGAATTAAAAAAATTAGTGAATATTGATGGTTTGACCGGATTAGCAAATCGTCGTTACTTGGATCAATATCTTAATATTGAAATTTCAAGAGCTTTTAGGAACCACCACCCAATTGCCATTATCATGTGTGACGTTGATCACTTCAAAAAATTTAATGATCAACATGGTCACTTGTTAGGCGATGATTGTTTAAAATCCATAGCCAAAACTTTAGAAAAAAATTGTCAGCGCAAATCCGATCTTGTCGCTCGATATGGAGGTGAAGAATTTGCAATTATATTGCCAAATACAAATATCGACGATGCTATATTAATCGCTGAATCAATAAGAAAAAGTGTGGAAGCTGTTTATATTAGTGACGACTCCAATAACAAACTAAAAGTCACTATTAGCTTAGGTGTGTATTCGGATACTCCTAATCATACTGAGAGTATTGAAATACTTTTAGCTAAGGCAGATTCAGCTTTATATGAAGCAAAAAAAGATGGTAGAAATAAGGCGCTCGTTTTCGATAATAGCTAAGTCATCCATATTAAATTGAAAGAGCACTTAAACGAACTTATAAAAACTAAGTGCTCTCTTCTAATTCTTTATCTAACCGCTTTACCACTATCAATCCAAGCATGAATACCACCAGCCATATGTTTAACATTGTACAATCCTTTTTCAATCGCTAATTCGAGACCTAATGCCGAGCGCTCGCCATGAGCACAAAAAAAACATTTCTTTTTCTGAGTTTAGAACGTGTGATGAATCTTCCAGTTCTCTAAGTGGTATCAAAATAGATCGCGAAATTACACCATCTTTATTGACTGCATCTTGATCTCTTAAATCAATTAATATTGGATTATTTAATGCTTTTAGCTGCTCACAAGTTAGCACAAATTTATCATCAATATTTTTCTCCACATCATCACCAAAACCATGATTAAACGGTACTGTAATATCCAACAATATAGTATTGGCAAGGTTTAGATTATCCATTATATCAATGATATTCTTGTCTGATTTTACCTTGTATATTGGATTTTCTTTTTCCACACCAATAGTTGATGTGTGCTCGCCTTTATAGTCATGATCTGGGCAAACGCTTGTATCGTCGGGTAAAGTAAATATTTTATTATTTAAAGAATCGTATAATTCAACTGAATCACAATCTTGGAAATCCTTACGACCATTCCCTCTAATAAATAAGTATCCCTAGAACGTAAGATTGAATTCGAGTTTTCCAAGAAAATGAGAATACTTAGCCGCCATTAATAACAAAGCGGGGTTTTCATCAATTTTAAAATTTTCAATATTATTTTATATTTCTTTAATTAAAGTACTCATTTTCTAGGCAGCACTACTTATATCTTGAAGGCTTTGGTTCAGCATAAAGGTGAATTGAGTAACACTGCTAATCATATTATAAGACAGGTTTTCAAATAGAGGAGCTTGTTTACAAGTGGTATTGGCAATATCTTTATTTACATATCTCTCGAAAACAATCCTAGTCAACTTAAACTACTCCCATAAATTGTGAACTTAAATTAGAACTTTCTAATATACTCTGTTAAAATCTATTCATTCGATAGTTTCAATTCAATTGAGAGCTAAAATGAGTCATATTAAGATAAAGTCATTCTTTGATGAAGTAACTTGTACCGTCACTTACATCGTTATTGATACCCCTTCAAACAAATGTTCTATTGTTGATCCAGTATTGGATTACAAGCAAAACTCTGGAAAAACCGAAACAAATTCAGCTGATTTACTGATCCAGTTCATTCAATCAAATCAACTGGATTTAGAATGGATTATTGAAACCCACGCCCATGCAGATCATCTTTCTAGCGCACCCTACTTAAAAAACAAACTCGGTGGTAAAACAGCTATTGGTGAACACATCACCCAAGTACAAGAAATATTCAAAGGGGTCTTCAACCTAGAGAAAGAGTTTTTAGTCGATGGCAGTCAATTTGATTATTTACTAACAGATAATCAATCAATCAGTTTAGGTGAAAGCGAAATCAAAGTGATTCATACACCGGGACATACACCAGCTTGTGTTACTTTGGTGGTGGAAAATAATGCCATAGTTGGTGACACATTATTCATGCCAGATATTGGTACCGCTCGTTGTGATTTTCCCGGTGGTGATGCAAAAAACCTTTACCAATCAATTCAAAAAATTTACGCTTTACCAGACCCCACAAAAGTATTTGTTGGGCATGATTATCAAAGTGCTAATAGAAATTATTTTGCATGGGAAACCACAATCAGCAGACAAAAAAACGAAAATATTCATATCAATCTAGCTATTTCGGAGAAAGAGTTTGTGAGTATTAGACAAGCTAGAGACTCTAACTTAGATGTTCCAAAGCTTATTTTACCATCCGTACAAGTTAACATTAGAGCAGGAAGTTTACCGGCTAAAGAAAATAATGGGATTTCATATATGAAGATTCCTATAAATGCATTATAACTAATAGACTAATTAATTAGGTAGAGTAAAACAATGTACTTAAGCATATTTGCAATCTTAGGCGCTTGTGCGATAGGTCTAAGCCTTGGACTCTTAGGCTCAGGCGGTTCTATATTAACCGTACCCGTATTAGTTTATTTAGTAGACCAACCAGAAAAAATCGCTATTGCAGGCTCTTTAGTTATTGTAGGTTCCATTGCCTTGTTAGGTGCAGTCCCCTACATGAGACAAAAGTTGATCGACTGGAATACCGTATTAATGTTCGGTATACCCGGTATGGTAGGTACTTATCTCGGCGCTTGGCTCGCAACAGAGTACCTCAGTGGAATTCAGCAACTCGCTATTTTTGCATTAGTAATGTTGTTAGCCAGTTATTTTATGCTCAAGCCTAAAGAAGATATCGCAGCAGAGTCTGATCATGAAAGACATATATTTAAAATTAGTCTTGATGGATTAATCGTTGGAATGATTACAGGCATTGTTGGTGTTGGTGGCGGTTTTTTAATTGTTCCTGCTTTGGTACTTCTAGGCGGGTTATCTATGAGAAGAGCGGTAGCTACTAGTTTAGTTATCATAGCTCTAAAGTCTTTCACCGGCTTTGCTAAGTACTGGGATGCTATCGCAAGCGACCCAAATATCCAATTAGATTGGAATGTAATTGGTATGATGATTGTGTTGGGAGGTCTTGGTAGCACATTGGGTAATAAAATAGCGAACAAAGTTCCACAAGATAAACTAAAGAAGGTTTTTGGCGGATTTTTGATTGTGATGGGGATTTATATTCTCGTAAAATCAATACCTAAGTTAATCTAAATAATAAAAGGATATTAAAAATGCAAATAAAACAAATTGAAGAAAACTTCAGCATATCAGAACAAATTGTATTAGAAGATATAAAAACGCTTTCACATATTGGAATAAAGACACTAATCTGTAATCGTCCTGAAAGCGAAGAAGCTAATCAACTCAACAATGCAGAGATCATTAAAGAAGCCGAATCTCACGGCATTGAGTTTGTTCATATTCCATCAGCAGGAAGAGAAATACCTCAAGAATCATTAGCGTTATTTGTAAAAACACGCAAAGACTGTAATGGTAAGATGCACGCCTATTGTAGAACTGGCGCTCGCTCCTCAATATTTTGGGGATTAGCCCAAGCGGTTGATTTACCTAGTCAAACGGTTATTGAAAACGCTCAAAAAGTAGGATTTGATTTAACAGGTATTGAAACACAATTATTAGCTATTAACCAGATATCATCTATAACCACAAGCAGGTGAAACGACTTAAAAACCATTTCACCTTTAAATACATTAAACCAAACAATACCTGAAAAGACTCACGGTTTTTTACAAACAATAGTGGTATGATTATTTATACCTGTTAATCAATATTAATTGGTGTAAAGCACTCTAGAAAGCGCAAGAGCAGATTTTTACCTGATTTAAAAAATAAGAGACTATTTAAAATGATTAACAACTCCAAATTGGTATTCGCCCTAATTTTCACAATGGGTTTAACCGTCAATATGGCTAACGCAACGATCGTTCGATTTGAAACAAGCTTGGGGGATTTTGATGTTAACCTTTATGATGAAACTACCCCTCAGTCCGTCGCAAATTTCTTAACTTATGTTACAGCTGGCTCTTATGGAAATACGCTATTCCATCGCTCGATTAATGGTTTCATTTTGCAAGGTGGAGGGTTTACATATGACAATAGCTGGCCAGCAACTTCAATCCAAACAAATGCTACGGTTAATAACGAACCTATTTATTCCAATGTAAGAGGCACCATAGCCTACGCAAAACTAGGTGGGCAACCTGATAGTGCAACCAGTCAATGGTATTTTAATTTGACTAATAATAATAGTAATGATCCTAACAGTCTAGATAACCAAAATGGAGGCTTTACAGTTTTTGGAGAAGTGACAGGCGACGGAATGGCTATTATAGATTCAATTGTAGCTCTTAATACTTTTAATTTAAGTGGTGCATTTACCGACATACCGCTTCAAAACTATACTGAAGGCACAGATCCTAATGACACAAATATCATACTGATTACTAGTATTGAAGTGATTGATTCAGCGGTTAATACTGCCTCAGGACTTAATCCTACTGCAACTAACCGTTCAGAGACATCGTCATCGTCATCTGGAGGAGGAGCGTTTAATCTTGTTATGATGATTTTGTTAGTTGCTTTTTCAAGGTTGAAAATTAATAAACGTATCTTTAAAAATTAGTGTTTCCGCTTCTTGGTTGGAGTTTCTTTTAAGGAACTCCAACTAACATTCCAAGGTGAAGTTAACCATAGTTTAAAAACTTGCCACATTGATAATTTTTGTTTCTTTGTAGAATTTACTAATACTTCACTTTTATTCATATGGTTAGGTTTTTCCTGCTTAGTTTCATTACCTAAATCTGTCACACCTTCATCTGTATCGATTTTTTGAATCTTCACTTGAAGATTAATCTCTGACTCTAAAACAGGACTTACTATTTTAGTTGGCAACTCATCAATTTTTCCACGATTATCTAAATGCGTTAAGTTACCCTCCATCTCTTCTTTTATTTGGATAATACATTCTCTCATTTGCTCACTGATTAATTCATCCGCAATAATTTTTGACGAGTCTTTAATAATTTCAACAATATCTTTTCTAACCCGTTTAATGCACCTTTTTTCTTTTTGTTTAAGAGTCCGAATATGTTGATTAAGTTCAGCTTGAGGTATGGGAAGTCTAAATGGTGTAATGGCGACATTACGTCCCTTCAATATCAATCTAAGTCCAATGGATGTCTGTGTATGTCGTTTAAAATTGGATATTCTTGCAATAAATTCATTCACAGAGAATTCATTCGAATTGCTATTACTGGAACTAGTATTTAATTCTTCTGGTTCAACTTCAACTAATTGAATAATCTGCTCTAAATTTGCTTTTGTTACCTTTTCTATTTTTTCTAATTTCTGCAATAAATCAGTGACGGGGATATTACCTATTTTTTCTTTTAAAAGGTTAATATGTGACATCATTCTAGCAGGTACAGCCTGCGTTGTACTTGATGCTGCCGATAGCTCAAGCAGACTTTTTTGTTGCTTTTGAATACTGACGGTTATTTTTATTAGACTTTCTAACGCATGCCTTTTTTCAGAAAGGTTCTTTAAAGCATCAGTATTTTGTTGGTTGGAAGTCATAACCTTAGTATTCAATATTTAAGCGATATAATATAATTCTAGACCAATTAATGTGGCCTTGCTTACTTTAACCGCTACAAAACACACATGAAAATTAGAGATTAGAATACCCAAATAAGAAAAGCGCCTAGATTGATGTTTCTCTTGTTTTTTACAAGCGGGCTATTAACATTTAACGATTTGCAAAGGGGATTGGGACCGCAACTTTCTAAAATCATTGGCTCCAATATAATGAGCAACATTTAAAACTCCCATCCGTGGGTGTCATCTTTGAATGTTTAAGACTCATCAAAAGTAAAACTTGGTTACTGGTATCAACGACAGAATGAATTGCTTCAGCAAGCATTGAACCGGATTTGGTGATATAGGAAGCCACAAATTTCGCGATAGCAATCAGAAAGTTAGCTACAAGCGCAAAAAGTATCGATTTAGTCGTGTCTGCACCGTGAGATATTAGTGACTCCTAGTAAAATTGAAATATCCATAATAAAAGGAAGATTATTATTTTTGATGTAAATAAACATCACGTTTAGGATAGGGGATTTCGATTTCATTTTCAATGAACTTGTTATATACCGCTTCATTCAAGGAATCACTCACGCGCCCTCTTAATACTGGTTCAGTCACCCAAACCAAAAGTTCAAAGTTTAAACCAGAATCGCCAAAGGTTCTAAACCTTACCCTAGGAGATGGCTGTTGTTCAATATTATCTGCTTGCTCAGCAACATCAAGTAATGCCTTTCTTACCTTTGCAACAGACTCACCATAAGCAGCCGATACCTGTATTCTAATTCTATATTTTTTGTGTGGTCCAGCCGTTTCATTGGTAATTTTCGTATTACCCATTATTGCATTAGGAACGGTTATTTCAACATCATCACGAGTGAGTATTCTTGTACTTCTAATACCGATATGAGTCACTTCCCCTCTTTCCCCGGTATCTAAAACAATATAATCGCCAAGCTTATAAGGGCTATCCGCTAATATGAAAACACCTGCAAACAAATTTGCTAAAGTATCTTTAGCCGCAAAACTAAGCGCCAAACCCAAAATGCCCGCTGATGCAATCCATGCTGAAATGTTAATATTCCACGCTATCAGTACAAAATATAATCCCAAACCATAAAATATAATGGCCGCTAAATTATCAAATAAAGGTAAGGTATGCTTTTGAATAAGCTTAATTCTACCATTATTACCGCTGAGGTAATGAAGGATAAAGTGAGAACTATTAGTAATAAACCTTAGCCAATAAAATATTGCTAGGGTTAATAAAACGGAATCTAAAATAGGTATCTGATCGGAAAAAATCTGCAAACGAGCAAAAGCCAGTCGAAAACTTAATAGTAATATTGAAATTTCGATAGGTCGTTTTATTTTTTCAAAAAGGTGATCGTCGATAGGTGTCGAGGTTCGTTTAGTCGTATGTTTTTGAATACGAGTAATGAATAACATTATGATTTTTGCGAAGAAGAAACCTAAAAGATAAAGCAGAATAGCTTGAGCGATTCTGCTTTCCGCTATAAATGGTAGGTATTCTTGAATGAAACCGTCTTTATTAAAATAGTCTTGAAAGGTTGTTTGTAACCAATCCATTTAATACCCTAAGTTGTTATGAGTTAAACTAAGTTTATCAGTTTAAATCTTGGAAAGCTGAAATACAAAGCTGATAAATTCCATCAGGCATTAAGCCAAATATAATGAGTAATAAACAGTTTATACTTAATGCTATTTTTAAAGAGCGACTCCTAGATACATTGGGGGTTTCATCGGATTCAACGAAAAACATTTCTTTTACTACTTTCAAATAGTAGACCAAACCGACTACAGAAAAAGCGATAGCTACAACGGCCTCCACAACAAACCCATTATCAATTAACACTCTAAAAATTTCTAGTTTTGGCCAAAAGCCAATGAAAGGTGGTATTCCAGCCATTGAAATCATCACTACGGTAAACATCAAAGCGTACCAGGGGTGAAAACGCCCCATACCTCTTAAGTCGGAAATTTGTTGATAGTCCTTATTGCCGCTACTGAGGAAAATAATAATCCCGAAGCCCGCCAATGTCATAATCGCATAAACAACAATATAAAACATTGATACAGCATAAGCATCTTCATTACCAACCGATAAACCCAATAAAAAATAGCCTATATGCGCAATTGCCGAGTAAGATAACATACGCTTTAAATTAGTTTGTACTAACGCGATGATATTACCTAATACGACAGATAATAAAGCAGCAATGGTCAACATAGGAGCCCAATCATTTGTATTCTCGCCAAAAGCGCCCACAAATATCCTAATTGTCATTCCAAACGCTGCTATCTTTGGCACACTGGATATATAGGCAGTTATTGAGCTTGGAGAACCGTGATAAATGTCAGGAAGCCACATGTGAAAAGGAACAGCTCCAAACTTAAACGCTACACCTACAATAATAAAGACTATGCCTAACTTCATCATTAGGTTGGCGTCATTGGTAGTTAAGTAAGTCGCAACGTCTGAAAAAATAATAGTTCCGGTTACTCCGTAAACTAAAGAGGTTCCATAAAGTAAAAAGCCAGAAGCAAGTCCGCCCATTACAAAATATTTTACCGCGGCTTCTGAAGCTAAATTAGAGTCTCTTTGCAAGGCGACTAATGCGTAAAGTGATAATGATAAAAGCTCTAATCCTAAATAGACTGTTAAAAAGCTATTAGAGGAAACCATTATCATCATGCCAAGTACGGAGAAAAGCGTTAACAAGTAATACTCGCCTCGCATTAGATTTCTTTCTCGAATAAAAGGTCTGGCATATAAGAGTGAAATAACAGCCGTTACATATATTGCCAGTTTTAAAACAACTGCTAGTAGGTCAATCACCCAGTGTTTACTAAATGTAACTTCACTTGCAACATCTAGATTTTGCGCACTAATAAAAATTAAAACAATCAGAGATAATTGAGTTAAAATAAAAGTTAGTTTTCTTTCTTTATCTCTTTGGAAAAGATCAACAATAATAATGCAACATATAGCAATGATTAAAAATATTTCCGAGGCAATACTCGAATAGTTAATAGAATCAATCATTAGGAGCACATTCCTTCAGCAGAAAGTTTTGAAACCAAATTGCAATCAATCAAATGTTGTACGCTCGGTTGCATAATATCCAACAAAGGAGCTGGCCATAATCCAAATAAAAGCACTAACAAAGCAAGACTAACTAAAACAATTTTTTCTCTTAAATCAATATCCTGCATCGCAGAAACTTTATCATTTTTAATATCGCCAAACATAACTCTTTTGAACATCCACAAAGTATATGCAGCGGCTAGGATTAACGTTAAACCGGCGACTGCTGCTATCCAAAAATTGACCTGAAAACTCGCCAGAATTACCATAAATTCGCCGACGAAACCGGAAGTTCCTGGTAAACCTGCGTTTGCCATAGAAAATAACATAAAGTACATTGCAAATTTCGGCATCACATTAACAACGCCGCCATAATCTCCGATTTCTCTTGAGTTCATTCGCTCGTAGAGAACCCCAATGCACAAGAACAGCGCTCCGGATATAAAGCCATGAGAAATCATTTGGATTAAAGCACCCTGAATTCCCATAACAGCGGCATCAACATGATTATTAGCAACCAATGAAAAGCTGATGAACAGACCAAGCGTTACAAAACCCATATGGGCGATAGAAGAATAAGCGATTAGTTTTTTCATGTCGGTTTGAGCTAGAGCAACAAAACCAATATAAGCGACGGAAATGAGTGATAATACAATCATAAAATTTGCCATTTCCATCGAGGCATCGGGAACGATTGGCAACATAAATCGTAGAAAGCCATAGGTTCCCATTTTCAACATAATTGCTGCTAAGATAACGCTACCACCTGTCGGCGCTTGAACGTGCGCATCTGGAAGCCAAGTGTGCACTGGCCACATAGGTACCTTTATGGCAAAGGCTATTAAAAAAGCAAAAAATAATAATTTTTGAGTTTCAGCATCAATCACTAAACTGTGCATGTCAAAAATATTAAAATTGATACCCGTTGTTTCACTACCCGTTTGAATACCCAAGTAAATGAGTGCTATTAGCAAAAAGACAGAACCAAAAAATGTATAGATAAAGAACTTGAGTGTTGCATAGATTCGATTTGGACCACCCCAAATACCTATTATTAAGAACATTGGGACTAACATCGCTTCCCATAGGACATAAAATAATATCGCATCAGTTGAGGCGAATACCCCATTCATCAATCCACACATGGTTAAAAATGCTGCCAAGTAATGAGAGACTCTTAGTTTAATTTTATTCCAACTAGAAATTATCACAATAACGGTCATTAACGATGTCAATACAATCAGTGGAAGAGAAATCCCATCAACTCCGAGTGAATAGCTTATATTTAACGAATCAATCCAAGATTCATCTTCTAAAAATTGTAAGTAGTATCTGCTCGAGTCAAACTCATTAAGTGTAATTAAACTCAAAATAAGAGTGACCATTGCCGTTATTAAAGCAATCCACTGGGTCGCCTGCTTATGCTTTTGACCCGTACCAAAAACAATAATGCCAGCACCAATAATGGGTAACCATATCAATAGACTAAGAATCGGAATATTATTTAGCATTTTATCTCTGTCTTTCCTTATATCTGACTCAAAAGAGCCTCTTTATAATCTTTTTTTAATTCTATCATTTACTTTTCTTACCGGATTCTGAGTCACATTGATGTAAACGTTAAAAAAATAGATACAGTTTGTTTCCAATAATATCTACATCAAACACAAGCTTACGACTCCGCCCCCTTTAAACAAATAACTGTTCTAATGATTAATCGCAGTCCAATATAACCAACCTAAAAGTGTCAGTAAACCCAGTACCATTACAAAAACATAATGATATAAATAACCGGTTTGTATATTGCGAATTTTTCCTGAAAGACTAGCAACTAGCCCTGCAGTTCCATTAACCATGATGCCGTCAATAATTCCTACATCAATCCATTTCCAGAAGCGCCGACCTAAGCCAACACCGCCCGCTGAAATATAGTTGATGTATATTTTATCAAAATAGTAATTATTTACTAATACATGATTAACTGGGCCTAAAAGCTTTTTTGTTGCGGTAGCTATTTCTGGCTTTTTCACAACAGCCATATAAGCGGTAAACACGCCAGCAATTGCAAGCCATAATGGCCAGTGAACAACAGAAGCTAATGCCAATGAAAACGGGTGTTGATAATGTTCAACAATTCCAGCAAGCGAATTATGTTGTTCTGCCACTTGTATTGCCCCATCAAAATACTCTCCAGACAATATACTAGGTGCTAATAAATATCCGATGAAAACTGATGGGATTGCTAAAGCTACTAGAGGTCCCCAAACAACCACTGGAGGCTCTTCTAAATGGGATTTTGTTTCATCATTCATTCGTTCTTTGGTATGAAATACCATGAAAAATAACCTAAAACTATAAAGCGCCGTAAAAAAAACGCCAATTAATACACAAAAATACGCGTAGCTTGATGCCGATAATTGAGAAAATTTAACAGCCTCAATAATCGCATCTTTAGAATAAAACCCTGAGAATAAAGGTGTACCAATTAATGCCAATGAGCCTATAAGCATTGTGATGTAAGTGATTGGCAAATATTTCTTTAGATTGCCCATTTTTCTCATATCTTGCTCGTGGTGCATGGCGATTATAACGGAGCCCGCGCCTAAAAATAATAAAGCTTTAAAAAAAGCATGAGTAACTAAATGAAAAATCGCAACTGAATATGCTGACGCGCCCAAAGCGACCACCATATAACCAAGTTGAGACAATGTTGAATAAGCGATAACTTTTTTAATATCATTTTGAATAACACCCAAAAAGCCCATAAACAACGCAGTTGTTCCACCGATTATTAATATAAAATTAAGGGCTATTTCTGACTGTTCAAATAATGGAGACATACGCGCCACCATAAAAACACCTGCAGTTACCATGGTTGCCGCGTGAATTAATGCGGATATAGGTGTGGGACCTTCCATTGAGTCAGGCAACCAAACATGAAGAGGTACTTGAGCTGATTTACCCATTGCTCCAATGAATAAACCAACGCATAAGAAAGTTGTGGCCGACCAAAATACTCCATCTGAAATTGGGATCAATAAATCAGTGTAGCCATTGTTAACTTGCTGAAAAACTTCTGCATAATCGAGCGTTCCAAAAACCATATATACGCCAGCAATACCTAACAGGAACCCAAAATCTCCTACACGGTTAACTAGAAATGCTTTTAAATTTGCAAAAATAGCGGTCGGTTTCTTGTACCAAAAACCAATCAATAAGTATGAAACCAATCCAACAGCTTCCCAGCCAAAAAACAATTGCATAAAGTTATTTGCCATAACCAACGTCAACATGGCAAAAGTAAACAGTGAGATGTAAGAAAAGAAACGTTGATAGCCCGGGTCGTTTTTCATATAACCAACGGTATATATATGAACCATTAATGAAACAAAGGTAACTACAGACATCATGGTCGCAGTTAAATCATCAATCAAGAAACCGACGTGAATACTGAAGTTGCCGAACTGTGCCCATGTATACAAGTTATAATTTAATGGGGATGCTTGGTCGGTTAATTGTTCGATTGCAACACCAATAGATAAAACACACGACATAGCAACAGCGAAGATAGTGATACGATGTGCCCAAACCCGTGGCATATTTGAACCTGTAAGACCGACAACTAACGCTGCAAGCAGAGGTAGTAATACGATAACGAGTAATTGATTTTGAATCATCATAATAAGTCGATATTATCCTTTTAACTGATTAAACCTTTTAACTGATTAGGCCTTTTAGTTGATTTAGCCTTTTAGCTGATTAAGTTTTTCTACATCAATGGTTGCCTTATTTCTAAATAGAACAACAATAATCGCCAGACCAATCGCGGCTTCTGCAGCGGCAACAGTCAATATAAAAAATACAAAAATTTGCCCGGTGGTATCATGTAGAAAATGGGAGAATGCAATAAAATTTGTGTTTACAGCCAGCAGCATCAATTCGATACACATTAATAATGTAATTACATTTTTTCGATTGATAATGATTCCAGCGACGCTGATTGAAAATAAAATCGCGCTCAGGAGAAGATAGTCAGATAATCCAATCATTTAACTTCTCCGTCTTTTTCTGCTCGATTGCTTTTAGCATCTTCACTTTGGTCTCGCTTTGACTCATCAGTATAAATCTCGACATCCATTTTCAATATCTTTAAACGGTTATTCTTAGTTGCTGATAACTGTTCGCTTATCACTTGTGCTTTTCTATGTTTACGACCTCTAAAAGTTAATGCTATTGCTGAAATTATCGCAACTAGTAAAATAATCGCCGCAATCTCAAAGGCAATAACGTATTCGGTATAGAGTATTCTTCCTAACGCTTTAATGTTCGAATAACCTTCTGGATGTGGCTCAGGGACAGGGTACGCTTCATTACTAAAATCGCCATGAGTGATAAAAGAAAAAAGTAATCCGAAAAATGCGACTGAAATAATAATAGCTAAAGGTAATTTTTTAACAAACCCTTGTCTTAGTGCTGCGTAATCGACATCCATCATCATTACAACAAATAAAAGCAGAACCATTACTGCTCCAACATAGACAACAATAAGACTTAAAGCTAAAAACTCCGCTTCTAACAATAACCAAATTGCTGACGCACAGGCAAAGGTCAACACTAAAAATAAAGCGGCTTTTACTGAGTTTTTACTACTGATCACCATCAGTGCTGAAAAAATCAACCACGCGGCAAATGAATAAAAAACAATTACTTGAAAACTCATTTATTTTTTCTCAATTAAAATAATCATTAAACTTTTTAAATGCTAATACCAAAATTATTTTGTACTTATTTATCTGTGCTAATTATCGGTATTTGGCATCAGATTCTATATCTTCCGCCAATTGTGTTTCGTACACCTGACCAATTTCTAACAACTTTTCTTTGCTCATTATTTGTGCGCCTTGCTCTTCAAAATGATAATCAAATACCCGCGTTGTAACTATTGAATCGACCGGGCAAGACTCTTCACAAAAACCACAAAAAATACATTTAAACAAATCTATTTCGAACTTAGTGGTTCGCCTTGAATTATCACTTTCTCGAACTCCAGCATCAATCGTGATCGCTGCAGCAGGACAAACAGCTTCACACAGTTTACAAGCGATACATCTCTCTTCACCATTAGGGTAACTACGCAGCGCAAGCAAACCTCTGAATCTTGGTGATTGCGGTGTCCGCTCTTCGGGGTATTGGATCGTGATTTTTTTTCGGAACATGTTTCTTCCGGTCACAGACAGCCCTTTGAGTAGCTCTAAAAGCAAAAAACTATTTAAAAACTTTTTAATTTTTTCACTCATAATTTATTGGTATCTTTCCATACGGTAAAATAAATTTCTATTTTATTAAAATTTAATTAAATGGCCAAACATTTAGCTTGATCCAAATGGCTACGATAGGAAGCCAAACTAAAGTAACTGGTATAAATATTTTCCATCCTAATCGCATAACTTGGTCATAACGAAACCTTGGGAATGTTGCTCGTAGCCAAAATAACATAAAGAGGAAAAAGGATGCTTTAATTAATAGCCAAAATGTTCCGGGTATCCATGTGGTTAATTCATCAACAACGCCATAACCTTCAAGGGGTGATAACCAACCACCAAAGAATAAAATCGCGGTTAAAAATGAAACTAAAATCATGTTGGCGTATTCTGCTAAGAAAAATAGTGAAAATGCCATTCCACCATATTCAACATGAAAGCCTGCAACAATTTCCGACTCTCCTTCAGCCATATCAAACGGAGCACGATTCGTTTCCGCCACTCCAGATATCCAGTAAACAACTAATAGCGGGAACAAAGGTATCCAGTACCACTGTAGAAAGCCACCTGATTGAGCCATAACAATGTCACCTAAATTAGTAGATTGCGAGCACATTAACACGCCTACCAAAGCAAACCCCATTGCTAATTCATAAGAAACAATTTGAGCAGCCGATCGCATCGCACCTAAAAAAGCATATTTCGAATTTGAAGCCCAACCAGCGATAATAACGCCATAAACACCGATAGATGTCATTGCTAATATATAGAGTAATCCTAGGTCAACATCTGCCAAAACTAATCCTGCATCAAATGGAATGACGGCCCAAGCCGCAAAAGAAGGACCAATAAATAAAATAGGCGCGATCATAAATAAAACTTTGCTGGAGCCTTGAGGCACAACAATTTCTTTCATTATTAATTTTACAGTATCCGCAATCGGTTGTAACCAGCCCTTAGGCCCTACTCTATTTGGCCCCAATCTTAACTGCATATAACCTATCAATTTTCGCTCTGCATAGGTTGCATAAGCCACAGCTAAAACTAACGGCAAAATAATCATCACAATTTTTGCTAAAATCCAAAGCAGTGTCATCGCCCATTCAACTAGGTCGATCTCATTCATGTTGTCACCCTCGAGATGCTAATATGGTGAGTGGATGCTTTAGACGTTTTTTGTAAAGCGCTTGCTCGTCTAACCATAGGATCAACACGATATAATCCAAGTGAATCTCTTTTAGTCTCTAATTCATTTGCAACTGTAAGCTTAGCTGGTGTTTTTCTAGTGACTTTCATTTCTCCTACTTGCTCAAACTTTTCTTTTAACTCATCACAAATTTGAACAGATGACTCATATTCAAAACCTTTCAGCTCTAATAGGTTGCCTAATACTCGCAAGACTTTCCATGCTGGTCTAGTTTCTCCTGGAGCGTTTACAGTTGAAGAAAATGACTGCCAACGACCTTCGATATTAATATAGGTTCCTGGTGTTTCGTAACATCCGGCAACAGGTAACATCACATTGGCATATTCAGAAATTCTACCATCACTATAGGAAGTTAATGCAACTACACATTCTGCATCTTTAAAACTTTGTAATGCTTTATCTGCCCATAGACTTTCAACATCTGGCTCACAATTATGAATTAAGTAACCTTTTAGTCCTTCTTGAATCATTTGTTTTGCATTTTTGCCGTTGGTGGCACGACCATTAACTTCAACATGGTTTGGAATTGCACCTGCCATTTTATTGCCTGCAGCGTTGCAACCTTGTGTCATATAACCCCATTTGGAGTCAGTCAATTCTGCAACTTGCTCTGCTAACCAGTTAATAATTTCCGCTTGCGGATGCTCTTGTGCATATACACCAACTAAAATACAACTATTTTCACCCTCAATTAAAGTTTGCGCAATTTGAGTATGTTCTTTTTTAAAACTTGTTTTTATCAACCACTCTTTTAAATCTGGCGGGAGAGAAAATGATTCACCTTTTAATTCAATAGCCGCCTTTAGCACACAAGCAAACTCTTGAGCCAATAAATGAGGCTCTGGCTGTATTTCGATACTGAGTCCAAAATTGTATTCTCCATCAAAAGGGTTGATGGCCATTGCATTACCAAACCCTGTCGACTTTCTAATTCTAAGCGTCGTTAATGGTTGCTCATGCCTTAAATCTCCAGCTACCAACAGCGTAGCATCCATTCCGTCGAGCTCTTGCATTGGGAAATTTAATCCCGATCGAATATTTCCCATGCTATCACCAGAAAAATCTCTCCGACGTGTTCTAAAATCAATATTATCGCAACCTAAACCGCGTAACACTTTTTGCGCTAAATAACTTTCCTCAAGTGTAGAATTATTTCCAATTAGCGCTCCGAAAGCATCTCCGCTAGAGGCACCTATAATGCGTTTCATTTCATTTGCGGCAAAACTTAAGGCCGTTTGCCAATCTGTTTCTTGCCATATTCCATCTTTTTTAATTCTTGGTTTGAGTAGCCTCTCACCCTCCGTTAAAGCTTGGTAAGAAAAACGATCTCGATCTGAAAGCCAAACTTCATTAATTGATTCATTTTCTCTTGGTACCACGCGAATGATTTCATTGCGTCTTTGATGAATCGTTACATTTGATCCTAGACAATCGTGAGCCGCTATAGAAGCAGATTCTCTTAATTCCCAAGCTCTCGCTTTATAACGAGATGGCTTTGCCGTAAGTGCGCCCACAGGACACAAGTCAATTATATTGGCTGAAACTTCCGAATCCATAGTTGATTCAATATAAGTACCTATTTCAACATGTTCGCCACGGCCTGTCGCGCCCATCTCTCTTATGCCAACCACTTCCTGACCAAACCTAACACAACGCGTGCAATGGATACAACGTGTCATATCAGTCGCAATTAACGGTCCTAAATCCTGATCTTTGACAACTCGCTTACCTTCCGAATAACGGCTGACATCTTCTCCATACCCAATTGACAAATCTTGAAGCTCACACTCACCACCTTGATCACATACAGGACAATCAAGTGGATGATTTATTAATAAAAACTCCATGACTGATTTTTGCGCGTCTAATGCTCGAGCGGACTGAGTATTAACAACCATTCCATCAGCGACTGGCGTTGCACACGCAGGAACCGCTTTCGGAGAGCTAGACACTTCGACCATACACATTCGGCAATTAGCTGCTACAGATAATTTTTTGTGGTAACAAAACCTTGGAATATAAATATCCGCATCATCCGCCACTTCAATAATCATTGAACCGACATCAGCTTCGATTTTTCTACCATCTATTTCTATGTTTACTTTGCCCATTCTATCTTCTATTTACCCTTTGACGAACGACTTGATTGCTTCAATTATAATTGTTTTTCTATGTTAATTATTCTGGTTTCTATTTTATTTAATCTTATTTTCTAGCTCATTTGTTTATTTCATGATGTTTTGACTGAACTTCTTTTATGCTCAATCATATACTCAAACTCATGTCTAAATGCGCGTAAAAAGCCCTTAACCGGCATCGCAGCCGCATCACCAAATGCACAAATGGTTCGACCCATAATATTACCTGCAACGCGTTCTAAATTCTCTATATCTTCAGGTTTTCCTTCACCGGAATGTATACGCTTAATCACGCGATACATCCATCCAGTGCCTTCACGACAAGGAGAACATTGTCCGCAGGACTCTTCATAATAAAAGTGTGCAACGCGAGCGGCGAGTTCAACAATACAAGTTGACTCATCCATCACCATAACCGCGCCAGAACCAAGCATAGAACCAGCTTTTCCAATCGCATCATAATCCATGGTGATCGCCATCATTTCTTCGGCGGTTAATATTGGTGACGAAGATCCTCCAGGGATAACCGCTTTTAATTTATTGCCACCTAAAACTCCGCCGGAGGTTTCCAATAATTCAGAAAACGGTGTGCCTAAATTAACCTCAAAATTACCTGGTTTATTAACATGTCCAGAAACCGAAAATATTTTTGTTCCGCCATTATTTGGCTTGCCTAAGTCTAAAAACCATTGCCCGCCATTTTCTAAAATAGCCGGTACAGAAGCGTAACTTTCAGTGTTGTTAACATTAGTTGGACGACCAAACACTCCATAATTAGCGGGGAATGGGGGCTTAAATCGTGGTTGACCTTTTTTACCCTCTAAAGATTCAATTAAAGCAGTTTCTTCACCGCAAATATAAGCGCCACCACCTAAATGATTGTGTAATTCAAAATCAAAACCGCCTCCTAAAATATTTTCTCCAATATAATTTTTTTCTCTAGCTTCTTTCAGCGCTTGCTCCATGCGGTCAAAAGGTTCGTAAAATTCGCCTCGCATATAATTATAACCAACCGTTGCATTCATTACATATCCTGCAATTGCCATCCCTTCAATTAATTGGTGAGGATTGTAACGTAAAATATCTCGATCTTTAAAAGTTCCAGGCTCTCCTTCATCCGAATTACAGACTACATATTTTTGTCCAGGCATGTTCCTTGGCATAAAGCTCCACTTTAAACCCGTTGGGAAACCCGCACCTCCACGCCCTCGCAAAGATGATAACTTCAACTCATCAATAATTTTTTCAAAATCTAACTCGCCACTAGCAATTTTTTTTAAGCTAGAATATCCGCCAACTTTTTCATATGCCTCTAATGACCAAGGTGTATCTTGATCAAGCGTTCTAAAACAAACTTCATTCGCCATTGTCTGAACTCCTTAGCATTACTTGTTCCAGACTATACATCTTATTTTTATCCGGCTTAGCTTCTTTATTATTCTTTTTTGGCGATTCTATTTTTTTCTTTTTGGCTGGTTGTTCATCAATCACTTGTTCACTTTTCGTGGGTTCTTGAAGAGGCTTTTTAATCTGTATTTTTTTGGCAACAGTCTTTTTTACAGAGGCTTGTATTTGGCTTTTTTGAAAATCTTGTTCTATCTCTTTTTCAAACGACTCAAGTTCTTGTTCAATATTTTTTTCCGTCAATTTAGTTGGAGCGTGAGATGGCGTTAAATGCAATATCGGTTCAGGCACGATTTCTTTTTTCGTTCTACTTTTAGGCTTTTTCTTTATTTTTTCTTGGTCTTTATTTTCAATGTCTGTTTTCGATTCTGATAACTGAGTTGAAGCAATATTTGAAAGGATCTGATCAATTTTCTCAGGTGTTAGGTTTTCATGGTAAATTTTATCGACTTCTAACATAGGCGCTCCACCACAAGCCGCCATGCATTCAACTTCTTTGATGGAAAATAAGCCATCTTCAGTTGTTTCTCCTAGCTTGATGTTAAGTCGGTCTTCTAAATGTTTAACGACTTTATCTGAACCTCTCAAGGAGCAGGAAATATTAGTGCACACGGATAAAACATGTTTACCCATCTTTTTGAGATTAAACATCGAATAAAATGTAGCCACTTCATAAACAGCAACGTGAGGTACATCTAAATACTCTGCCACTGCTTGCATCATTTCAGTGGTTAAATAATTACCATTGTATTCTTGTACTATTTTTAGCGTTGGCATTATCGGTGGACGTTTTCGATTGCCTGGGTACTTTTTAACCCAAACATCGATGTCTTCTACTTCAGAATCGGGGATCAAATCTTTTAAATGAAGGGATTTATCGTAATTAAAGTCAGTCATTAGCGATCAATCTCCCCAAACACGACATCCATAGTGCCAATAATTGTTACTACGTCTGCAAGCATATGACCTTTAGCCATTTCATTCATCGCCGCCATGTGTGGAAATCCGGGCGCTCTAATTTTTACTCGATAGGGCTTATTTGCCCCATCGGACACCATATAAATTCCAAATTCACCTTTTGGATGTTCCACTGCTGCGTAAGCTTCACCTTCAGGAACACAATATCCTTCTGTAAAGTGTTTAAAGTGATGAATTAACGATTCCATATTCTCTTTTACATCGGCTCTACTCGGTGGTGTAATTTTATGATCTCGGTGAATAACCGGTCCTTCATTTTCTCGTAGCCAACTAATACATTGTTTAATAATTCGATTTGATTGACGCATTTCTTCAACACGAACCAGATAACGATCATAACTGTCGCCATTTCTACCGACAGGAACATCAAAATCCATTTTATCGTACACTTCGTAAGGCTGTTTTTTTCTGAGATCCCATGCGATTCCAGAACCTCGAAGCATGGGGCCGGTTAGCCCCATTTGAAAAGCTCTTTCTGGAGAAACCACGCCAATTCCAACTAAACGTTGTTTCCAAATTCTATTTTCAGTTAACAAAGATTCATACTCATCAACGGAATGCACAAATTGATTTGTGAAATCCTCTAAAAAATCAAGTAAAGAACCTTGTCTATTTTCATTCAATTCTGCTAATTTTTTTTCATTGCGCCATGGCGATTTATCATATTGGGGCATAGTATCTGGCAGATCGCGATAAACACCACCGGGTCTAAAATAAGTTGCATGCATTCGTGTACCAGAAACCGCTTCATATGCATCCATTAGAGGTTCACGATCTCTAAAACAATAGAGAAACATTGTCATTGCACCAACATCTAAACCATGTGCGCCAAGCCACATTAGATGATTTAATATTCGAGTAATTTCAGAAAACATGACTCGGATATACTGCGCTCGAATTGGCGCTTTTATTCCTAATAGTTTTTCGATAGCTAGTACGTAGGCATGCTCATTACACATCATTGATACGTAATCTAAGCGGTCCATATAACCAATACTTTGATTATATGGTTTAATTTCTGTTAATTTTTCAGTGCCTCTATGCAATAAACCGATATGAGGATCAGCTCTTTCAATTACTTCGCCATCCAGTTCAAGGATCATACGAAGTACACCATGCGCCGCAGGATGTTGAGGTCCAAAATTTAAGGTGTAATGTTCTATTTCAGCCATAAAATTTTCTTTATTTAAATCGTTCTTTAGATTAATTTTACTATTTACTTAATATTTTTACTTAGTGCTTTTAATTGACACTCTTAATTAACATTCTCGATTGCCACTCTTATATTACTTGTTTCTATAAACTTATCGAATGACTCTTGGCACCAATATTCTTTCTTCTATTGTCACCGGTTCGTAAATACACTGGCCCGATTCCTCATCAAAACGCATTTCAAGCTCGCCAATAACAGGAAAGTCCTTACGGAATGGATGACCAATAAATCCGTAATCTGTCAAGATTCGTCTCAAATCAGGATGACCTTCAAATAACAAACCAAATAAATCAAACGCTTCACGCTCAAACCAGTTTGCAGTGCTCCATAAAGCAACCACGCTAGGAAGCCGCATGCTATCTTCTTCGACAAATGTTTTTAATCTAATTCTATGATTCAAAGTGACCGATAATAAGTGGTAAACAACTGCAAATCTTGGTTTAATCCAAGTTGCAGGAGCTTTTTTGTGTGTATTTCTGCCCCTTTCAAAACCAGAAGATGTGGCACCTTCAGTGGACCATTCAGCTTGCCCGTATGTAAGGTAATCAACACCGGCAATGTCAATCAACTGTTCAAATTGAAAATCGTCATGATCTCTTAGCATTTTAAGCACATCAATCAAGCTCTCAATCGAAACCTCTAAAGTCAATTCATCAGATGAATGAGTTGATTGGAATACATCACTCGACTCAATTTGTTCGCTTAAATGCTCTTTAACTAATTTTTTTAAATTGGCTATTTTTGAATCAATACCTATAGCCATTTAATTAGACCTTTCTCATAATGGTATTGGTTCTTTTAATTTTCTTTTGAAGCTGTATTACGCCGTACATTAGTGCTTCAGCGGTTGGAGGACATCCTGGTACGTAGATATCAACGGGAACAATTCGATCACAACCTCTTACCACAGCATAAGAATAGTGATAATAACCACCACCATTGGCGCAAGAACCCATAGAAATAACCCATTTAGGTTCTGGCATTTGGTCATAAACACGGCGTAACGCTGGCGCCATTTTATTGGTTAAAGTACCAGCAACAATCATCACATCAGACTGTCGAGGACTCGGTCTAAAAACTACGCCAAATCGATCAAAATCATAACGTGAAGCGCCTGCTTGCATCATTTCAACAGCACAACAAGCTAATCCAAAGGTCATTGGCCACATCGAACCTGTTCTTGCCCAATTGACTAAGGTATCGATTCCAGTGACTAAGTAACCTTTACCCGATTGTTTTACACCGCCCGCTTGTTCATTAAGCGCGCGTTCAATATCTGGAAGCGTTGGAGGAACTAACTTGGTAGTATCGACTCTGATATCTATTCCCACTCTAAGGCTCCTTTTTTCCATTCATAAATAAATCCGACCACTAATAATCCTAAAAACATCCCCATAGCACCTATCGCAAACCAGCTTAGCTCTTGAAAAACAACAGCCCAAGGAAATAGAAAGGCGACTTCTAAGTCAAAAATGATAAATAAAATAGCGACTAAATAAAAACGAATATCAAATTTTTGGCGTGCATCATCAAAAGCATCAAAGCCACATTCAAACGGAAGCGTTTTATCATGGTTTTCTTTACTCGGCGATGCAAGAAAGCCAGCAAGTTCTAGAAATGCGCCAAAGGCAAGGCCTATAGCGATGAAAACGAGTATCGGTAGATAATTCTCTAACATGATTTATCCTACAAAAGCCTTTTTGTTGGTTGAATCTTTGGGTTGTATTGTCAATTATTAGATTTTGATTATAGACAATAATCTAATACTAATGGCTAAAAGCTATGCTTGTCACTCATAAAAAGCAAAAATATTGATTTGAGCGCTATGATTGATTAAAAACTAAGCAAAAGATAACCAACTTAAAGAACGTGAATAAAACTAGATATTGATTTAAACACCATTATTTAAGCAGTCTTAACGGATTAATAGACTATCCAAAAAGAGCTTATATTGTCATTTGACCGATTAGTATTAATCTGTTGATATTAAGCTAATTCAAAAAAACCATGCACTGCACCAAAATTGATGTTGTTATTATTTATACTTTTTGGTAATGAGATATTTTAATAAAACATCATGTAATATTTATTTCTATTGGCGTAGAAGTAAGCTCGCTAAAACTTCAATATTATTATAATTGTAGAGTATATATTTCATGCTGGTTTTTATTCTGGGTAAAATCTAGTAGTGCAATAACTATTGGCGCTTTCGAGAAAAATAAGATGATACGAAAAAAAACAAACTAATCGAGATAATACAATAAATACCTAAATAACCATGACGTCTATAAAATGTATCATAGCCATCCAATGATATCGAAAACCTTAATGTATCTTGAGTGTGACGCGCAATCTGAGCTAACTGTTTACCTTTTGCATCAACAACTGCGGTTATCCCATCGTTAGTAGAGCGAATTAGAGGAAGCCCCAATTCTAAGGCTCTCATTCGTGCCATCTGCATATGTTGATAAGGCCCTAAAGAGTCGCCAAACCATGCATCATTACTGACAGTGACAATCAGTTTAGCTTTGTTTGACTTTTTATCGGCTTGTTTCAACATACTTTGCAAAATATTGGGATAAGCAATCTCATAACAAATTGCAGGAATCACATCATAATGCTCAAAAGACATAGCGGGTTGATCTGAGCTACCTTGTATAAAATTTGACATAGGCAAATCAAAGAAATCAATTACACCTCTTAAAACTTTCCCCAAAGGTACATACTCTCCAAATGGGACCAAAACTTGTTTATGGTAAGTTTGCGGAGAGCTACCTATTGCACTAAAACCAACATAACTCACCTTATTTTTTTTGTCATAAATAGGTAAACCAGCAAGCAAATCTGATTGAAAAGGTTTTAATTGTCGTTCCAAATCAGAAAAAATATCGTTCACTTGATGCTTATATGCAGGAATTGCTCCTTCTGGCCAAACAATTAAATCAGCATCCCAATTACTCTCCGTTTGTTGATATAAAGTATCAATAATTTCAGAAAAAAATTCTCTTTTCCACTTTTTTTCTTGGCTAATATTTGGTTGAACTAAAGCGACCTCTAAATTAGGTTTTTCATGGCTAACTATTTTAAGAGGTTTAATTAAATAACTCAACAACGGAAAGCTTGAGATGAGCAAAAACATTATTACTAATTTATTACGAGCGGATTTTAAAAAGGATTGTTGTGTTGGTTCAACCGATTGATTAATTCTATGTAAAGTAAATAAGTGATTAATTAATAATATCGAAACACTAATAATTGCAAGCATAAACCAGCCAACACCATAAACGCCAAACCATGTAGCAAGCGATGAAAGTGGTCCATCCATTTGACTGTAACCTGCCAACAACCATGGAAAGCCATTAAATAAAGTGGAAAGAACAAATTCAGATGCAAGCCAAGCGAAAGGTATAATTAAAATAAGAAATGATTTTCCACATAATGAAACTAAATGATGAATTAGGTACGCAAAACCAACTTTCACCAACGTCAATACCAGAATGAATATGGCGGTAATCAATACCGCTAAAGGTAAAATAGCGTTTCCAAACTCGTGGATACTAACATATACCCAGCTAGCGCCTACACCATAAGCCCCTATACCCCAAAAAAAACAGGTTGAAACAATTGACTTTCTCACCGCCGTTTTTTCTTCACTATTAGGTAAGTAATGATTAGATTGATAAACATCAATAATTAAATAAACTAAAAGCGCTAAAGATAAAACTGAAGCAGGCCAAATATCGATAGGTGAAAAACCTAAAGGGTACAATGCACCAATCAAAACTCTAATCAAAGAATGATTAAGGTAATGTTTTAATTTATTTTCCAGTGGCTTTTTCAGAGCGTTCAAATTTATGTTCCGGTCTTTCTGATGATCTTATTGGCGACATTTATTCTAGCCACTCGAATTATTTTGATTTTACGTGTATCGGCTGCCACAATTTCAAATTTAAAGTTATCAATCTCAATGCCTTCATCCTTTACTGGCACATGACCAAACGCTTGTAACAAAATTCCTCCAATCGTTTCATATTCTTCATCATTTAACTGGCTAGAGAAATAGTCATTAAATTCTTCTATTTCCGTAATGCCTTTTAAAATATATTCATTTTCTGCAACCTTTTGAATACCATCTTCATCACCTTCTAGATCATATTCATCTTCGATCTCACCAACAATTTGCTCTAATACATCCTCAATGGTTACTAAACCGCCAACGCAACCATATTCATCAACAACAATAGCCATGTGATTATGGTTAGTTCTAAATTCCTTTAGCAATGTATCTAAGCGTTTACTTTCTGGAATAATCGCTGCTGGGCGTAAAAAGTCTTTAATCGCAAATTTTGCAGGTTTGCTTTTTCCTTTTTGTGCATTGGAAATTTCGGCACTAAACTGCAATAAATCTTTTGCCAAAATGATCCCTTCTATATCGTCACGGTTATCTCCAACTACCGGAAATCGAGAATGTCCAGATTCAACAATATTGTTAATCATTTCGTCAAAACCCATTTCATCATTAACCACGACCATTTGTGGCCTTGCAATCATAATATCTCGCGCTTGAAGTTCTGAGATATGAATAACGCCTTCCATCATTGCAAGTAGTTCTGGATTAATCAAAGAATTTTCTTCAGCTGACTTTAATACTGAAATCAGATCTTGTCGGTCTTGAGGAGTTTCCCGAAATAGATGTGCAAAACCACCCATCCATTTTGAGAACATACTTTTGAAAGAAGCTTTTGAAACTGTAGATGCTTCGGAATTTGAGTTTATCGAGGGAGGTTTGTCGCCACTCATTTATTAATGTTCTCTTTTGCTAAAAACAACGCAAGTTTAGCAAACTAAAGGCTTAGAAGGAATTTTATTTTAACTCAGCCCGCACTCAATTTGCAATATTAGTAATCTTTACTCAGCATATCTCAGTAAAAGGCATAGCAGATCAAACCAACCTGTTAGCGCTAAACGTTGCAATTGAATCCGCCGGATCCGGTGAACAAGGCCCGGATTCGCAGTCGTTGTAGATGAAATCCGAGCTTTAGCCATTAAGACTCAAGAGTCGACTGGACAAATATCAGATATATTAGAAAACCTTAAATCCGATGCTGACGAAGCAAGAGACGTTATGTCACAAGGATAGGTTCTTGCAGGAAAAGTGTTAACGGGTCTCTTATGGTTAGTGAAGTGTTAGATAACATTATTCAGGGCATTTCAGGTATCGCCGATCTAAATTATCAAATTGCGTCATCGACTGGTGAGCAGAGTACAGCGGTTGGTGAAGCCGTTGAAAATGTAGAGCAAATTAATAACATTAGTGGCGAAAACCTTAAGGCTTCAGAATTAATCGCTAAGACAAATGATTCGCTAGATAACCTATCGCATAAATTACAGGATACTCTTTCTCAATTTAAGATTTAAAGTTAATTTAAAGTTTCAGGTCAAATAAATGCTCTACTATTTTTATCAAAAAATTCAATTAGAAAAGCAAATTTGCATTATTTTTTTACTTTACTAAGCTCAAAGTTCAAAGACACACAAAAACCAATCATTAAAATTTATTAAAAAGATGAGGAATAACCAATGTATAAGCTTATAAAAAACATGTCCATTTGTGGCGTCTGTTTGCTGCCACTTTCAACTATTGCAGAGTCGAATACTGTTTATGGCGATTTTCGTTTTTCCTTTAACAGCATCGATAACGGCACAACAAGCACCATAAGCGGTAACAACAATGCAACTCGTTTAGGTATGAAAGGCGATATTGGTAAAAAGGAAGGAATAACGGCTTTTTATCATTTACAGTATGGTGCAAATGTTGATGCTGCTGGAGGAAGTGCATTCAGTCAACGATTCTTTTTTGCTGGAATTAAAGGTGGCTTTGGTAAATTAGTTTATGGTCGAACATCAACACCATATAAAATGGCAGGCTTAAAACTTGATCCTTTTTATGATACATCGGCAGGTAGCGGATTAGGCGGTTCAAATTATGGGCTTTCACCAACTACCAGCGGTTGGTCCGATAATACAATTGCATACTCAACCCCAAAATTAGGAGCTTTTTCACTTAACGTTAGCACTTATTTAGATGACACAGATGCCAATGAGCATGACATCAACCTAGGTGTGAAATACGCGCAAAATAGTTTTACTGGTGGCATCCAATATATGAGTGCAGGTGATACTGGTATAGTCGCAAAAAGCATCGCAGATTCAACGTCAATAAGAGTTCACGCTACCTATAAAATGGCCGCATGGAACATAACTGCATCGGTTGAAACGATCGATACTAACGCGACAGACTCTCATCAATACGCTTATTTATCTGCTACCTTACAAGCATCTGATGATATGAAATGGGCTGCCTCTTATGGCTCAGTTAGCGAAGTAAGCGCAGAAGCCGATGGCACTGGGATTACTTTTGGAGGATTTTATAAGTTATTAGATAAGACAACTGTTTACGCTTTGTATAGTAGCAAAAGTTCTGATGATTACTCCGTTCCCGCGTATAACGCCAACTCATCAAAACAACTTGGTTTGTTTGATAGGGATGTTTTTAGTATTGGGGTTAGCCATAAGTTTTCTCTTACGCTTTAATTTATTTAACAAGCTCTCTTTTAAATCAAAAGAGAGCTTGTTTCTTTTTCTTATATTTTGAATATTAAAAAATTAATTAACATCACTCATCGTCATCAAAGAAGTATTCCCTCCAGCTGCCGTTGTATCAATACTAATTGTTTTTTCAGTGACTAACCGGTGGTAAAGGTTATCAATGTTTAATTCACAGATGACCGGCAATATCTCGCCTTCTCGTTGTGCAATTTTTTGAGTTAAATAGCCTTGCCAATCGCTTTTTATATCAACAATAGATCCTGCTAAATATTTAGAAGACATTACACTACTAAGATTATCTAGTGGAAGTACGCTGAATATTTTGTCATTTAATCCAATTTCATTCATTAAAGTTAAAAACAATTCAGTTAGTTTTTCTTGAATACGCTGGCTTTTATTTTCTTCCACAATTGCGACCATAGTATTACCTGCCGTTAAGGTAGCGATAAAGCTAAGTAACCAGTTCTCCGTACTCATACTCTCTTCAAACAAACTCATTATCACACCGCGAGGTTCAAATGAAAGACTATTTGATTCGCCGGTAGGTCCCGGTAATTCAATCGATTTTGACAAAACATTTTCAATCTTCATTAGCAAATGGTGTGCTTTTGTAATTGTTTTTCCTAGCATCGGAAAAAGTTCGATGACTGATTGATTGGTCGATAGGTGCGCCAAAAGTTGCCTCATAACGGACACACGGTTGGCAACTGGCTCATAACGCCACTCATTAAAGCCCCGATCTAAAGCAGAAAGCTGCTTCTCAATTTGCTCTCTATCGTTATCACTATCTTTAGCACTGCTAAGCGTCGCTAAATTGTTTTTTTCTTCTAATTGTTCATGGCTTAATATTTTTGTTTGTGGTCTTTCTGTATCTGACACTAACCGAGTCAAGTAGTTAGGGCCTCCCGCTTTAGGCCCTGTACCTGAAAGGCCGCGTCCGCCAAAAGGTTGAACACCGACAATTGCGCCAATCATATTACGATTAACGTAAATATTTCCGGCTACAGAGCGCTCAGCCAAATAGCGACACTTCTCTCCAATTCTAGAATGAATCCCCATGGTTAAACCAAACCTTGTATTTTTAATTTGTGTCATGACATTTTCTAATTCATTTGGTTTAAATCGAATGACATGCACACAAGGACCAAAAATTTCTCGCTCTAAAACTGATAGATCTTTTATTTCATAAAGGCGAGGTGCAAAAAATGTACTGCTATTTGTATTACTTGAACTAGCCTCATCAATATCACACTGATACAATAATTTTCCTTTATTTTTCATTTGTTCAGCGTGTTCTTGCAAACTTGTTAACGCTTTAAAGTCGATGACAGGGCCGACATCGGTACTCATTTTTGAAGGGTCACCCACCTTTAATTCTTTCATTGCGCCAACAATCATTTTAATCACTTTATCTGCAATACCATCTTGAACAAAAAGTACTCTCATCGCGGAGCACCTTTGACCCGCGCTTTGAAAACCTGACGCTATCACATCATCAACCACTTGCTCCGGCAGTGCGGTTGAATCAACAATCATACAGTTTTGACCGCCTGTTTCTGCAATTAATGGGATGGGAGAGCCACCACGTTCAGCTAAAGTTTTTGCCATCCAGCTGCCTACCTCTGTAGAGCCTGTAAACATAACTGCTTTGATTCTTTCATCAGGCACTATAACTTTTCCAACTTGACTACCGCGCGCTTGAAGAAGTGTGACTACTCCCTCAGGCATTCCACATTCCACCAACAACTCAACAGCACGCACCGCCACTAAAGAAGTTTGCTCTGCAGGTTTTGCAACAACAGTATTTCCACATGCAATAGCTGCCGAGACTTGACCTAAAAAGATCGCAAGAGGGAAATTCCAAGGGCTAATGCAAAGCACAACGCCTAAAGGTTTTAGCGGACTTAAAGATGAACCCTGCATCATGTTTTTAGATTGGTTTGCATAATAACGACAAAAATCTACTGCCTCTCTCACTTCAGCAACGCTATCTTGTGCCGTTTTACCGGCTTCTTTAATACAGATCGCCATCAATTCATCTATGTTTTTTTCGAGAGAGTCAGCCATTTTATTTAGTAGATCGGCACGGACATTCACCGAAGTTTGCGACCAAGAATGAAATGATTTTTGTGCAATGTTCAGTTTATCAAGCATCGCTTGTTCATCATCTTTTTGTAAAATCGCTAAAATTTCAGAATGGTCAGCAGGATTGATGACAGTTAAATGTTTTGAATCGACCGCTTGCTTTTGTTTGCCTAATGACGCAATCGACTCCATCCATTTATCGAGATTCGATTCTAATGAAACCAATCGATTACAATCAGTTAAATCTAGCCCTATTGAGTTCTTTCTCATTGTTCCATATAAATTTGCAGGCAATGCAATCTGAGAATTACGTTTATCTTCCCAAAGCGTCACCGTTTCAAATGGATCAACAAGTAAGGATTCAACCGAAATTTTTTCATCAACAATGTTGTTAACGAATGAGCTGTTTGCGCCATTTTCTAAAAGACGTCTGACTAAATAGGCAAGCAGATCAACATGCGCTCCGACTGGCGCATAAACTCGGCAAGCCATGCCTTCACCGTTAACGACTTGATCAAACAACGACTCACCCATTCCATGTAACCTTTGAAACTCAAATCCACGATGCTTATTGCCAGCGGCTTTATAAAACTGAGTATCAACATTCATTTCCAAAATCGTTGAAACTGTATAAGCATTATGTGAGGCAAATTGAGGATAGATATTTTCTCGAAATTCTAATAGTTTTTTCGCGCACGCTTGGTATGAAACATCAGTAGAAGCCTTACGGGAAAAAACAGCGAAACTTTCAAACCCTTCGGCTTGGCTATTTTTAATTTCTGTATCCCAATAAGCACCTTTTACAAGCCGCACCATCATTTTTCGTTTAGCCGACTGAGTTAATTCATTGATCCAATCAATGACATAAATTGCGCGTTTTTGATAAGCCTGAACAGCCATTCCAAAACCTTGCCAATCACCTAAATCAGGATCACTAAAAACAGCTTGAATAACATCTAAAGAAATATCTAATCGGTCAGCTTCTTCTGCATCAACAGTGAAACCTATATCAAACTTTTTTGCTTCCATCGCCAATGTTTTGAGTCTCGGTACTAGCTCATTCATGACTCGATCATAATGAGTAAATTCATAACGCGGATGAAGAGCAGAAAGTTTAATAGAAATCCCAGGACTATTGATTGGCCCACGTCCTTTCGACGCTTTACCGATGGCTTGAATCGCGTCCATATAACTATCAAAATATTTATCCGCGTCTTCCATTGTTCGAGCGCCTTCACCTAACATATCATAAGAATAGGTGTAGCCTTTTGCTTCCATGACTTTTGCACGTTTAAGTGCTTTATTGATGGTCACACCCATCACAAACTGAGATCCCATTAATTCCATTGATCGACGGACTGCCGTTCGAATAACCGGCTCGCCTAATCTACCGACCATTTTTTTCATAGTGCCAAACTGATCCTTTTTATTCTCTTGTCGATAATTCACCAATTTACCGGTCAATAAAAGTCCCCAAGATGAAGCATTAACAAATATAGAATCACTCTGACCGATGTGCGAGATCCAATCGCCACCGCTTAATTTATCGCGAATCAATTCATCGGCGGTTAACTTGTCTGGCACTCGTAAAAGCGCTTCCGCTAAACACATCAAGACAACACCTTCTTCAGAAGAAATCGCAAATTCTTGAAGCAGTGCATCAACGCCACCTTTACCTGATTGTACTCGCCTAATTTCAACAATCATTTGTCTAGCTCGTTCCCAAGTCCTACTCCGTGCGATAGCTCCTATCTCAGCAAGAGGGATAATTTTATCAAGTACTTTATTTTCATCTTTACGGTAAAAACTTCTGAGTTTTTGTCGAGTGTCCGATGAAGAAACTATTGAGTGATTTAATAGCATGTTGTTAATCCTAAACATTTAATTAGTAAAAAAGCATTGACACCTGATTACAAGGGTCTTGAAACATATTAATCTGATTTTACGACAATAAACTCAGTATATGTTGCGCATCTAATCAATTATTCAGTATAATCAATCTTTAAATTAGTTATTACAGCACAATCTAACATGAAAAATAATTTAGATAAGATCGATAAGACCATTTTGAGAGAATTACAGAAACAAGGGCGCTTATCTAATATTGATTTATCAAAACGCGTACATTTAAGCCCTAGCCCTTGTTTAGATAGGGTGAAATGGCTGGAGAAAAATGGTTATATCAAACATTATTGCGCTGTTTTAAGCCAAGAAAAACTCGGCTATGACATGGTTGCATATGTGACGGTTACACTGGATAAAACGACTCAAAACTCCTTCACAAATTTTAAACAAGACATTACACTTGTCGACGAGGTGATAGAATGTGATATGGTTGCTGGAGGCTTTGATTATTTGTTAAAGTTATTGGTCAAAAATATGAAACATTATCGAAATACATTAGGCGCTATCTCAGAAATTTCCGGTGTATCCCAAACTCATACATACATGGTAATTGAAAAAATCAAAGAAAACGCTGATATTAAAATTATGTAAATGGTATCATTTTTAAAATCTTCTATTTTCAAATCTAATGCAAATCAAAGCCACATGAAAAGCGAATATTCAAAAAACGAAGAACTTGCAAACGCTATAAGCCATGGACTCGGCGTTCTATTTGGCATTATTGCCTTGACCATGATGGTTGCTATCTCAAATGAAAATAGCAATAAGCTGATAGGCTCAATTGTTTATGGTATTAGTATTATCCTGCTTTTCAGTGCATCAACGCTTTACCATTCACTCTCTTCAGATTCACTTAGAAAAAAATTGAAAACGCTCGATCACCTTTCAATTTATATTTTAATCGCCGGCACATACACACCCTATATGCTAGTAAGTTTAGCTGATAATAGCGGCTTTACTTATTTAAAATGGATATGGGGTTTTGCTTTGCTAGGCGTTTGCTTTAAATTATTTTTAGGACATAAATACGAAAAATTAAGTTTAGCTTCCTATCTTGGTATGGGTTGGTTCATTATTGTTGCGGGTAAAGAGATGCTTGAAAGTATTTCTTATAACGGTTTATTTTATCTTCTTTTAGGCGGCCTCGCCTATACATTTGGTGCTATTTTTTATGCGTGGAAGGGCTTAAAATTTAATCATGCGATTTGGCATTGTTTTGTTCTTGCTGGAGCCGTTTTTCATTTTTTGTCTATCTATTGGTTTGTCTTACAATAATAATTAAACCTTACAAACAAGCTTTACTGATCGGCCAAATCAACAGGATTAATTACATTCTTTTTCGACCGCCCAGATTTTCTAAGCGCTTCGCGTAATACATATTCAATTTGCGCATTCACACTACGCAATTCATCTTCAGCCCAGCCTTGCATAGCGTTTAAAACGTCTTCATTTATTCTTAATGGATATGCTTTTTTAGCCACAACAAACTCCGCATGAGTTAATATCTATAATCACCGCTTTCTCAAGTAGAGGTGATTAATTTCGAAAATTTAATATAAACTACCCGCATTAACAACCGGTGACGCAGCTTCATCACTACATAAAACAACTAATAAATTACTCACCATCGCTGCTTTACGTTCATTATCAAGTTCAACAATGCCTTCTTTTGAAAGCTGCTCCAAGGCCATACCAACCATTCCTACAGCCCCTTCAACAATGGTCTTTCTTGCTGCAATAATTGCCATTGCTTGTTGGCGTCTTAACATCGCGCTGGCTATTTCTGGCGCGTATGCCAAATGACTGATGCGAGATTCAATGACTCGTACACCTGCTTTATTGAGCCTGTCTTGCACTTCTTTTCTTAGCTCTTCCGATATTTGTTTAGGGTGACTTCTCAATGAAATATCTTCTTCATGGTTATCATAAACATACCTAGTCGCTAAATTTCTTACTGCCGCTTCACTTTGCACTGAAACAAACGCTTTTAAGTTATCCACTTCGAATATTGCTTCAGCAGTATCAATCACTTCCCATACAACCACGGCGGCAATTTCAATTGGGTTCCCATTTTTATCATTAACCTTCAATTGTCCACTTTCAAAATTACGCACTCTAAGTGAAACGGCAAATTTAGCATAAAATGGATTAGCCCAGCGTAAGCCTTCTTCTTTAACCGTGCCGATATACTTGCCAAATAACTGTAATACTCTCGCTTCATTCGGGTTAACCATAAAAAAGCCAAACCAGCCTATAAAAACGAATAACGCCAATAAGATAGTCGCTATAGTAATTAAACCGCCAGCCCTTCCCAACGTAAAAATAATTGCAATAGAGGTGACTTGCACAATAAATAGAACCACAAGAGTTGTGATCCCATTCGGTGCTTTAATTTCATTTTCTGTATACATATTAATCTCCTAACAATTAAAAATGACAACCAAAAGATATCATTTTGATATCATTATGTCAATTTTGCAGTTGTAACAGAAGATGTGTTGGAAAATATGTGATTCAGAATCTGAGTCACCGCTAGCATTGAATATAAATATTAAAGTTGAAGTATTAATGTAAGTAATCAGAGCGACCCCGCTTGCAACACTCTTTGAGGTTGATCAATAACATTACTTTTTATCAGGCAACCATAATTGAACCCAAACACCAGACAACAACATAGCTCCACCCACAAACCAAAACGGTAATAGAAGATCGGCAGTCATTTGTGCCATTAATCCCATCGCGAGTGCGCCTATTGCATAGCCCATATCACGCCAAAATCGATATACCCCTATCAAACTTGCTCGCTCTTTAGGCTTAGCAAAATCGCCAACGGCTGCTCCTAAATTGGGATATACCATTGCCATTCCAACACCAATTAAAGCCGACTCTAAACTCCAGTAGATAACTGTTGTAGTCAAAGGGATGAGCATAACGCCAATACCGCAAAACCACATGCCCCAGACAATTAAACCGCGACGGCCAATATTGTCTGAAAGAGGTCCGGTTACTAATTGCGATGCTCCCCAAACAACACCGTAAATCGCAATAATAGCGCCTGCTTCAATGAGTTCTAATCCTTGAGCCATAAAATAAATTGGGAAAAATATCCACACAATCGCATCGGTAAATTTTTCAACTAAGCCCGCTTGATTGAGAGCAATTAAAGGCTTTGATTGGAGGGTGGAGTACTTAAATAATTGAGAAAGCGATTTATGTTTCTCTTTTACGCTTTGATCTGAATTTTTCTTCTCTAATTGTTCAGATTCTAAATGATGTAGCTCTGCCCAAGGTAGTGTCTCTTTAATCGTAAAAATAGCTAAGATAAAACCTAATGAGATAACGGTTAAACTAAAATAAAACAATCCTTCTCTTGCGCCAAAAAGACTAACGACATAGGCAGTTGCTAATCCCGCTAACCCAACCGCAGCGTATCCAGAAAATTCATTGATTCCATTAACTAAACCTTTTTGGTTGGTTTTTGCCAAGTCCAACTTACTATTTAATGCCATCGACCAGCACAACCCTTGATTAAAGCCTAATAAAACAGTAGCGCCAATAATCCAATTCCAATTGGGTGCATGCAATAAAATAAAAGGAATAGGTAACGCAATAACCCATCCTAAAATCAGAATTTTTTTACGGCCATATTGCTCGCTCAATTTACCGGCTAACAAGTTCATAATCGCTTTAATAACACCAAATACAACCACAAATGAAGCTAACAAGAAAAAAGCTTGGTCAGCCAAACCAAACTCCGACTCAGCTAAACCCGGGATAACAATTCGAGTCATACCAATGGTTAGTCCGACTAGAAAAATTTGCACTAATTGCAGGTTGATTTGAAAAATATTAGTTTTGATCCCTAGAGATATGTTTTTGCTATTACTCATGTTTTGTACCTATTTAAAATGGGTTACTTATTATTTTTATCATCTAAGATAATTCCAGCGATCTTACACCCGATCTAGAATCACCGCACCACTTCCCTCTTCTGCCAATTTATCATCTTTATTATAAAGAGGACACTTTTTCAATGATAAACAACCACACCCAATACAACTGCTCATTGAGTCTCTTAATTTTTCCATATAACTAATCTTCTCATTTAACTCATCCCGCCAAATGGTACCTAACATTTCCCAGTCTTTGACAGATGGCGTTCGACTATTCGGTAACGTTGCAATAGCTGATTTTATTGACTTTAAATCAATTCCTACTTTTTGGGCTGCTTTGATAACGGCAATCCGGCGCATAACATCAGCTTTATAGCGCCTTTGATTACCCGAATTACGCCAGCTTTTAATCAAACCCTTTTTCTCATAAAAGTGCAACGTACTCACTTTGACGCCACATCTTTCAGCTATTAGACCCACGCTCCAGCTAGCATCACTCATTAATTTATACCATTAAATTATTTTTTATTAATTTTAATCAAATTAACCCTTTACCTCAAGCTAAGTTGAGGTATTAAGATGCGGGTAACCAGTTTAAACAAATCCTATAAGGCAAAAAACATGATTTACCTAGAACACATCAACCTTGTCGTAGATGACATAGACAAAATGTTAACTTTTTACCAAGCAGCATTTCCTCACTGGAAAATACGTGATAAAGGACACGG
>Ga0307492_10000057_pt1 | contig 59747 bp, 59 predicted proteins | sample SI3LmetaG_FD_202365 | JGI IMG/M metagenome (GOLD analysis project Ga0307492, IMG submission 202365) | Sea-ice brine microbial communities from Beaufort Sea near Barrow, Alaska, United States - SI3L | ecosystem: Environmental > Aquatic > Marine > Coastal | place: USA: Alaska | collected 2017-05-06 | reverse complement strand
TTGCTGCTGGCGATAGTGAGGCTGCACAATCGTTAATGGGCAAAACCGTAGCCATTTTATCTGGCGCTGCTTATGCTCAATATTGTTGTGTACCAGCACAGTCTTGTATTGTGCACAATGAAGGCACTTCTGCGAGTGATGCCGCTTCTTCTTTTGTAAACCCACTTACAGCATTGGGTATGGTAGAAACCATGCGTACGGAAGGTCATTCTGCATTAGTGCACACCGCGGCTGCCTCTAGTTTAGGACAAATGCTAAATAAAGTCTGTTTGGCTCAAGATGTACCTTTAGTCAATATTGTTAGAAATCAACAACAAGTGGAAATTCTGAATAAAATTGGTGCCAAGACTATTTGTGATTCGACAAGCGAAACTTTTAAGGCTGATCTATATAAAGCCATAGATGAAACCGCAGCCACCTTAGCCTTTGATGCCATTGGCGGCGGTGACTTAGTGAGCGATATACTTTCAGCCATGGAAAAATCCGGCAGTAAAGACGCTGTAGGTTTTAATACATATGGTTCGGAATCTAATAAACAGGCTTATATATACGGTGGTCTTGACTTTTCCCCAACCACCCTGAACCGCACTTATGGTATGACATGGGCTATAGGAGGGTGGTTATTGATGAGATTCTTGGGTAAATTAAAACCTCAGCAAATAGGCCAACTGCAAAAACAAGTTGCTGATGAAATCAAAACCACTTTTGCCTCTGAATTTACAGATGAATTGAGCTTTGAACAAGCCATGACACCTGAGACTATATTGCAATACAATGCAAAAAAGACGGGTGAAAAATATCTTATCAATCCCAATAAAGGGCAGTAATATTTCAATACGGGGATGTTATTCATGTTTATAATTCAATAAATTTTGTATTGGATATGTTCAAACATTTAAAGTTCACCTAACTTTAAATGTTTGACTTGAAAAATACTTTATAGATCATGTATTTTTCAAGGGTATCGTATGAGCTCAATAAATCTAACATCGTTAATGTTGGAACAAACTTACATAAGCGCCTTATTAAACAAAAAGGTAGATTCCTGTCTCAGCATACATGGATTAAGTTTTACGGAGTTTATTATTATGCATAAATTACATCATTCTCCAGCTGGTTCGCTTAGTCGAACAAGTTTAGCTGATTCAATTGGTTTAACTGGATCTGGAGTTACTCGGCTTTTAGCCCCAATGACAAAGAATAGTATTGTTCTAAAAATTATTAATTCAAGAGATGCAGGTCAAAGCTTAGTTGGTCTCACAAGCGCAGGAAAAGAGTTATATAGATGCTTTAAATTCTTTTGAGCATACTTGCAGTTCAATTTTTTCCTTATTAGAGGAATCTGAAGTTGAGCAATTATTGGGATTACTTAATAAGATAAAGTGTTAAAAGGTGCATGGAGTCTTAATGAACTCGATAGTTTTAGTAACAGGTGGCTCTAGAGGTATTGGTGCGGCATCAAAGGGGGCAATCGATACATTAACAAGGGGGTTATCTCTTGAAGTTGCCGGTGATAATATACGTGTTAATTGTGTACGCTCAGGTTTCATTCATACGAATATGCATGCTGACGGAGGAGAACCTGATCGTGTTGAACAGGTTAAAAAATTAATACCTCTCCAACGTGGTGGTGACCTATAGAGGTTGCTGCGTCGATCGCTTTTCTTTTATTTAATGAAGCATATTACATCACCGGTAGGTTTGTTGATTTGGCTGGTGGTAAGTAACAGCAAATGGCAGTCAATGTTTTTTTCTTACAATACAGGTCACGCATTATGGGCAAACCAAGTAAGCAAGCCATAGAATATGTAAGAGGTCTAATTAAGTTAGCGATAAATGCTACAAAAGGCACAACAAATTTAGTAGAAACCATGCACAACACAATAGAGAAAGTAAATAAGCCTTTAGGCGATTCATATTCATCGACTACGTCAGGCATTACAGGTTTAGCTTATAAAAGTATTCGTGGTGGTTCACAACTTATAGGCACCAGCTTAGATTACGCCATGCAAACCGTTTTACCTTTTTTAGAAGAAAATGTAGAACCGTCAAAAACAAGAGATATTTTTTTATCGGTTATCAATGGCGTCTATGGCGACAAATTAGAAGCAACAGAAAACCCACTCTTTTTAGAAATGAAATTTTTCTGTCAACAACAAGAATTAATTCCGACCCAGCTCAAATTAAATTTAAAACAGACATCAGAAAAAATAATGCTGTTTGTTCATGGTTTATGTATGAGTCATCACTGTTGGGAAGGTGAAAATACCAATCTAAGTAGTGACATGGCTCAAAAGCTCGGCTATACCCCTGTTTATTTACACTATAATACAGGCCGGACAATTGCCACAAACGGTTGTGAGTTGGCATCAAAACTTGAAGAGTTAGTGAGTCATTGGCCTATAACTATCACCGATATAATCATTGTTGGTCACAGCATGGGTGGGCTAGTTGCCAGAAGCGCGCGCTACTATGCAGGCGACAAGGATTACAATTGGCTGCACGTTAATAAAAAACTTGCATCCATTGCCACACCGCATAATGGCGCAGCTCTAGAAAAAGGCGTATCAGTATTAGAAAACCTCATGCAACTCAGTCCGTACGCCTTGCCTTTTACCCGACTCAGCAAAATAAGAAGTCGAGGTATTGAAAACTTACGTCAGGGTTCAATTACCGAGATTGAAGACGAGTTTGTAGAGTTGCCTAGTGGTGTAGAGTATTTTGCGCTAGCCGCTGTGCTTAGCCACAACGAACATCCAGCAGCGAAACAAATTATTGGTGATGGATTAGTAACACTCGATAGTGCTTTAGGGCAAAGCAAAAATCCTACGCGGGTGTTGTCAATACCAAGTGAGAACAAATGGACTGGCTATGGGATAGGGCATAACGAAATGCTTTGTCATCTAGAAGTATTTGAGCAGCTAACCACCTGGCTTCAGCGTTAACAGTTTTAAAAATCTTAAGCTCTGGCTTTATTAATGAAGTTTATTCTCCCTATTACTATTTATTTCAATCAGTATAGGGTCAAATGTGATCACCTTCTTTCAACATCGAGGTCATTTTGATACAGTACTCACATATAACGGATAGCGTGTAATAAACCACAAATATGTATCAATCTAGGTGTCTCAATTTAAATGTCAGGGTTGTTGATTAGGTCTGTTATAGAGCAAGATTTAGATAAATTTTATAAAATTGAAACCGTATCTTATTCAGGTGATGAAGCCGTCACTAAATAAAAAAAATTTTAGGCGCATCACAGAATATCCTGAAGGGTTTATGTTTTTAGAAAATTCTGAAGAAATAATAGGATTTATTAATTCTGCAGCCACACATAAAGTTGAGCTTTCGCTTGAAGAGTTAATTGGTCATGATCCTAGCGGTGAGCATATTGTCATTATGTCTGTTGTCATCCATCCAAAATACTAAATAAAGGTATGGCAAGAATGTTAATGAAGCATTTTATTAACTCTATGAAAAATTTAGGTAAAACTGAGGTATTCCTAATTTGTCATATAGAGTTAATAAGTATGTATGATAAATATGTTTTTATTCATCTTGGTGAGTCAGACTCAGATCATGGTAGGATGAGTTGGCATGAAATTAATGAGTTTAAAATTCCAGCATCATGTATGTTATATGATGTTAGTCACTTTATTCGTAAACTAGTTTAGGTTATCACAAACTTTTATAATCACAATAATTAAAACTGAAAGTCGGAGTTAAAATTGATTGAGCGTATTGAAACAAAAAAACGTATGAGTAAGATTGTAAAGCATAATGGAACAATCTATTTGTGTGGCCAAGTGTGCAAAGATTCAGAGAAAGAAATAAAAGAACAAACACAAAGCATGTTAGAAAAGGTTGATATTTTGCTGGAGCAGGCCGGTAGCGACAGAAAGCATATTTTATCTGCAACTATTTACATTAAAGACATGAAATATTTTACTGAAATGAATAACGTTTGGGATCATTGGGTGCCCGACGGTTATGCGCCAGCTCGGGCTTGTGTCGAAGCTAGTATGGCTCGTGATGCACTATTAGTCGAAATATCGGTAGTGGCTGCAGAAATTTAACGAGGTGCTGCGCCGTTCTGGTTTACGTTAAAAATAGTCTAATTCGCAAATATTGAGTCGCTCGATTTTTTTCTATTACCTTTTGTGTTGCCCATAATGCGCCTTGATAAATTTGTTTGTAAAAGTACCGAGTTAACAAGAGTCGAAGCTACCCAACGAATTAACATTGGTGAAGTTAGCGTTAATGACAATATTGTTACCAATGAAGCGACTCAGGTTCATGAAAATAATAGGATAATGTTCAATGGCGTTAGGCTTAAGACGCGTGATTTTCGTTATATTCTAATGCATAAACCCGCTGGTACTATTTGTTCAAATGTTGATGAAATTTATCCATCGCTGTTTAATTATTTAAATGTAGATAAAACAACCGAGCTGCATATTGTGGGACGTTTAGATGTAGGAACAACGGGCATGGTTTTAATCACCGATGATGGACGCTGGTCATTTAATATCACTGTACCAACTAATAGATGTCGCAAAGTTTATCGAGTGGGTTTATCCAAAGATATTGCAGGTGAAATAGCCTTTAAGTTTAAAAAAGGTGTGAAATTACAAGGTGAACAGCAATTAACGTCGCCTGCTATATTAGAGGTTATTGGTCCCAAAGAGTTACTTTTAACCATCACGGAAGGCAAGTTTCATCAGGTTAAGCGCATGTTTGCAGCTGTTGGTAACCGTGTGGTTTCGCTTCATCGCGAAAAAATTGGACGCATTTGTCTTGATGTTGAAGTCGGACAATGGCGTTACTTAACTAACAATGAAGTTAAATCCTTTAACAAGTAAATCAAAGGGTAGTAATTGGTGTCTAATAATCTGCTTAAATAATTTGTCTAGGAGTTGATAAAACTAACGTACTAGTTTAATTCTTTTTTAATAGAACCTCTTAATTTGTTAATTATGGACGCTTGGTGAGAATCTAGGTTAACAAACATTGCTTAGTTGTTGATATTATTAAATGAAGGTGGTTAAATAGTTTCAGGTGGAAGAATTTTTGACTCTTTTAACCAGCTTGCTCACTGTTTGTTTTGTGAAAAAGAATAATAAAATCATTTATTAATGCAAAATACAATGCATAAAATTAGAAAAAAAATCAAGTAGAATCATCGGCTTATATTGAGCCCGTGGTTTTATCAGAGCCATTGACATTACTTGATCCCGTTATATGGCCAAGCTGGAAACAAGCAAATAAACATTCAGATATTGTTTTTGAAGACGAAGGTTTTCACTATTTAGAATTATCTGGTCTCGATTTTTCCAATGTACATTTTATCAACTGTCACTTTTATCACTGTAATTTACGTGGCACTAGTTTCATTTCTTCTGATTTGACTGGTTCAGAATTCACTCACTGTGATTTTAGTCGTGCAAAGTTGATTGCAGCGAAATTAGAGTTAACATCCTTTAGAAAATGCTCACTTAACGAGGTGAACTTTTTAACTGCCTCATTTAAAAAGACCATGATAATCAATACAGATTTAAGTTGTATTGATTTACAAAGTATTGATTTACGTGGAATTAATTTAGATGGATGTGATTTAAGAAAACAAAATTTAAGTGGTAAAGACCTTAGTCATGCTAGTTTGCAAAGAGTTGATCTACGAGGTGCTAATTTATCCAAAGCTATTTTTAATGACGCTGATATTTCTTCCGCTTTACTCGCCGCGACAGTGTTGAAGAGTGCGCAATTTAGAAATGCTAATTTAAGTCGTATTAATTTATCCTCTTTAGACCTCTCTGGAGTTAATTTTGAATCAGCTGATCTAAAGGCTTGTGATCTTAGCGGTGCGAATTTATCAGATGCTAATTTATCGAAATCTAATATTACGGATGTAACGCTATTTAATATTAATTCTATCGGTTGGGATATTAGTGGAATTAGATGTGAATTTGCTTATTGGGATCAAGATTCTAGTGATAAAACTCAATATGCTCCCCATGAATTTGAGCGTATGTATGTCGAGTGTTTAACTATTGATTTAAAGTATGATTTTAGATTAACAACCACAGAAATTGCGACATTACCTATTTTAATCGAACATTTACAAGCTTGTCATTGGGGGGGGCATTACGTTTGAGAGCGGTAAAAGATATAGCTGGCGGTGCGTTGGTTCAATTGGTTGTTGACGAAGCGGGTTCGTTTGCGATTGAAGAGCTAGAGACTTCACTGAAAGAAGAAGCATGTAGAATTCAAAATGCACAACTTTCAATGCGTGCAGACCGTAAAATGCAAAAAGAGTTAAAAGAAGCCGTTGCAGGTATTAAAGATCGATTCTGGCCTCGATTATTAGAATTAGCGGCTGAATATGAAATTGACCAAATAAGAAATTTTAGTGTTTTATTTATCGATCTGAAAGATTTCACACAGTGGAATGACATGACGATTAAAGAAAAACTATCATTATTCCGTGGCCTGTTAAGACCAATATTAGCCAAATGGAATGCTAGTTTTCCAAACATGGAAGGTGACTCTCTTCGCGCAACATTTAGAAATGCGAATGCGGCAGTTGAATGTGCTTGGATGATTAGAGATGTTTTAATGGCTGCACAATTCGAGTTAAGAATTGGTATCGATTTAGGACAAGTAACCATTGTACACAATGAAGTTACAGATAACTCTGACTTAGAAGGCAACGCTGTAAGTATGGCGTCGAGTATAGAATCAATGGCTCTACCGGGTCAGATATTCGTTTCTGAAAAAGTCAAACACTACGCTGAACAACAAACCATTTTGTTTCACTTTCAACCAATTAAATCTCAGCTAAAGAAAAGCATTGGCAACAAGGCTGCTGGTGATTGGATTGAAGTTTATAACGTTGAAAAATCAGAACACAGCGAATCAAGTTAGTTTTTTTTAGAATATTTCTTTAAGTACTCCGCAACATTTTTCTAATTTTTAGTTTACAAATAGCATTAGAAAGTAATGCTATTATTGTAGTACTTCAACCAATACAGTGCTAGAACTACAAAAGAAAACTACAAAAGAGAATCATCATGAGAGTCACCAGTAAAGTTCAGGTAACCATACCTCAAAATGTACGAGAAGACATAGGAATTAGGCCAGCGCAAACAGAAGTTGAGTTTGTTAAGGATGAAAAAGGACATTGTTTTTAAACGAAAATCAAAGCCAAATTTGATCGAGAAGTCGCTTTAGAACCGCTCATCAATCAGCTAAGTTAACCATGAGCACTGATGAAATATGAGCCTCAACACGAGATTAAGTTTTGGCTATTATTCTTTTGGATACTTGTGTTATTAGAGGTTTAGCTGATGCCAATAGTGAATGGTTTGAATGAGCAGCAACTACCATGGAAGACTTAGATTGTGATAATCCATTTGTCATTAATCCGATTATTTATGCGGAATGCACCGTTGCTTATGAAACAATTGAAGAAGTAGAAGCATTAATTAAAGCACCTGATTTAGAGGTGAAACCTATTCCACGGGAAGCTTTATTTTTGTCCGGTAAGGCTTTTGTCAATTATTGCAGGAATAAAAAGTACAAAAATTAATGTGCTGCCGGATTTTTTATTGGGGCGCATGCTGCGGTTAATGGATATAAATTAATGACAAGAGATAAGGGTAGATTTACGACTTATTTTCCAACGGTTGGATTGGTGATGCATTTTCATTGAGTAGTCTTTTATGATTAGAAAGTGTTAAATGATTGTTGTTAAATATTATTGTGTAAATATATAGCTTTACCAAAGAAATTGGAGCCAGCGCCAACATTCGATAATCAAACTATGGTAAATAACTATTAGGGGTAAAGTTTGAAGTGTTTAATGGTTTATTCTGAATAGTAAAATCTTTGGTATAATCGATGTCTATGGATTGAGTTTGGCAGATTTAAGAGTTAGGGCGCACAGTGTATGTTAACTAGCAAACAAATCTATAGTTTTATGCCAGATGAAAAATATCGATTTTTGACACTAAATAGCAAAGATAGGAACTATTTTTTAGATGAAATTGTTCGAAAAGAGGTTATCTTTAGCAACAGATGTTTTCGAGAAGTTGGTTAATGAAAATCAAATGGGAGGTTTAATCTTCGATCAAAAAGAACAAATATTCTGAATTAAACGAAAAAATCAACAAGTAGCCTGTTTCATTTTCTCAATAAACGATCCTAGCTCTTGCAATAATCTAGATTCATCCAACTCTTCATTGTCTAAATGTTTAGCGATAATGGATACCACTGCTGAACCACTAATCACACCGCCTATGTCACTTTTAATTGCTTTTTGCACTTGGTTTGGGTTTGATATTCCAAAGCCTAAAAGGCTGGGTGGTGCATTATATTCAGCTAATTGCTTAAGTACATTCGATAGTGGCATTTCTACTGAAACATCGGTACCTGTTACTCCTGCGCGACTTAATAGATAAATGTATCCCTCCGCTTCTTTGGCAATTGATTTTAATAATTGTTTGGAGGCATTCGGTGGAGCTAAGAAGATAGGTTGAATTCCGACACGTTTTGCCATTTCACTAAAAGGTTTTGATTCCAAAAATGGAACATCAGCAATTAAAACTGAATCGACACCTGCTTGTTTTGCTTGTGAGTAGAAATGCTCAATTGAATTGCAAACAACGAGGTTTGAGTAAACTAATAATCCGATAGGGATCGTAGGATATTCTTCTCTAATTTTTTTTATTAAAGTAAAACAATCTTGAATTTTTGCGCCCGAGTTTAGTGCTCTAATTGATGCTTGCTGGATCACTAAACCATCGGCGACGGGATCGGAAAATGGCAGTCCTAGTTCTAGAGCATCCGCGCCATTTTCGATTAAGGTACGAACAATCTTTAAGCTTAAGTCAAAATCTGGATCGCATAGTGTGACAAAAGGAACAAAAGCGTGCTCATGCTTTTTATTTAATTGTTGAAAAAGAATGTCATAACGATTACTCATACTTCTTCTCCTACACTCTTTACTTTTGACAAATCTAGAGAGCGAACATATTCGAGATCTTTATCTCCACGCCCAGATAGATTAACTAATATTATAGTTTCTTCAGTCAATTCTTTAGCCAGTTGATAAGCATAAGCAAGCGCATGAGATGATTCTAATGCAGGAATAATACCTTCGCATCTAGAGAGGTTTTTAAAAGCAGCAAGCGCTTGAACATCCGTCACTGATTTGTATTGAACGCGACCAATATCTTTCAAATGAGCGTGTTGAGGACCTACCGCAGGATAATCTAATCCTGCAGACACTGAATAAGATTCCTCTATTTGCCCATCGTCATCTTGCATAACAAAAGTATGAGTACCATGTAGAATACCTTTTTTACCTTTGGTTAAAGTCGCGCCGTGTTGATTAGTCTCTAAACCTTTTCCTGCAGGTTCTACACCGACAAGCTTGACAGATTGTTCATCAATAAAATCAGCAAATAATCCTATTGCATTTGACCCTCCACCAACACAGGCTATTGCGTAATCAGGTAAACAGTTTGCTTGTTTTTTCAATTGTTGCTTTGCCTCTATGCCAATAATTTTTTGAAATTCCCTAACTATGGTAGGGAAGGGGTGAGGTCCTGCTGCCGTTCCCAAAAGGTAATGTGAGTCTTTATATGAACTTGTCCAATCTCTTAGTGCTTCATTAACGGCATCTTTTAAGGTGCCACTTCCCGCTGTTACAGGGATGACTGTAGCGCCCATTAATTCCATTCGGTAAACATTTGGCTGTTGGCGTTGGCAGTCTTTCTCGCCCATGTAAATTTTGCACTCTAAGCCCAAGAGAGAACAAGCAATTGCGGTTGCAACACCATGTTGACCGGCTCCAGTTTCAGCAATTATTTTCTTTTTACCCATTCTTTTAGCCAGTAAAGCTTGTCCTAAAACCTGATTAGTTTTGTGTGCACCGCCATGTAAAAGATCTTCACGTTTCAAGTAAATTTCAACTTTACTGTTTGGGGAAAAGTTTTTAGTTAAAGTTAGTGGAGTAGGGCGACCTGCATAATTTGTTAACAAGTCTTCAAATTCTCTTTTAAATTCATCGTCAGATTGAGATTTAACAAAAGCTTGTTCGAGCTCTAGCAAAGCGGGAACCAATAATTCAGGTACAAACATTCCTCCAAACACACCAAAATAGCGCTCTAGAATAGGTTGTTCTGATTTATACTTTGATGCGATTGATTTATTAAAAGGGTTCATTATTTTCCTTCCTTCCTGCTAAGTTCGCGAATAAATTTTTTATTTTACTTTTTGATTTTAGACCTGCAGATGTTTCGATACCTGAGTTTACATCAAGCATGTAACATCCAATTTTTTCCGCATCTAATATATTTGTATCGGATAGACCTCCTGCAAGTATAATATCATTTTTTAATTTTCGATTGTTATCTAATTGGTTATCAAAAAATTTAAGTAATTCCCAGTCAAAGGTTTTACCACTTCCGCCAAAAATTTTTATTTGAGTGTCGAGCAATATTTTATCAGCACTACATTGATTAATTTTACTAATGATAGAGTGGCTTGTTGAATCATGGGTGACGGGTATTGCTTTCCATATTTGAGTGTTAGGCAAAGTCTGTTTTAAAAGAGAAATATAATGCTCATTTTCTTGACCATGTAATTGAACAGCAAATAGTTTTAATTTTTTGGCGATATCAATGATACTGTCTAATTCTTCATCAACAAAAACGCCGACATAATTTATATCAATATTATTGGTTATTGTAAGTGCCGTCTGCAAACTTATGGATCTTTTTGACTGATTATAAAATATTAACCCTGCATAAGTAGCGCCTAGACGTTTTGATTCTTGAATATCCTCTCTTCGTGTTAGCCCGCAAATTTTTACATTGCCAAAAACTAATTGTTTACAGGATTGTTCTAAATTATCGCTGGCCATTAAATGAGAGCCTACTAAAAATCCATCAACAATTTCTGAAAGTTGATTAATATCTGAATGGCTACTAATTCCCGATTCGGAAATAATTAATGGTTTAGTGTTAGAGTCAGAATTAGAACTTGAATCAAAGTGGTCATTAATTTGAGGCGCTAATGATTTTGTAGTAGTCAAAGAAATAGATAAATCTTTCAAGTTTCTATTGTTGATTCCGATAATTTTAGCGTCTAATTTGATAGCTCTATTCAATTCGTTTTCATCATGGACTTCTGTTAGAACGTCGAGAGAAAGCTCAGAGGCTAGTTGAGATAATGTTTGATAGGTTTGATTATCTAACACAGAAAGCATTAAGAGAATGGCATCAGCACCAAAATATCGAGCTTCATAAACTTGATAACTATCGATAAAAAAATCTTTACATAGAATGGGTAAACTAGTCAGTTGTTTTGCTCTTTTTAAATTTTCAAAACGACCTTGAAAAAAATAGTTGTCGGTCAATACAGAAATACAACTCGCATATTTATCGTAAATGGTGACAATTGCCTCTAAATCAAATTGACGATTGATCAGTCCTTTTGATGGAGATGATTTTTTACACTCTAGAATATAAGCAGGTAGATTGTTGATGATAGATTTTTCATAAATGCTCGAAAAAAGACTTCGATTTGAATGTTCTATATTTTCCTTTATTGACTCTAATGAGCGTGATTTTATGCGCTCATCCACCTCCAATCTCTTGTGTTTGATTATTTTATTTAATATATCACTCATAATATGGCCCCTAAATATCAGTACTTAATTCTTGGGTTAATTTAGCTACCTGTCGAATTTTATTGATACATTTTCCAGATTCTAGAAGATTCATAATTTCTTCCGCGCCATTTTTTAAGTTATCTGTTTGTTTATTTATTTTCAAAAGAGCACTCGCATTAGCCGCTATCGTATAGGCTATAGCTCGATTTTTTTCATTCTTAACATTACCTGAAAGAACATCTAATAATATTTTCTTATTTATTTCAGGTGTCTGCCCAGATATATCGCTAGCTTTTGTCTCGGGCAATCCAAAATTTTTGTGTGTTATTTGATATTCTGTAATGACACCATTATTTAATTCCGCAACATTAGTTTCATGATGTAAAGTGATTTCATCATATCCGCCACTGTTAACCACCATGGCACCTTGACAACCAGACAGTCGTAATGATTCTGCGGCCGCAAAACATAATTTTTTTGAATAGATTCCCATTAATTGATATTTTGGTGAGGCAGGATTAATTAACGGGCCTAAAAGATTAAAAATAGTTCGTGTTTGTAAAGCATTCCTAACCGGCATAACATGCTTAACACCTGGGTGATAAGCTGGCGCAAAAAGAAAGGTAAAATTAGTTTTTTGTAAACAGTTACTAGCTTGCTCAGGAGATAAATTTAAATTAATCCCTAAAGACTCTAATACATCAGCTGAACCACACTGTGATGATATAGAACGATTACCATGTTTTGCAATTGGTATACCATACTCAGCTAAAACAAAAGCGACCATAGTCGAAATATTAATGGTGTTTTTTCCTGAACCACCTGTACCACACGTGTCTGAAACAACTTGGTTTGATTCAGGTAGGCTGATTGCATTTTCTTTTAGGGCTTTAACCGCGCCCGCAATCTCTAGAGGTGTTTCGCCTTTTATTTTAAGTGCAATTAATAGGCTAGTGATTAATGAGCAATTCAGCTCACCAATAATGACTTTATTAAAAATAGCATAGCTCTCTTGACTACTTAATGATTTATTTTCATATAGTTTTTCTAGCATTAAATTTGGCATGATCTAAACCTTGTTTTCTCTGTATAATTTAATTGATTAAGTCAGTTAATTGACTAAATTTGTTAATATTCTTTTAATTAACTCAGAACCGTTAGGTGTCAAGATGGATTCTGGGTGGAACTGTAGTCCAAAAACTTTATCTTTTAATTCTCTCACCATCATTACTTCTTCGTCACAATAGGCCAGAATTTCAAAATTTTCTGGTATCGTAGTTGCTGACAATGAATGATATCTAGCTGCTGAAAATGGAGTGATGCCATTAAATAAAAACTCACCACATGAGGTTATTTCCAATGGATGCGACTTCCCATGCACAACTTCTTTTGCATGGCCTACAGTACCTGAATAACTTTCTATAATCGCTTGATGACCTAAACAAACACCTAGTATAGGATATTTTCCTTTGAGTGAATTTAGCAGTGCTAGAACATTTCCAGCCATATTTGGCGAACCTGGTCCTGGAGAAATAACTAGCATAATTTTGCTCTTTTCTTGCTTGCAGACTTCTTCAATTTTTTCAATCGATGTATCATTTCGGTAGACTTTCACTTCGCTAACAAATGTTTCTAGTTGGTTAACTAAGTTATAAGTGAAAGAATCAAAGTTGTCGATCATGATGATTTTATAATCAGATAATTCTGCTTTACTATTATTAGTATTTGTTTTGTTTTTGACTTGATTCATTTTTTTTGTTCTTTATTTGCTTGTTGAATAGCATTAATTACAGCCTGAGCTTTTTGCCTTGTTTCGCGAGCTTCAGAAGCTGGGTCGGAGTCATAAACAACGCCAGCACCAGCTTGAATATGTGCAATGCCGTCCTTGCAATAAGCGCTACGGATCACTATGCAAGTATCCATGTCTCCGTATGAATTGATATAACCAACAGCTCCGCCATAACTTCCTCTTCTCACGCCTTCAGTTTCCCTGATAAGCTCTGCTGCTTTTATTTTTGGCGCTCCAGTTAATGTACCCATATTCATACAGGCTTGATAGGCGTGAAAACAATCCAAATGATTTTTTAATTTTCCTTGCACACAAGAGACTAAATGCATCACTTGCGAATAGCGGTCAATCTCTAAGAGTCGAGGGATTTTTATGGAGGCATGTTCTGATATACGTGCAATATCATTACGAGCTAAATCAACCAGCATCATATGTTCGCTTAATTCTTTTTGATCGAGCTTTAACTCAATTTCATATCGCTTATCTAAGTCATGGTCAATATTGCCAGCCGGTGTTTTTCCACGAGCACGAGTACCCGCAATTGGATAAAGTTCTACAGCGTTACTAGAACGGGTATATTTTAACGCGCTTTCAGGTGATGCTCCAAATAGAGAGAAATCTTGGTCTTGCATAAAAAACATATAAGGGCTTGGATTACTTTCTCGCAAGTGTTTATAGCTGGATATTTCATTGTTACATTTTAAAGAAAACGTACGAGATGGAACTACTTGAAAAATGTTGCCATCAATTATGTGCTCTTTGAGTTTTTTAACGCAATCAATAAATTTTTCATCCGTCTGATTGATTGATAACTCATTATCTAATGGTTTGTTGATATAATTAATATTATCTTTCGGCTTTTTAAGTACTTCTTCAGTGAGGCGTATCTGTTGAATACGTGTTTCAATTTTTCTCGATAAATCATAATAGATGTTTTTTTGATTTTCACCTGAAAAGACATTCATGTAAATGCGTAGATGCTGATTTTCATTATCTACAACTAACAGCTCTTCTGCCAAATAAAACACATAGTCTGGACATTGGTTCAGTGATGTTGGTACTTCAGGTAGCTCTTCAAAATTCTCAATTAAATCAAAAGAAAATAATCCACAAAGAAAGTTCTTAAATTCATTGTCTTGACTGTTTTTAAAAAACAGCTGATTAATTTGTCGTAAACAATCAATATTTGTGATATTTAATAATCGCTGATTTTCTTCAATGTCAATATTCTGTTGAACTTTGTTTAAATAATTAATATTAAGAGTATTAGAATTAACCTTATCTAATTTAAAATCCGAGTGTTTTTTCTTCCTTACATGAATAGCTAAATGTTTCTCAATTAAATTTAAGGCATTGGTTCCGTTGTTAGTTAGTGCTCTTAAATGTACTTTGTTTTTGTTGCAAGTTATTCTTATCGCTGATTTATTGACTATAATACTTTTTAAATTCTGTCGAGTATTAACCTCGCAGGATTCCAACAAAATTCGATTAGTCATTAAGTTTTTAGAGCCATCGGCACAAGATTCAAAAAGTGTTACAGGATCAAGTTGACAGTCTAGCTCTCGGGTTAAAGATTTAACCAAAGGACTGTCAGCATTATGATTATTTTTAATTAGACTCATTTCAATTTATCCGTTCTGCTTTACTCTATAAGAATAACTAAGCTAAAACTTTACCAGCCGCTTTAATAAAAGGAAGAAGACCTTTCATCAACTTTTCAAAGTCATTTTCATCTAATGACTGCATACCATCCGATAACGCAACTTGTGGATTATTATGAACTTCAACAATAATACCATCCGCACCACAAGCAACGGCAGCTTTCGACATTGGCGCAACTAGTTCTCTAATCCCTGTACCATGCGATGGATCAACAATAATCGGTAAATGACTTTTAGTTTTAATGTAAGCGACAGCATTGAGATCAAGTGTATTGCGCGTCGCTTTTTCGAAGGTTCTAATGCCTCGTTCACAAATTACAATATTTTGATTACCTTCATTAAAAATATACTCAGCAGCTAACAATAACTCTTCAATTGTGGCGGACATACCTCGTTTTAATATAATTGGTTTTTGTGTTTCTCCAACCGCTTTTAATAAGCGAAAATTTTGCATATTTCGAGCGCCTATTTGAAACGCATCAATATATTGTCCTACTTTGTCGACCAAACTAGCGTCAATTATTTCTGAAACACACGGTAGTCCATTTGCATGTGCAGCCTGTTGCATTAATTTTAAACCTTCCTCTTCTAATCCTTGAAAGCTATAGGGCGAACTTCTAGGTTTGTATGCCCCACCTCGTAGCCCCATACCACCATATTTTTTTACAATCCCAGCTGATGCAAAAATTTGCTCCTTATTTTCGATTGCACAAGGTCCTGCGATAACACAAAATTTGCCTCCGCCAATTGTTGTATTGCCAAAATCAACTTGGCTATCGTGGCTTTGCATTTCTCGGCTAACTTGTTTGTAACTTGTCAGTATCGGTTTTACGCTTTCTACACAGGAGTAAGCACTTATGGGCAAGTTTGCAAGAATCCTCTCGTCACCTAATGCTCCAAGTACTATTCGTTCAACTCCGGGCATGTACAAAGGTTTTAAACCTGCCTCTTTTATAACGGATAATATTTCTTGTGCATCTGCTTCTGTTGCTTTTGACTTTAATACGATAATCATTGTTTTGTCCTAGTTAATATGTAGACAGCTAGTCCATTCATCCTTGAACATAACCGTACCGCCATCCATGGCTCATTACGGAATACCGTCCATCCATGGACATAAAAAAACCCGCTAAGAGCGGGTTTTAAGGTTGTTTTAAAACATTGTAAAATATCTATAAACTGATTTAAATCCCATCTTTTAAAAGAAAAAGCCACCAATTACCTTTCATGCTAGCAATCTCTAGCAAAGGTAAAGTGTTTATATTGATTGATTGGTTAGTATTCATTGTTTATTTAATTCAAGCTCTAAATTATGTTAAGTTTTTCAATGCTAGTTAATATGGCATGTACTTGCCTTGTGGGGAATATAACTTGGTTAAGCTTTTAAGGTCAAGATAATGATTTACATTATAACCATATGATATGTCTCTTATCAATTCAAGCTTTTAAATTAAATTCCTACTTGAGTTAAAAAGAAGTTATTTTGTAAATAAGCGCGCAAAATCCTATATTTTTACTATATTTATAGAGAAGAAAAATTATTAAAACTAATTGTTTAAGCCATGGACGTTATTTTAAATAGGCGTTCTTTGCATTCAAATTTTAGTTGGTATAAATATTGCCTTATCTATCATGATCACTGTAATAAGTGATTAATTGGGGTTAAATAGAAAATTACCGACAAATATTTGACCTTTTATCGAAAAAATAGGAATTTTTGTCGTGAGTGCAGACCAAAGTGTAAGTAAAAAGAAAGATTCAGATGATGATGCCGTCCTACAATGGGTCACTTTTCGTTTAGCGAATGAGACTTATGGTATCAACGTGATGCAAGTACAGGAGGTATTGCGGTTTAGTGATATTGCACCTGTTCCTGGAGCGCCAAGCTACGTATTAGGGATTATCAATTTACGTGGAAACGTGGTCACTGTTATTGATACGTGTCAGCGTTTTGGTTTACCTCCTATAGAGATTACAGAAAATACACGAGTCGTTATTATCGAAACGGATCATCAAGTGATTGGAATATTAGTTGATGCGGTAGCAGAAGTGGTTTATTTAAAGCGATCGGATATAGACTCAACGCCAAACGTTGGTAATGATGAATCGGCAATGTTTATACAGGGTGTTACGCATCGTGAAGGACAATTACTAATATTAGTTGATCTCAATAAACTACTAGGTGAAGAGGAATGGGATGATATGGACTTTTTAAATAATTGAGACTTAAACCAAGGTAAAATGATGGAAACATGGCTATTTCAGCACTTTACTAGTGCAAATTTAATTATTATCGTCCAGTCTATATTAGTTATTGCTAGTTTTTTGGTGATTACTAAAATTCTCAACGTTCAGCAACAACAATCCAAACTGATCATTCAAATGAAGAATGAAATCAAAGCAATTAATAGCGGAAATATAGGAATTGGTAGAAAAATGAACTTATTTGGTAAAGAAATTGCCAAAGCAGAAGTTGATAAAATCACCCAATTGCAACCAGGGAGCCAAGAAAAAACTTACCATCAAGCGAGTATTTTGCTAAAACGTGGTGCGAGTATCGAGGAAGTTGTAGATTCGTGTGACGTAGCGCCAGCGGAAGCCGAACTTTTAGCAATAATGAGTCATGCTAGAGAGGTTTCTGACCATAACAAAAAAATCTCAAAGAATAATCATTCAATAGCGAATGAACGAAGCGACTTGTCTATAGCCAGTTAATCGATTTTATTCTTCTTTTTTACAATACTTAGTTTGTTGAGCAACCATTTTATCAACTTTGGCCTGTTTCTCTTCATCGGTCATTAATCGCTTACCGCCGTCTCCGTCATCAACGCCAATTCTAGCTGAATTTTTTAATATATCGAGATTTTGTTTTGCTATTGTGCAATTTTCATCTTTCCAATTATTATAATTATTACTAATATCTGGTTTTTTTGCGGCTACAGCTTCTTGCGCTATTTTAGTTACTGCATTTTCATTAACATGAGTGGTAATTTTTTTATATTCAACACCTTTAGGAGCCCGTTCAGAATAATGAACTTCTCCTTTATTATCAGTCCATTTGAACATAACCTTTTTAGCACTAAAAACATCTGTAGATACTGCTAAAAAAAGAATAGAAAAAAGTAAGATAATGATTTGTTTCATTGGTATTTCCTTATCATAAATTGCTAGTCTAAATAGTTGGATTTTGAAACTCATTTAGTTTGTTTAGTATAAAACATCATAAACAGGTATCTAATATAGCGCCATTTGGGTATAAAAGTTAAGTGCTTTATTGGAAGAATGCGATAAATAACACAGGAAAATGTTTAAAAATTTAGTTTGATTGTTCTTTTTCGGTTACGAGGTCATTTTTTTCAGCAAAATGTACAACATCCTGTAAAAGCGCCGGATGTTGGTCATGCAGTTTTGCATCCACTATTACGCATTTTATACCTTCGATTACTGCAGGTCTTAAAAGTGGAGAGTAGTACATTCTCCGGTTTCTAAAGGTGCAAAGATTACCGCACAAGCGTTCGGCCCAATCACTTGGTCGGAACTTGTTACCTTCGGAGTTTATTCCTTTTAAGATCAAGCGGTTAAAATCAACTTGGCTCATATTTATTTCTCATCTAGTGAGGACTACTGTCGCGGCGAATAATGCCATATTGTTAGCTATTGTCAATAGAGAAAACGGCTAAAACCTTTAGGATAGTATTTATTTTTAAAAGTGTTGATCTAAGTCTAGCAAGGACTCAATATTTTTCCTTTTTATTATTTTAAGTAGTTGAAGATTTGATTAATTCGTAAGTGTTGAGCAAAATTCAGTAGCATTGTTGTTGTTTTTTTGCATTGTTCGTTATATATATTTTAGAAAATTAGAGATCTAAGTAAATATTGTAGTACTATTTTAATTCCGATTACGATAATCAACGAATCGTTCCTTATTTTATATTAGAGAAGTACTCCTGATATTGAGTAAACACTAAGATATGGTGATGTACTAGATATGACTAAAGAACAATCAAACGATCCATTATATGGTGTAACGCTAAAAACGATGGTTACAAAATTAGTCGACCATTATGGATGGGATGGACTGGCTCAGAGGATTAATATCAATTGCTTTAAGAGTGATCCGTCAATTAAATCATCACTGAAATTTCTACGTAAAACCCAATGGGCCAGAGATAAGGTTGAGAATTTATATATCACCATAGGTTAAATACGCGAGTGCTCTCCTCCCATCCGTTAGACTAGTTCTTTCTTAATACAGGCATTCGAGCCAAGGTGATTTCCTTACCGACGGCTTTAGATATTTTTTCCACTAATCTTTCTTGCTCCGGAGTAACTAAAGAAAAAGCATGTCCTAGTACATTGACTATTTTTGCCTTTTTAGTAGAAGACGCATCGGCTTTTTGACTCTGAATATTTCGCTGTGATGCGCGAGACTTCACCTTTCCGCTTGATTGTCTTGCAACTTCTTTGGAAGCTAGTTTTGAAGTGGAACCAGTTCGAGCGGTACGACCGACTCGGTGAATATAGTCATTGCTATTAACTGGTAAGTCATAATTTATTACGTAATAAAGGTCGTCAATATCGAGTCCTCTAGACGCAATATCTGTAGCGATTAAGAATTTAAACTCTTTGTTTTTAAATTCAGTTAAACCTTCTAATCTTTTCTTTTGTGGGATTTCGTTATGGATCCCTTTGCAGGAATAGCCTTTTTCTTGAAGCCGCTCGGTTAACAAATTAACACCGATTTTAGTACGAACAAAAATCAAAGCTCGCTCGCAGTTAAGCAATAGTAATAACTCACATAAGTTCTTGGTCTTGTCTCTTGCAGAACTTCGATACATTGTATGAACAATCTTCTCTAAAGCGGGTTGGTTTTGTTCTGTTTTTACAAATTTTTGATTCTTAAGATGCTCTTTGCTAAATAGAGTTAATGCTTTTGAATCGGTTGCAGAAAACAAAACCATTTGTTTCTTTTTTGGCACGGCTTCCAATATTTTATTGAGTAGTGGCTGAATTCCCATGCTCACTAAACGGTCTGCTTCATCCATAACAAAATGCTGGATGTTTTCTAATGAGAAAGCCTTCGCTTTCATTAAATCAATTAGTCGTTTTGGTGTCGAAACAATAATATCCGCACCACGCTTGAAACGTTTAGTTTGCGATTCAATTCTTATTCCACCAAATAGCGCGATTGTCCTTAATTTTAGATCTTTACCATATACGGAAATAGACTGTTCAACTTGCTGAGCCAGCTCTCTAGTCGGAACTAATATTAATCCTCGAATAGGGCGAACTAGATCTTCTGAGTGATCTTCTCGACTAAGCTCTTGAAGAATAGGTAATAGATAAGCGGCGGTTTTTCCAGTTCCAGTTGGCGCAATAGCATAGGTATCAGCACGAGACAAAACAGCACCAATGGATTGCTCTTGAATTTCTGTTGGTGTTTTGTAACCTAATTTTTTAATATTAGCCTGGATGGTTTTGTTGAGACCTAGCTCAGCGAAAATAGTCATTTTGGTTGTCATTTAAGGTCGTCATTTAAGAAATATGCCGCATTATACCTAGGTATTGATTACAAAAGGGAAGTATTTGAGATTGTTAATAGGGCTTGTTAACCTGTTTGGTTAAATGGCATTGCCCGCTCTTGGTTTAAACTCTAAAACGGTGGCGTTAATACAAAAACGTGACTGGCCATTCGGTCCATCAGGAAAAACATGGCCTAAATGTATGTTAGATGTTTTCGAACGCACCTCTATTCTCCGCATACCATATCGATGATCAGGTTTTTCGACAGTTGAACCATCAATTGCTTTGGTAAATGACAACCAGCCTGTTTTTGAATTGAATCGATCGCGAGTATCAAATAATGGCTCGCCACTTAACTTATCAATAAACACGCCATCCGGTGTATTCTTAAATATTTCGTACTGTTTGCAAAAACTACTGTCGGTTGCTTCATCAAATGCAACCTTAAATGCTTCGCTCTTTCCAAGTTTAAATAGACCTAAAGCCTTATAAAAATCAATTGGTTTCATATATCCCTGTTTACCAAACACTTCTTTACCATCTTCTAGGAATAAAATGGTTGGAGTTGCCCAGGTTGGCGTTTTAATTTTGAGCCCTTTAAGTTGACTTGCCAATCTAAAACTCATTGGAACAGTGCCTTGGTAAGCCTTAACAACATCATCCTTAAACTTTTCGCAGTAAGGGCAATGATTTTCAGATTCGATGATAATAATTTGCTTACCACTCATCAAATTACTGTTATCAACGATTCTTTTTTCAATCTCCTGACTGTTAAACTTCACACCTGTAGAATGGTTTGGGCAATAGCCGTTTGGGTTCTTAACCAAATAATCTTGATGATATTCTTCTGCAGGAAAAAACTCTTTTAAATCAGCTGTTTTAGTAACCACTTTTCCATAATCAGCCGCTAACAATAAAGTTTGATATTCAGCAATTACTTTATTGGCCAGCATTAGTTGCTTTTTACTATTGGTCAAAATAGTTGAACGATATTGAGTCCCCACATCATTGCCTTGACGGTTTAATTGAGTAGGGTCATGTCCTTCAAAATAGTTTTGTAGAATAGTCTCTAAACTAACCATGGATTTGTTGTAGGTAACCTTAACTACTTCAGCATGATTGTTCTCATTGTATTTATTATTAGACTTTGTTATTTCGCGATAGTTAGGTCGAACTTTTTTACCATCGGCATAACCTGAGACAGCATCTAGAACGCCTGGTATAGCCTGGTATCTTTTTTCAGCGCCCCAAAAACAACCAGCACCTAATACAATACTATCCAAATGATTGGTTGCGCTTGAAGCTTCAACTTGTAGATCGTTAGTATTATTGGTTTGCAAAGCAGTCAACTCTGCCGAATGTGGTGTTACTGCATAAGCCAAAAATACAATTATTAGAAAAACCGCTAAAAGGCTTGAAATGATTTTCATAATATTAATCCTGTTAAATTTCAATTGGAGTGTACTGCTTATGTCGAGTGTCTATTATGGACTTAATACGATATTAATTTATCACAAATTTATCACATTTTGTTGACTATTTACTCACTAGTTTAGCAATTCAGTGATTAAATCTATTTACTTCGATAAGCCGTCTAAATATGTTTAGCTTGGAAATTACAACTCTGCACTAAGTTTAGTTAATCGGTCTATTTTGATATTGGATAACTGTCGGTAGTCAAAGTAGAGTAAAACAATAACACGATTAATTTTGTCAATTGCAAATTTATTGTCAAGCCAGCTTAGTTCGATTTTTAACTGACCTGCTTCAAGTAGTTTTTTCGTAGGTTTTACCACAGATGATATTTATGGTGTCTGAATTTGAATCCAAGTGGTTGCATAGTCTATTTCTCTTTGTTTGAAATAAATCTGATAGTAGCTGAGTCACGAGAGAGTATTCAATTTTTTCATACCGCGTAGCATTTACTTTCCGTGCAGTATGTGAGGATTAAATAGCTCGTGTGAACTTTAACGTAACACAACCCAATTCTGATTCGAAAAGCATTCAATCGGTCGATACTCTCCTTTATAAGACATTTTCTGGCAAGAGTTAATCCAATAGCCTAGATAGACGTATTGTAATTTGTCGTATTTCGCTTTATTGATTAAGCTTAATACCGCTAAACGACCTGGACTAAATTTTGAATATTCAGGGTCGAAAAAAGTGTAGATTGCAGATAAGCCTGTTTTTAGTTCATCAAATACACAACAAGCAATCAATTTACCAGTAGTTGGTTCTATAAAATCTAGATACTGAGTGTTCATCCAATCACAAAATAAGAAGTCTTTGTATTGAGCAACTGATGGAGGGTACATGTCGCCACCTTTATGGCGAGTCTCTATATATTTTTCGTAAAGTAAATAATGCTTTTCATCATAGACCGCGGGAGAAACTCTTTGGGTGAATCGTTTTCCTTTTTTGCCGCAACGCTTTTGTTGCTTATTTGGTATGAAATTTTGTACATTAAGACGCACCGATATGCATTCGTTGCAACCTTCACAATGTGGCCGATAGATATGATCACCACTGCGCCTGAAACCTTTTTCTATTAGTAGTTGATAAAAACCTTCTTGTGGTTTTATTTCAGGCGTTAAAAATAAGGTGCTGGCTTGTTGGTCTTTACCGTAGGCGCATTCATGTGGTGGTGTTACAAAAAAACTCAATGTGATAGGTTTTTTTTGAATGCTCATTTTCTTTTTACAAGTTCTTTCATGTTGAGTACTTTTGGTAGCCAGATGGTTTCATCATTTTGTTTCGTAATCTGTTGATTTACAATTTTAATAAAATTAATTCTTTCAATTTGCTTAGAACCTAGACTTGTTAGATGTGGGTTTTTTATTTGAGCATCCAGTATAGGGAAGTCAAAGCCATCTAAATATTTAATTAAACAAGATATCGCAATTTTTGAAGCTTGTGATTCTCTACTAAACATTGATTCACCGCAAAATAGTTTACCTATAGCAACGCCATAAATCCCGCCAACTAAAATGCTATCTTGCCATACTTCAATTGAATGGGCATAACCTTTTTTATGTAAATTGATATAGGACCCAACAATATCTTTTGTGATCCATGTACCATTTAAATCTGATCTCGGTTCTGCACAAGCTTCAATAACTTCTTCAAAGGCGTTATTCAACGTGATTCTCCATTTCGATTTTTTTGCGAAACGACAGAGACTTCTTGATGGGGTATAGTTTTCAATTTCAAAAATTGTACGCGGATTGGGTGACCACCACAATATAGGTTCACCTTCACTATACCAAGGAAAAATACCATTTGAATAAGCCGATACTAATCGGCTAGTCGATAAATCACCACCAGCACATAATAAACCATCAGGTTCATGTAATGCTGTTTCGACTGGTGGGAAGGGGCATTCTTTTGTTAAAAAAGGGAGCAACTTGAGACTTCCCTGTTTAACTCAGTTTCATCTCTGGCACACTATCAGGCACAATCAATTGTCCTTCGGTTTTTTCAATAATTTCTTCAACCGATACACCAGGCGCTCTTTCCAAAAGATGAAAAGCGCCGCCTTTAATTTCCATGACCGCTAAATCAGTGACGACTTTATTGATACAATCGACACCTGTTAAAGGTAAGGTACACTGGCTAAGTAATTTAGATTGACCATGCTTATTTGCATGAGTCATGGTTACGATGATATTTTTTGCGCCGGCAACAAGATCCATTGCACCGCCCATACCTTTCACTAATTTTTTTGGAATCATATAGGATGCAATGTTGCCATTTTGATCTACTTCAAAAGCACCAAGTACGGTAAAGTCAACATGACCGCCACGAATCATAGCAAAGCTCTGTGAAGATGAAAATATAGATGCGCCTGTAATTGCAGTGACCGTTTCTTTTCCTGCGTTAATCATATCTGCATCAACATTTTCTTTGCTTGGATAGGGTCCCATTCCTAGCAATCCATTTTCTGATTGCAGCATGACTTCAATGTCAGTTGGTACAAAATTGGCCACTAATGTCGGTATACCAATTCCCAAATTAACGTAGTCGCCATCTTTAAGTTCTTGTGCGACTCGCATCGCTATTTGCTCACGATTTAATGACATATTATTCTCCAGTTTTCCTATTCTTCTTTTGCTAGCGTCATTCTTTCGATTCGTTTTTCGAAAGATGCTTGAATTACACGATTTACGTAAATACCCGGTGTATGAATTTCCGTAGGTTTTAATTCGCCATTTTCAACAATTTCTTCAACTTCGACTACAGTTATATTCCCTGCGGTTGCTGCTTCGGGATTAAAATTCATAGCGGTATCGCGATAAATTAAATTACCCATTCGATCCGATTTCCATGCTCGCACTATGGAAAAGTCTCCGGTGATAGCCTCTTCTAAAATATACTTTCTTCCTTTAAATTCTCTTACTTCTTTACCTACTGCAACAGGCGTTCCGTAGCCGGTAGCGGTATAGAAGCCTGGAATGCCTGCACCACCTGCTCGCATTTTTTCAGCAAGCGTACCTTGGGGTGTTAACTCGACTTCTAGTTCGCCTGATAAATATTGGCGTTCAAACTCTGCATTTTCACCGACATAAGATGAAATCATTTTTTTGATTTGTTTGCCTTGCAATAAAATACCCAAACCAAAATCATCAACGCCACAATTATTTGAAACAAATGTGAGTTGTTTGGTTTGCATTTTTTTAATTTGAGCGATTAATCCTTCAGGTATTCCGCAGAGACCAAAACCTCCGGCAATAACTGTCATATTATCACTAAGACCAGCCATTGCTTCTTCATAACTAGATACGATTTTGTTAAAGCCCGACATATATTACTCCTAACTCTTTTGCATATTTATAATATTGATTTTTAAATTAATTTTGACTATTTGCTTTCGCATGTGCCACTTTTGAACCATTGACACGACCTAAATATCGACTGATATAATCGCCTGCTTGAATTAATTTTTCTAGGTTTACACCAGTATTAATTCCCATTCCATCTAACATATAAATGAGATCTTCAGTTGCAACATTTCCAGATGCGCCTTTGGCATAAGGACATCCTCCTAAACCGGAAACTGATGCGTCTATGTTACTAATGCCAGACTGCAATGACGCTAAAATATTAGCCAATGCTTGACCGTAAGTATCATGGAAGTGAACGGCTAAATGTTCCACATCAATTTCATTTTTTAATGAAGCAATTAAATTTTTGGTCTTTGAAGGTGTTCCAATGCCAATCGTATCGCCCAGAGAAATTTCATAACAACCCAGGTCTTTTAGTTTTTTTGATACTTGAACCACTTTACTGACTTCAACTTCGCCTTGAAACGGACAGCCTAAAACACAAGAAACATATCCACGAACAGGAATCCCAATGTCTTTGGCTTTTTCTAGTATAGGAATAAAGCGATCGATGCTTTCATCTATCGAACAATTAATATTTTTTTTAGAAAACGCTTCTGAAGCGGCTGCAAATATAGCGACTTCTTTTGCACCGGCAGAAACAGCATTTTCAAAACCCTTCATATTAGGTGTGAGTACAGGATAGTTTATTGCATTTTTGAAGGAAGATAAATATTCATTACTATTTATTGATTTGAGAATACTTTGATGGTCTGATAGTTGAGGCACCCATTTTGGTGAAACAAAACTGGTGGCTTCAATTACAGATAAACCACTTTCAGCAAGTAGTTCGATTAGTTTTATTTTAACATCTACAGGGACTGTTTGGGGTTCATTTTGCAGTCCATCACGAACGCCGACTTCAATAATTTTTACTTTTTCAGGAAGCATTTTAAATTTCCTCAAAGGCAACCAATTCGGCACCGTCTTCAACTAAATCGCCTGGTGAGTATAAAACATCTGTGATCACTAAAGGGCGATGTGCTTTAATTGTATGTTCCATCTTCATTGCTTCCATTATGACAATTGGTTGGCCTTTTTCAATTTCTTGACCGACTTCAACTAAGATTTCAATAACTGTACCAGGCATAGGAGCCGATAGATTTGTACATTCCTCTTGCTCGACCAAAGATTGTTTATTGTCTTTAATCTGAAATGACCAACTCATAGCATTTTTGAAAATAACAATTTCATTTTCTTTTTTGGAAATAACGACGCGACTTTTTAACCCGTCAATATCTAATCTCAAATTGTGTTGTTCATAGGACTGATTTTCAGAAGTAAGCCTCCCTGATACTAAGTATTCCTTACCGAAAATTTCAAATATAAACGACTGCTCTCGAAAATGAGCTGTGACTGTAATGCATTGTTCGTTGTGTACCATTTCTATTATATGGTGATTATCTTCATTCAGTCGCCATCCTGTTGTATCAAACCAAGGTGATGTCAAATTTTCAATAGTTGAATGGTTACTTTGTTCAAGCATGACACTTAATGCTGCCGCTGCAATGATGCTACTATCAGCATCATTGGTTAAATTACAAAGTTCTTCACCATATTTATCTAAAAAGTGAGTATCTAGATCAGCATTTATAAATGACTCATGGGATGCTAATTGATGTAAAAATTCAATATTAGTTGTTAAACCGGCCACATGAAATTCTGACAGTGCACCACGTAAACGAGCTAAAGCACTATTACGATCTTTATCCCAAACAATTAATTTGGCAACCATCGGGTCATAAAAAACACTTACCGAATCACCAGAAACTACACCTGAATCTACTCTGACATTGTGGTTTAATTTAGGTAAACCTAAATAATCTATTTTTCCAGTAACAGGTAAAAAATCATTGTTAGGATCTTCTGCATAAATGCGAGCTTCAAAAGCATGACCGTTAAAGGATAATTGCTCTTGGGTTAGTTGCAATGGTTGATTATTTGCCACTGTAATTTGCCATTCAACTAAATCTAGTCCGGTAATTTTTTCTGTAACTGGGTGCTCCACTTGAAGGCGGGTATTCATTTCCATAAAATAAAAAGAACCGTCTTCATCATATAAAAACTCAACCGTTCCAGCACCGCTGTAATTAATTGCTTTAGCAGCTTGAATGGCAACGTGTCCCATCGCATTTCTTGTTTCCTCACTCAATCCAGGTGCCGGAGCTTCTTCAATCACTTTTTGATGACGCCTTTGCACACTACAATCTCGCTCAAATAAATGTACGGCGTTACCAAAATTGTCTGCAAAAACTTGAATTTCTACATGACGAGGTTTAGTTAAATATTTTTCGACTAATACTTTATTATCACCAAATGAAGATAACGCTTCTCTTTTGCAAGACTGTAAAGCCGATATAAACTCATCGTCAGATTGAACTACTCTCATTCCTTTGCCGCCACCACCAGCGGTTGCTTTTATCAATACAGGATAACCAATTTTATTAGCTTCTTGATTTAAAAGTGTTTCATCTTGATTGTCACCATGGTATCCCTCAACCAATGGAACATTAGCTTTAGTCATGATGTTTTTTGCTTCGCTTTTGGAGCCCATAGCTTCAATTGCACCAGTAGGTGGGCCAATAAAAATAATGTTACTATCAGCGCAGGCTTTTGCGAATTCAGCGTTTTCCGATAGAAAACCATAACCTGGGTGTACTGCATCTGAATGTGAGTCCTTCGCTACCTGCAATATTTTGTCGGCTCTCAAATAGCTTTCATTTGCGGGTGACTTGCCAATATGCCAAGCTTCATCAGCTAACTTTACATGCTGAGAGTTTTGGTCCGCGTCGGAGTAAACTGCAACACATTGTATACCCATTTGCTGCGCGGTTCGGATCACTCGACAAGCGATTTCTCCGCGATTGGCAATTAGTATTTTTTGAATGTTTTTATTTTTCACAAGGCTCATTATATCGCTAACCATTCGGTTTTAGTTTTTAAATATTTAAGTAAGGAATTATTTAAAGTTATTCTTTAAAGACGCTTTATAAAGAACTACTACAAATCTCCAACAGTTTTAACGATTGCGGAAGCCCAATGTGCAGGGCGTTTTTCTAAAAATGCACTAACGCCTTCTTTTCCTTCAACCGAAGCTCGAATATCTGCAATACGTTGTGCAGTCTCTAATATTAAAATTTCGTCAATGTTCTTATTGTTTACGTGGTTGACCAAATTTTTAGCTTGGTACATTGCATTAGGACCATTAGCTAGTATTCGATTAATATAATCACCACTTAAATCTTTAAGCTCATTCAAGGGGTAAACTTTGTGAACCAATTGAATATTTAATGCTTCTGCTACGTCAAATTTTTCTGCAGTTGCAAAATATCGTTTTGAATTTCTTTCACCAATGGCACTTACAACGTAAGGGCTTATTACTGCCGGAATTAAACCCAATTTAACTTCAGATAAGCAAAAGACCGCTTTTTCACTAGCCAATACGATGTCGCAGCACGCAACCAAACCAACACCTCCACCATAGGCCGCGCCCTGAACAATTGCGATGGTTGTTTTTGAACATTCATATAATGCCTGCATTAAACCGGCCAGTTTCAGGGAGTCTTGGTAATTTTCTTCCCAACTGTAATTAGCCATGCGCTTCATCCAATTTAAATCGGCACCTGCGGAAAAGCTTTTACCTTTTGCATCTAATACTAACAGTCGTAAACTATTATCTTGGTCTATTGATTTAATTGCATCAGTTAAGGATTGAATAACCTTATCGTCAAATGAATTATGTAGTTCTGCACGGTCTAATGTAATCCGACCAACGCCGTTTTTAGTCTTAGTTAATAGGACGCCATTATTTGATACAGCATTTTTTTTATTGGTCATGATAAAAAGTCCTCGTAAAAATAATTTATACTAGTCAAAAAAATAAAATACATTACATTCGGAAAACACCAAACTGAGTTTTTTCGCTAGGGGCATTTAAACTTGATGCTAAGCCTAAACCTAAAACTTTTCGTGTGTCGGCTGGATCGATGATGCCATCATCCCAAAGTCGAGCAGATGCGTAATATGGATGGCCTTGTTTTTCATACATTGCTTCTATAGGTGCTTTAAATTCTTTTTCATCTTCAGCAGACCATTCAACGCCTTTGCGATCAAAGTTATCTCGTTTAACCTGTGCCAAAACACCGGCGGCTTGAGAACCGCCCATGACAGAAATGCGAGCATTAGGCCACATCCATAAAAATCTAGGACTGTAGGCTCTTCCGCACATACCATAATTTCCTGCACCAAAACTTCCACCAACGATGACCGTATATTTAGGTACTTTTGCACAAGCTACAGCCGTTACCATTTTTGCGCCATTTTTCGCTATACCACCATTTTCATATTTTTTACCGACCATAAAACCAGTAATGTTTTGTAAGAAAATTAAGGGAATATTTCTTTGGCAACATAACTCAATAAAATGAGCGCCTTTTAGAGCTGATTCAGAAAATAATATGCCGTTGTTGGCTACAATTCCAACTGGGTAACCATGAATTTTTGCAAATCCACAGACTAATGTTGAACCATAAAGTGATTTAAATTCATCAAACTCACTGGCATCTACAATCCGCGCTATAATTTCTTTAATATCAAATGGTTGCTTAGAGTCCGTAGGAACAACACCATAAAGTTCTTCTTTTGGATAGAGTGGGGCAACTGGTTTAGCCGTTTTCCAAGGTGTATATTTTTGTTTGTTAAGGTGAGAAATAATATTTCTAGTAATACCTAATGCGTGCTGGTCATCTTGAGCTAAATGGTCGGTTACACCGGAAATTTTGCAGTGTACATCGCCACCACCTAAATCTTCAGCGGTGACTTCTTCGCCTGTAGCCGCTTTAACTAATGGTGGTCCGCCCAGAAAAATAGTGCCTTGGTCTTTTACAATGATACTTTCATCGGCCATTGCTGGAACATATGCGCCGCCGGCAGTACAGCTTCCCATTACTACGGCAATTTGAGCTATTCCTTTTGCAGACATATTTGCTTGATTATAAAAGATACGGCCGAAATGATCACGATCGGGGAATACTTGATCTTGTTGAGGTAGATTAGCACCGCCTGAGTCAACTAAATAAATACAAGGTAAATGATTTTGTTCTGCTATCTCTTGAGCGCGTAAATGTTTCTTAATGGTTTCGGGAAAATAAGTGCCGCCTTTAACCGTTGCATCGTTGGCAACAATAACGCATTCTTGTCCATTTACTAAACCAATACCAGCAATGATTCCTGCCGATGGAACTTGGTTGTCATACATATCATAAGCTGCAAACTGAGAAAACTCTAAAAACGGCGAACCAACATCAAGCAGTTGCCTTACTCTGTCTCGAGGTAATAACTTCCCCCGACCTAAATGTTTTTCATTTCTTGCTTTTCCACCACCCTCAGTGATGACTCTCATTTTGTCTTTCAAGTCGTCGACTAAAGATATCATACTATTAGCGTTACTAATAAAGTCGTGGCTTTTTGAATTTAATTTTGATTTTATTTGTGGCATTTTATTGTAATTACCTTTCTTAAATCTTTAATATCGATGTAACCGTATCGGAGAGATTAACATTTATTATACGAATTCTGTTCTCTCTAATTATCAACTTGTTAGCAAAAACAATTGCTTTTTACCTTTCGATTCTGATCGTTCGTCAAGCACTAATCAAGCATTACAGCGCGACTAATTACTAGTTTCTGAACTTCACTTGTTCCTTCATAAATTTGACAAATTCGCACATCTCGATAATAACGTTCAACCGGAAAGTCATTTAAATATCCGTAACCACCAAATACTTGAATTGCATCAGAACAAATTTTTTCAGCGGCCTCAGATGCAAAAAGTTTTGCCATTGAAGCTTCTTTTAAACAGGGCTTACCCGCATCTTTCAAACGTGCTGCTCTCTGCACCATTAATCGAGCTGCATCGAGTTGAGTCGCCATATCAGCAAGTTTAAAACCGATAGCTTGGTGTTTATGAATCGCTTTTCCAAAGGCTGTTCTTTCTAAAGCATATTGCTTTGCGGACTCTAGAGCCGCTCTAGCAATACCTACGCATTGAGATGCAATACCAATGCGTCCACCTTCTAAACCAGACAAGGCTATTTTATAACCTTCACCTTCTTTGCCCAATAAATTAGATTTTGGAATTTTGCAATCTTCGAAAGTTATTTGAGCAGTGTCAGAGGCATGTTGGCCCATTTTATTTTCGATATTGGTGACGATATAGCCTGGCGTATTAGTTTCAACAATAAATGCTGAAATACCTTTTTTCCCTGCTGAAGGATCGGTTACCGCGAACACTATCGTTACGTCAGCATTTTTCCCGGAAGTAATAAATTGTTTTACACCATTTAAAATGTAATGTTCGCCATCCATTTTTGCCTTTGTTCTTAAGTCTGATGCATCTGAGCCGGCATGAGGTTCGGTTAAACAAAATGCGCCAAGCTTTTCACCAGAAGCCATGGGTTTTAGATACTTTTCTTTTTGTTCGTCATTGCCAAAATTTAAAATAGGCATACAACCAACGGAATTTGTCACACTGATAATTGTCGAACAAGCTGCATCACCTACCGCTATTTCTTCTAAAACAAGCGCCGCTGAAAAATAACCAATATTACAACCGTGCCACTCTTCAGGTACTAACATTCCGTAGAAGCCTAATTCGCCTAATCCTTTTAGAGCGTCTGTTGGAAAAATTTTAGTTCTATCCCAGTCAGCGGAATAAGGTGTTATTTTTTCCTGCACATATTGACGTGCAGCATCTTGGATCATGGTTTCTTCTTCAGATAAAAACATTTTTAACTCATTTTAAAATTTAGGTAAAGTGGACTTTTCTTTGTAATGGCCGACGCAATGACAGCTGCATTAATTAAAGTCGAGCTATTTGTACCACAAAAGTAAAGTTCAAGATTACGAATAAGAGCAAATTAAAATATATTTTCATTTACTCTTATTAGGACATTTTTTTAAATCAATTCAATTGCCATCGCTGTTGCTTCGCCGCCACCTATACATAAAGATGCGACACCCTTCGTTTTACCGTATTTTCTTAAAGCCGCAATTAAGGTCACTATAATTCTAGTCCCACTAGTCCCTATAGGGTGACCCAAAGCACAAGCTCCACCATGAACATTTACTTTTGTTTCATCTAAGTCTAAGTCTTTAATTGCGGCCATGGTAACTACTGCAAAAGCCTCATTAATTTCAAAGAGGTCAACGTCTTCTATTTTCCAGTTCACTTTATTTAGTAAATCTTTCATTGCTGAAACTGGCGCAATGGTGAATTCTGCAGGTTTTCTAGCATGACTGGTATGACCGACTATTCTTGCTAGAGGTTTTAACCCACGTTTGCTGGCTTCACTTTCTCTCATTAACAGCATAGCAGCGGCGCCATCTGAAATTGAACTAGCGTTTGCCGCAGTAATACTACCGTCTTTTTTAAACGCAGGACGAAGAGTCGAGATTTTATCCGGGCGTGCTTTTAATGGTTGTTCATCTTTATCAATAACAATGTCGCCTTTTCGAGTTTTAATCGTGACAGGAGTCACTTCTGAATCAAATGACCCATCTTCTACAGCTTTTTTTGACTTCGCTAATGAATTGATTGCAAACTCATCTTGTTGTTCGCGGCTAAACTCATACTTGTCGGCGCAATCTTCGGCGTAAAACCCCATTGCTTTTCCTTCATAAGCATCTTCTAAACCGTCAAATGCCATGTGATCAAGTAATTGACCATGACCAAATCGATAGCCACTTCTTGCTTGAGGTAACATATGTGGTGCATTACTCATACTTTCCATTCCACCAGCAACCATCACAGTATTTGTTCCTGCTATTAATAGATCGTTAGCCAGCATGACTGATTTCATTCCAGAACCACAAACTTTATTAATCGTTGTAGCACCAGTCGAAAGCGGCAATCCCGCTGCTAATGTCGCTTGTCTCGCTGGCGCTTGTCCTAACGCGGCGGGCAACACACAACCCATAATGACCTCATCAATTTCATCACTTTTAACACCTGATTGTGCTACCGCGGCCTTAATAGCTGCAGCACCAAGTTCAGGTGTTTTTAATGGTGATAAATCACCCATAAATCCGCCCATAGGGGTTCGAGCCATTCCTACGATTACAATTGATTCTTGTGACATTCTATTTTCCCTATTACTAAAAACTAAAAACAATCTTTTCCACATAGGCTCTATGGTGAGGTTTTTTATCTCTTTAACTTTTAAGCGGTTTCGTTAAAAAGTTCGCGTCCGATTAACATTCTTCTTATTTCTGATGTACCAGCACCTATTTCATAAAGCTTTGCATCACGTAGTAATCGACCAGCAGCAAATTCATTAATATAGCCATTTCCACCTAAACATTGAATAGCTTCGAGCGCCATTTGTGTGGCTTTTTCAGCAGCATAAAGTATAACACCTGCGGAGTCTTTTCGAGTAGTTTCGCCACGATCACATGCTTGAGCGACATTGTAAACATAGGATTTAGTGGCATTCATGGTTGTATACATGTCAGCTAATTTACCTTGCATCAATTGAAATTCACCAATCGCTTTACCAAACTGTTTACGTTCATGTACGTAAGGTAAAACGATATCCATGCACGCTTGCATTATACCGGTTGAACCGCCAGATAATACGACTCTCTCGTAATCTAAACCACTCATTAAAATAGCAACGCCACGATTTAGTCCGCCCAGAATGTTTTCTTTTGGAACTAAGCAGTCTTGGAAGACTAACTCGCAAGTATTTGAACCCCTCATTCCTAATTTGTCTAGTTTTTGAGCGGTAGAAAATCCAGAAAAAGTGTTTTCAATGATAAATGCGGTGATGCCTCTTGAACCTGCTTTCAGATCTGTTTTTGCGTACACGATCAAAACATCAGCATCTGGTCCGTTTGTTATCCACATTTTGTTACCGTTAAGGCGGTAATGATCGCCCATATCTTCGGCTTTTAAAGACATACTAACCACATCAGAGCCAGAACCAGGTTCACTCATAGCTAAAGCACCTATATTTTCACCTTTGCAAAGTTTTGGTAGGTATTTTTCTTTTTGTTCCTGTGTTCCATTTTTTCTTAACTGATTTAAACAGAGGTTAGACATCGCTCCATAACTAAGCCCAATACTTGCAGATGCTCGACTAATTTCTTCCATAGCAACCACATGCTCTAAATAGCCAAGTCCAGAGCCACCAAATTCTTCCTCTACCGTCATTCCTAATAATCCCATTTCACCAAACTTTGGCCATAATTGATTAGGGAATTCATTATCGCGATCAACTTGTTGAGCGAGAGGGGCAATTTCTTTTGCCGCAAATGCTGTTACCGTATCACGTATCATATCGGCAGTTTCACCGAGATTAAAATTTAAACTTTGCAATGGCCTGACTCCTTAAATATTTATTTCTAGTTGAGCGTATCAACTAGGATTAATTCTGATTTCTAGTTGCTCTAGCTCTTTTAGCATGGTTTTAATATCTTTTTGTTGTTGATAAAGGGCTTTTCGTCGATCTTCAATTTTCCCTACTAAAAGAGTGGTTTGTTTTTGTTCGCCGCTAGGTGAATCATAAAGGTTAATGATTTCTCTAATTTCGGACAATGAAAAACCGACCCGTTTACCTCTTAATATAAGTTGTAAGCGGATAAGATCGCCTCGATGGTATATTCGCTGTGAACCTTGCCTTTGCGGTGAAATAAGCCCTTCCGACTCGTAATACCTGATTGATCGAGGGGTAATTTCAAAATCTTTAGACACTTCGCTAATCGAATATGTTTGAGGTTGGCTTTCTAGATTATTTAAATTTTGCTTCATTTGAGAAGTGTAGCTTACCTTTACGTGAACGTAAACTTATAATGACTTTGACAACTGTGGTCTAACCAGAAGTCGATGTAAATAACGGTATGACTTTAAAATAAATTAGAAAAGCATTTAATTGAGGTGCTAAGCTGTCTATAATAAAAAAGATTTACATACATTAGGTTCGTCTAATGTAACGCTCTGAAATAAACAATAATCATCGAATAGTGGAGAACATATGCGAATTATCTTATTAGGCGCACCTGGAGCAGGAAAGGGTACACAAGCTCAATTTTTAACCGAAAAATACTCTATCCCTCAAATTTCTACAGGTGACATGCTTCGAGCTGCAGTAAAAGCAGGAACTCCTTTAGGCATCGAAGCAAAAAAGGTGATGGATGCAGGAGAGTTAATCTCCGATGAAATTATTATAGGCTTAGTTAAAGAGCGGGTTAGTCAAACTGACTGCAAAAATGGCTATCTTTTAGATGGTTTCCCTAGAACTATTCCACAAGCTGATGCAATGAAAGAAAGTAATATTGATGTTGATTATGTGGTTGAAATTGATGTTGATGATAGCGAAATTGTTCAAAGAATGGCTGGGCGCAGAATGCATTTGGCTTCTGGAAGAAGTTACCATATTAAATACAATCCTCCAAAAATTGAGGGAAAAGATGATGTTACCGGTGAAGATTTAGCTCAACGTGAAGATGATAAAGAAGAAACTGTTAAACAGCGTTTAGAAGTTTATCACTCTCAGACTAAACCGCTGATTGAATATTATTCGTCATGGGCTAATTCAAAAGAAGATAAAGCGCCAAATTACGTAGAGATAGCTGGTGTTGGAAGTCTAAATGATATCAGAGACAGTATTTTTAATGCGTTAGTTTAGGCTGTTTTTAATGAGATACCGCACCTATGACATAGGTAATAAGTATATTAAATTAGTCGCAAATACAATAAATATTAAATCTTGAGGGTTTACCCACTAGCATAGTGCGAGGGTTTCTTTTATGATACACAAAGACTAATCGAATAAAAACAATGTTTCGGATTATAATCCTAGGAGAGGTAACTTAATGAAAAGACTAGCAATTGCCGTCATTCATGGCTTGGGGAGTGAAGAAGAATTTTACTCTGTTGAGCTAAAGCACCGTATCACTGAAGAATATCTTAAAGGCGCAGAAGGGCGTTTGGAAGATGATTTGCTGTTTCATGAAATTTATTGGGGTGACCTTGTAAAAGAAGAGCTGGAATCCTTTAGAGCGAAAGCAAATTATAAAGGTGATTTGGCCTACCAGAATTTAAGACAAATCATGACTGATACTCAAGCTTTATCATTGCTTTATACTCCTGGAACTGTAATATACGAATCAATTAATAACCGCATTAAAGATGGATTACGTAAGTTTGCGTCACATCGTCGAGTAGATACGAGCACTACACCGCTTGTTATCTTAGCTCATTCCTATGGTGGTGTGATGATGACTCACTATATACGGATGATGAAGGAATCAAACTCGGAGCTAAATAATTTTGAAACTTTAAAGACCTTAAATGGTTATATTACCTTTGGTAATCCTTTAGGCGTATATGCGATGAATGGTGCAAACTCTGAGTTAGGACTTTCTTGTGATATAACTGGAGAAGCGTTACCAGAAGATCTGGCTAAACGAGCGAAATGGTATAATTTCTACGATAAGGACGATATCATTGCTTATCCTCTTAAAGGTTTGTCAGACGAGTTTAATGCAAACGTTGATGGTGATTTTGAGATCAACGTAGGAAGTGCTGCGACCTCATGGAATCCCGCTTGCCACACAGGCTATTGGGAAGATGTCGACTTCTATAAACCTGTTGCTGAGTTTATTGGTGAATTACGTGCTCCACATGCCTTTTGGCAGTAAGCATATATTAGAAGTCAATAAATAACCGTTATTAAAATATTAAAGCCCGCTGAGATACTTTTGTTATCTCGGCGGGCTTTTTCGATCTAACTCTTCAAATTATGAAAAATATAACCCCCTCAATTAAACACAATAAGAAAAAAACAAACCATCGATCAGAAAAAACTGAAGCTGAAATTCAACATGATATTTTGTCTTTTGCAAAAATACCGCTCAATCAAGAATTACCAATTTCGCAAAAATCAAAAGAAATCAAAAAACTATTAAAAGATAACCAAGTAGTCATTATTGCCGGTGAAACAGGCTGTGGTAAAACAACTCAATTACCACAAATTTGTTTACAAGCAGGTCTCGGTATTAGAAAACAAATTGCCCATACCCAGCCTCGTAGAGTTGCGGCAACGAGTGTTGCTAGCCGTATTGCTAGTGAATTAAAAACTGAACTTGGAAGCACTGTGGGTTACGCTGTTCGTTTTTCAGATAAAACATCTAACCAGACTCGCGTTAAATTAATGACCGATGGTGTCTTACTCGCTGAATTACAATCCGATCCTATGCTTAGTCGATATGAAGTGATCATTGTTGATGAGGCTCATGAACGTAGCTTAAATATCGATTTTCTCTTAGGTTTTTTAAAACAATTATTAAAGAAAAGAAAAGATTTAAAAGTGATAGTTACTTCTGCAACGATTGACCTTGATAGCTTTAGCCGGTATTTCTCTAATGCGCCAGTTATGACGGTAGAAGGCAGAACATTTCCCGTAGAAGTTGTATATCAACCGATTGAAGCTATATCGGAAGAAAGTAAAAATGAAGATGCCTCAGTAGAAAATTCAGTGATTAACGCTATTGATTATTGTATCGCTCAATCAACCGGTGATATTTTGATTTTTTCCCACGGTGAAGCGGAAATTAGACAGTTAACTAAACATATCCAAAAACAAAACTATTCTCAATTAGTCGTTTTACCTTTGTACGCTCGACTTGGTATAAAAGAACAACAAGCAATCTTTTCATCAAACAATAAACGAAAAGTGATCATATCAACTAATGTTGCTGAAACATCGTTAACAATACCGAATATATTATTTGTCATTGACATAGGACAAGCGCGAATTAGCCGTTATAGCCAACGAAACAAAATTCAACAACTACCAATCGAAAAGATTTCTCAAGCGAGTGCGAATCAACGAAAAGGACGGAGTGGTCGAATCGCTCCGGGAATTTGCATTAGGCTTTATGAGGAAGAGGATTTTGATAATCGAGCTAAATTCACAGAGCCAGAAATCAAACGAACCAATCTATCATCCGTTGTCTTACGTTTAAAATCACTAGGCGTTTATGATGTTGAAAGTTTTCCTTTTATACAAGCGCCTAACGAGCGTCAATGGAAAGTAGCATTCAATTTATTGTTTGAGTTGGGGGCGATGGACGAGAATAAACAAATCACTTCTACAGGCAAACAAATGTCACGGTTGCCATTAGATCCGCAACTCGCCAGAATATTGATCGATAAGAACTCTCATGCGTTGGAAGAAATGCTGATTATTTCGAGTTTTTTGGGTGTAAGAGATGTACGTGTTAGACCACCTAGAGATGCGGCTAAAAGCGTGCAACAAAAATCCGAAATTTGCCATCAAGAGTATCAAGATAAAAGCTCGGATATTATTTCTGTTGTTAATTTATGGCGGTTTTTAGAAAAACAAAAATCAACGTTAAGCAACTCAAAATTTAGGCGTTGGTGTAATGATAACTTCATTAATTTTGTTGGTTGGTTGGAGTGGCGTAATACTTATTTTCAAATTAAAGATGAATTGTCAAAAATGACAGCACTACCCCAAAACATCCAACAAAAAAATAATGCCAGCCACCAGAAAAACGAAAAAAATAACGAATCGAAAGAAGAGTCGCTTACCAACGAAAAAAAAATCGCCACATCCGAGCAAATACATCAAGCGCTAATACCTGGATTTATTAGTCAACTTCTAATGAAAACAACTGATTCTCATTATCTTGGAGCAAGAGGCTTAAAGGTTTGGATACACCCATCATCTGCTTTATTTAAACAAAAAGCTCAGTGGTTATTGTCTACAGAAATGATTGAGACGAATAAACTTTATGCGCGAAGCAACGTACCGGTTAAACCGGAATGGTTCGAAGATAGCGCGACACACTTATTAAAAAGCAATTATTACGATATTCATTGGCGTAAGAACAAAGGCCATGCAGCGGCTTTTTTAAATCAAACACTTTTTGGTTTGCCAATTGTCAATAAACGATTGGTTGATTACGGAAAAGTTGATTTTGTTGTAGCTCGCGATCTATTCTTAAAACAAGGGCTGGTTGAGAATGAAGTGACCATTCGTTTACCTTTTTTAGAAAAAAATAAAATCATCGTTGATGAGATAAAGTTAGAAGAAGAAAAACTCAGGCGCAGTGATATGTTAATTAGCGAAAGTATGTTTAGTCAACTTTATAATGATTTAATACCAAGTAATATTGTTGCTATTTTCAAGTTGAAGCGATGGTTAAAAAAAGACTGGAACAAAAAAAATGAAACGTTGGTTTTTAATAAAAAACAATTAATGAATAATGAGTCAACCGCGGTTGATGACTATCCTTCTGAAATTGTTGTTAAAGGTTTTATGTTACCTGTGTCATATCGTTTTGCACCAGGTGAATCTGAAGACGGAGTTCATGTATCTATTCCTGTTGAAATGTTGAGTCAATTTGAAGAAAAAGATTTTGAATGGTTAGTGCCTGGTTATCTTAAAGATAAAATCGTTGCAACGCTAAAAAATTTACCAAAGGTTATACGAAAACAATTGATACCATTGTCAGATACTGCAGACAAATGTGTCACTCATATCTTATCTCTGGATTATCAAGAGAAAGATTTTAAACAAACTTTAAAAAGTAGTCTTGTCAGAACTCATGCGATTGATATTTCAATTGATGATATTGATTCTTCGAACCTACCATCACACCTCAAAATGAAATTTATTGGGGTTAAAGCTAAAAATAATAGTAACCCTCTGCATTTTTCAAAACTGTCAGAATTGCAAAATCAATTTAGAACACATAGAACTTTTACTGAAAAAAATAAAAAAATAATCGGTTTAAATGCAGATCATAAACACATAAATGACTCAAATCTCGTCATAACCAGTTGGCCTAAATCATTCATTGAAATTGAAACATTGACAGAACGAGGAACTCAACAAATACGACTATTTTCTGCAATTACAGATTGCAACGATCACGTAGTTATCAAACAATATCCAAATTTAAATTCTGCTACTAGCGCCCATGTTAGAGGTATAACACGACTTTTAATCATAGAAAATAAAAATATTTTAAAAGAAATGAAAAACTCATGGCCAGATAGACGCGAGTTAGAGAAATTGAGTTTGAAATTTGGTGGTTTTGTAACTTTGTTAGATTGGGTAGCGACTGCTTCACTAATTGAGCTGATCGAAAAATCAGCAAACACGATTGTTACCGAGAAAGAATATTTGCAGTTAAGTGTAAATATAAAAAATAGGCTACGTGCTTTTATAGCGGATAAGTTGGAAAATGCCTTAAATTGTTTAAAGGCAACACAAATCATTTTTACCAAACTGACTTATTTAAGAAACGATGTCTATTCCAAATCAGTGGAAGATATATTAAACCAACTGAAATACCTCTGGAGCAATGATTGTTTTATTCGTAAAGGTACAGAGTTTTTTTCGGATTATTCGCGGTATCTACAAGGGATCGAGTCTCGAATAATTAGACTCCAAGAGAATAATCCTAGAGAACGTCAACTGATGGAAAGTTGGAGCGAATGGTTAAATTGGTGGAAAGAGTTAAAGGATTCAGAATTACCTTTTGAGAAAAAAGAAAAACTCTGGGAACTCTTTTGGTTAATGGAGGAATATCGAATTAGTTTATTTTCTCTTAATGTTAAGACTAAGGGGAAAATTTCGACAAAAAAACTTCAGAAAGCCTTTGAGGCTTTGGAGTGATTGTTAGATAGCTGGTACTGTTTTGAATGTTAATATCTTCAGCAGGTATCGGAGTCTGTCTTTTGTGACTCTGATACGTTTTACCGCTAGCTATTTTTCTAACCGGTATCCGAGTCGGAAGCGATCGACTCCGACACCTAACATCCGAACCTAAAATCAAGTGTCGGAGTCAGTCACCTTTGACTCTGATACGTTTCACCGCTAGCTATTTTTCTAACCGGTATCCGAGTCGGAAAAGATCGACTCCGACACCTAAAATCCGAACCTAAAATCAAGTGTCGGAGTCAGTCATCTTTGACTCTGATACGTTTCACCGCCATCTATTTATTTAACCGGTATCCGAGTCGGAAGCGATCGACTCCGACACCTAAAATCCGAACCTAACATCAAGTGTCGGAGTCAGTCATCTTTGACTCTGATACGTTTCACCGCCATCTATTTATTTAACCGGTATCCGAGTCGGAAGCGATCGACTCCGACACCTAAGGTTGGTGCTGAGGTTTGATCGAAAACTTATTCTTTACTTTATTCAGACCTAAGCGTAAACTGCTATTTATACAAGCAGTGGTTGTCTGCACTGTCTATTTTCATGAGATTTCTTCTTCTAAAGGGGTATTTGATATGAGTAAAAATTTAACTGAACGACAAAAGGAAGTATTTGAAGCGCTGCGTTGTTATGTCAGTGATTATGGTATTGCACCTTCCCATGTCGAACTTGCGGAGTTAATTGGTGTTCGCTCTTCCAAGGCAGCCGCTGATCATTTAAAAGCCTTAGAAAGAAAGAATGTGATTGAAATTTACCCAGATAAACCTCGTGGGATCAGAATCATTGAAGAAAAGAATGAATTTGAAATTCCTTTAGTTGGCTCAGTTGCAGCTGGTGTTCCTATTGAAGCGATTGAAAATGTTGAGTCCTATATAACAATTCCTGAAGTATTAAGACGCAAAAAGCCAACGTTTTTACTTCGTGTTCGAGGGGACAGCATGATCGATGCAGGTATTTTAGATGGCGATTTAATCGCAGTTAAACAATCTAACACCGCAAATATTGGTGAAATCATCGTTGCGAGAATTGAAGATGAAGTGACTGTTAAACGACTTGGAAGGCAGGGATCTAACGCAGTATTACAACCAGCTAATGATTTTTATGAGCCAATTATATTGCCCGCAGAAGATTTAGCAATCGAAGGTTTGTTTGTTGGTCTTATTCGAGCTTAAAGTCTATATGCAAAATCTATAAGTTTAGGTGTTATAATCTAGATATCTGCCGTATGTACAAAACGGGGTCGGAGTCGCTTTAAAATTGAAGTTTTATCTAATGATTAGGAATACTTCATATTTGACACTTAATTCATTATGAGTAGCGACTCCGACCCTACAAATCCTAAATAATTAGACTGGGTTTATATTCAACGATCAGCTAGAATAGCGATTTTTTATAGCCTCTAAAACCATTTTATTATTTGAAGTAGGTGTTTGGAGGCGATCATTGCGCTATTTTGGATCAACCTATGAAGTTCGTTATTAAACTTTTTCCAGAGATAATCGTAAAGAGCCGTCCGGTTCGTAAGCAATTTATTTCGCAGTTACGTAAAAATCTTAAAAAGATATTATCATCCATCATTGAACAGCCGCAAGTTCATGGAATTTGGGATCGTTTAGAAGTTGATCTTAAACAAGATGACTATCATCTTGAAAGTGAGTTGATCGCAATCCTCCAAAGAACGCCAGGAATTGAGTTTATTCTTAAAGTGACAACATATCAATTATCTACAAATGTATCGAGTTATATGGATGAGATCGCTCAAATAGTGATTAAACAATATAAAGATAAAGTTAAAAATAAAACATTCTGTCTAAGAGCTAAGAGAACAGGTGCGCATCCATTTAAATCCATTGAAATGGAACACCAGATTGGCGGTGCTTTGTATCAAAATAGTGATTCAGCGGGTGTTAAATTAAAAGATCCTGAAGTATTGGTGCAACTCGAACTGAAAGAAGACCAACTGTTTGCAGTACAAGAGCGTTTTCAGGGGTTGGGTGGATTTCCAATCGGTCAACAGGAATCTTGTGTGAGTTTAATCTCTGGTGGATTTGATTCTACGGTTTCTAGTTATTTAATGATTAAAAGGGGTATTCGTACACATTACCTTTTCTTCAACTTGGGAGGAATTGCTCATGATATTGGTGTTAAACAAGTTGCTCATTATTTATGGGATAAATATGCTTCATCACATAGGGTCTTATTTATTACTATTCCATTCGAACCGGTTGTTTCTGAAATACTAAAAAATGTTGATCATTCGCAGATGGGAGTTATTCTTAAAAGAATGATGTTACGAGTTGCTGATAAAGTAGCAGAAGAATTTAATGCGCCAGCCATAGTCACTGGAGAAGCTGTTGGAAAAGTGTCTAGTCAAACGTTAACTAATCTGTCAGTGATTGATAAAGTTTCAAATATATTAGTGATGCGCCCTTTAATTGTTATGGATAAACCTGATATTGTTGAGTTGTCGCGAAAAATAGGCACAGAAGAGTTTGCGGCGGTAATGCCCGAGTATTGTGGCATTATTGTAAATAAACCAACCACTCGTGCAAAGATAGGAAAAATTGAAAAGGAAGAGAGAAATTTTGATTTTGAAATTTTAGATCAATCTTTTCTGGACAGAAAGATCGAAAATATGGACCAAATATATCAATCAAAGCTAAATATTGAGCCTATAGAAGTAGTCAACTTACCAAATAAAGACGATACGATTATTGATATTCGTCATCCGCATGAACTAGCAACAAAACCTTTAATACTGACTAAAAATGAAGTGCTAACGATTCCTTTTTTCAAGTTACAGTATTCAGAAAAAATAGACAAAAACAAAACATACTTACTTTATTGTGACAAAGGTGTCATGAGTCAGTTACAAGCGGAAGAATTATTTAATAAAGGATTTAAAGTTAAAATATATCAGCCATAATTTTTTATAAAAGGAGGCTCGTCTTAGGTCCTTATTAAAACGGGCTCGGAGTCACTCTAAAATGGTAAGTTTATCCTATCGTTAAATGCTATTTCCATTTGGACATTTAATTTATTGGTGAAGGCGACTCCGACCCTTTTCACAATGCTAAACTGTCGTACCACTTAACATACAAGCGGCTTACCTCTGGAGTTTTCGTGGATATTGTCACCATCGATATCCTTAGAATAACGAATTCGACCTGCTTTAGTGATAATTAATGCTCTCGACTTGCTAGCATCATTATTATAACAAAATTGAAAACTACCATTCTGATGATTGGTAATGCCTGTTTCTAGCCATTGCAATGATTTTCTAAAACCAAAGGCTTTCCAACTAAGCGTTAATTTTTCATTCTGATTTTTAAAGTATGTCAGAATTTTTTCTTCGTTATTGAGTTTTCTATCACCATTTTCATCAATAAAGCTCATGTAACCATTTGTCCACTCTGATAAACAAATTTGTGTTTCATCTGTCGGGCAAATTGTAACTTTTCTGTTCTCGCTTATCGCTGTTGTGCGGGCGACTTTTAATGTTTTAACGAGTCCATCAACTTGGACAGATAATTTACTGTTATCAAGCACTTCCTTAAATGAGGGTAATGCCATACCTGATAGAATGAACACCATTGCCAAAGTAATTAGTAGTTCAATTAATGTAAAAGCTGATTGATGCGTTTTTACATTTAGTGAAGATAGTTTTATTGCAAGTAGCCTCGGTTGTCCTTTTTTCATACTGTTCTCCATAAGGTAACGTGGTTTCTGCTAAGTTCATCCTGAAACTCAACTGATTGAAATTTTACAATAAGATATGATATTAAAAAATAGCGTAACTCTGACTGTTGAAAGCGCAAAAACGCTGTTTGTACTAATAGAAGAACTTGATAGGACGTGAGATATTGTCCTTTTGTTGTTAGTTAATGTTTAATTTTTCTAGTTTGTAGCGCATTGCTCTAAAGCTGATACCCAATATTTTTGCCGCTTTTGTTTTATTACCTTCAGATTCTTTTAGTGCTAATAAAATTTCTTTCGATTCTAGGGTTTCTAAATATTGATCTAATGGCATATCACCTCTAGCTTGAGTACCTAATTGAGCTTCTGAACCTCCAGAAATATTTAGTATCGGTAAATTTAAGTCTTCTAATGAGACATTTTGACCGTCTACTAAGGTGACAGCTCTCTCAAGAATATTTTCTAATTCTCTGATATTTCCCGGAAAAGGATAATTTATTAAGCCATTTAAAGCGTCTTCAGTCAATCGAGTTGCTATTTTTTGTTGTGAAATGGCATTGTTCAAATTCATTTTTTTGAATAAATAATCGACTAATTGTGGTATATCTTCTTTTCTTTCTTTTAATGATGGTACTTTTATTTCGATAACATTGATTCGATAATAAAGATCTTGTCTAAAATTACCTTGTTCCACTTGCAAAGATAAGTTTCGATGGCTAGCACTTAATATCCGAGTGTCGACAGGAATTTCATGCTCTGAGCCAACTGGCCTGACTGCTTTTTCTTGAATCGCTCTTAATAGTTTTACTTGCATTGCTATTGGCAACTCTGCAATTTCATCCAAAAAAAGCGTCCCGCCTTCAGCCATTTGAAATAATCCTTTTTTATCTTTGATAGCGCCGGTGAAACTTCCTTTTTTGTGCCCAAAAAATTCACTCTCCATTAATTCTGATGGTATAGCACCGCAATTTACAGCAACAAATGGTTGTTTGATTCTTGGACCCTTATGGTGAATGAGACGCGCGACTAATTCTTTACCGGTTCCAGATTCGCCATTAATTAAAACCGGCGCTTGGCTACGAGCTAACTTTAAAATCATTCTTTTGAGCGAAAGCATTGCAGGTGAATTACCGATCAGTTGTTTCTTTTGGTTGACGGTTTTAACTTTAGGTTCAAACGATGAGTTTTTTGAAGAGTTGTGAATAGACGGTTCAATACTAATATCATTAGAAACTAAACTCTCATTAGTATCTTGTAATAGTTCGGTATCAGTTTCTTTAGTTCTAATTTGATTCAACTTAAGCGCATTTGAAATTAAATGACGTAATGCTACGAGATTGACCGGTTTGGATAGAAAATCAAATGCACCAGCTTTCATAGCCTCAACTGCAGTATCCATATTTCCATGTGCTGTAATTAAAGCGACAGGTAAATTAGGGAAATAGCTTTGTATATGTTTAATTAAATCGATTCCATCACCATCTGGCAGTCGCATATCAGTGAGGCAAAAATCAAAACTCACTGTTTTCAACAGTTCCTTTGCTTCTGATACTGTTGCGGCTTTGCTAGTTAGAATATCCATGCGAGATAAAGTAATTCCTAATAATTGTAGAATGTCGGGTTCATCATCAACAATTAGTGCGGTAGCTTGAGTATTATTCATAAGTATTTTTTCTTTATAAAGTTTTAGGCGAAACACTAAAACTTATTCTGAAACAGGAACCGCCTGAGGTCAAGGGGAGATAATCTAACCTTGCTTTATTTGCTTCGCATAGCTCTCGAGATAAATAGAGACCCAAACCAGTTCCACTCCTTGACGTTGTAAAAAATGGTTCAAAAATTTTCTCGGCCTTTTCGGGACTAATGCCTTCGCCTATATCAATGACATCTAAATAAGGTGTTCTGTTATTGAGTTCCACGCCGATGGTAATATAAACGAAAGAACGACCGGTGTTTAGTTGACTATGTCTCAGACCATTGTCTAATAAGTTGTTCAAAATTTGACTAAGCTGTGAATCATCAAAATAAACAATTAGATCTTTTGACTCGATACGAAGATCTATTTCAGTATCTTTTTCTTTTGCTATTAAATAATTATCTTTTATTTTAGTAAGGTATAAAGAAAGGTTGATCTCTTTTATCTGTCCAGCTTTTCTAATTGAAAGCTGCATAATATTTTCTATAATTTCATTCACTCTGGATGCATTTTTTTCAATGATATCAATTAGTTCAATGCTTCCTGAATCCATGTTCTCACCTTCACGTACTAATTGTGCTGCATGACTAAGTGCGCCTAAAGGATTCCTGATTTCGTGAGCAATTGATGCTGTCAGTCGCCCTAACGAAGCGAGTTTTAAATTTTGAGCTCGCTGGTTAAGAGTACTTTCATCATCCAGAAAAATAATAGAGTTTTCTTTATTTACACCAATTTTCGAAAAACTAGGTATTAAACTAGGTCCGGTAGCCGTATTTCTAAAAGCTTTAGAACGATAATTTTTTTTTCTACGCCACAAATTTAATTGCCGTGATAATGGGGTGGACACTTGCTCTAAACGACGACTTTGATAAGATTCAGGCATACCTAAATGCGCCCATGCGCTACGATTGAGTAATCGAATATTCTGAAAACTATCGATGACCATTACTCCAGTGGACATATGATCTATAATTTTTTCATTTAATAATTCCATATTTTCAAGACCTCGTATTGAGGCTTCTGCCTTAATTTCACTTTCTCCTATTTTTCTAGATAGGTAATATCCCATTAATCCTGTACCCAAAAAGGTGACAGATAAAAATCCCACTTGAGTAAAATTTCTGTTTGAATCAGTAATGAAATAGGTGGAGTAACTTTCTTCTGCAAGAATGGCTAAACATGCAATCACCGAATAACCTAAACTAGTTGGCGTGCTAATCATTATACTTGCGCTGATTGTACTGATAGCGATCAACATGCCTAGACCACTTGTAACACCGCCGCTTGCGTGCATCAAAATAGTTAGAAATATAATATCAAGTAGAACTTGAGATTGAAGTTGTAGCCTGAATAACTGTGGATAAAAAGATACAAGAAAAAACACTAATGCGAATAACATGTAGAGCAATGCTGTTTGTAAAAATAGTTGAGGTAAAAAATTTCCTAGAAAAGGGTGTTCGATATTGACTTGTGTTATAAATGTGAGTGATATAGCCAATGCAATACGATAAATCGTAAATAGCTTTAAAGCTCGCCAAGAAAAGCTATCTTTTTTTCCAAAAGATGTGAAAGCCGGAAACTCGTTGATTGATTGATTGTTTCTCTCTGTTGTTTTGTTTTGCGTTGAATTTGACGACATATTTTTATGCTTAATAGTATATTTTAAAAAAATTAATTTAATAAATTGTTGGGATAGCTTTACGTTTGTGTTGTGTTTTTTCGTATAAAGAAATGATCTGAGCATCAGCAATTGAGTCGGTTGATTTGCCCTCTAAAAAATCATCAATCTGTTGGTAGCTTACTCCTAATACAGATTCATCACTTTTAGATGGTGATAAGCACTCTAAGTCTGCAGTAGGTGTTTTGTCTATTAATTCCATTGGAACTCCTAAATAGGTCGCGATTTGTTTAACTTGACGTTTGCTGAGACCAAAAAGGGGTGCAAGATCGCAAGCGCCATCTCCCCATTTAGTAAAAAAACCAGTGATATTTTCTGCGGAATGATCAGTACCCAGAACTAAACCATTTTTTAATCCCGCTATTTGGTATTGGGCAATCATTCGCGCTCTTGCTTTTAAATTACCTTTTACGAAGTCTAATTTTTTTGAATTAAAAATTGGATCTACTTCATCTTTTAGAGCGTTTAAGGATTCTGCTTCCATTGCATTAACTGTGGACTTAATGTTGATACATAATCTAGAAGTTGGTTCTATAAAATTTAGCGCCATTTGTGCGTCTTGCTCATCAGCTTGATCTCCATACGGCAGACGAATTGCAATAAATTGATAATCTGACTGTTGAGCGTTTTTTGGATTTTCATGATTGAGTTCTTCTACGGCTTTTTGCGAGAGTTTACCTAAAGTAGTTGAGTCAATACCTCCACTGATACCTAAAACTAATGTTTTTAAACCGGAATAATTTAAAGCATTTTTTATAAAATTAACTCTTTGTTCAATTTCTGACGTTATATCTATTTCAGATTGAACTTTCATTTCATCAATAATTTGTTTTTTTATTAATTCAATATTCATTTTTTATTTATCCTATAAACTAAGCAAATATTTTATAGCTCAATTCTAACATCAGATAGTTGTTCATAGCATAGATGTTATTGATTCATATAGAATTATAGTTCATATGAGGTGGATATTCTGTCGATAATTATGCCTTAACTTATATTTTGGACAATAACATGAGGTTTTGCTTTATTTAGAATTGTTAGTAATATGTGCTTTCGTAATTGGTAATCAATAAGTTATGATGGTACAAAGATTCTAATGGAATAAACAGTGATGAAAAAAATCGAAGCAATCATTAAACCTTTTAAACTCGATGATGTTAGAGAGGCGCTTAGCGAAGCAGGTATTACCGGCATGACGGTCACCGAAGTTAAAGGCTTTGGTCGTCAAAAAGGCCATACGGAATTATATCGTGGTGCAGAATATATGGTCGACTTTTTACCAAAAATAAAACTGGAGATAATAATCTCGGACGACATTTTGGATATTTGTGTTGATACGATTATGGATATTGCAAAAACGGGGAAAATTGGCGATGGAAAGATTTTTATATCAGATGTAGAAAAAGTGATTAGGATTCGAACCGGTGACGAAAATGAGGATGCGATTTAATCAAAGTCACATCCCCTAATTATTTTGTTCAAGTTCTAGCGCTAGCCCTTATAGTCAGGGTAATTCAAAAGCAATACTCGACGGCTATTTTCCGCTAAATCTGTTAAATCCAATAAATTATAGGCAATTTGCATCATATCTAACGCGTGGGGCACTGAAGGTGTTTTTGGATAATGGTCAACAACATATTTTGCACGATTTGCGGCTGCTAAATAAGCTTCACGTTTCATATAATAATTTGCAACATGCAATTCATACTTAGCAAGTCGATTACGAAGATGAACCATTCTTTGCCGTGCATCTTTAGCGTACTGACTATTTGGAAATAGGCGTACTAACTCGGCAAAATCATCAAAAGCTTGTCTTGTTGCGCCTGCATCGCGCTCTTCAATTGGGGCAGAAAATAATTCTTTTCCAAAACCTGTTTCGGTAGAATAATTAATTAGACCTTTCATGTAATAGGCGTAATCAAGGTCTTTGTGACGGGGGTTTTGTCTAATAAAGCGATCTGCAGAAGCGATCCCAGAACCAAAATCATTTAACTGGTAATAAGAATAAATAAGATTTAGTTGTGCTTGATGAGAGTAAGCGCCAAATGGATACAAGCCATCCAGACGTTCTAAATATTCCACTGCACTGCGATAATTGCCTGAATGCATGGAATATTGAGCTTTCTCATACAGCTTAAATGCGTTATTTATTTTAATTGCTTCGGACGATCGACTATTATCATCAGAGCAGGCTGCAACAAAAAGTGTTATAAATACCAGTAGGCTAAACTTTTTAATCATTCTCATAGAAACTCAAAGGGGTTAAAATAGATCCCAATTATTAACGAATTAATTCCAATAAAGTGGTTAAATTCGGTTTTAAACGAAAATACGCTTAAAATGGGGAAGGTATCAGTTAAAACGGCTGATATTTTACCTCAGGCAATCAATTACTGCCAGACTAAGCAATAAATTAAGCAACTAATAAGGCTAGCAAAGTGACAAAAAGTTCCATAGACAATCAAGATAATGATTTTACTCAAAAAATGGATGTTTCTGAAAACGATGGTCATGAAATTGATGCTCAGGAAAACGATGCGCATGAAATCGATGGTCATGAAAACAAGGCTAATGAATCAGATGTACTTGAAGCAGAAATCTATGAATTGGATGAAAGCTATTTAGGTGAAAGGTTAGATATAGTTTTAGTCAGTTTTTATCCTGCAATTTCTCGTTCTCGTATACAATCTTGGATAAAAGCGGGGCAAGTAAAACTAGATGGTGAAGTGATCAATAAACCAAAGCACAAAGTGACGAAACCGATGTTTTTATCTGTTGTACCTAAAAATGAGTCCAAAGGCGAGTGGACAGCAGAGGATATAGACTTCACCGTGCATTATGAAGACGATGACATTATTATTGTCAATAAGCGCGCTGGTTTAGTGGTTCACCCTGCACCCGGTCACCGTCAAGATACTTTAGTGAATGGGCTTTTATTTCGTTATCCTGAGTTAAGAAAAATGCCGAGAGCCGGTATCGTACATCGATTGGATAAGGATACGACCGGTTTGTTAGTTGTTGCAAAAACACCAGAAGCTCACTTTAACCTAGTCGATCAATTACAAAATAGAGCCTTCAAACGTGAATATGTTGCCCTAGTTCATCATACATTAGTCGCTGGTGATACGATTAACTTACCGATTGGGCGTCACCCTCAACAACGTAAGAAAATGGCAGTGATTGAAGATGATAGAGTTGATGAGTTTGGCGATTTGATTGCAAATGGATCTCGAAGTAAAGAAGCTATTACGCATTATCGTATTACTCAAAAATTTCAGCATTTTACTCAGTTAAGAGTTCAATTAGAGACAGGTAGAACACACCAAATCCGAGTTCATTTTGCACATATACATCATCCACTTGTTGGCGATCCCTTATATTTACCAAGAAATTTAAGACCGCGTAACATGTCAAAAGAATTAGAGCAGTTATTTGATGATTTTAGACGGCAAGCGTTACATGCGGAAACCTTAGGCTTAATTCATCCAACAACTGGTGAATTTGTTAGCTGGCAAACTGATATTCCGGAAGATTTAAATCGCTTAATTGAACAGTTAAAAATTGAATAATCACACATGTAGGAATTTAGAAGTTGCATAAGTAAGCTGAAAAGCTAGAGATTCTTTATGGATGTTAATGAATATTTGATCCCCGATTGGCCTGCGCCTGATTGGATTAAATCAGCTGTCACTACAAGAAAAGGTAAAAATAAAAGCCAATTCGGTTCTTTTAATATTGCAGATCATGTAAATGATGATTTAAACAATGTCACTAAAAATAGAGCGCAACTGATAAAGGATCTTGAGCTAAAAAACAGCCCGCAATGGATTGAACAAATTCATGGCATCAAATCTACTGAATTACTTTCAGCTGGTGAAATGCTGACAGTTGATCCGCAAACAAATAAAGCTGTCTGTGCGGACGCAAGCTATACTAAACAATTGGATTTACCTTGTGTAGTCATGACCGCTGACTGTTTACCTGTTCTGTTGACTAATAAAAGTGGCACATGGGTTTGTGCAATCCATGCTGGCTGGAGAGGGCTTTGTGATGGCATTATTGAGTCAACAGTGGCAAAGTATGAAGGTGCAAGTAACGAGTTAATTGCTTGGTTAGGACCAGCTATCAGCCAAAAATATTTTGAAGTCGGACATGAGGTGAGAGAAAAATTCTTAGCCGTTGATAAAAAATATGCTGATGCATTTAAAGTACACAAGCCGAATCATTATATGGCTGATTTATATTTTATTGCACGAAATAAATTGTCTTGCTTGACGATCAAAAGCTACGGAGGAAAACTCTGTAGTTATGATGATTCTAAAAGGTTTTATTCTTATAGAAGAGACGGTGAAACAGGGCGTATGGCAAGTTTGATTTGGATAGAAAAATTGAGAAGCACGCAACATGAAAAGAAGTGCAATGATCAGAAGTGAAATGAGTAATATACAAAATGGATAAAACACTGGTCATCATTTTAGTGATCATTTTGATCTTGTTCCTTAATTTTATTATTTTGGCTCTCTATATTGGCCGACAATACAATAATACGGATTGGGGGCATCCATTGCTCAACATATTTGATGGGATGTTACGCTTTTATTGTCACCGCTATCATCGTCAATGGGATTTTAAAATAGACATTCCAAAAAATAAAAAAATTCTGTTAGCTTCTAACCATATTTCAGCACTTGATCCTTTTTTATTAGTCGCAGCAACCGATCGTCCTATTCGTTTTATGATTGCAAAAGAAGAGTATGAGAAACCAATTTTGAATAAATTATTTAAAGCTGGCGGTTGTATCCCGATTGACCGAGGAGGAAGAGTTGAAGGTGCTTTTAGAAGTGCGATGAGAGCGATAGAAAAAGGTGAAATTGTAGCTATTTTTCCACAAGGCGGTATTCATTGCGAAGAAACGCCAAGAGAAGTGATTAAACTAGGCGTGATGCGGTTGAGTAAATTAACTGATTGCCATATTCTTCCGGTACGAGTCTCCGGGGTTGCAGCACCAGGCTCAATGGTTAGCTGTTTTTTTTTAAGAGGAGATGTTGAATTTACCGTCCATCCACTTTTATCACCAGAAGAGGTTCAAAAGCAGAGTTTTAGGAAAGAAATGTCGAGCTGGTTGTTAAGGAAAACTGAAAGTATTGAGTGTTACGATGAAGATGAACCGGACAAATAATTATAGATAGACTTAGATCACTCCACATCACTGAAATCGAATAAACCAGAATTCGTATAATTAGAGCAAAGCATTTAGCGAAAGAAATGAAGTAAGATAATTGTTCTAAATAATTTTTAAGAAAATTAAGAAAATTAAGAAAATTAAGAAAATTAAGTAAATAAAACTGAGTAAACAAAATTGCAGCAGTTATTCTTAACAATCAATAAGTCGAATTTGTCAGGTCTTATACTGTGCGGAGGAGCTGCTAGGCGACTAGGCGGTGAAGACAAAGGATTAATGAAGGCAAGAGGGGAGCCGAACAAAGCTTTTCAAAACAAACCGCTGATTGAACATCAAATTGCTTTTTTAAGACCTCAAGTATCAGCTATTTCGATATCGGCTAATCGTAATTTACCAATATATCAGTCGTATGGATACCCAGTAAACCAAGACGCAACGGGCGTTCAATTTGATGGGCCACTACAAGGCATATTGAAAGGGCTGAGTGAATGTCAAACGGATTGGCTTTATGTTCAACCAATTGATACGCCTAATTTGCCAACTGATACAATCGAGCAAATGATCAAAGAAGTTGAATTAAGTCATAAACAAGCGTTTTATCTTGTGACCAATGAAAGAGCGCATTATTTGAATCTTTTACTTCATGTATCTTGCTTGAAGTCCTTAGAAAATTTTGTCAATAGAGGCGAGAAGAGAGTGAAAACTTATCTTGAAGAAATTAAAGCGCAAACAATTAATCTTGGATGGAATGAGAATATATTCAGAAATTTAAATGAACCTGAGGATTACCAACTCTCATCAAAGTCTATACCTGATTGAAGTTCGAAATCCTGCAGACTTAGCAAGAGTACGCCGTATCGCTTTGGCTACACAAGGATTACTTCAGACAAAGCCTTTTGGAAGTGGGTTAGTTGCGCGCGAAAAGCGATTATTCATCTTGGCTATGTTCAGCTCGATATTATTTCTGTGGTAGAGCGAGCACATCATCACGTTTTTCAAGCTAGAGTTCCCAAGTTCTCTCTAGCTATGACCAATCAAATGTTGCTCGACGGCGATATATTTGAGTATTGGGCACATGCGGCAGCTGTTTTACCCATAGCAGATTTTCGTTTTTCTTTACCTTATTCAGAGTCGTAATTCAAGTCATCTGTTAACCGCTTGATCAACACTTAGGTCTTTTTATTTCCAGCGAGATTAGCATTCCAATTAGATACCGGAATACCAATAAAAACACCAAATATCACAATCAACAGAGCAAAATTATAGCAAACCAATTTTGCTCTTTGACGTGTTTGTGACACTACGTAAGATCATAGAAATACCTAATTTATTATTACCTTTATCAATGGTAGATAATTGACTTCTATTAAGATTACATATCAAATATAATGGAGCTAATTATGTCTGTTTATTGAGTATTATTTATTATAAAAAATAAAGGTACTTATTTTTGTGAACCATTATTTTCATGCCAGTTGATTTAATTTTAAAAATGTTGAACAATGATTGCTTGGTCATTATAATGACCTTTTTTTGTAAATAATTAAGTATAGTTTATTATAATGACTAATAAAATTGAAGCTGTTGGCGATAACTTGAAAAAATCACGTAAAAAAACGTATCCAAAAGATACGATTGCCGCATTTGCTATTCGATGTGAAATTGGTCTATCCACTTATAAAAAGATGGAAGCTGGCGACCTTTCTGTTGGACTCAATTATTATTACATGGCGGCGGTACTTCTTGGTCATACATCTGGATTTGACGATCTATTTAAAGAACAAGATGATTGGTTTAATGACTAGACGAGTAAAAAATATTTAGTCACGATTAATTCACCAAACTTAGGGGTAGTTACTTGTGGCGACTTAGTTATTTGAGAACTCAATGGTAACATTGACGGCATTAGTTTTAGCTATTCTCCTGAATATTTATCTGATCCAAAGAGTTTTTAAATTGATCCTATAGCTTTGCCACTGAATTCAACGGCATATCAATATAGTGTGAACAATAAAAATTTGCCTGAATTTTTGGATGATTATTTACCAGATGATTGAGGGAGACGCGTACTGACAAGAGCCGCAACGGTTAGTGAAAAAATTGATTTCAATGCTCACAGTATTATTGATATTTTATCTTTGCTAAGTAAAAGTAATATTGGCGCTTTATCTATTGATGAAGTTGGCGTGAAGCCTAGTTTCGATCTAGGTCTTAAAATATCTGAGCTTATTGATGCCGGGAATGCCGCGCAATTAGTTATCGAACCTAATACGAGTATCAATCTTGAAATCGCAAAACTCATTCATTTATGGAGTGTTGGTTCTGGAGCTGCAGGTGGTGCTAGGCTAAAAAGTCTTGTTCATAAAAATGATAAAGGGTTTATTGCTAAATATAATAAATCAAGTGATGTTTTTATTCATATTTTTCTTGTTTGTGCTTTTTGGTTATTACGAAATTATTTCAAACCTAGAATTTGAGATTTAACAATAAAAAAGGAGAAGTCATATCCCATGTTGACTCCGTTTTTAGAGTAGAATTAAATGCATATGGCGAATCAATACTGATCTTAGTAGGGCGTTAGTAGTTCTTGATAATAAAGTTGAACTTATGTATAACTTCCGCCTCTAATTTGACAGTTTAACTTTCAAAGTAACACCATGAGTCGATTATTATTTTCTATATTATTTATCTATTATATCAATAGGATGCAGTAATAAGCAGTTATATCAAGCTGGCCAAGACTACCAAAATAGCAAATACCTTGAGCTGGTAACATCTGAACCACAATATAGAGAGTGTATAAACTCGGACAAAAATTTCACGAGGTATATGATAAAGAGCGTAAATTAACTAATAAAAAGAAGACTGATATCAAATAATAAATTACTTAAATTAAATGAGAGATAATCATCACTTCTTTCTTTTAATATCTACTTCTAAAAATACTTCGATACCTTGCGTTAGAGACGTATCGAGAATAATTCCTTTTTTACTCGGTCGAGTAGAACATTCAGATTTTAATTTGTTTAAGTTAATTTTTAGTTTCAAATGATTAGAAGAGTCAAAATCAAATGAATCATTTTCAGCAGCCATTATTGAGTAATCTAATCGCTGTTGATTAGGAACAATAAAGGAATCTATTAGCTTCCCGCCATTAATTAATGAACTCGCTTCTTTTTCAGAAACTCTAAACCTTATGCTGTTATCTTGGATTCGAATGTACATGCCGTATCTTCTTTATATTTTATAAAGCTTAAATTCAGGAAGGATAAAAACCGATTAAATCATCCTTTTTCCAAGAGTGTTCGTCTTCATTTAAAACGGCCCAACCATTAGCATTGAGTAATGGTTGAATTTTAAAAGATTCTTGACCGTCTAATATGTTAATTCTTTGGCTACCTAATTCATCAATGTATGCGTTGGCTTTTTGAATGCCAACAAAAGAATGCTTCTTTGAGTGAGAATGATTTATTTTTGCTTTTAATGGCTTTTCAGTTGTTATGTTCAGCATCTTTCTTAAACACTGCATAACAAAAAACCTTAAGCCAATATTGGCAGAAATAGGATTTCCAGGTAAACCAAAATAAAGTGTACCATTGGGGAATTTTGCAAATAAAATAGGTTTCCCTGGTCGTATTTTCGTTTTGTGAAATATGATTTTACCGCCCAATTTTTTAATCGTTGAGGGGATGAAGTCAAAGTCACCCATTGAAACCGCGCCTGTAGATATAATGACATTTGTATTTGATTCTAGTTCTTGAGTTAATGATTTTTCAAACTCTTCTACTTGATCTAAATTAGTGCCGGCATTAAATACATTAACTGGTTTATTTTTTAAATAAGATAATAAGTAAGGTTTATTCGAGTTTCTGATTTGACCTGGTTTTAACTCAATATAAGCATTGTCGACTAATTCTTTACCTGTCGAAAATAATGCGATATTTGGTTTTTGATAAACTTTCACTTCAGCAATGCCTAAAGCTGCAAAAGCCATAATATGGTTTTCGTTAATAACTTCAGACTGCTCTGCAATGATAGCGTTCTTTATAAAGTCTTGACCGATGGTTCGGATATGAGCGCCTTTTATAGGGCTATAAAAACAATCAACTTGGTCACCATTAAGGCAAGTATTTTCAACAGGTATAATCGAGTCATAACCATTGGGAACTGCTGCTCCGGTCATTATTTTATAGGTTGTTTTATTTAGTGAGTTACTGGGTGATTTAGTTTGATTTAGCTGGGTTTCAATTAAATCACCCGCAGCTGAAATTCCGACAACTTTCAATTTTATAGGTGATGATTCATCAGCATTACCAAGATCAGCCGCTCGAACCGCGTAACCATCCATTGCCGAGTTATTAAATGAGGGCACAGCACACGGCGCGATAATATTTGAACTCAATACTCTGCCTACGCTATTAGCAATTTCTATTGATTCAGATTGTAATGATTCGGTGTGTTTGGAGACTAAATCAAGCGCATTTTTGAAGCTAATCATGAAATTTTTGGATGTTTGATTTTGGAGTTCACTCATAAGTTTATTATCAATAGATTATTTGTAACTATTCAGCAAAATCGAAAGCCCTGAAAGTTACAATGATCTTGAAGGTAGAACTAAATTTTTCGATTTTTAGCCGAGTAGTTACGATTGTTTTTTAGTAAAATAGCCTTTAAAGCATAAGTGATTGTAAATGATCCGCTTTTATATTCCTAATTATTAAAACGCCTTGATTTAAGCGATTTATTTATTATAATGGCATCGGTTAAAAACTGACCAAAAGTATTCTTTTAATTATTTAAAACAACCACATAAACCATTAACTAAAGCACTAGATTTGCGTTCTAGCCAGCTGAGGAAAATACAATGTCTCATGAGACTTCTTATATCGTCTGTGCGCTCTATAAATTTGTAGCGCTTAAAAACTATCAATCACTACAAACACCATTGCTTGAGGTTATGAAATCGCAAGATGTCTGTGGCACATTGCTATTGGCACAAGAGGGGATCAACGGAACCGTTGCCGGTTCTCGCAGTTCCCTCGATAATTTAATCAAGTGGCTTGAAAATCAGCAGGGATTAAACTCACTAGTTACTAAAGAGTCCATTACCACAGATAAACCATTTAAACGCACAAAAGTTAAACTCAAAAAAGAGATTGTGACAATGGGCGTAGAGGGGATCGACCCCAGAAAAGTGGTGGGAACTTATGTAGAAGCAAAAGACTGGAATGCATTGATTACTGATCCAAATGTTCTTCTAGTTGATACCAGAAATGATTACGAATATGCGGTTGGAACATTTGAAAATGCGGTTAATCCGAACACGGTGTCTTTTAGAGATTTTCCCGCTTATGTAAAAAATAATATGTCACCGCAAAAGCATAAAAAAGTCGCGATGTTTTGTACAGGCGGCATTCGTTGTGAAAAATCTACGGCGTATTTGAAAGAGCAAGGCTATGATGAGGTTTATCACTTAAAAGGCGGCATTCTAAAATACTTAGAAGAAGTCCCAAAAGAAGAAACCACTTGGAAAGGTGAGTGTTTTGTATTTGATGACCGAGTGACGGTTGATCATGATTTAAAGCCCGGCAGTTATGACCAATGTAATGCTTGTAGAATGCCCATCACTAAAGAGGATCAACAAAGTGAAAACTTTATACAAGGCGTGAGTTGTCCGCATTGTTTTGACAAAAGTACAGTAGAGCAAAAAGCCCGTTATCAAGAAAGAGAAAAACAAATTCTACTTGCAAAGGCTAGGGGAGAGCAGCACGTTGGTGGTGATGCTGAACGCCATTTGAATGAAAGACGTGAAATGAAAAAACTTCAACGTGAAAGAGTGCGGGAGTTAAACGCGTCTAAACAGCAATAAGCAAACTGTCTGCCGGGCTTTTAACGCCAAATCCTCCTTGTTTTATTACATGTAAATATATTTCTGTAGTTGATATATCGGAATGACCCATTAGCTTTTGAATAGTATGTATGTCGTAACCATTTGTGAGTAATGATCTGGCTACACTAACCAGGACACTCAATTTCATATAAAATACTAAATGAAATTGAGGAGTTAAAAGTGATCAAGAAAATTAAAACCAAATATACCACAGAATTTAAAGAGCGAGCGATCAAAATGGTGATCCGTTCAGAGAAACCCACTAGCCAAATAGCGAAAGATTTAGGAATAAAAACCACTACGCTTTATTCTTGGG